>Ga0308418_1000954_pt1 | contig 15719 bp, 14 predicted proteins | sample HotsprSampleR4cd_FD_203517 | JGI IMG/M metagenome (GOLD analysis project Ga0308418, IMG submission 203517) | Hot spring phototrophic mat microbial communities from Mushroom Spring, Yellowstone National Park, Wyoming, United States - 20090729_R4cd ... | reverse complement strand
CGCTGCCCGTTGTGCCGGTTCATCGCGTGCCGTCCTCGCCTGCCAGCAGTCACTGGAACACCAACGGTGCCGCTTTTGGCAACGTGCCCTCCAAGAAACAGACGATGTTTGGATACAACCTGCACGTCCTGATTGCTATGAATGGCGTCATTCTCGATTTTGAACGTGCGCCTGCCAATCGCTACGCCTGAGAAGTTGGCGTTGAACTGCTTTCTGAGCATACCGACTTACCGGTCTTGGGCGATAAAGCCTACATCAGTGCCGAAAACGCCGCTGAACTATGGAAGAATACCCGTATCGAACTCAAAGCGATTCCGCGCCGCAATCAGCAAAAGCAAATGCCCTCCGATTGGCAGCGCCTTTTCAACGCTATTCGCCAGATGATCGAAACGGTGAACGCGCAACTTTCCACTCAGTTCAATATCGAATCAATATCGAAGTCAATCATGCCCATACCTTTTGGGGCTTTTGTACTCGTCTCTACACCAAACTGGCTGCACATACGCTGTGCATTTACAGCAATCGTTTGCTCGGTAATCCCGCCTTCCTCCAAATCAAGGCGCTGGCTTTCCCAATCTAGCATAAGACCCATGTTGTGTTATATTTCACAAGCATTGCGGCGAACGTTCATTGTTCAGCGGGTGACCGGTGTCTGTTACAATATAAGCAATTGCCCTTATGCCGCTACTAGGTGAACCACTGTTGCACCGCTGGGCGATAATCGAGACGATAATTGATCGACTCAAGAACGTTTATCACACTGAACGTTTGCACTATAGAAATCCAGGGAACTTCCTGGTCAATCTGCTCTGTGGATTGATCGCGTATTGTCGTCAGCTCAAGCAACCGTCTTTTAGCTTTGATACTTTACCTACTCTGATTACCGAACCCGCACTTACGTTGCTTACTGATCAAGAAATCTACGGCGACGTTTTGCAACAACTAATGGATAATGGAGGAGCTCTGATGCTTTCTATCTGCGTGGTAACTCAACAGTACAAAAAGGTTATTAGTGGTATAGGTCTCCACGCTCGTAATTTGGTTTCATCACTTAGCCAGGCAGGACACCAGGTTGTTGTTATTACGCCTGAGGATCAAAAGGTTGCCGACCAGAAGAATGTCAGTTTTATTGGTGTCCCTATACCTTTACTCAAAAATAACCAAGCTCGTTGGATTTTTCTAGCCTTTTCTTTCGCTAGAGCATTACATTCTTTAAAATCAAAGGGTGATTTTCATTTAGTTCATTTTACGGATGCTCGAGAAGCTCTTTTCTGTCAACAGATTGCTCCACTTGTAGGTAATATAAACGATACTTACGCGGCGGAAGTACAAAGCATTCACTATTACTTGCGATACTATTCTGATGGAGCTTTGCGATGGGGTTATTACCAGTTTACGAAACTCTTCGAAGCTAGAGCTTTACGTCGTTTACAGGCTGTAATTGCAAATAGTCAGTACACTGCATCCGTAATATCTTCAAAGTATCTTGTTCCGAAAGATAAGCTATATGTATGTTATAAGAGTATTGATCCAACATTGTACACTTCGATGCTAAGTCAGAAACAAGATCGATACTCATCCATGTATCATATATTGTTTATAGGTGGCAACATGCAAAGGAAAGGTTTGCCTGTTCTGATAAAGGCATCCTCTAAAGTGTTAAAAATATTACCTAATACAAAATTCTGGGTTGTTGGAAGTGATACTGGCGTCTCCCGCATGATAAGCTTATCTAAAGAACTGGGAGTACATTCAAATTTTTGCTTTCTGGGATGGATTCCACATGAAGATTTAGTAAATTTATATTCACAAACAGATATATTTGTGATGCCTTCACTAACTGAAGCATTTGGGGTAACATTTTTAGAGGCCATGGCGTGCGGCGTGCCAGTCATCGGTACCCGAGTAGGAGGGATCCCAGAGATTATACAGCATGGATATAACGGCCTACTTGTTGAACCAAATAATAGTGATGATCTCGCAGATGCAATCATCCAGCTACTATCAGACAGCGAACTAAGAAAACAGCTTAGGATTGCAGGTGTAGAAACAGCTCATCGGTTCGATGTGAGTCGTATGATGGAATGTACTTACAGCATATACAAACGTATCATTGGCTCTTGGTAAATAAATACTCTATGACTCTTGAGCTGTTCACCTCGAAGAGAATTAAATTCATGTCATAAACTTCCGTATGAATTAACCATAAAGAGATCGTTGACGGTATTATGGATACAGTAATGGTATAGTAGCAATAGGTTTTTGGTCTAGTAATCCTTTGCGTGAGTCCACGCAAAGGATTCAAAAGTTAGAGATGTTTTGAATTTGGCTTGCGAACAATGTACAATAATGAAAAAGATAGATTTATTCGCCGAAATAAAGCATATATCGGAGCGGTTATGATCCGAGCTATGCTTGAATTTGCCGTCTTCAAGAAAAAGACACCCAGCCTTTCTTGGTTGTTATAACGTAACCATTGCCCTAGACTCTTGCAAGCAGTCGAGAAATTTCCCGCAAAGCTTCCAATATGTACGATCTCAAACCCTATGTTTTCCAAATAACGGGTTAAAACAGGTCGTGGAAACATAAATAGATGTCGCGGAGCATCAAATCCTATCCAATACGATTTAAAGACTCGTGCTTCCCAGCAATAAGGATCAGGTGTTTGAATGAAAGCCCAACCACCAGGTTGGAGGATTCGTAAAGTTTCTCTAAGCGATTCGCTTGGATTCGGGACATGCTCTAATACATCCCACCAGGTAACTACGTTGAAAAAATTATTAGGAAAACGACTTTCTAATAACATCCCAGGAAACACCTCAAGCTGATATTGTTCTCGGGCTTTTTTTGCAACTTGTGTCACTGGTTCAACTCCGTAGAGTTCCCAACTTTGATACCTTTGCATTGCTTTAAGAAACTCTCCTGAGCTGCATCCGACGTCTAACAAACGGCCACCTGGCTGATAGCTCCGGATGAGATTACATCTTCGGATTTGTCCGCCTCGAGTGAAAGCAGCAATAACAGGCTCAACGGAAAGGTAATTATGATATCCTTCATAGTACTGCTGTAGTTCGTCCCACTCTGGACGTGGGTTCAAATATAGTAAGCCACATGTATTACACTGCACCAGAACAAACTCTCCAGGAATTTCCAACTTGAGGTCACGGAGTTGATATAAACGAGTCGTATCGGCTCCTCCACAAAAATCACAGTTGACCATCTTCATACGATCTCCTTTGCAAATGAATCAAATGTGGTAGAAGTTATTTCTGATCAAGCCATATTCTGGATGCAAGTCAATACCTTCAAGAACGTTCTTCTTGAGGTTGAAAGTTTTCATGTAGTGCATCATGATTTGATTAGATTGCATCACTATGCTACGTCTATCTATTGATTGATGTATGCTCTTGCAAGCCATCCCTTAGACCTAATAGGTATGACCAGGCTAACTCGCTCTTTCCACACAGTATATGTATAGCAGATCGATAGAAAGCTACGATAATCAGTGTCATTGTAGTAAGCAGGGGGTGAGGTCCATGCCTGTGCCTTCTATAAAATCTCACACGATTACGCGCACGGATACGATATATAAAATTTGCTCGCTTTTTCGCACTCTTTGAAACTTTATGATAGACCTCTACATCTCCAACACAGACAATACGGTAACCACGTTCACGCACACGTCGACAAAAATCAGCATCCTCATAATACATAAAAAAACTCGGATCGAAAAGACCAACTTCATGAAATAGAGATGTACGGATCATAATAGCGCAGCCTGTTACGTAATCGAAATCCCAAATGCGCGAAAAGATGGAAAGATTTGGCCAACCACGTCCAAAACTGACGGGGAGAGGAAGCCACCTGTATATCCTCTCACCAAGACTGTAAATTTTTTGGGGATTGTAAAAGTGCAGTATTTTAGGTGAAGCAATACCTGTTGCCAAATCTGACTCCATCACTTCGACCATTCGTTGTATAGTTCTAGGACTCATCACCGTATCGTTGTTCAATCCCAATACATAAGCGGCTCCCCACTCTAGGGCTTTTGCGATACCGACGTTTAGAGCACCTGCATATCCTATATTTTCAGGTAGAGTTATCAGTTCAACCCATGGGTACTGATCTCTCACTAATTCTGGCGATCCATCAGTGGAAGCATTATCGACCACGATTACTCTATGAAAGGGATATGTAACGTGACTCAGAGAGTCGAGACATTCACCAAGATCTACTTTCAGATTCCAGTTAGGAATAATTGTTACAACTAGTCGCTTGTTTACATTCATAGTAGCCAACCTTTCACATAATTATTGTACGCTGCACTTTAGTTAAGATTTTCTAATGGAATACTTCATTACAGGGTATATCAGCAGCTCATTCCCTCACATATTCACCGAAGCATATTGAAAGTGTACGGATCCAGTCGAAACAGACCTACTTGAAGGCCATTTACCAAATGTCCATCTTATCATTGCTAGCAGATAATTCTGAATTCGATATCAGACGATCATCAGCACTGTTGGAGACATTATCACTATTATCTTCCCTCCGCTACCCATAGAATATCTCACACACAGTGGCGTGAACCGGGATTGTATCTAAAACTCTCTTCATTTCATTATACTCAAATCGATTTCAATTTGCATAGTGTCCGCTGGCTTTGCTTAGAAACAGTTAGTTGGTTACAGTAGTAATATGCTACCAGCATCGTTTAATTTCGCCTGATAATCACTCACTGTAACATCAGGATCAAGCCTTGTCCCATAACTAATATCTTCACACTTCCTCTATATAGTCTGGCTTTCCTAGTGTATCTACAGCCCGTTCCACCTTTCAGTGGCACTTCCTTCCTCCTATATACTATCTACCTACCGATATTACTGCAACGCTACTACTCTAGCGCCAGCTGCATTCCTCTCCTTAGTTCCTTCACTCGTATTGCCCAGAGATGACCTCATACGGTTAGCAGATCTCAATTGATGTACTAGCCTCAGTTAGCGCCCTCTTGTTTCCTGGTTTCTTGCTTATAACGTAGACAAGGTACCCGAGTGCATCTTCCTATCCTACACCACTCCATGTGCTATTGTTTTAGATAGCGACGACCAATGATTTAGCCACTCGTGAATGTACTACTTGCTGTTCACTTCCCATCACGCCCCACCAGCATCCGCCTAATGCACAGTTTCTGTGAACAGGATCGATATGAAACATGTGCGAATTACGGGGTCTTTGGCTCTCTGCCTATCAATAGTGGAAAATGTTTCACTAGCGGGTTTCGTACAAGCAATCCCGAACGGATGAAGCGGCAACCGACAGTAGAATATTTCTTGGAAGCCTTCCAGATGATCGTTTCGGTCGTCTTTTTGCAAGAATGGAGTATAGCGTTACCGGTACTTTGTCAGGGTTCTGTCCCGTCTCTATGAAGCGAGGTACAATCGGAGCAGAAGGTGATCCACGTAATAGACAGAGATCATTGTGACTGCAATAGAACACTCGAGCGATGCGGACAGGGATGTTTTCTCGCTGAACGTGACGAAGGGGGTTGATGCAGGCTGGTATGATTGGAAAAGAGAAGGGGTGTTGTCAACGGCACATTGTTGTCAACGGCACATGTCATGTGGTGTGTTTGCCAGGCAGTGCTTCGCTGGTCACGCCGTTCCCGAACCATGCTTCAAAGGCTCGTAGAGCGCTCTGGCAGTTTACTGACAGAACAGCAACAGGAAGAGGTGCAACAGCTCTGGAAGCACAGAGCATGGTAGGACGCACGTCCTGCCCTAGGGACGAGCAACCGGAGATGGTGGACATGAGACTGGACGGGGACGTGGGGTGAGTGAACGATGGTTATGCGGTCAACGTGGAGGGCTGCGTTGCGTTTAGGCCTGGAAACGAAGCACCGTGGTAGCCCGTGACCGTAGCAATATGGAGATGTTTCGGCGAAGGATGTTGAGGGAATGTATCTCGTGGAGGATTGGGGCTAGGCTTGATGGAATGGCGGTGGTGATTGGAGAGGAGGGGTTATGGATTGACAGATTTGCCAAGCTGAAATGTCAGCAGCGCATGCGGATCGTGGGTGAGTATCACGCGGTAGCACATTAATGGGTCGTAGGGTGGGATGCGTTGAGCGAAGAGTCGGCCGAATGGGCAGATAACGTGAAAAAGCACTCGTGGAAGGGAAGATGAGTACTAGTCATCCAGGATTGGGAAGCGGTGCTGGGGAGGAAATCGAATTGGAGTGAAGTGGTTTCCTAAAGAGCCGAATATGTTCGGGAGCAATGAGCGCAGATGGAGGAGCCCGCACTTCAGAAGGCGGGGTATCCAATCGGCAGTGGTAAGGTGGAGAGCGCCTGTAAGGGATCGTTTGGCGATGAAAGGGTCAGGTACAGCGTTGGAAGAAGATGTACCAGGCCGCTTACATTCTCCGACTATCTTGGGACACACCCTTTGTCAGGTTGTATTTTTCATTTTCTGCTTGGGATGTTATACTATACGGTATAGGTAAGCATACGAATATCGAACTGACAAGATAACAACGCACCGAGTTAGAAAAACTGATGCACGTTCGATAATACCCTGACCGAGTGTATACGGGCTTCTGAACGACCGTAGTTAGAGTAAGATGCAACTGACTTGGACATGTGACTAGAACATGGTCGATGCAGCTTTGAAAAAAGGTACTTTGATGAATTTGCTAATCCGTTTGGCTCTTTGATGAATTTGGAGAAAGCACTGTATGAAAAAGATTGGTCAGATACTTTGTCAAATTTCACTGAGAGAATCGAAGTGGTGTTGACTCTATTGGCTTGGAGCGATTCGCTGGCAGATGCAGGACACCAAACACCGCGTTTTCTATCTGACAAGATTATTGAATAGCCACTTCGTGGTCGATAAGATGCTCACATTAAGCTCAAGTAGTAAATTCTTAGTGTACTGGGATGCCATCCAGGTCTCGAGATATATATTGCCAAGATAGAAACGAATTCGGTGGATATTAGTGATTCCTTGACCCTAAATGCTCGGTTTTATGTCTGGATGAGTGTATCGAAGCGTTCCATGACTTTCCTAGGTCCCACATCTACCTATCTGTCAAGTCGGGTTAGTCACTGTAACAAGACTACGAACACGAACAGCATGGGGATTGCCAATATGATACGTCCAGAAACGGCAGATAGCTTCACATCTATGAAGGCAGGATCGCTGTAGTGGAAAGTCAGAGTTTGGCTTTCCAGGTCTAATCGTACTCAAATGGGAGGTCACAGTTTGGAAGGAGAAACACAACAAAGCATGCCGGAAAGTAGTAGAATACATCATTACTGCTGATGTTTATACTAAAATCAGGCGTCTGTATTTACAAAATCTAACTTGGTCTATGCCATAACTTACTCTCATTTCATTCAGTTGATTCAAAGGCGATCAAGCCATAAGTCGGGATGCAACTATGTTGTGTTATGAGTGATGATACTATAGTTTGTAAGATTGTAAGAATGTTCAGAAGTAATGGGATAACATTTCTTTTCAAAGGAATAAACAATGCGAATCTTATTTACTTGCGGTAGAGAGGCAGAGTACCCACGTAATGCGGTATTACGTGCATGTTTGGAGCAAAATTTTGAAGTGTTCGCTATTACAGGAAATCGTTCACCGTTAGTAACGAGGTATGCTAACCTTGCGACTCGACTACTACTATCGACACAAAAGCACGATTTGACTTTTGTAGGTTTTTTAGGTCAGCCGATTGTGCCATTAGTATGGATGCGCTATCGTAAACCTATTGTTTTTGATGCTTTCTTGTCAGTTTATGATACTCTCTGTTTTGATCGTCGTTACTATAGCCCAAAATCACTCCCTGGTCGGTTGTCTTTCTGGCTAGATTACATAAGCTGTAAACTGTCAAATATTGTAATATTAGATACTAAAGCGCATGCAGATTACTTTCAGCGAGAATTTCGAATACCCAAAGAAAAATTGAAAACCATACCTGTGGGATGTGACGAAAATTTGTTCTATCCTCGTACCTATACTTACAATGAAACGAATTTCTCAATCCTCTTCTACGGATCGTTTTTACCACTACAGGGGATTGATGTAATCATCCGTGCAGCGAAAATCCTTGAGTATGATACTAGGATCAAGTTTCGAATCATTGGTAATGGGATAGAATATGCACGCATCAGGAGACTTGCTAATCAGATAGATGTGGAAAATGTTCAATTCCTCCCACCAGTCGCGCTGAGTGAGCTTCCGGCAGAGATTGCTAGTGCTACGGTTTGTCTTGGTGGTCATTTCGGTACAGTAGAGAAGGCTCGCCGCGTGATTGCAAGTAAGACTTTTCAGTTCCTAGCAATGGGAAAAGCTACTATTGTTGGTGATAACGTGGCAAATCATGAAATTCTTACGCATGCATACGACTCCTGGTTTTGCAAAATGGGTGATCCAGAGGCACTTGCTGATGCTATTCTAACGTTAGTGTATAATCCAGAACTTAGGTCTTATCTCGGACAGAATGCATACAAGACGTTTATGGAAACAGCGAGTATCTCCGTATTAAGCGAACAGGTTCGCACAATTATAGAGAGGGATATTCATATAGAACAACGGATATAAGAAAGACCATTCAACCTACAGAAATTATAAAAGGTAATTGCTCATGCCACAGATGTAACAAAGAGTGGAGTGTTAGAAAAGACAGCATACTTGAAGATACGAAAATTTCTTTCTCAAAGTTTATTTGAGCTCTTAAGCTATTTATCTTCGAAGTGCCCGTCCATAGGGCATCCAAGGAACTTGGTGTGGCATACAATACCGCGTACAAGATATACAGGAAGCTAAGGCTTGCAATATATCTATATCACTTTGTCTCAAAGGGAGATACAGCGTTATCAGGTGAAGGAGAAGCAGATGAGTCTTATTTTGGAGGAAAGAAGCAAGGAAAGAGAGGAAGGGGGGCAGAAAGAAAGATACCAGTGTTTGGAATTCTTGCAAGGCAAGGGAAAGTGAAAGGAGAAATAGTTGACGATGTATCGGGTGAGACCATACTAAGGGAGACAATAAAGAAAGTAAAGAGGGGAAGTTTCATTTACACAAACAAACGTAGAAGCTATGATGGAATTGTGATGTATGGATTTAGACATGAGTGCGTAGAGAAGAGTATACGGTTTGTGAATGGGAAGGTTTATATAAATAGTATAGAAGGATTTTGGAGTTATGCCAAAGAGTGACTTCTTAGTTTCGCGGAGGAAGTAGGAAGCATTTTGTGTATTCCTTGAAAGTGCTTGAGTTCAAGTATAATAAGAGAATGTAGATAATATGGTGCTTCTATGTTTAGGTGGAGTAAAATGATGAATCACCTTATAAAATTGCCGTACACTCTTTTCAAGTTTGGTCGGCAACAAACGATGTTCAGCTTTTGGAAGCAATCTCGTTGTTGTTATCGATTAGCGCAATCTATTACCTGAAGTAGTTCTTGCCCGAGTATTTTTGTTCGTACCAGACTTTATTCTGCCTAGCAAACAGGGTTTTGATGAGACATAAAGCAAAGGCGTCATTTCAATGTAGGCGAAATAGGCGAATGATTTTTGCAACAGGGATCCACCATGTTAAGCCGATCCTCTATAGTAACCGAAAGCAGCTAATACTACGTGTTTTAGTCCACACAATTGTCATAAACCACAATCATCTCTGATGATACTGCCCCTGTTCGAGAATACTGGAATCACGCATCTTAGACCAATCCTGTAAAACTCTGTATCATCCCACCATGAACTGGTGCTTCCCCCAGAGTATAGCGACAGATAGAGTGAGAAATACCACGATTGCAAGAAGAAAAACTAACACGAGTGTACCTGAACGAGTACAACCTTCAAGTTTGGAAGTGTCTACAAGCTACAAGCGTGGTGGTTGTTGCGCAACGTGCAGAATATTCACTACTTAGCTGTCGTTATTGGCTGTTACCTAAGATAGTGTAGGATTAGGTGACGTACTATTGGAGGAGAGCACCAATGCGCATTGCTATCGCACGGACGGGCAGGGTCATACCAACCAAAAAATACAGGTTGCCGGGCGGACTCAGCATATTGCTGCGTGGCATTTGCCGGGAATGTTATGCACTGGTTCAATGTATCAAGAAGTAGATGTAGCGAACGTGGATGATGTGTGTGGTGAAGGTTGTCCAGCCAGTCGTATCGGAGTGCCTATGGGGATACGTAAATACCGCTGTCTGTGGTGGATGTGATGGGAAGCATGGTATCAAAACGTGACCGTTACAATTCTGGCGTCGAAGTTCTGGTACTAGGCAGGACGCAGAGATATATGCTGGTCTAGGATCAAGCGCTAGGTCTCCACGATAACGCAGATAAGCCCGTTTGGCCCCAACGCAACGCACCCCTGTCGTGTGCGCTAGAACTGAATCCTGTAGAGTGTGTATGGATACCTGCGCAGCAGGATCAGAATCAAAGAGAGCTCCTGCTGGTCGCGAGCAGCAAAGTAAGCATCTGTTACACAAGAGTTGCAAGAGTTGGTGGTAGATGGTGAGCAGATCAAGCGTCTAACAGGTTGAACGTGGATGCACGGAGCGTTGGTTCAACTCCACGACTCAACTACAGTCTTCCAATGAGAGATCGGTACAGTCGATTCACCCGAAAGTATTACCATATCCATTCCCGTGCACTACTCTCACGACTATCTATAAGTAGTATAGTAAAAGTATGTTGCGGATGGTATTGTGATAGTGACCGCCGTACAAGATGCGGTTTTGTTTAGTACGAATTAAGCTATGGAGGGTTTACTATGAGTAAGTTTCGAACATTAGGTCTTCTGAGCTTGGTAATGGTGTTCTTAGTAATCGTTATGATGCCAACATTTCGTGCGAGCGCGCAAGGGTTCGGTACTAACTGGGAGTCTAGTATACAGGTACTGAACCTCGATCAAAGCGCCGATGCTGCTATCACGCTTACCTATTACAAGCATGATGGAAGCGTGGCGCTCACAGCACGCGACACTGTGAGGAGAGGTGAGTCAAATACATACTTTCCGCTACCTCCTGAGCTAGGAAGTTTTTCTGGTTCAGTTGTAGTCTCTTCCACTAGTCCTGTTGTTGTTGTATCTAACATTGTTGCGAAGACGGCAAAACCAGGCCTTGGAAGTTTCGTAGGTTTTCAGCAGGGTGCTCCCAGAATATACTTTCCGATAGTAATGAAGGGCAATGCAAACAATGATACTACCTTTAGTGTCCAGAATGCAGGTACAACGGATGCGGATATTACTATCCAGTTTACTCCCGAAGCTGGTAGTACGTATCCAAACGTAGCTAATGTGACTGACACTATTAAACCTGGTGCTTCAAAAGTTTACGATCTAACTCAGTTGTCTGTGTTTAGTAGCATTACTAAATGGGTCGGATCAGCAACTGTTTCAGTATCTGATACAGCCAACGACGCCATCGTTGGTGTAGCAACGACCGTCAATCGAAGGTTTTCTGATGCATATCAACTTTATACATACAATGCCTTCACACGGGGATCAAGTACGGTCATATTACCGCTCATACAGGAGAACAATAATGGCAATCGCACAAGTATAAACTGTCAAAACATTTCAAACTCGGGTACAACTATCACTGTCAACTATATTCCGGAAAACCCATCATACGGCAGTAAACCATCGGAGAGCAAATCTGTACCGCCAAATGGGGTTGCTGTATTTCTCCAGCAGTATCAGGGATCACAAAAGTGGGTAGGTAGTGCTCAAGTAACTTCCTCTCCTAATGTAGACTTGGTATGTGTAGTGAATCAGCAGAAACCGTCTACTGGGAGCGCTTCTGCCTATGAAGGTTTCGACCCCAGCACTGCTACAAAGACGGTAGTATTACCATTAGTCCAGAGCCGGAATGGTAATCCTAGTAACGGATGGGTTTTCAGCTCTATCAACATAGCCACTTCTGATGGTCAGCCTCACAACATTACGTGTGATTACAAGCCAGCACCTGGCTTCCCATATCCTGGCAATGTGTCGAGGACCGGAGCCTCAGTGGTGTTCCTGCAAAACGATGTGTACGGTGACGGAAGAAAATTCGTTGGTGGCGCGATCTGTACTACTACTGATCCTGGTAATTTCGGCATTTTTGCCATTGTAAACCAAACTCGGCAAAATACGCCAGCGCTGCCGCGTGATACTCTCTCTTCATACAATGGGTTCAATCAGTAGAGTAAACTTGTTCGGTCAGTAGAGTAAGCTTGTTCGGGATTACGGCCTCTCCTCAATTCTTAGGAGAGGCCTTGAATCGCGAGAGGATGTAACTTCAGTAAGTGAGCCAAGAACGTTGAGCATTGCAGGTTCGTATAGTGATGAACCGACAACTCCTCTGACGTGCTAGCGATGTATGTTAGAAAAGCTCATAGATAAGGTACATGGTATTACCCGTACCAATGTGGAAATCTGAACATCTATTAGTCTAATACAAATTTTGTCCAGGCAAAGTGAATTCTGATGGTTTTACACGGTACGATGACAAAAAGTCATCATTGCTGCCTGAAGACAATGTTGCCTAGCCCATTCTTACCGACTTGCTACGAGTTGTCTTTTATACTTGAATGTGCTGGCACTACTGTGTGGATTATCTTGAATATCATCTTGTCAGAGGGAGCCGTGTAGGCAAATAGAAGTCAAAGTCATATTTGATCACTGCTCGAAGCAGAATTAGTCAACTCAGTATATGCTCCTTAGGAGTAATCATGCCGGCATTGCTAACTTACTTTCATAACATTGTGTACATCTTGAATCCGAGCAGTGCTTTTTCCATATTTTTCCACGTGCGTTTGCTTTGTCGTGATACCAGGTTTGTAGCAAGAGAGAATCTACAATTAGGCACCGTCTGTTAATGATATCCAAATGCGCAAATTACCTAATCATGCTAGGAATACGAAGAAAAATGCCTTAAGGATTGGGGATATTCCTGCTTTTGACCTTTGCAAACTTATGTGATTATATCATGTGGATGCCATTTGTCGTGATCTGAGCAACTCTCCCACAAAATCAAGACATGCTTGCAAGCATATGCGGTCAGTGAATACATATTATCAGTTACCCTCGTGATGGTTGCTCATACTGTCAAAGGTTTGTTTAGGAGCGTGTATGATCACGAGTATGTAGATACACCACACACATTCGCAGTGCTGTAAGGAAATCAAGCTACACTCTAGTGAGCAAAGCCACCAATAGCTAAAGTGATTTCGCTGTCTAATGAGATGCTGGAAGAAGTCCGAACAAGCATCATATCTTGCTTACACATTGCCGTGTTGAGTGTATTCTTATCGTTTGTTGTACCTCACAGAGCCCGGATTATTGACAAGCAAATTACAACAAATCTACTAATTACCTACTGCTTACCTACTGCTTCGTTATGTTAGATTGTATTCTTTTACAACCAAATACGGCCAGTTTGATGCGGGCATTGGCAGTGGCTTCCCCTTCGCCCGTCCCTTGCGGCAGTACGCCTGAGCACCGCCTGCGATCTACCCGAAAGAACCCGAAGCTTCACATTGACTGTGCCAGCACACGACTGCATCGGCAAAACGTCCTGGTCGATGTGCCGATTGCCTGAACTGCGGTCGTGCAGATGTAGGATAGTACGGGCCAGAGCATTGCCCTTCGAACCAACGGCGCAAGTACTGCCCATTGTTCACTCGGTTGTTCGATAAAGGTATGTTTCCCTTTGACGCACAGTATAGCGGCCCAAGCCGAAAATGGGGATTTAACCTAACAATAAACCATCAATGACACTACCAATCCAAACTTCTGCCTCTACCAAATACGTTATAATCTGGATACGATGTTGTCTTTAATAATTCTTACGAGGTCGCTATGCATCGCTTTATTATCGGCTTACTCTGTCTAGTTGTGATTTCAGGGTGTGGCACCACAACAACACCTGAACCCTCTCCGACGGCGCAGGCTGCTTATCCGGCTTATCCTGTTACACCGCTTCCTACTCTTGCGGCTGCTTATCCGGCTTATCCTGTTACACCGCTTCCTACTCTTGCGGCTGCTTATCCAGCTTCTGAAAGTGGTAATCAACCAAAACTGATGTTCTATATTGCCGAGCCGGTGCGAGTTTCTGATGGTCAAATACGGGGGGGCGGGCCACCTCAAGCACCGATCCGTGTGATCAATCTGTCACGTGGTAATGCGTTAATCGCTGAAACTGTTGTTGGAGCCGATGGGCAATTCATTGCACCGTTACGTGACGTGACAGCCGGTGAGTCGATAGCAATTGTTTTTAACGAACAGGTTGCATCTGCGTTTACCCGTGAGCAGTTACAGCCGCTTAGTATTCAGGTTCTTCCCTCCGGGGAACTGGTCATGAGTAGTGTTGTTGTTAGCCCATAGTCTTGCTTGAGGACTGGTAGGCTATTTCCAGAATGTCTCACCAGTACTCGGAAGAACGGGTTTTCCATTATAAAAGGGAAGGGTGACTTCGGCCTGCTGCTCTGAACTAGTCTGGCACCAGACATTTGAAAAAGTGTGGCTGTCAGTTTGCCCGTACCCTCTAGTCAGGGGTAGTTAAGGCTGTTTCCTCCCTGGCAGTGGGTGCGTGGAAAAAAGAGGGACGGAGCGGTAGGGGTGGATTTCATCATCCCTACCGCTTGCAGGAGGGAGTCGGCAGGGAAGACTGGTTCCACCAAAGCATCGAAGGATACGGGCCACTGGCCCGTGCTCCCAGATAAACGGTGCCGGTCGCGAAGCACGGTGAGCAGGTGCATAACGTTTGTCGGTGTTTCTCGGTTCTTGCGCAGTTTGGTCATCGAATACGAGCAGAAACTGAGAACTTTACAAAGCTCTACCCTTAAACCCTTTCCTCTACGGTGAAGAAGGGCGGAGGTATTGGTGATGTGGAAAGAATACCACTATCCCCTAGCCTCCCGAACGTGTGTCTGCCAGCCTGCTCACCGTATGGCGCTGTTCTCGCTTCAGCAGGGCCAGGTTTTGCAGCTTCCTCATCCGTGTATCATCACTCATCACCCCTCCCTACTCGACCTGCCGTGGTCGATACTGGATTGCCTCAGCAACATGGACTGCCGCAATCTGTTCGACACCGGCTAGATCGGCAATGGTGCGGGCTAGGCGGAGAATGCGATGATAGCTGCGTGCTGAGAGGTTGAGTCGCTGCACTGCCGATTTGAGCAGTGATTGACCGGCACTGTCTAGTGCACAGAATGCCCGAATCTCGACCGGGCCGAGATCGGCGTTGCTTTGACAACGCGGATGACCACGTAGGCGCTCGGTCTGACGGTGGCGGGCAGCGATGACCCGTTCGCGAACGGTCGCTGATGGTTCGCCAGCGGCCAGACTGCTGAGTTTGTCGTACTTGACCCGCGGCGCCTCAACATGAATGTCGATCCGATCAAGCAGAGGGCCGCTGACCCGACGCTGGTAACGACCGACCAGTGTCGGTGAACAGGTGCAGGTGCGTTCAGGATCACCGTACCAGCCGCAGGGGCAGGGGTTTTGTGCTGCAACCAGCATAAAGGCCGCCGGATAGGTGATGCTGCCGTGCGCCCGGCTGAGGGTTACAACCCGATCTTCGAGCGGTTGCCGCAAGACTTCGAGCCGATTCCCAAACTCCGGGAGCTCGTCGAGGAACAGGATGCCGCGATGGGCCAGCGAGATCATTCCCGGTCGCACGCGACTGCCACCACCGACGAGTCCAGCCGTCGAGACGGTGT
>Ga0308418_1000952_pt1 | contig 15722 bp, 12 predicted proteins | sample HotsprSampleR4cd_FD_203517 | JGI IMG/M metagenome (GOLD analysis project Ga0308418, IMG submission 203517) | Hot spring phototrophic mat microbial communities from Mushroom Spring, Yellowstone National Park, Wyoming, United States - 20090729_R4cd ... | reverse complement strand
TGGGTATCATACGACGGTCTATGACAAACTGCGCTACGATTTAATGTACCTGTACCATATGTCTCTGTGGCTTGATTTGAAGATTCTTCTCCTGACCGTTTGGACGATATTGAAGCGTCGGGAGGGGTGTTAAATGAGCGCGGTGCATAACATCTTTACTGTAGATGTGGAGGACTGGTTTCAGGTGGCAAACTTGGAACCCTACGTCAGCCGAGACAGCTGGGATCGGTACGAGTGGAGGTTGCCAAGAAACCTTGAGCGTATCCTCTCGCTTTTGCAGTTCTACAATGTTAGGGCAAGGTTTTTTGTGCTTGGTTGGTGTGCAGAAAAGGATCCTGACATCGTAAGACGCATATATGATGGGGGTCATGAAATCGGAAGTCACGGTTATTGGCATCGCCTTGTATATGAGATGACCCCGGCAGAGTTTGAGAGGGATCTCCAAATGTCCATTGAAGCCATTCAGCGGGCTGTGCCAACGGTTGCGGTGCGAAGTTACCGTGCACCTTCCTTCTCCATCACTGAGCGGTCGTTATGGGCTTTTGAAATACTCCGGCGCAATGGTATCGAGTTCGATTCAAGCGTATTCCCAATCCGCCACCACCGATACGGTATCCCTAGTGCTCCACGTTTCGCCTATCCAGTTGAGACTGCGTACGGGACAATATGGGAGATACCTATTTCCACCTTGCGGGTTTTTGGACGCAACCTGCCTTTCTCAGGGGGCGGCTATTTCCGGTTGCTACCGTTTTGGTTTGTTCGTTATGGTTTTCGACAGATAAACCGCGAAGGGCAGCCTGTGGTATTTTATATTCACCCATGGGAGATCGATAATGACCAACCGAAAATAGCAAGTGGTTTTCCAAAGCGGTTGCGTTGTTACGGGGGCATCGAGCGGTTGGACGCGAAGCTAGACAAGCTACTGCGCAGTGTACACTTTGACCAGCCAATTATACAGTCGGCTTGCACGTTAAGGTGATGCCGATGTGGGGATTCATTAGTCTGTTTTGCCTCATACTTATTTTGTACACATACATAGTCTACCCAAGTTTTGTCATCGGACTATCGCGCTGGAGGAACAGTCGCAAGAGGATAAGCCAAGAAGCATGGGGAGACGAACCTATGTTGCCCTATGTGAGCTTCATCGTCGCCGTCTACAATGAGGAGAAAAGTATTGAAGCGAAGGTTCAGAATTGCCTTCAAATTGAATATCCCGGTAACCTTATAGAGTTTATCTTTGTATCCGATGGCTCGACCGATGGCACCAATGAGATACTTGAGAAGTATCTATGTAGGGGTATTCGTGTACTCTATCTACCTAAGAGGGCGGGCAAAACGGCAGCGCAGGAAGCGGCGGTCGAGCACGCGAAGGGAGAAGTTCTTGTTTTCTCTGATGCGAGTACACTGGTCGAGCCAAGGTCAGTCTTAGCTCTTGTCAGGAGATTACAGGATAGGTCAGTAGGATTGGTTGCCGGTGAAGATGATTGGAGAAACACAGTTCATCACAGCGCCGTAGAAGGGCAAAGTCTGTACGTACGGTATGAAATGGCTATTCGAAAAGCAGAGAGCGAAATAGGCACAGCGACGGCGAGTAGCGGTTGTTTCTATGCTGTCAGACGTACACTGCGCCCAAGCCTAGATGCGTCGCTTATCGACGACTTTGCTACGCCTTTAGCGGTTATTGAAAAGGGTTTTAGAGTGGTTACTGAGCCAAATGCGAAGTGTTATGTGCCAATGACAGCTTCGGAGCATCGCGAGTTCGGTCGGAAGGTGCGCATCGTAGCGGGTGGCGTTTATGCCATGTGGCGGTACCGCAAGCTCCTTAACCCACTTCGTAGTGGTGTAGTAGCTTGGCAACTATGGAGCCATAAAGTTCTGCGATGGGCGGTTCCTTTTCTTGCGCTGGTGATGTTCGTATCAAGTTTTCTCTGGGCGGTAGGAAGCAAGATAGGCAGGGCCTTCGTGGTAATGGAGTTCCTTTTTCTTTTCGCGGCCCTGCTGGGGTGGATGGCGCGAGGTCATTCTCCCGTTGTGAAGCTACTCAGGATACCCTTCTTTTTGGTGATGAGCAATTATGCGGTGTTTGCAGGAGTTGTGCACTGTCTGCTGCACGGTAGTCCGGCAACTTGGGAGCCGTCGAGGAGGTAGCATGTCAGGGGTATTATGGACATTTTGTTATCACGATGTGGAGGAATTCACATCATCGGATATGCTGGGCAGTCATTATGTGAAGATTTCCCAGATAGAGGAAGACCTTCAAGTGGCTTCTGATGCGGGGTTGGAAGTGGTGACTCGGTGTGGAGACTATCTCTCGCTTTGTGCCGGGGGGAATGAACTGGATAGAGACAAGGTTTTGCTTACGTTTGACGATGGCTACAGTAGTCAGGTTGAGACCCTGTGCAAACTCGGTAGGGAAAAGGGTGTAGGTGCAGTAGTCTTCGTAGTCGTTGGCAGTGTCGGCAAAAGAGGTTACGCCAGTTGGTCGGCATTACGTGATCTTGCCAATGAAGGTTACGGCGTTCAAAGTCATGGATATTCGCACAGTGTGCTTACGTCCTTAGACTGGGGTTCGTTAAAGGAGGAAATGAAGCGGTCACGTGAGGAACTTCAAGAACGGCTTGGGCAGGTTGTTTGGGGATTAGCGTTGCCGCAGGGTTTTTATAACACCCGTGTGTTGCTTGCAGCGAGTGAGGAAGGTTATAGAATATGCTTCACATCACGATATGGCACTGGCATTCGTTACCACACGCCTTCAAGCACTATTCTGGTTCCACGAATTGTTGCGCGCGATAACAGGATTCAAAAAGCCATAATCCGCCTCCGGAAACCGGGGGCTTTCAGACACTGGTATGAGATAAAAGGCGGATGCCATGATTCGCTAAAGAATCTTGTGGGATATCGAGTGGCATCGGTCTTGTGGAGGTTGTCACATCCGGAGTAAGTTACGACGATGAAAGGACACTCGGGTTTGTTGAACACGGCGCGACCCGCGGCCTCGGTTGTTCCACCTGCCCAGTGGGACAAGTGGGTAAAGGAGTCTGACGAGTATACAGCATACCATCTCTCTGCTTGGGGGGAAGTGGTCAGGGAGGTTTTTGGTCATCCTTACTATCTGCTGGCGGTGTGCAGTAGGGAAAAACCTCTGTTTTGTCCTTTTATCCACGTTCGTTCTCGTTTGTTTGGGGATCGCTTGGTGTCGGTGGCGTTTGCGAATTACGGAGGTCCCGTCGGTCATCGTAGTCCTGAAAACGTTGCGGAAATGATGGGGCAAATACGCGAGCTAATGAGGCATCTGAATGCACCTGTTGCCGAAATCCGTCACACAAGCAGGATGGACGGGGCGCTCCCAGTACGCACACATAAAGTAACTTACCATCTTAGTTTGAGAAAGGACGAGGGGCAAATGTGGGAAGGCTTTCCCAAGAAGATTCGCAACTGGGTTCGGAAGGGGGAGAAGAATGGTTTTGTGGTACGCTCAGGGGGATTGGAGTTGGTTAGAGATTTTTATATCGCTTACTCGCGCAACATGCGCGACCTGGGTTCTCCCGTATATCCGATGAGCCTGTTCGCTGCAGTGATGGAGAAACTACCCGGCTCACGAGCATACGTAGTCTATGCCGGTGGCGCTGTAGCAGGAGGAGCAATCACGGTGGGATTTCAGGAACGCCTGCATATTCCTTGGGCGTCTGTTATTAAGCCTTTCAAACCTTTGGGAGCGAACTTTCTGTTGCACTGGGTTATTATTCGAGATGCTATCCGCAGGGGCTACAAGGTTTTAGATTTTGGGCAATCGAGCGTAGGGGCTAGTACCACGCATTTTAAGGAGCAGTGGGGTGCCAACCCCATACCGTTATACTGGGAGTACGTACTATCCGAGGGAGCTTGTGTGCCACGTACGGACCACGGCGACCCTCGCTATGCAATGTTTGTCTCGCTCTGGAAGCGATTGCCAGTGCGAATTGCAAACTGGTTGGGGCCTAAAATAGTACGGGGGATACCGTGATGGTTGCTAGTTTAATACCTCCGTCGGCGTGTCCAGTGCGTCTTGCTGACATACGGGAGGCATGGCGTTCTGGGAAAGAAAGCGCGGACTCAATAGAACGATTTTGCTCTGTGCTCGCAAGCAGGACAGGTAAACCGCACGCATTTGCGTTCAATCAAGCTCGTACTGCTCTGGCCATACTGTTGCAGGAGTTACATCGGCTGCGGTCAGAGCGGTTCGAAGTTATTGTTCCTGCTTACACGTGCTATACCGTAGCAGCAGCGGTTGCACGTGCCGGGCTAGTAATGGTGCCTGTGGACATAGAACCGTCTGATTTATGTTTTAAGCTCCAGGCACTGCAGGATAGCATTAACGAGCGAACTTTAGCCATTATTGTGGTGCATCCGTTCGGACAACCTTGTAGTATAGGTGCAGTGAAGGGAGTGATTAGCAATCGGCATATTTTCATCGTAGAAGATTGCGCACAGGCCTGGGATACTCGCTATAGAGGACATTTCCTCGGTGGAGAAGGAGATGCCAGCATTTTTAGCTTTGGACGGGGTAAGCATCTAAATCTTGGAGGAGGAGGAATATGTTGCGTGGGTGAAGGCGAGATCGCTTATCGCTTGGAGCAAAGAATGCGAGAACTGCCTGCCCCTTCACAACGTGAACATGTAAGGCGGCTTTTGAAATTGGTGTTTACAATAATAGGTCAACATCCGTATATCTATGCCTATGCCTTGAGAGTGCCATTTCTAGGAATTGGTGAGACCTATTTTGACGACGACTTCGCGATGATACAGTGGAGTGGATGGCAGGCGCAACTTGGCTTACGCTTGTTGCGCGATTGGGAATCAATGGCGAGCCGGCGTCGCCGCAATGCGGATTTCTGGCGCGAGTGGTTACAGCGCGATTCCGTCTTGGGTGTAATACCACAGGTGGAAGAGCCTATGAATGTCGTTTACTTGCGGATGCCAGTGTTGTCTCGGGACAGACAACGTGCCATGAGATGGTTTAGAAAGCGGGGGATTCATGCCCAGAAAATGTATCCTACGGTACTGGCGGATATCGATTCGCCTCACCTGAAGGTGAAAGTATACTCTACTCTAGATGGAGCTCGTCGTGTCACAGAGAGCTTGTATACTCTCCCAGTGCATCCGTTATTTGATGCCAAGCGGTGGGCCGCAAGATGCAGCAGAAGAAGATGCAGCAAGGAGGAGATGTTAGGTGCAAACACCATCCCATAGCGGCGTGGCAATCCGGATATCGCAGCCGACCGGACTTTGGGGCGTTGTGCTGTTCGCCTCGATCACGCTGGGTATTGCTGCGTTGTTTATGCCATTGATATATGTCGTTGCGCTCTTGGTAGGTTTAGTTATAATCGCACTCGTTTTCTGGCAGCCTGCAGTCGGCGGGGGGATTTATATCTGCTTAGTCTACTCACGATTGTTGGAATATCTACCCCAGCTTCAGGATTACCGAATCCTGATGCTTTTGAGTGGCTTGCTTGGTGCTTCTTTGTTTGTGCACAATCTCTTATCTGGGGACCGCTGGTGGTTTGGAGGAGTACAGCTGAAAATCTTGTTCATCGCTTTGGCTGTCTGTGCGTCCATTCCTTTGTCTATTTGGAAATCAAACTCCGTGAACGCGTCCATCGATTTTCTAAAGATTATCACCTCAGTGTTGTTGATTGCGAATAGTATCAAGTCCGAACGTCAGCTTCTATGGTTCACCCGTCTACTGGTCTTAAGTTTTATGTGGTTGTCTTGGACTGTTGTATGGAACTACTTCGCTGGTAATGTGGGCTATGAAGGGGGCGGAGAGGTCATCCGGGCACACGGAGCCGGTTCTACGCTTGGTGACTCCAACGAGGTTATGTCTTACGTACTCATGCTTGCCCCTTTAGCACTTTTAGGCGTTCGATTTGAGCCTGTAATCCTTCTGAAGGTAGTATACGGACTTTCCATACCCGCCAGCTTGGCAGCTCTGGTTTTCAGTGGGTCGCGGGGTGGATTCTTGGGTTTCCTTTGGCTTTTGTTCATTTTTCTCATCCGCAGCAAACACAAGGTGGTTTATGTGATTGTGGGTTGTTTAGTGTTTGTGACAGTGTGGTTTTCTGCGCCGTCTACCTGGAGGGACCGCATGTTGTCGATCAAGGATTACAAGCAAGATGAGTCCGCGGTGATACGCACCCAGCTCTGGCAAGCCGCGCGAGGTATGGTGAAGCATAATCCGGTCACAGGTATTGGGGTCGGAAATTTTTCGGAGTTTGCCCAGAACTATGGCGCAGGGGTGGGCATGGTTGCTCATAATACTTACTACCTCTTCGCGGGAGAACTTGGGCTTTTAGGGCTGACAGCGTATGTTCTTTATCTGTTACATATCTGGCGCACGGGCAAGCGATGGGCGGTAAGTGCCGAACAAAATATCGTTCGGCAATGGTTAGGTGAAGGGCTATGGTTGGGCTACCTTGTGTTTCTCGTACCCAGTTACTTTGTGGCGCTCAGTTACTACACCCACACCTACGTGCCGGCTGCCGTTTTAGCAGCTGGAGAGCGCTTCTATCGGGCTAAGAGAGAGCTTACCGGGGATATACACCGGGTGAGGACGTATTAGCGAATGCTACGGACGCTGGTCAAAGATTCTGCCGTCTACGCGGTTGGCACTATCGCCAGTCGACTGGTCGGGTTCATCATGATACCCGTATATACGCGGGTGCTAACGCCTGCGGATTACGGTATCATTGAGACTATCGTGCGGCTGGTGGATATTATTGGCTTATTGTTGTCTGTGGGGTTGGCAGAGGCGTTGCTGCGGCACTATTATCTCGCGAAGACGGATGAAGAGCGCAACCGACTTATCGGGACGGTCTTGAACCTGAATTTGCTTGTGGTAATTGGTGGCATTCTGGTGTTCTATCCGCTTTCTCCATGGATGACACGCCTAGCGTTCGGACATGACCGGTACACGCATTACGTTGCTGTGTCGCTCGCCGCAATGATGATAGGCAGTCTGATAGAGTTACCGCTAACCCTGTGGCGGGCGGAAGGCAAAGCATGGAGGTTCACTGCGATCTCTCTACTCAAGCTCCTTACCCAGCTTGGTACGAACATCGTTCTGGTTGTGTGGTTACGATGGGCAGTGTGGGGAGTCGTCATGAGCAGTTTCCTGAACGCGGCGCTGTGGTCGGCAGTGCTGGGTGTGCTGGTTCGTCTGAGGTATGGCAGCTATTTTGACAAGCGGTGGTTGAGGCCGGTGTTGCGCTATGGGTTGCCATTGGTGCCAGCGAGCCTTTCTTTGTTTATACTCAATTTCGGTGACCGCTTTTTTTTAACACGATATGCAAGCACTTCGGAACTTGGGTTATACTCGCTGGCATACCGCTTTGCCATGCTGGTCAGTACGTTCTACGGTGTTGTATCGCTTGCATGGGGGCCTTGGGCTTTCCGTGTTGGAGAGATGGATGACGGGGGATTGCATATACGTAGAGCAACAGCACTCGTTTTGTTGACCTTTGCAGCAATCAGCAGCGGCATTGCCCTGATGAGTTTGCCTGCCGTTCGCCTGATGTCGGCGCCGTCTTTCTGGGAAGCCGCGGATTATGTGCCTGCGTTAGCGTTCGGTTACTGGCTTTTCGTTGCTCAGGCACCTCTCAGCGTGGGTATACGCCTGGCAAGGCGCACCGAATACCTGACCATGACGAATGGATTTTCCGCAGCGACATGTCTAGCGCTCAGCTTCCTGCTCATACCGCGTTATGGTGTGTGGGGAGCGGTATGGACAACCGTGATATCATTCGCGGTGCTGGCGACTGTGATCTTTGCCGTCGCTCAAAGTGTTTACCCTATAAGGCATGATTGGGCAGCAGTAGCTATCGCTGTATTGATCGCCGCTGTGCCAATGATGTCTAACATGGTGACCCTCGAGGCTTTCTGGAGTGATTTGATAATGCGGGTGAGTTTAATCGTGTTTTGTATCGGACTCGTGGGGGGCTACGCTGCCCGGATGCGCACTGCGCAAACGAATCCCTCGTTAGTCGCGCAAAACGGCTTGTTGCCGAAAGAGCACCGCCACTTCGGCAACCTGCGGGAACGGTTAGATTGTGATTGGAGGAACGAAACCTAGCAATGCGCATCCTGATGGTCACATACCACTTCCCGCCCGATGGGGCAATAGGAGCCGTGCGCCCGTATGAGTTTGCCCAGTTACTGCCCCAGCACGGGGTTGATGTATGGGTTCTGACGGTCCTGCCGGAGTATGCTCAGCGGCTTGACCCTTCCGCGGTGCCAGAAGGGATACCTATGGAGCGGATTATACGCACGTCTGTGTTACCTTCTCGCCGTGACCGGTATCTACAAATGACGCAAGGGTTACGGCGGTGGATACGAGGACGTACGGGCAAAGTTAACCCTTCACAGGATTCATCGTCTGGTGCATCTCACAGCCCGCGCCGCACGCCATTGCTCTGGCGGTGTTTTACTGATTGGTTGAGTTATCCAGACTGGTACGCCGGTTGGCGGCACCCAGCGCTTCAGGCTGCGGATTCACTAATGCGGGAGGTGCATTTTTCGGCGGTTCTGAGTACTGCACCCCCACGAACGGCTGCGTTGATCGGGTTAGCTATAGCACAACGTTACGGTTTGCCTTACATTCTCGACCTGCAGGACCCATGGCTGCCATCGGGAGCAGAGTGGACTGGGGGACGTCTCTGCCCTTTGTTCCGGAGACTGCACGAGAGAGTTTTTGTGGATTGTATGCGTCAAGCAGGCATCATTGTCGCGAACACCTCCGTCCTCGCAGAGAACCTTCAGCAGAAGTATCCTCAGTGCCGAGGCAAGGTGCACGTTATTCCGAACGGCGTACCCAGACACCTCCCTGTCGACATCGCTCCCGCAGTGCCTTCATTTAGGTTCGTTGTTGGGCATTTCGGTACCGTCTATGGAGCGCGCACTGCAAGAGCGTTTCTGGAGGGGCTTGGACTCTGGTTGAAAAGTGGCAAGACGAAGGAACGAACTCAGGATATAGAAGTGTGGTTTTACGGCGAGGCGGTGGAGGATATAGAAGGACAGGCTCGAGAGTTGGGATTGGAAGCGGTGGTTCATGTCCATCCGCCGATAGCACGTGTACAAGCCATCCAACTTATGAGGCAAAGCACGGTGCTTTTGCTTCTCGCCCAGAAACAGCCGTTGCAAATTCCTGCCAAAACCTACGAATACCTGGCGATGGGCAAGCCCATCATAGCGATGACGGAGCACGATGGTGCAACCGGCAGGCTGTTGCGGGATGCTCCTTCGTGCTATATTACGGAAACCGCTGACGAGGTTGTTCAGGCTCTCGAAAGATTGTGGCACAATTATATACGGGGAGAGGCTCTATTCGCCGACCGAACACAGTTTGTGGAGCCGCTTCGCTATCCAAATCTGGCGGAGCAACTGGCTTCTTTGGTTAAAGATGTGGTTCAGCGGGGGTAGGGAAAAGAGCGGCAGGCCCTCGAATGCTGCTGATAGCGGGAGCGCGCCCTAATCTCACGGAGGCAGCGCCCATTGGTACACTGTCCGGAAAACTGAGTTAGAACTACCAAAACCTGATGAGTTCCTTGGGGGTGGGACCTGGCACCTCGGTCGGACACACCGCTAGCGCGAGTGGTGTTGGGGAATTCCGATGGCGCACGAGAAGAGACGAGGGTACTGGGCGTGCCATGCGTGATGCTTTGGGAGAACGCAGAGAACGCGGTGCCCCTGACACAGGCTTCGAACGATCTGATGGGGCGTGCCCCAAGGCGTTGATGCCTGTGCTGGGCAGGATACCGGACCGGGGAATTCATTGGAGTTGTACCGTTACGGAAGGTTAGGACGGATGTGCAGACCAGAGAGAGGTGGAGGGGCCGCTAAATATTACCAGTGGGGATGTCAGCATACCTCAAGGGAGCGAACCAACAGCATGAGAACAATCCTTACGATCATCACTTTATCTTACCTTATGGCAGGAGCAGTTGCCCAGACCCTCGCTCCAGAAGTCATCTGGGCTACCCCGAAGAGTGTGCGTATCAAGTGTGTCACCGGCACTCCCGGCAGAATGGTGGTGGAATACGGACTGACCCCAACGCTTGGTCAGTCATCCACCCCGGAGATGCGGGACCGTCCCAGCCAGGACGTGACCACGCATTACGTCATCGTGCGGGATTTGCAGCCGGATACGACATACTACTATCGCGTGAGGGTCACTCTGCAATCTGGTGGAGAACAGACCAGTGATATCCGCACGTTCAAAACGCTGAGGAACTTCCCCAGACTATTTCCCACCGTGCGCTACGGCGGATATTTGTTGGGGAGTTATGGTACCGGCAACCACGCCGAGTGGAATGCAACACGTTTTGATGTCTTGGGCGCCTATTCCGATAACGGTAACAGTCCGCTGGCGGATGTGAAGGCGGTCAACCCCGATGTTCCTGCTACCGTTTACGACAATATCACCAATGCGCTCATTATCAACAATCCTGGGATCATCTACAATCAATACAATGAATGGCAGGACTGGTGCGACGCGCGTGGACTGAGCTACGAGCATACCGCGTTGCATATAGGCCAGAATACAACGTTTGCCATTACCGGACTGTGGGACGACCGCTTCCTGTACGGACTCGTTCACAACAGTGGCAGCTACAAGGGCGTCAACAGTTCGGGTTATGAATACTGGCCGTACTACCCAGGCACTATCACTAACACGGTAGGCGGGTGCTGGTTCATCGGTCATGCCGAACGGTTCGACTACGTGAGAGTGACCATTACGACCCCTGCGGCCGGCGGGTATGACGGCGTGTGGGAGTATTGCAGCGCGTTGGACGCGGAAGGGTGGCCGAGTGAATGGACTCCGCTGACCGTTCTGGAGGACACGACGGTGGTGGGTGGGCAGAAGCTCGCTCAATCCGGTTATATTCGGTTTGTGCCTCCGAAGCCGCATACCGAGTGGAAGCGTTCGATGGTGTTTTACCGGAGCGACCACGGCCCCCGCAAGGGCTTCATGATACGCTTCCGCGTGACTCAGTCTGGAACACCACCCTATGTCTCTGCGGTAAGGAACGAAGACTGGGCGCCGGAATCCGGTGGGTATACCACTGTGCCCGGTTGGGATTCGTCTTGGGAGACCAATCCGGCAAACAACGGCGACCCCGAGTATAATCCCAACCCGCCGTCTGGCAAATCCGCCCGTTTCAAGTGGTGGGCGCGGATATGGTATTACAACCCCAGCCGAATGCGGTATATCGTCAATACAGGTAACCCGTACTGGAGACAGTTCTATGTGGACAGGTTGACCAGAATGTTCTCCGGTCCTACTCTCTACGACGGATGGTATTGTGACAACTATACAGCCCCAGAGATGCCGTCGGTATCAGGCGGTTGGGGGAATGTGCCCATTATCGAGTATGGAGGTGGGTTCAGCAGCACCACTTACACGATTCAAACCGGCGAGATGATGGAGGAGCTCAGCAAGCTGCTGTACCAGCTGGGCAAGTTCTCGGAGGCGAATAGCTTCGTCCGTATATACAGCTTGGGGAACAAAAACCTCTTCTATCCTGAATTGGTGCCTGCGGCGCTGGCTCCTGCCTTCTCGCTTCGGGAGATGGCCACGCGCTATTTTACCCCATACCTGCAGTTCGAGAGCTGGTTAGCTGAGTTTGATTACCTCAGTCGGCGCGGCTACTACAACACATACAAACACGCCTACCGGAAGGGAACGACCAGTCCGCCAGACAATCCAACCTGGGATAACTGGAACAGGGATAAACTCATGGCTCTCGCCATCTACTTGCTGTCTAAGGACATGGACAACGAATGGATGTTCTTCGGCGCCTGGCATCTGAACGCCCGTTACGGAGAGGCTAATACGACAACCAACCCTGGCGATGTGAATGTTTACTGGCAGGCGGGCATTCCGAAGCAGAAGGCGTATTACGTGCCTGCGGCCATGCGCGACTTCGGTCAGCCTGTGTCAACGATACCGGAGGGCGCCGTGCAGCTGGACAAGGCTCCACCGGGTGTTTACTACTATCCCAACGACCGTTACGTGTATTACCGGCGGTATACGAAGGCTCTGGTAATATATCGGGTGCGGACGGGCGACACCTACGGAGACGAGACGGCACGCACGTTCAATCTGGACGGCTATTACTATATTCTGGATTCAGAAGGCAATCTCTCCTCTCAGCCAGTGAATCAGGTGGTATTGCGCAACGCGGAAGCAGCTATCCTTATTCCTGCTGAGGCGCCGCCATCACAACCCAATGTTCAGGTCACGATTTCTGTGGACAAGCAGAACCCGAAGCCGCTAGATGTGGTGACTGTGAAGATTACCGCAAGGAATACGGGGAATGCGGAGGCGCGCAACGTGCGGATTACGCATGATATCCCGCAAGGGGCGACGTATGTGCTCGGGAGCCTGAAGCTGAACGGCAATGCCCTGCCGGACCCGACGGATACCACGAGGATAGACGTAACAGTAGCGAGTATTCCGGCGGGAGGGCAGGCGGTTGTGGAGTTTCAGATGGTGATACGGTGATAGGGAAATGAATATCGCGCACGTGGTAGCAGGGTTGGGGCTGGGTGGTGCGGAGACATTAGTCCTCAATTTGAGCCGGTGGCAGCAGCAGGTGGGCCATCGAGTACTGGTTGTCAATATCCACGACGATACCACTCTGGAACCCATCTTTGGCGAGCACGGTATTCATGTGACGCACCTGCACTTGACGCCGGTTGTCTCCTGGTGGCTTCCGCTTTCATTGACGCGGTGCCTGGTGGGCAACCGCATTGAAATTGTTCATGCACATAACGCTGCCTGGCGTAAAAGCGTTGTCGCCGCAAGGCACGCCGGTATTCCCTGCATATGGACGTTGCACGGTTACCATACCGATTGGCTCTGGCAGCAACGGCGGTGGATCAGGCACGCCGTTCGCCACACCCGCTTTCTGGTCGGTGTCGAGCAAGGGGTGACCGACTTAATCCGCAACGAGGTGAAGATGTTAGGGAGAGACCAGGCAGTATGTGTGCCCAACGGCGTCCCCGACGGATTCTTCGCTCCTGCAGCGGGAGACATTGCGGCAAATCTACCTGCTGGTGTCAAGGTAATTGGCATGGCGACGCGGATGCAGCCTCCTAAAGACCACTTTACGCTGTTGCGGGCTTTCCGTATCGTCCAGCAAGCTGTGCCCGATGTCCATTTGCTTCTGGTCGGCGACGGTGGGTTGAGGAGTGAGATTGAGTCCCTATCACATCGCCTCGGCATCGCAGAAAAGGTTACCTTTGCGGGATACCGCAGCGACGTGGCGTCGGTCATCAAACTGGTGGACGTCTTTGTGCATAGTTCGCTGAGCGAAAGCATATCCGTAGCGATACTGGAGGCGATGTCGGCACAGCGTCCCATCTTGGCGACGGCGGTGGGGGGCACGCCGGGTTTGCTGGCGAACGGCGAGTGCGGGTTGCTGGTGCCGCCGGGGGATGTGGAGGCAATGGCGCAGGCCATTCTGGAGTTGTTGACGAATAAAGCGAAAGCGGAAGAGCTCGCCCGCCGCGCGCGGGAGCGTTTTTTGCAGGAGTACACCATAGACCGCATGGGGGAGCGATATCTGCAACTGTATCTTGCGGCAACAAAGGAGACAAAGCGTGCATAGCAGGGGGATAGTGAGGGATGGCTTTGCGTATTTTGCATGTCTTGCCGTGTCGGTTCTTTGGGGGACCTGAGAAGCAGACCCTGCTGGTAGCGCGAGCTTTGCGAGAGCGGTATGGGCATGAGAGCATCTTTTGCGTGATGCCACACTCGGATACGCCCCCCGACCAGAACCCTTTGGTAGTGCGTGTGCGTGAAGAGGGATTTGAGGCGGTACCGTTTGTACTGAGAAACAATTACAACCTCTTCGAGGGTATCCATACCTTAAAGCGGTTTATCCAGCGCTACCAGCCAGATGTGGTTTGCAGTGTGGGGTATAAAGCTAACCTGTTGACTGCGATCGGGGCAAACATCCCCACCGTCGCCGTTATCCGCGGATGGACGCGACAGGATTGGAAGGTGAAAGCTTATGAATGGTTGGACAAGCGGACGTTGTGGCGCCATTCTGCCATCATCGTCGTATCAGAAGCGCAACGTCGTCTAGTGAGACGTCTGGGTGTTCGGGATGAGCGCATTCATTGGGCGCCCAACGCCATTGATGTCCGGGTGTTGCCGCGTCCGTACGAAAAAACAGCATTGCTGCGAAGGACTTGCGAAGCATCTGAGCCTGCTTGGCTTATTGGCTCAGTGGGGCGCCTCAGCCCGGAGAAAGGGCACAGGGTTCTGCTTGATGCTTTCGGGCGCGTTCGGGCGCAGATGGGCAACGTGAAACTTCTGTTGGTGGGTGACGGTCCAGAAGCGCATTTCCTGCAAGGGGCCGTGTCCGCGCTGTCTCTGCAAAAGTCGGTTATCTTCACAGGACTGCGGGCAGATGCCCAGCAAATTATCGGTGCGCTAGACCTGTTGGTGTTGCCATCCTTAACCGAGGGACTGCCCAACGTCGTGCTGGAAGCCTTCGCCTACAAGACTCCGGTGGTGGCAACGGCGGTAGGAGGCGTGCCGGAGCTGGTCAAGGATGGCGAGACGGGCTGGCTGGTGCCGCCACGAGCCCCGCGCGCGCTGGCGCAGGCGATTCTGGACGCGCTGTCGAACCCTGAAGAAGCATGCCGCCGCGCCGAAAATGCATATAAACACCTGCTGGAGAACTTCAGGCTGGAGAAGCAGGTGGACAAGTGGGAGCAGGCGTTGCAGGCGGCTGTGGAGGGTAGGAAGACCTAACCCCCCGTCCCCCTTCCCTGCGAGGGAAGGGGGTGTTGCTCCCCTCTCCCTGTGGGAGAGGGGCAGGGGGTGAGGTGGTGGAACTCCCCTCTCCCTGCGGGAGAGGGGTTGGGGGTGAGGCCAGAAATGCCAGCACATGAACGCCCAAGCCGGATAGTTAGAGGTCAGCGGATACAGCCGGAGAAGCAAGCGATTGCGCGGAGGATGCGTCGCAACATGACGCCTGCGGAACAGGCACTCTGGCAACAGCTGCGAAACAACAAGCTGGACGGCTTTCACTTCCGGCGACAGCAGGTGATAGATGGTTTTATCGTGGATTTCTACTGTCACACAGCGGGACTGGCGGTTGAAGTAGATGGAGACGCACATGACACGCTGTATGATATGGACAGAGACCTCATTTTGCGCCAGCGTGGGATACGTGTGATACGTTTCCGAAACGAGCAGATTTTCGATGAGATGGAAAGAGTCTTATCAGCTATCCGAGAGTACCTGCATGACAACACCGCTTAAGGGGAGGCACTAATGCGGATTCTGGTTACTGGCGGTGCAGGCTTTATCGGCTCGCACCTGACGGAACGCTTGATAGAACTGGGACATGAGGTGGTGGTGCTCGACGACCTGTCTACCGGGCGCGAGGAGAACCTGGCGCACCTGCAGGGGCGATTCCGCTTTGTGAAAGGCTCTATCACCGACCTGGCATTGCTGCGCGAGCTGATGCCGGGGATAGAGGTTGTCTTTCATCAGGCGGCGCTGGGGTCGGTGCCCCGCTCGGTAGAAGACCCAATGACCACTCATGAGGTGAATATCACAGGCACCTTTTACGTGCTGCTGGCAGCGAAGGAAGCGAGCGTGAAGCGGGTCATCTATGCCGCGTCCTCGTCTGCCTATGGCGACACCCCAACGCTGCCGAAGGTGGAAA
>Ga0308418_1000949_pt1 | contig 15737 bp, 17 predicted proteins | sample HotsprSampleR4cd_FD_203517 | JGI IMG/M metagenome (GOLD analysis project Ga0308418, IMG submission 203517) | Hot spring phototrophic mat microbial communities from Mushroom Spring, Yellowstone National Park, Wyoming, United States - 20090729_R4cd ... | reverse complement strand
CGCGCCTGTGGAACAGGCCTGAGCCGCGCCTCAGTTGTTGTTGCTCTCCAGGTTGTCCGCGAGCGCGGGCTGCACGGACTCGGGGATCACAATGCGGCGCGCGCCCACGAAGGCGCGGCGCCAGTACGGGTCGCCGAACAGCGAGCTGACCTGCACGGTCTTGCGGCGGTTCGGCGCGTGGATGAAGGCGTCGTTGCCGACATACATCCCCACATGCCAGCCGTGCCGCGTGCGGAAGAAAACGAGATCGCCCGGCTGCAACTCCCACTTCTCCACCCGGAAGCCGACCCGGAATTGCAGCGGGGCGGAAGGCGGCAGCGGCAGGCCGAAGTTCTGCTCGTAAAGATACCGGACAAAGCCGCTGCAATCGAAGCCCGTCTCCGGCCGCGTGCCCCCGCGGCTGTAGCGGGTGCCGATCAGCTCGTAGGCGGAGGCGAGCAGCCGCGTCTCGCACAACTGGCAGTAATCGGGGAGATCGGCTGGCGGCGGCAGGACGGGGAAGGCGCGCGGCATCTGCTCGACCGCGGCGGCGGGCCAGTTGGCGATCTCGTACGGCTGGAATTGCGGCTCGGCCGCCGCAGCGCGGCGCGAGGGCCGGCGCCCGCGTTTCTTGCCGGCGTGCTTCCGTGGTGCAACCGCGGGGGCCCTGGCCGGGCCTGCCGCGGGCTCCGCTTTTCCGGCGCGGCGCGCAGCCGCAGAGGCGGCATTTCCGCCTGGCGCCTTCTGGCCCGTCCGGGGCCCGGCACGGCTGGCGCCCGACGCCGCCGTCGCAGCGCATCCGGCGATCAGGAACAGGAGGAGGAGAACCTGAACTCGCAAAACAGCCTCAACCGGAGCGTTTTGACCGAAACTCTCACAGTATATACCAGAAGAAACGGTCCGCAACGGCTGCTACCATGAAAGTATGACCCTGGAAGATCTCAGCCAGGCCTACCTCGAGCTCCGCCGGCAGTCGGAAGCTGTGCGGAGCTATCTTTGACATTCCCGCAAAAAAGAAGCGCCTCGAGGAGATCGAACAGCAGATCGCCGCTCCCGAATTCTGGTCGAACCAGGAAGCGACCCAGAAGATCATGCAGGAGCGCAAGAAGCTGGAGTCGGCCATCGAGCAGGACCGCCAGCTGGGGGCCCTGATCAGCGACATCGACACCCTCATCGAGCTGGGCAACGAGGGCGAGGACGTCTCGGCCGATCTCGAACGCGAGATAGCAAAGCTCCGGAAGCTCACCGACGAGCTGGAAACGGAAATGCTGCTTTCGGGCGAGAACGACCACCGCAGCGCCATCATGACCATCCACCCCGGCGCAGGCGGCACCGAAAGCCAGGACTGGGCCGAGATGCTGCTGCGCATGTATCTGCGCTGGGCGGAGCGCCACAAGTTCGAAGCCGTCGTCACCGACCGGCAGGAGGGCGAAGGCGCAGGGATCAAATCGGCCACCGTCGAAATCAACGGCGAGAACGCCTACGGGCTGTTGCAGAGCGAGATTGGCGTCCACCGCCTGGTGCGCATCTCGCCGTTCGACGCCAACGCGCGCCGGCACACGTCGTTCGCCAGCGTGTTCGTGATTCCGCAGGTCGACGACGACATCCAGATCGAGATCCGGCCCGAGGACCTGCGCGTCGACGTCTTCCGCGCCTCCGGCGCCGGCGGGCAGCACGTCAACCGGACGGAAAGCGCCGTGCGTTTCACGCACATTCCCACGGGCATCGTGGTCACCTGCCAGAACGAGCGTTCCCAGCACAAGAACCGCGCCTCGGCGCTCAAGCAGCTGAAGGCGCGCCTCTACGAATACGAAATGGAGAAGCGCCGGGCCGAGGAGCGCAAGCTGGAAGAGTCGAAAGCAGACATCAACTTCGGCTCGCAGATCCGCTCCTACGTGCTCGCGCCCTACCGCCTGGTGAAGGACCTGCGGACGCGTCTGGCCATCGGCGACGTCGACCGCGTCCTCGACGGCGACATCGACGATCTGATCCACGCTTACCTCGTGTGGAAGAAGACCGGCAAGACCTTCGGCGACTCGAGGGACGACGAGTCCGAATGATTCATCCGCAGCTCGAACAGGCCGCCGCGCTCATCCGCGCCGGGCGCCTGGTGGCGTTTCCCACCGAGACCGTTTACGGGCTGGGCGCGAACGCGCTCGACGAGCGCGCCGTGCGGCGGATCTTCGAAGCCAAGGGGCGCCCGCCTTCCAGCCCGGTGATCGTGCACGTGGCCGGCGTCGAGATGGCGCAATCTCTGGCCGCAGCTTGGCCGGAAAAGGCTGCGGCGCTTGCCGCGCGCTTCTGGCCGGGCCCGCTGACGCTGGTGCTGCCGAAGCGGGCCCGGATTCCTGACATCGTCACCGCCGGCCTGCCCACGGCCGGGCTGCGCATGCCGGCGCACCCGCTGGCGCTGGCGCTGATCGAGACGAGCGGCTGCCCCATCGCCGCGCCCAGCGCCAACCGGTTCGCCGGGCTCTCGCCGACGTCGGCCGAGCACGTGCGCAAGTCGCTTGGGGACGCGGTGGACCTGATCCTCGACGGGGGCACCACGCCGGTGGGCATCGAATCGACGGTGCTTTCGCTGGCCGCGGAGCCGCCCCTGCTGTTGCGGCCCGGCATGATTACGCGGGAGGAAATCGAGGCCGTCATCGGGCCGGTGGATGTGCGGACCTCCGCCGCCGAAGGGGCGCACCCCGCTCCGGGCATGCACCCGCGCCATTACAGTCCGCGCACGCCCCTGTACCTGGTGCGCGGCGGCCGGCTGCCGGACGCGGGGCGCGGAGTGTATCTGCGCCACGGCGAGAATATGCCCGCCGCGCCGCGCGACTACGCGGCCGCGCTGTATGCGACGCTGCACCGCTGCGACGAGCAAGGGTACGATTGGATTGCGGTGGAGGAGCCGCCGGATCTGCCCGAATGGGCCGCCATCCGGGACCGGCTCCGCCGCGCCGCCTCGGCGCCATGAACGCTGCCGCGCAGCCGCTGCTCGCCAACTGGATCGGCTACACCGCCGGCGCGCTGATCTTCGGCATCTTTCTTGCCCTGCTGGCGAAAGACCGCGCCGGCCGCGGCCTGCGAGGTTCGTGGCGCACGCTCGCCGCAGCGGCCATGGCCTTCCTGTGGAACGCCGGCGCGCTCGCCAATCTCTTTCTCGACTCCTTCCTTCTCCGCCTCGCCACGACCGCCGCGCTCAGCCTGCTTCCCGCGCTGCTGCTCGACCTGCTGGTCGAAGGCCGGCCGCGGCGGCTGGTTGCGGCTGGCTATGCGGTGAGCCTCGCATCGATGGCTCTTCATGCCCTTGAGCCTCTCTTCGCCGGCGCGCCGCTGCACCACCGCACACTGCAACTGACCGCGGCCGGCTTCGCGCCGCTCACGGTCCTCGCGCTGCTGCACCTGCGGCGGCGGCGCACCCCCACGCGGCGCGCCGCGGCCGCCATGGCGCTGCTGCTGTTTGCGCTGTCGTTCACGCACCTGCACCGCCAGGATGCGGTGCACGCCTGGCCGGTGGAGCTGCTCGTGCATCACGCCGGCGTGCCCCTGGCGCTGTGGGTGCTGATGCAGGACTACCGCTTCCTGCTGCTGGACGCATTCCTGCGCTTCCTGGCCAACATCCTGCTGGCCGCGCTGTTCGCCTGGCTGGGCGCGGTGGCGGCGGCGCGCATCGGCTGGTTCGATTACCGCACGCTGCCTCCGGCCCAAACCGTGGCCATCGGCTCCGGCGTGACGCTGGCCCTCGTCCTGTTCGCCGGCGTGCGCCACGCCGTGCAACGGCTGCTGACGCGGATTGTGTTCCGCCGCGGCGACGCCGAGGCGCTGATGGAACGCATCCGCCGCATGCCCGTGCGCAGCGAGCAGGAGTTCCTGGCCGAAGCGCGGACCGCCATCGTGCAGTTTTTCCAGGCCGAGCCGTCCGGCGAGCCCGCCCCGGCCGCGCAGGAGCTGCCGTTTTCGCTCAGCCGGCGCGCCGGCGGCCGTCCTTACCTGAGCGAAGACATCGCGCTGCTGGTCCGGCTGGAGGCGCTGGTCAACGAGAAGCTCGAACAATGGCGCGAGCAGCACCTGCGCGAGCTGGTCTCGCAGGCCGAGCTGCGCGCGTTGCAGGCGCGCATCCACCCGCATTTCCTTTTCAACGCCCTCAATGCGCTGTACGGCTCGATCCCGCGCAGCGCCCCGGCCGCGCGCCGCGCCGTCCTGCATCTGGCCGAAATCTTCCGCTATTTGCTGAAAGGCGGCGAGGGATTGATCCCTCTGGAACGAGAGCTGGAGATCGTGCGGGCGTACCTGGAAATCGAGTCCCTGCGGCTCGGCGAGCGGCTGGCCTGGAGACTGGAAGCGCCGGAGGAAGCGCTGCGGGTGATGATCCCCGTGCTCAGCCTGCAACCGCTGGTCGAAAACGCCGTCCGGCATGGCGTGGCGCCGTTTGAACGGAAGGGCGAAGTCTGCGTTTCCGCCCGCATCGAGGCGGGCCTTTGCCGCATCGAAGTCAGTGACACGGGCGACGGCCCCGACCCGGCATCGCGTCCGGAAGGGATCGGACTCGACAATGTCCGGCGGCGCCTCGCGCTGCACTTCGGCGCGGAGTGCGGGCTGGAGCTGCGCCGCCAGGGCCGGCTCACGGTCGCCTCGTTCGCCGTGCCGGCGGGCGAGGCCGCTCCGCTGCCGGCGGGGCTGCCGGGCAAAGACGCGGTTCCATGAAAGTCCTCATCGCCGACGACGAACCCATCGCCCGCCAGGTGTTGCGCGAGCTGCTGGAAGAGTGCCCGGATGTCGCCGTGATCGGGGAAGCCGCCAGCGGCGCGGAAACCCTGCGGCAGGTGGAGCGCCTGAATCCGGACGTCGTGATGCTGGACATCCACATGCCGCAGGCCGACGGCCTGGCCGTGGCGCGCCGGTTGCGGCCGGATCCGCTGCCGCTGGTCATCTACGTCACTGCGTACGAACAGCACGCCGTGACGGCGTTAGAGACCGGCGCCGTGGATTACCTCATGAAGCCGGTGCGTCTGGAGCGGCTCCGCGCCGCCATCGACCGGGCGCGCCGCCGCCTGGAGGAGCTCCAGGCGCCGCGGGTCCCGCGCGCCGAACCCCCGCAGCGCATTGCGGCGCACCTGGGCGAGGAGATCCATCTCCTCGACACACGCGACATTATCCTCTTTCGCGCTGAAGGCGGCGGCGTCGAGATCGTCGCCACGAGCGGTACCTACCGCGCCCTGCACCCGCTCAAGGAAATCGAGCGGCGCTTCCCGCCGCCGCAGTTCCGCCGCATTCACCGCGCCGTGCTGATCAACACCGCGCACCTGAAGTCGATTTCCCCGCTCTCCTCGCGCCGCTACCTGCTGCGGCTGACCGGCGGCCTGGAAGCCATTGTCAGCAAGCGCATGGCCGGCGTCATCCGCGAGGCGGCGGAGTGGTGAGTTCGAGCGCCGCCGACAGATCCTCCGGCCGGCCGACATCGCGCCAGCCGTGCTCGAGCGGGTGCGCCAGCACCCTGTGTCCGGCCTCAAGCAGCTTCCTCAGCCCGTCGGTCAGCTCGTACTCGCCACGCGGCGATCTTTCGATTCGGGCGAGGGCATCGAAAATGGCCGGCCGGAAGGCGAAGATGCCCGCGCTGTTCCAGCGGGTCGAGCTTGTGCCGTAAGGCGGTTTTTCGATGATTTCCGTCACCGCGCCGTCCTGCTCGTAAACCGCCGCGCCTTGCCACGGGTCGTCCACCGCCTTGACCGCGATCACCGCGGCGGCGCGCTCATCGCCGAGCAGCCGCCGCCACAGCGCGCCGATGTCGTCCGGGGAAGCGAGGATGTCGCCGAACATCAGCAGGAACGGCCCGCCGCGCACGAACCCTTCCGCGAGCCTCGCCGCCGAGCCCGTTCCGTCCACCGGGTCCTGCAAGGCGAAGTAAACCGACTCGTCGCCCGCGAAGCGGGCGTAAAACAGCTCGTGCCGGTAGCCGACCACCAGCAGAAACCGCCCGAAGCCTGCCGCGCGCAGGCTGTCGAGCACATGCTCGACCAGAGGCTTGCCGTGCAGCGGCAGCAGCGGCTTGGGCAGATCGCCCGTCACCGTCCGGAGGCGTGTGCCGCGGCCGGCGGCGAGCACCACGGCTGGCGCTTTTGACATTTCAGTATAATCGGCTTCGTGCATCCGAATCCGACGAAGACCCGTTGGTGGATCCTCGCCCTCCTGTTCCTGATTACCACGAACAACTACCTCGACAGGATCATCCTCGGCATTCTCAGCCCGGTGATTCTCGAGGACATCCACTTCACCAAGATCGAATATGGCTACGTCAACGCCGCGTTCCAAGCGGCCTATGCGGGCGGCTTTCTGCTGATGGGCTGGTGGATCGACCGGGTCGGCACGCGCCGCGGCTATGCAGGGGCCATCACCCTGTGGAGCATCGCCGCTGGCCTGCACGCGCTGAGCACAAGCTGGTTGCAGCTGAGCTTTTGGCGCGCGCTGCTGGGGCTGGGCGAAAGCGGCAACTTCCCGGCGGCGATCAAGGCGGTGACCGAGTGGTTCCCCAAGCGCGACCGCGCCTTCGCCACCGGGATTTTCAACGCCGGAACCAACGTGGCGACGATGATCGGGCCGCCGCTGTTCGTCTGGATGAACGGACACTTCGGCTGGCGGGCCTGCTTCCTGATCACCGCATCCACCGGCGCGCTGTGCCTGGCCGCCTGGTGGTTTTTCTACCGCCTGCCGCGCGAACACAAGTGGGTGAACGAGGCCGAGCTGGCCATCATCGAAAGCGACCCGGAGGAAAAGGCGGAAGCGCGAGTCGGCTGGGCGCAGGCGCTGCGGATCCGCCAGACATACGGCTTCGCCCTGGCGAAATTCTTCTCGGATCCGGTCTGGTGGTTCTACCTCACCTGGCTCACGCTCTACTTCAAGGAAGCCCGCGGGCTGAGCCTGGAGCAGATCGGCTGGGCGCTGCCGGTCATCTACCTGATGGCCGATTTCGGCAGCGTGTTCGGCGGCTGGCTGAGCGGCTTCCTGATCCGGCGCGGCTGGCCGAGCGGCAAGGCGAGGAAGGTCACCATGGCGTTTTTCGCCCTGTGCATGCCGGTTGCGGCCACCGCCGTGGCCGCGCCGAAGACCTGGATGGCCGTGGCGCTGATCTCGCTGGCCACCTCCGCGCATCAGGGCTGGTCGGCGAACCTGTACACCACCGTTTCCGACGTGTTCCCCAAATCGGCGGTGGCCAGCGTCACCGGGCTGGGCGGCTTCCTCGGCGGGGTGGGCGGCATCATATTCACCGCGTTGTTGCCCGGCTACCTGATCACCTATTTCGGCTACCTGCCGGTTTTCGTCATCATGGGCAGCTTCCACCTGATCGGCTGGATGTGCGTGCACATCTTCCTCGGCGATATGCGCAAGCTGGGCGAAGGCGCTGTTTGAGGCGGGCTGCCCGGCCGTCACCCAAACCGCCGCGGATGCATCATAATAGTGAGTAGCCAGCCTATGCCGATGTACGAATACCGGTGCCAGGAGTGCGGCGCCAAGTATGAACAGCTCCGGCGGATGAGCGACGCCGACAAGGACCTGGAATGCCCCGTCTGCGGCAGCCGCAACGTGCGCCGCGAGGTATCCGCCTGCGCCATCGGCGGCTCGTCCACCTCTGCGAGCTCCGGCGGCGGCTGCGTGCCGCGCGGCGGCTTCTCTTGAGCCCGCTGAGCTTGCGCCGCCCGTGAGGCGGCCAGATCGCGCGGCGCGCGCGCCGCGTCATTTCTTCTTCACCAGCCGGTAGCTGACGAAAGCAAAGCGCGTCGAGTCGGGCGACCAGTTGGGCACGTTCATGGTTCCCTGCCCGCCGAACAGCGTCACCAGCACGCGCGGGTTGGCCCCGGTGGCCTCGGCCAGCCGGATCACCACGTCCTTGTTCGGCGGATGCCCTTGTACGCTCTTGTCATAGCTGAGGTAGCAGATCCACTTGCCGTCCGGCGAGAAGTGCGCGAACCAGTCGGCCGACTCCGGCCCCTGCGAGATCATCCGCTGCGCGCTGCCGTCGGCGTTCATCCCCCAGATGCGCATCAGCCCGGTGCGGTCCGAATTGAAGTAGATCAACCTGCCGTCGGGCGAGTATTCGGGGCCGTCGTCGAGGCCCGGCGCATCGGTCAGCCGTTTTTCTTCCCCGCCATCCACGGAAATCTCGTAAATGTCGTATTCGCCGTTCCGCTGCGCGCAGTAGGCCAGTTTCCTGCCGTCGGGCGACCAGCCGTGCAGGTAGGACGGCCCTTTCTCCGTGACCAGCCGCGTCGTGCCGCCGGTGATCGGCACGATGTAGATCTTCGAAGGGTCGCGGCCCACGCTTCCGCTGATGGCCAGCCACTTGCCGTCCGGCGAGATCACGTGGTCGTTGTTGCAGCGCACGTCGCCGGTGGGGATCCGTTCGGGCGCGCCCCCTTCCACCGGGATGCGCCAGATGCGCCCGCCGCCGTTGTAGACGAGCGCCTTGCCGTCCGGCGTCCAGTTGGGCGCTTCGAAGTGCTCAAGCGCGCGCCGCACGATGTGGCGCTCGCCGGTGCGGATGTCGACGATCTCGAGCGTGGATTCCACCACGCGCTCCTTCTCGCCCGCCACGCCGTCCTCTTCCACTTCCACGTTGCGGAACACGGCCGTCTGCGCGTCCGCGTTGTCATGGGAACACACCGCCAGCCCCGCATACACCGTCTCCGGCAGTTCGACGGTCAGCGCGCCGCCAGGCTGGAACGGGCCGCCGGGGCGGGCCGTTTCAAACGAGATCACGTTGCCGTGGCGGGCCAGCCGCACGCGCGCCGGGGCCTTCATGGGCGTCCGCACTTCTTCGGTCGGCCCGCCTTTCGTGCGCCGGAACTGCAACGCGATGAGCCCGTCGGCGTGAACGAAGACGCTGGCGTGCGGAGAATCGGCGTCCAGCGAGGCGCGCAGCATCGGCCCCGCCTTCTTGTGCGCGTGGCCGCCGGGCGTCGCCCAGTCGATGTCCGCCGTGATGGTGATATCGCCCGCGGCCTGTTTCCAGGCGAAATGAAAGGCGTCTTCCGCGCCCCAGACGTTGGCGCCCGAGGCGGTGATTTTCCACGCACGTCCGGCAGCGTCATATTCGGCGCGGCCCTTCACGCCCGTGGCGCCCACGTCCGTGTTGTTCGGGAACGGGTTGGGCTGCGCGGCAAGGAGGCCCGCGGCGGCAAGCGAAAGAAGCATGCGGATCATGCGTCTTATCGTATCGCCCGCGGAGACGGGCGGCACAGGCTGTAGAATGGCATCAGTGCAGCCCCTGAAACGTCCCTTCTGGTCTCCCTATGCCGTGGGCGCCGCCATCGGCGTGCTGAGCTGGTTCGCCTTCCTCACCGCCGGGCGGCCGCTGGGCATCTCCTCCGCCTTCGTCCGGCTGGTGGCGTGGGTCGAGGGCATCTTCGCCCCGGCGCATGTCGAGGCGGCCCCGTATCTGGCGAAGATGAAGCCGGTCTTCGACTGGGAGTTCTTCCTGGTCATCGGCGTGGCGCTCGGCGCGCTGGCCTCCTCGCGGCTTGGAGGCGTGCGCAGCGCCGAGCGGCCCTCGGCCAGGCGCATTGCAGAGGCCGTGCTCGGCGGCTTCTTCCTGATGATCGGCGCGCGGCTCGCCAACGGCTGCACCAGCGGCAACGGCATTTCCGGCTCGTTGCAGCTTGCCTTGTCGGGCTGGGTGTTTTTCCTGACGATCTTCGCCTCCGGCGTCGCCACGGCGCTGTTGTTGAGGAAGGAGGTCCGCTGACCATGATTGAACCGGCGCCGCGCCTGCTGTTGGGGCTGTTGACCGGCTTTCTGTTCGGGTTTTTCCTGCAAAAAGGCCGCGTTTCGGACCGCCGCGTGATCGTCGGGCAATTCCTGTTGCGCGACTTCACGGTGATGAAGGTGATGATGACGGCGATCCTGGTGGGTGGCGCCGGCGTCTACGCCATGTTGGCCGCGGGCTGGGTGCAACTCTCCGTCAAGCCCGCGCAGTTGGCGGCGATTTTTCTCGGTGCGCTCATCTTCGGGCCGGCCATGGTGTTTCTCGGCTATTGTCCGGGAACCGCCGTGGCGGCGGCGGGCGAGGGCAAGCGCGACGCCTGGTGGGGCCTGTTGGGCATGACGCTCGGCGCGGCCGTCTATGCCGAGTTTGACGCCGCTTGCAGCCGCACCCTGCGCGCCTGGGCCGATCTAGGGCAGGTGACTCTGCCTCAGCTCACCGGCATACCCGCCTACGCGTGGTTTGCGGGATTGGCCGTCTTCGCGATTCTGTTCTTCCGCTGGGTCGATTCCCGCACCGCTGCGTGAGGCGCCCATGGAACGGAAGCTCCGCTGGGGAATTCTCGGGGCGGCGAAAATCGCCTTGACGAAGGTGATTCCCGCCATGCGCCGCTGCCGCTGGTGCGAGGCCGCGGCCATCGCCTCGCGCGACCCGGAAAGGGCACGCCGCGCCGCCGGCTCGCTCGGCCTCGAGCGCGCTTACGGCTCCTACGAGGAACTGCTCGCGGACCCGGACATCGAGGTCATCTACAACCCGCTGCCCAATCATCTGCATGTGCCCTGGTCCGTGCGGGCGCTGGAAGCCGGCAAGCATGTGCTGTGCGAAAAGCCGCTCGGGCTTTCCGTGGAGGAGGTGCGCCGGCTGATCGAAACCCGCGACAGGACGGGCCTGTGCGCGGGCGAGGCGTTCATGGTGCGGACGCACCCGCAGTGGCTCCGCGTGAAACAGCTGGCCGAGTCGGGCGCCATCGGCCCGCTGCGCCAGATCCACGCCTGGTTCAGCTATTTCAACCGCGACCCCTCCAACGTCCGCAACGTGCCCGAATATGGCGGCGGCGGGCTGATGGACATCGGCTGCTACCCCGTGTTCCTGTCGCGCTTCCTGTTCGGCGAGGAGCCGCGCCGCGCAGCCGCCTGGATGGACATTGACCCGGACTTCGGCGTCGACCGCTATTGCGCCGCGCTGCTTGAGTTCCCCTCGGGCTCCTGCGTGTTCACCTGCGCCACGCAACTGGCGCCCGCGCAGCGGTTCGTCCTGTTCGGCGAGCGCGCGCGCATCGAGGTGGAAATTCCCTTCAACGCCCCGCCCGACCGGCCCTGCCGCATCGTCATCGACGACGGCAGCGACCTGTCCGGCGCTTCGGGCCGCGTGGAAGAGCTGCCCGTTTGCGATCAGTACACGATCCAGGCGGACGAATTTTCGCTGGCGGTGCTGGGCCGCCGCGGCGTGCCGGTGCCCCTCGAGGAGAGCCTGCGCACGATGGCCGTCATCGAGGCGATTCGCAGGGCGGCTTCCGGCGGCGGCAAGGAGCCGGTGGCCATCCCCTGAAACAGGAAAGGGCCGGCCCCTCGCGGGGCGCGGCCCTTTTCGGCACAGAAAAACGGTTCAACCGCGGCGGGCGGGGCGCGCCGGCGCGCCCGGCTTGCCCATGTTCTCGATCTCGTTGAAGTAGACCATCCGGCCCTGGTCCAGGGCGAGGTTCGACAGGATGACCGCGATCGAATCCTGGAGGCCGACCTCCAGGTCCGCCTTGGGGCGGCCGCCGGTGCGCACGTCGTGGAAGAACGACTCCAGCTCGGTGTCGACCGGGTTCTTCTCTTCCTCTGGCACGAGGATGCCCTTCTGGTAAAGCCACAGGCGGGCGTACTTCAGCTCCCGCTCGAGGAAGCTTTCCTTGCCGGTCATCAGGTCTTTGCTGAGGAGGATCGGCAGGGGGCGCGAGCCTGCTGCGGCCACCATCGTGGCGCCGGCCTTGAATTCCTCCTTTTTCGCGGCTTTCTTGGCCTCTTCCGCCTTGGAAGGCGGGTTCGGTTCCCGGAACCACATGCCGATCGGGCGGTTGTTGTCGTCGCCAATGGTGATGTGGATGGTGCCGTGCGTGCCCTCGATGATTTCGCCCATCTCGGTGCGCGCGCCGCCGACGCCGGGCCAATGCGTGGAGCAGGGCACGCTCGTCCACACCAGCCGCCGCCCCTTCGGGTACTTGTAGATCAGCTGGACGTTGTCGAAGATATCCCGGCCGTCCTTCATGTAGTCGAGCGAGCCGAGGCCCATCACCGCCTCGGGCGTCATGCCCAGCATCCAGTCGGCGACGTCGATCTGGTGCGATGCCAGCTCCGCCACAAGGCCGCCCGAGTACTCGCGGAACAGGCGCCAGTTGGCCAGCCGCTCGTTCGGCACGCCCTTCTTCATCTTCCAGCCCGGATTGCGGTGCCATTGGGCCTGAACAAAGCCGACTTCGCCGAGCAGGCCCTTCTCGATCATTTGCCGCGCCGCCTGGTACATGGCGCTGTAGCGCCGTTGCAGGCCGACCTGCAACACCTGCTTCGGCTTCGACAGCGCCTGCGCCTTCAGCGCGTGAACTTCCTCCGGCTTGAACACAAGGCTCTTTTCGCAGAAGACGTGCTTGCCGGCGTCCAGCGCGTCGCGCGTTACCGGGTAGTGGAGGAACAGCGGCGTGGTGACGAAGACCGCCTCCACCTCCTTGTCCGCGAGCAGCTCGCGGTAGTCCTTGTAGCGGCGCGGATTGCCGCCGATGGTCTGCTGGGCCTTGTTCAGCGCGTCGTCGCTGATGTCGCAGATGGCGACGCACGTGCCGGTGTCAATCCCCTTCAGGTGCTTCAGCAGGTAGGTGCCGCGGCTGCCCGTGCCCACCATGCCGTATTTGACAGGATCCACGGCGGCGCGAGCCTTCAGGATCGCGGGCGCGCCTTCCAGTTTTGTCATTGCCGCGCCGGCAATGGCGGCGGCGCCTGCCGTCTTCATCGCGTCGCGGCGGGTCATCTCCTTGGGTTCAGCCATGCAAGTCATCCTCGGGGTAAAAGAATCAGTGCCGGGTGGATCAGCGGATCGGATCCCGCCAACATTCTATCGTGATTGGACGCCGCCCGCAGGCACACGTTCCCTGCGCTCATGCCGGAGAGGGCGCGGGCCGCCGGGTTCAGCCTTGGGCCTGCTTCTCCGCCAGCGGCCCGATCACCGGCAGCACCAGCCGGTCGCCGCTATAGGCTTTCCACATCAGCAGCAGCCAGAGGATGAAGCCGCCCAGGGCGATCGCCATCGTCAGCATCAGGCTGATGATCCAGCCCAGCACGGGGATTGCCGCCAATGCCATGCTGACGATCATCTCCACGATCCAGAGCGCAATCCAGGCGATGTTGAAGAAGATCGACTGGAAAGCATGGAAGCGGACCGTGCGGCTGGCATTATAGGGTGCGACCACAAGAAAGATGATTCCCGTGATCAGCCCGGCAAGATAACAGAGGGCCCCGGCGACGTTTTCCGTCAGCCCTCCCTGCGCGGGCTGCGCGGGATAACCCGGTGGCGGGTAGCCTCCTCCTTGAGCCTGCCCAACAGGCCGGCCACAGTTCGGGCAGAACGCCCCTTCGACCGGCGAACCACAGTTGGCGCAATAGGTCATAGCGGAACTATTGAATCACGAACCTGCACCGGACTCAACGGTTTTTTCGACTGCGCCTCCGGCGGCGCGGGTGCGCCAGGCGATCCACTCCGCGCCGGCCAGCACGACCATCGCCGCAAAGAAGCTCCAGGTGAGAATCGTCACCGAGTGCTTGAACACGCCGAATTCGCGGTCGAATTTGCGGAACAGCCAGGGCCAGATGGCCAGGTTGACCCATTTCAGCAACTCCAGCACCAGGCCGACCACCACGACGCGCGGCAGGATGGCCCGTTTGGGCACGCTCGTGTTCGGCAGCCAGGCGTAAATCAGGAACAGCACGAGAATCGTGACCGGGAGCGAGGCGGCCTTGGCGATCATCTTGATGGCGAACGGGGCCGAGGCGCCCGCCGGCCCGAAAAAAGCCTCCCAGACCTGAACGCCAGCGCCGGTGAGCGCGGCGGAAAACAGCGCCAGCGTGCCGCAGACGAAGATCAGTCCCATGCTGACCGCCTGGTTCTTGAGCAGGTTCCGGTTTTCCTTCACGCCCCAGGCGCGGTTCAGCGCCACTTCCAGAGGCAGGAAAATGCCGTTGGCCGTGAACAGCAGCAGCAGGAGGGAGAGCCACTCCACCTGCCGCCGCCATTGGGTGACGACCTCCAGATTGTAGACGAGGAACTGCCCGGTCGCCCCGGCGAAATAGTCCTGAATGGTCGCATATAGCGCCGTCACCGCCGCGGGCCAGCCCAGCACGTTGCGGAAGACCGCGATCAGCACCAGCATGAACGGCCAGAACGACAGCAGAACGTTGGCCGCCACGGCAAAGGAGTAAACGTGCGATTCCGTCGACAGCACGTAGCGCAGGATCTGCCGCGCGTCCGCGCGCAGCTCCCGAGCCGCTGCGGCCACCTCGCCCGCGAAGGACTTCCAAAGGGGCATGACAGTTCGATAGTATCGAGCCGCATACCGCCATGGCAGCCTTCGAACCCGTCCTTCATTCGGTTTCCTATGCGGGCGTCTGGCCCGGACAGGCGCGGCTCGCGCTGGAGGACTTCCTCCGCAAGGCCGCCGAGCTGGGCTTCCGCGCTGTGATGCTGATGGCCAGGCGCCCGCACCTCTCCGTGCTCGACTACGGCCGCGAAGAGTGCCTCCGCCTGCGCGAGCGGATGGAGTCGCTTGGCCTGCGCTGCGCCGTGCTAGCCGGCTACAACGACTTTTCCGCGGGCGCCGGCCGGCCCGAGGTCGCCTTGCCCGAGATCCAGATCGCCCACATCGAAGCCCTTTGCCGGCGCGCCGCCGATCTCGGCGCGGGCGTGGTCCGCGTCTTCACTGCGTACGAGCACCCGGCGTTTCCGCAGCACCGCCTCGTGGAGCTTCTGCGCGAAGCCGCCGACCGCGCAGCCCGCTATGAAGTGATCCTCGGCGTGCAAAACCACCATGACTGCGCTTCCCACTACCTGGCGTTGCGCGACCTGCTGGACGCCGTCGATCACCCCAACTGCAAGGCATGCTTCGACGCCTGGACTCCCGCCCTGCAAGGCGACAACCTCGAAGCCGCAGCCCGCATCATGGCCCCGTACACGGTGCACACCACTGCGGCCGACTACCAGCTGCGCCCGCGCTTCCGCTACCAGCCGGCGCTGGTGAACTTCGAGCCGCTGGTTCCGGCGACTCTCGCCGTTCCGATGGGAGAGGGGTTCATCAACTACCGCGCCTTCTTCCAGGCGCTGTACGAGGGCGGCTATCGCGGCCCCGTCGCCTACGAGATGTGCAGCCCGCTGCGCGGCGGCGGCTCGATCGGCAATCTCGACCGCTGCGCCCGCGCGTTTCTCGCCTACATGAGCGAGTTCAACCGCATCCTCCACTAATCTCCCGCCGCGGGCGCGCGGGCTCGACTACGAAACCGGGCGGCTGCAGCGGTGCGCTTTGCCGCCGCGTGGGTTAAACAGGAATGCGCAGCCGGCAGCCCGCTTATGCGCGCCTGTATTTTTGCGCACACTCCTCGGAGCAAAAATACAGCGTTTCGCCGTCCGCCGTGCGGCGCACGGCCACCTGCTCGCTGACATAGACGCCGCACACCGGGTCCCGGTGCAGCTTGCCGCCCGGCGTCTGCCGCTGCTTTTTCGGACTGCCGCTGACCCAGTCATGCAGGGCGTGCGCGGCAGCGCCGATGAGAACGCGGATCAGCGGCACCACCAGAATGAACAGCAGCAGGAACGCAAGCAGGCGCAGCATGGCAAGTCACCGCCGGCAGAAAAAAGGGCGCCCCGCCGGGCGGGGCGCCCCGAAACCGGCTTCGGCCCGGATCACTTCTTCTTTTTGGTCGCCTTCTTCGCGTCCGGGTTCTCGTACGTGGTCTCGATCTTGCCCGAAATCAGTTGCAGCAGGCCGCGCGCG
>Ga0308418_1000946_pt1 | contig 15766 bp, 15 predicted proteins | sample HotsprSampleR4cd_FD_203517 | JGI IMG/M metagenome (GOLD analysis project Ga0308418, IMG submission 203517) | Hot spring phototrophic mat microbial communities from Mushroom Spring, Yellowstone National Park, Wyoming, United States - 20090729_R4cd ... | reverse complement strand
TTCTGCGTGCCACTGAGTTACTTGCGCATCTCTGCACTGCCGCAGAATTGGCACTTCACTCCTGGGTGGCTGACTGGTCTCCTAGCCATGTCCCCTATATTAGATCACTTTTACTGGACCACTCCCCGCATGGAAGTCTGTGATAAACTGCTGGCTAAGTCGGCGTGGCACGCAGCACAGGACATTATCACTGAGTCGGCATAGTATGCAAACTCGGCTCAATGACTATGTTAGCCGGCAACTGGTAGCGGTATAAACTTGGAAGGAGTACACTGATTCTCCATGAAGAACAATCCACTACCTCGCCTTGATACTTCACCCGAACTGCGAGACCGCATTTTGCCATATTGCAGGCTAAAACCCGGGGAGATTTGGCAAGACCCTGATGGAAAACATCGTGTTGGCTGTTTGGACGCAACCGATACGATGCAGGTTGTCAAACTCGTCGGCGAGTTTGCCCCCACTTTGGCAATCCAAGACCCTCCGTACAATCTGGTGGCCTTTGAGCGACGAAGCATAGAGGAGTACATCGATTGGTCCAAGCGCTGGGTTCAGAACACCTACGCAGTCCTCGCCGAGAATGCATCTCTCTACGTTTGGTTGGGAGCTGATCAGAACGACGGATTTCAGCCACTTGCAGACTTCATCATCATGATGCGTTCTCAGCCGTTTGCATCGCGTAGCTTCATCACCATGCGGAACCAGCGGGGATACGGGACGCAGAAGAACTGGATGGCAGTCCGTCAGGAACTGCTTTACTACACCAAGGGAACCCCGGTATTCAACGTCGAAGCGGAATACACGGACATCCCAAAGATTCTCCGTGGCTACTACAAAGAGGTCAACGGTGTTGTGACCGAGAACCTTGAACGGGGCAAGGCCGACACCATCCGTGCGGGCAACGTTTGGGTCGATATTCAACAGGTCTTTTACCGGATGGAGGAAAATGTCTCCGGCTGTTATTGCCAAAAGCCTTTGAAGAGTATTGAACGCATTATTCGTGCCAGTTCGAACAAGAACGACACAATTATCGACTTGTTTGCTCATTCAGGGACCACGCTCTTAGCAGCTGAAATTCTTGGCCGTCGATGCCTGACGGCGGATGTTGACCCTATCTTTTGTGAGATCACCATTCGCCGACTCGAGCACTATCGCCAAACCGGGAGGACTGGTTGGCAAAACGGTCATCCGTTCGAGAAAGACCTTCCGGATCTTTTTCTACGGGAAAGTGAAGTGGATCCGCTGCCATTGGGAGCATCATCGTCACAAGCCACCCTGTTTGGATGAATCATAGAAAAGTTAAACTGTATGGTCTCCTGGAGAAACTGCCGGACGGGAAGCAGATTCGCTCCCGCTTGGACTCCCTCGTCTTCGTCTATCCCTTCAATGAGTACGAGTACATCATCTCCCACCTCCTGGCGAAAGATGTTCTGTCCTTGGATCAGTATCTTGAATTGCGTGACAACTACATCGCCCGGAATATGTATCTTTACATCTTCCAGATCAGCGCTCCGCGGACTTTCGGCGAGGCTTGGGCACAGGGACATCTGAAGGAGCTTGTCCCAGAGCTGCAAAAGTCAACAAAGAAACTTGACCCAAATTACTCCGGCCAATATGACTTCTTGCTTGACGGAAAGATTCGAATCGAGGTGAAGGCATCGCGTGCAGTTTGTGGAAGCACCGCTTTACGTCAAAGCCCTGTTTTCCAATTAAAACAAGCTTTTCTAGATAAATTTCAATCAAATCAAACCAGCTTATTGCGATGTAATTGCATTGATCGCCGTTTGGCGGGATGTGATGCGCTACTGGGTTCTTACCTCGCATGAAGTCGAAACCCATATTGACAACGAATCGTGCGGAAAAAGGGCAGTTCTTTACTCCTCAGAAGATAGCACGGTTCATGGCACGTATGTTTGCCGAACGACCAAGAACCTTGAATATCCTTGATGCAGGCGCTGGCATTGGCTCATTATCGGCTGCGCTCGTTGTTGAAGCATCTCAATGGTCACCAAAGCCGTCAGCTATCACAGTAACCGCCTATGAAATTGATCCAATCCTGGCAGAATATCTCCATATAACGCTTGATTATTGCCAAGAAGTCTGCCGTCAAGAAGAGATTTATTTTGAATATGAAGTTATACAAGATGATTTTATTAGAGCAAGTGTGGAGAACATTAGTGGAAATACATTATTTATCACGAATAAACCTTTCAATTCTGCTATTCTTAATCCTCCCTATAGAAAGATAAACACTTTATCCACCACATACTATCTTTTGCAAAAAGTTGGAATCAAGACTACTAATCTATATACAGCTTTTCTTTGGCTCGCTATCAGGTTGATGGAGCCAAACGGAGAACTGGTGGCGATTACTCCGAGAAGTTTTTGTAATGGCCCCTATTTCTTTCCATTCCGAAAGGCTCTTCTGAAAACGATGTCCATAAATCGGCTTCATATCTTTGATTACAGGGATAGAGCCTTTGAAGAATACAATGTTTTACAAGAAAATGTAATTTTACACGCTAAAAAGTCACGTCAGCAAGCGAAAGTAACAATTTCGTCTAGCGCTGACCCCGACGATCCATTTATAACTGTTCGTGAAGTTGATTATAACCAACTGGTTTATCCTGATGACCCAAACTTATTTATACATATTGTCCCCAATGGATTGAGCCAAAGAATTGGGCAACAGGCTCGTAGCCTCCTTACATCAATTGACGAAATAGGTATCAAGGTTTCCACTGGCAAAGTTGTTGATTTCCGTGCTATTGACTTCCTAACGGAAAGACCAGATGCAGAAACCGTCCCGCTGATTTATCCAAGCAACTTTTCTCAAGGTTATATTGCTTGGCCCAATGTAAAAAACAAAAAACCATCCGCTATAAGGTTGACAAAAGAGACCGAAAATCTACTCGTACCCGCTGGCTGGTATGTCTTAGTTAAACGCTTCTCGGCCAAAGAAGAGAAAAGGCGTATTGTAGCCGCTGTATGTGATCCTACTCGATTAAATTCTGAATTCATAGGCATAGAAAATCACTTAAACTATTACCACCAAAACGGGAGAGGACTTCCTCCGTTATTGGCAAAAGGATTAGCTGCTTTTCTTAACTCAACTCTTGTGGATGAGTACTTTAGGCAGTTTAGCGGCCATACACAAGTAAATGCAACAGATTTGCGTAGCCTCAAATACCCCTCGCTTTCTCAGTTATTGGCGCTAGGTGAAGAAATAGGTGACACATTCCCAAAACAGGAAGAGTTAGACCAAATAGTTCTAGGAATACTAGGAATGGAAACCACGAGTATTGAATTAAGCGCTAAAAAGAAAATTGAAGAAGCCCTTAACATTCTGCGTGCGCTGCAAGTACCTAAAGCGCAATTGAATCAACGTTCTGCACTGACCCTGCTAGCCCTGCTTGATATGAAGCCAAACACAGATTGGAGCGATGCTTCAAATCCATTGCGTTGTGTTACTGAAATAATGGATTATTTTAGTAAACATTTTGATATTTCCTATAAACCGAATACTTACGAAATAGTTTGTCGTTTTACAGTTCACCAATTCTTGAAAATCGGATTAGTGGTTGCTAACCCCGACGACATAACGCGACCCGTTAATAGTCCAAAGACAAGGTATCAAATTGATGCTAGTCTCCTCAAGGTAATTCGTACATATGGCGATAGCGAATGGGATACAAACTTGAGAGTCTATCTTAAGAATGCGTAAAAGTTACGCAGATTGCGCGATAAAGAACGAGAGGGCAGCATTTCCCACGCTGAAAGTGATGATGAAGTATCTTCAGGAAATCGCGTGGGAGACCGAAGTATGGGTAGCCAAAGCACCAAATCATCTAATATATTTCAGAGGTGCACATGAAACTGTTACAGAGTAACTGCATACCATTTCTTGCGATAAATTATCATTATGGCTGATCAACTACCAGAAATAGAAGTCCTGCTCAAACAACTGACTCCTCTGATTGCCCGTCTGCAGGCGGAATCTGCGAGTAGCGAACACCCGCCTAGAACATCAAGTTGAGGCGGCGGTAAAAAGCCACCCAGCAGCGACGGGTAGCGTAATAGAGTCAATGAATGCGAAGCAGGCACATGCGCAGGTAAAATTCGGAAATATGCGCTGCGAATTCGGGAGCACATAGCTATTTATCAATAGAATTCTAGAACTGTATATTATTAACAAATTTTTATTTAGTAAATTATCATATTTGCGGACAGAAATTCTTTCTCCTACATTCTCCGTGTGAGAATCACTGAGTGCACCATTCATGTAAATTCGAGCTGATGTTATCTGAGCAGCGACAGCTGTGCAAATAAGCCTGAGATAGGCATGTCACCAGGCATGCGCAATCCGGTGGACAGCACTCACAATCAACGCGCCAATATGCGCTGCGAAGAGCCAGCGCCGTGAATACTGCAGATGAGTAGACAGTCATCCACTCATGCTGTCAGCGAGAACTTAGAGGTGACCGAACTGGATGAGTTACAAACAAGTGCTACCTGATTAATGGGCAGGTCAGAAGTACATAGCTATTTTTCAACAGAAGCCCATAGTCACCTAATTTTTTCAGATTTTTATTTAGTAAATAATAATATTTTGTGATTTAGTATTTATACCCAACAGATCAGTTAATCTTGAATTTCTCAATTTGCCGTGGAGTGAGTAAATAATAGGTAATATTAATTCTTTAAACTTCATCATTTTTCTTTCATCTTTAAAATATTCTAAGATTTTATAATAATCATTTTCTATTTCATTTACTAAGTCCATAATTATTTCTTCGTGCGGCAAGTTATTGTTTTCTATTTTATTTAAATATAAATTCATTTTTATTTCTATATTGTCTATTGTATGTATATATAAATTTTCAATAATTTTATCTCTTGTTTTTAAATATAAGTCAAGCTCTTTTTCTTCCTTTATATGATCCCTAAAATCTACTATTATACTTCTCCACTCCTTTAAAATGTTATAATACAAATATAACCCAATGTGATTTGAGCCTAGAAACATGTGGTCCTTTAAAACATATCTCCAGTTCAGATAAAAGCTATTTATAATTTTTGCATAATCTTTGCTAAAATCACAATTAAAATTAACCTTCTTTTCTCTTTTTAATATATAATATATAAAATCACACATTTTATATGAATCTACCTCTATATCAAAATATGTTCTAGATTGATCTATGAATAACTTTATTTTATCAACAAATTTTATTTTATTATATATACATTCCATTTTTTTATCTACATGATCAGCTTGTAATTCTTTGTTTAAATACACATAATAATGACCAATACTTTTAGACATATATATGGCAAGTAATGTATCTTTAATTCTTAAATCATCTAATTGATTTTCCAACCATGATTCTACTTTCTCTTTTTCTTCTAGAATTAATTTAAAAATGATATTCTTAAAGTCTCTATCAATATAAAGTATATCTTTTGTTTTTAGTCCAATCGACATATACTTGCTAAACACTTTCATTGACAAACTACTTTTATCTATTATTTTATTATATAAAATTATAAGATAGTTTATATAATCTTTAATTAAATTATAATCAATTTTTTCTATTTTATCCATATGAAAATTTACTATATTAATATACTTTTCGTCTAATTTAAATAAGTTTTGTTCCAATGTATTAAGCAATCTTAGCGTAGGCCCCGCTAAATCGTTAAATGCATTCAACGATAAGTACAACAGCATCGCCGCGCCCTTCACCCCCTCTGACCAACTCGGCGCATCAAGCGCTTCCTGAATGCGATTCTTCAAGCCATGATCCGCTTCGAATTCTACCGGCCTAACTAATCCACAAATCGGGTGTGTAAAACCATGCCTCTTAATATACAGTTCTGACAATTGCCACGGATATTTCACATCATCATATTCAAATGAGCCATATAAAGATGTCCTTGGCTCATCATACCTCTTCAACATCTCCATCAAAATCAGACGCTCCATCTCCGCGTCGAGCTGACCCCGGTAAACCAGCCATCCCGGTGGACGGTATGTCACCTTTCCCATCAGGTCATGCGCTGGCCACAAGCTCGCCGCCAGATACGCCGCCTCCCCGCTGCCAGCCGCCAATAACTCGTCCAGCCAGCGATGATACACCTCCTCTTCCCACGGTCTATCATTCATGCACGTCCAGACCAAGACAGCATGCGGAATGATGGTGTCCTCAGCCGGGTCACCGGTGATGGCGAAGCCATCGAAGGCGTCCACAGGGACGATCTCCCCGCTCCCTTTCCACTCATCCACGTATTCCTTGGTCTTCTCGATGAAATACATCGAATTTCGCCCTAGCGCAGCTTCCAATAGCCACGCGATGAGCTGCTCGCCCTTGGCACTTGGCCTCTTAAGCCAGCGCTCTGCAAAATACCGCGTCAGCGTCCCCGGCTTGTGAGCGGTATAAAATCCTAGTTCGTCACTTGTCGCGCGCGCGCCCACTTGGGGTTATTTTAACGTGAGTTCGGATTCAGCAGCCAGATTAAGCGACGGCTTCATTGGCCTACGCTACGTTGACCACAAAGTTGACAGGGCTGCTGGTGATCAACTGCGCTATGCCAAAGTTCGTCATGCGCCGCTTTCGATCGGTATCCCTTGTCTCCGAAGGAGAGTTGACGCGCAAGCCTGGGGACATTGCTAGGGCTTAGCACGAAGTTAAGTAGTTCGCTGCAGTCATTGACTATCAGAGTGCCGGTGGATGTTTTGCTGTGTCTGGCAAGTTCAGCAAAAGTCTTGTGACACTGGATTCTTGCACACGGCAAGCGTAGTAGAGTCAATGAAGGTGAGACCTGTGCTCACGATAACTGAAGGGATGAGATCAACAGGAGCTGACCAGGCCATTGCGTAGGTGTGTCATGAAGTACTCGATATAGAAGTTACGATAGTTAGGCTGATGAAAGTGAATGAGTAATCTCGCTAGCTCACGCGCGGGCAAAAAGTTGTTCCAGTGAGGCAGCCCAAAAGTCATCGACGTGACAGAACAGCTCGAGTAAACTATCCATTGGGGCTCTTTGGAGGCTTGTTTGCTGTCAGCATAAGTTCTCTGTAAATCCGAACTGATATTAGTCAATGGCTAGCGTGCGCAGGGTGATCAAGACGACGTGGCGCACGAAGATAGCCAATTGCCAACACAGGCCGCTCGTCAGAGCGCAAGTGAAGAAGAACGCGCCGAACCAAAATAGAAAGATCAGGCGATGCGCCACCAACTCGGAGGGCGGCGGCGGCTGGGGAATTGGCCGACAGATGCACTTGAACTCCTCTGACATCAACGGAACAGGTTTGCGAATGGTAAATTGTTGGGGTTAAGCGTCATGTTCGTGTGCCCCATTGCGCGAATCTTAGTAACTGCTGCGTCGAGCTGTTGCGGGTCGTAGAGCTGGGTTTGATACAGGAAAGGCGCATGTCCTGGGATTTGCACGATGCATTCGCCGACCGGCAAGTTCAAGTCCCACTCCTCGACGACGTAGCCATCGTTCAGGCGCGACCCAGGGGAGTTTGCGAGGACGACTTCGTGGACGTAGCCCTCCAAGCGACGCTGTTTGCCAAAGAGGGATTGGACGTACTCTTTGGTTTTTGGTTCTGCGATCCTGAAGACAAAGACGGTGCTGCAGCCGCTGGCGATGCTTCGTCCCTTGGCTTCCTCATACGAGACAATGATTTGGTTGAAGTTTTGAAAGCCGAGCAAGATCTTCAGCCCGATGGAGCGCCCGAAGTTGAGGGCATTCTCTAGTCGGTTTAAGTTGGGGAGCAAGCTGAACTCGTCGATGACGATCCAGACGTTGCCGGGCGAGCGGTTGCGGCCCATCGCTTCCTCAAGCGCGAGGTCGAGCAACAGGCGGAAGATCGGGCCGAGCGAGTGGCCGTAGGCGATGTCGTATTCGACAAAGACGGTCGCGCCGCCCTTGTTATAGACGAGCTCGCGCATCGATAGCGACCCGGGCTGGCTGTAGTTGCCGATAAAGAACTCCCGCATAGACTGTTGGAGCTCGGAGAGCACGCCTTGCGTCTGAGGGGATTCTGCGATGGCGATGTAGCTGCGGGCATTGCCCATGTCGTCGTATTGTGCCAGCAGATTTTGCAGCCCTTGTCCGCCGATGCGGTCGAGCAACCCGCGCAGGACGGCGTTATTGAGGAAGTCCTGCGGGCGCTTGGTCTTCTTGTACATGTCGCGCAGAAGGCAGATGATCGTGCTGGCGAGGATGTCTCTGGCGGCCTGTGGGAAGAAGGGCTGGTTGGTCTTTTTCAGCTTCTCCGCGAAGAGCGATGTGACGATATTTGAGGCGTCTTCATAGGCGCGCTTGGTGAACGGATCTTTGTTGCGGAACATGATTTCCGCGAAGATGTTCCAGTAGTCCGGGCCGTGCAGGCCGTGCGCCTTCTCGTCGTTTGAAATGACGACGCTTTTTTCGTTCTCAAAGCGCTCTAGATAGTCGCCCTTGGTGTCAAAGATGACGAGGACGTCGTTGTCGCGGAGGCTCTTCTGTATCTGATGGACGATTTGGTAGATCAGGTTTGTCTTGCCGCTGCCTATTGAGCCGATCACCAAGATATGTTTGCTGAATATGGTATCGTCGAGGCTGAACCAGCCATTGTGCCCGACCAATATGCAGCGGGCTTGTGGATTCTGCAGCTGGCTCGGAGGCTCGTATTCGAGGGCGTCCCCAGCGACGACGTGGATGCGGCGGTTTTTAGTTTCCTTGAGCATGCCTGAAAAGTGCTATCAGATGATCGAGGCGCACGAGCTCTTGTGCAGCGACATCGAGCTGTATAAATCCCGTCCAGAGGAAGATTATACCGCCGAGCAAGAAAAGCAGGATGATGACGCGGTAAGTCATGACCTTCCGGTCTTGATGCTATCTAGGATCGTGCGCATGGCGTCGCTGTCCGCGCCCGAGACCACCGCACCGTTGATGTAGATGGTGGGCGTGCCGGTGATCCCAAACCTGCGTTGGGCGCTGTTATCTTCCCTGAACGCGCCCTCCCAGCGCTTCTCGCGGACGCAGGCCTCGAATTCACCGCGCTGGCCCTCTTGGATTGCCGAGTTCGCAGCGCCCCCTTGCGACTGCGCGTCGTAGACAGCTTCGAGGTAGCGCTTGAACGCCTCGTTGCCGGCGATTAGGCCGGCGCAGTGCGCGCCAGCGATCAGGTCAAGCGAGCGCGATCCACCGATGATGTTCACTAGGCGATGCGCGATAGTAAAGTTCAGGTCGTTCTCATAAGTCGAGAGCAGTTCGGGTAAGATCTCCTTCGTCATCAAGCGACACCACGGACAGAGCGGGTCTTCGAAGATGACGACCGTGGCGCTTGGCTTGGCGTCGCCCCCCGCCGTGCGGGTATAGATCTGATATGCTGAGACCCCTTCCAGCGGGATCGTTGGCGAGGGGAGGGGGGTGGGGTCTGGCTCGGCAGCGAGCGGCTCAGGAAGGGGAGTCGGGAATGGCTGGGCAGCGAGCGGCCCAGGAACGGGTTGGGCGCGTGTCTCGTCGCGGACGACCAGCGGGGTTTCGAGCTTGGCTTGGACTGCGTCGAGCTTGCCGATGAGGAGGTTCAAGGTGGCGTCGACCGGTTTGTAGATAAATAGATAGTTAACGACAAGCGTTAAGGTCAACGTCGCGGCGAATGAAAGATAAGTCAACAGAGCGTTCATGCAGGCGATGATACCACAGCGGAGTCAAAGATAATTGGACGAGGCGAGCAGGGAGAGGCGCTTTGTGTGGATGATGCGCGTAGGTGCACGATGGCAGACGCGCTGATCCAGGCCGCGCCGATGCTGCGAGGATATATCGCGCCGGAAGCGCGCGGCAGGGCGATGACTACTGGGTCAGGGCGCAGGGATCGTCAGGGATTGATAGATTGCTCACGCTCAGCGCGAGGCGCACTAGCCTGTCTTCGGCGCGCTGGTTTTTTAGTCAACACCACGTCCTCTGGCAAGCCTCGCCAAGTTTCCTCATAAGGCAGCCATTCTCCAACGATTACGTGCTCGCCTTTTGCTTTGATTTCCACGAGCTGAACATGTCGTTCATCGGTGTGTTCTGGGTGAAAGAGGTGTTCGATTTTTCGGGCAGCACCCTTGATCGTAGACGCTGTCAGTGGCACGGCGTATTGAAGGTTCCAGCGCGGCAGGCTGTATCCGTACTTTAGCTTCCATCTACTTGTCATACTGAAATTATACTACACTCCTGTAACCTGAAGTTGCCTAGCGATAGCGTCAGCGCGTTCGTGATAGCGATTGGTCGGGCTGATGAGCGTATATGTGGCAAGCAGCGCGGGGAAAAATGGCGAAGGCAGCTTTTATGTTGTAATCAATCCCCTTGCGTTCGAGGGCATCTATCGCCCCATTGCGCAGGAAGCGCATCCATCAGCACTCTCACCTTCTGAGCGAGCCTAGCTTCACGAATGCGCTGGGCGCATCGGCCAGTTGAATCGCGCAGCGCGCTTCATCTGCTCACAATTGCCATATCCTTGGCCAACTTGTGGCAGGACGATGGGGTGCAGGCGCTGCGATGCCTTCGTCTGGTTCGTTGGCCTCACATCGTAATATAGTTATAGGGCTGCAGGGAAGGATAAACGCGCAATCGATTGTTTGGGAGCTAAAAGTGAAAGAGACCATTACTATCCCCTTAGATGAAGACACGGCGAAGCTGTATCAGCAGATGCCCGACGAACTGCGCCAAAAGATCGTCCTGTTGCTCAGCATACTGGCACATAACATCATGGCATCACCTCCCCCGCTTGAGGTAATCATGGACGAGATCAGCCAGAAGGCCAAGGAACGCGGCCTCACACAGGAGATCCTCGACGCACTGCTGGCGGAAGGATAATCGCCTTCGTGGGCAGTGGGACAACTAGCGCTAAGTGAAGCTGACGGCCAATCCCCCGCTGCGCGACATCTCCTGTTCAAGTGCTTCGAGCTCACGATGAACGCTGGGTTGGTGCCAATACGCACCATGAGCGCTGAGGATGTCGTTGAAAAGGTCCTGCGCCTGTGCGCCTTGGGTTTCAAGCTTGGTAAGGATTTGTGTGGTTTGTGCGATGCCCATCTGATCGTTTATCTCCTTGAAGGCGTCCTGTGCGGCTAGAAAGTGCGCGTGAGCCTGCTTCAGATCACCGGCATGCAGTGCGATGATGCCGCTGAGCAAGTGGACATCATGTGCATGTTGGGCTAGCGACATGGCTGCATGAGCATGTCCACCCGCTTCATCTAAATCTCCCTTACCAATGGCTGCATAACCCAAATTGATCAAAGCCCGGACTTGCCCGTTCAAGTCGCCGGTTGCTTGGTATGCGCGCAGAGCTTCTGTTCCATGCTTGTGCGCGCCCTCGAAGTCACGCTCACCCAGGGCGACCTCGGACAGGGCGAGTGAGACGACGGCGATGGCGTCTGGATGGCCGATGGTTTGACAGATAGTGAGGGCTTCTTGGAGGCGTTCGTATGTCGTCATCGAACGCAGGTCGCGATCGCTCACAAGCTTGACGAGATCGAGCAAGGCATAGCTCTTTGCGATCTGCAGTCCGGCTGTGTTGAAAGTAGAGGCAGCGGCTTCATAGTGTTGGCGCGCGCCGTTCAAGTCATCCCGCTTGATGGCCAGCGCGCAAAAGATCATCAAGGCATTGCCCTCGCCGAGGCGGTGGCCGATGGCTCGATAGGCCTCGATCGCGGCGCGGCAATTGGTCTCTGCGCTATCCAGTTTACCTTCCCTGAGATCTAGGCTTGCCAAGATGCGATTGGCGTTTGCTTCGCCCAAGCGATCCCCGACTGTCTGCGCGATCCTCAGCGCCTCTTGGCAGTTCGTCCGCGCATTGGTGAGATGACCGGTAAGCAGCGCTGCCTCGGCCAAGCGGTGCAAGGCATTGAGGGTCCCAGTCCGATGGTTAGAAGCGCGATAGATTCCTAAAGCTTCGCAGAAGCGTTGTTGCGCGCTATCTGGCTTCTCTATCGACATCTCCAACGTCCCAAGGCTCATCAGGACGTTGGCTTTGCTGGCGTGGTTTTTTGTCTTCAAACAGAGCGCGAAGGCTTCGCGCAAGTATCGAGCTGCCGTCAGCAAATCGCGCCTGCTCGTCGCTAGATCGCCCAGTGCACGCAGGGCGTTCACCTCGCCGGAGGGGTCGCCGGCTTGGCGGTAGGCGGCTAGTCCCTCTTGATAATACTGCTCAGCGCCGGCGAAGTCACCGCGCAGCTGCGCGAGGCTCCCCAGGGCGCTCAGGGCATGGGCTTGTCCCCTATGGTAGTTGATCCCTCTGTAAATGCTTAAGGCGGTCCGGTAATGCTCCTCGGCGGATGGGTAGTCAGATCGCTGTTGCGTGTGATCGCCCAGCGCTTGGTGGACGTTGGCCACGCCTCTTTGACGATCAAATTCGTTGTCAACCTCTTGGTAGGCCTGCAGGGCATCCCAGAGTGGTTGTATGTCGTCACCGGTCAGGACAGCGATTCGTCCCAGGTACAGGAGGATGTGCGCTTCTTTCAGGCGATTGTTGAGGGTACGATACTTTGCGAGGGCATCGGCGAGGTATTGCTTAGCGAGGTCAAGATTGCCCTGTCTGACGGCCAGGTCACCCAAACCGTGTAGGAGTTCTGCTTCTTCTTTCACGCTGTCCAAATCGTGCAGGCGTTTTGCTTTTTCTTTCTCATTGCGGCAGATCTCCCAGGCACTTTTGAGCAGCACTTCAGCGGCTGCGAGGTTACCTTCCTGCAAGAAGGTAATTGCCCGCGTTTTGAGGTCGGTGACAATTCCTGACTTCTTATTATGAATCATTTAAGTATTATAGCGAGCGCGGACAACATGCGCGTGACAAACTGTCAGTGGACGTGAAACGTGATGGGTATGTCGACGTCCTGACGGTTTGCGGGACTGCCTAGTTCGTGAACTCACTTGCCGGGATATGTGTTGCCGGTTTGACTGCTGCGCCTATTGTGGTGATGGGTCGCCATTGTTGGTGCCAGCTGTGCGCGTCAGCAGCGTGGGAGTGTTCCAATCAAAGTGATATAAACTCACACGCCAGCATTTCGGATAAAGCTGTCGGAGCATCTGGCGCGCATTCCAGCCGCCCACAAACAAAGTAATCACCCGCCCCTCACTCTTGGCAAACATCCGCGTCCGACGCGCCAACTGCGAGTAACTCACGAGTAAGTCCGCGACTTCCCTCGCCTGACCAGGTGACGGTAGTTCACCTGCCGGTCACCGACATACCCATCCGAGCAAAACTGGAACGTATTCGGCACTTGGTCAAGTAGTCGTGCATTAGCGACCAGCTCATCCTGTCTTAATCAGGTAGCGTTTGTTTGTACAAAGGTGTAAAGTACCAGGTCGGTCACCTCTGACGTAGCAGGTTTGGGTGGCTGCGCTGAATACTTCTTCAGCCAGCGCCCAATCGATTACCTACTGACCTGTAGTATTCGCTACGCTGGCTCTTCGCAGTGCACGCTGGCGCGTCTTGAGCTATTGATTTTGGATTTGGTGTGGTTCTGTGACCGCACTTTCTGCACTGATACTTTTACGTGCCACTTCGTGCATCTCCTCGCTGTCGCAGAACTGACAGGAGGGCTGGGCGTCATGCCAGCGATCTCGCGCGGTAGGCAGTTCTGGACCACCCAGTGGCCGGCGTAATCGTGCGGGTAGAGATGCCGTGCCCCAGGCCCCGTGCGTCGCGGCTGGCATCCTTTACGAGCCTGGCGACTCGCCGGCGCCTTCAGCTTCGATCTGAGCGCGGGCGTGGAAGTATGTGTTGCGCTTGGGTACGGTGGCCAAATAGAGCGCAGACTCCACTAACGGATACACACCCTCCGGCATGCCCAAGTAGTCCAGCGATTGGGCTGCCGCGGCAGCGACGTAGCGGGGTGGACAGGCCGACGTCCTCGCCGGCCAGGATCAGCAGCTGGCGCATGATAAAGCGTGGGCCCTCGCCAGCGTAGATCATCTCGGCCAACCAGTAGAGCGCAACCTCCGGATCGCTGCCAGCAGCAGCGCTGTGGTATAATGTAGGACAAGGGCGCCTGCAGCAACCTGTGAAAATGGATGCCTAATCCATTACTAGGTGCGCCCTGTTTTTTTTAAGAGCAGCTGCCAGCGTGGACCGGCATGAGCTGCGTAGCGCTAGAGTGAAGCGTGTTGTGCATTATGCTTATGCTGGGCATTGGTATTGCGCGTTGTGGATAGCGCGTCGTTTAGATTATTTAGGCAATGACGTGTCCTTAGGATAGTTAACTGGCATAAATTTTGGAATGATATATAATATTTTTGCGCTTTTATGCTTTATAAAGCAAATTAATATAAATTTTATCACAAAATCTATTTTATTTAAAAATAAAAGCGGAGTTTCTCTTATATAATTAAAAATATAATATAATATATAAATTACCAACCTATACCAAACAACCATTTATATAAATTTCGCTCAAGTATATAATAAGTTAGAAATCCAGTAATCCCGATGAGGAACAGCCAGCGTTTTTCGAGCCTCCCGACTCGACGCATGCGATAAAGCAGGAAGAGCCCCCATCCAGCGATCTGGATAAGTGAGATGAGGCTGATAATGATGGAGACTGCGAAGTCTTCGAGCACGATCATCATGTCAGGCCAATCATACAATATCTGAAATGAGCGTGTGCCATGCTCCGTATAGGACGATGCGGGCACTCATGTCTTCCGGCGTGATGAGATAGAAGACGCACATGTCTGGGGATAGATGCGCAAGCGCGCTGGCGAGGTCGCGCAAGGAAGCAATCTGTACAGGCTGAAGGTGCGGCGGGAGCAATGGACAAGCAAGCAGCCTACCGGTAGTGCTGAGGAGGTAAGCCTGCTTGACGTCGATTTCATTGCCGACCTCGTCGATATAGTCAGCCGTGGCAATGGTGCATGGCAGCCAAGTCGCAGGCTCGGGGTTGACGCAGAGTATCGCGTCCGGGTCATCACTGATAATGAGCGTCACGGGCTGGCGTCTCATCTTGTTCTCCGATGTTGATCGTTTGGAATACTGGGACATAGGCCCAAATTGCCTTCGAGTGCGCGGGATATAAGGCATACATGGCAATGTTCTTTATTTTTAATTGATTAAATGATCTTTGATTAAAATCTGATAATATTCTATAATCTTTTATTTCATTTACATTTAAAATTTCTCTAAAGCCCTTGCCAATACTTTGATCTTTAAATATTAGGTAAATTACCAAAGAACACGTATATTCATTCCAAAAGCTATCAATATTAAAGACTCGAAGTGCATATATTTTATTCTTAATAAAAAACCTAAATATTAAGCCCAAGCTATCGCTAGCGAGCAAACAGGGGTGTGCGGCGGTGGACATGGCGCAGGTCGGTTTCAGGGAGAAGCAGGACAACTGATTGGCGCGCATCCCACAGGCGCGAGGCGAGCGTTGGCCGCAGGTCGCGCCGATGTACGCTGACGGCGAAGACAGTTGGAGAGCGCAGTTCGTAACGCCGATAGATAAGATACAGCAAGGCGTGTTGGCTGTGATAGGTTGGCGGGTCGATGCCCACGTCATCTATGAGCAGGATTGGCGCGCTGACTAACGATTGCGCCCAGATGCGTGAGGCGTTGGGCGATTCCACCGGACAATCGATGCATGAGGTAAGGACTGCGCTATGGCCGTGTTGCCGCATGCGTTGCGCGATGGCGCGCAGCAAAGTCGTTTTCCCGCTGCCGGCTTCGCCGTACAGGACAAGCCACCCTTGGGGCTTTGCCGCGTAATCCCTTGCGCTGGCAAGGACCTCG
>Ga0308418_1000933_pt1 | contig 15900 bp, 14 predicted proteins | sample HotsprSampleR4cd_FD_203517 | JGI IMG/M metagenome (GOLD analysis project Ga0308418, IMG submission 203517) | Hot spring phototrophic mat microbial communities from Mushroom Spring, Yellowstone National Park, Wyoming, United States - 20090729_R4cd ... | reverse complement strand
AGGCCCCCGGGGGAAGCCCCCGCAGGGTAACCCGGACTATCCCCTGCATACGAACGAAATTGAGGGCGTGCTCGGCGGTCTGCCCTGCCCTGACCGCCACGCTGGCGGAGGCGGGTTCGGGGGCGTAGGTGTAAGGCCCGATGCGGATGGGGTCGGCTGTGACCAGGTGGCTGCCCACGCTCAGGTAGGGCACGGTGGCCTGTGCGCCTGTAAAGCTCACGCTCTGTCCGTTCACCTGTACGTTGGGCACAGCACCACCGGGCAGGTTGTGGGTGATGCGGAGGGCCCCGTCGATGGGGGCGTACTCCATTGCGCGCTCCAGCCTGTCCCCCGCCTCCAGGTTGACCGTGAGGGTGCTGGGGCTGGGCAGGAAGGTGTACAGGTCGCCCTGCACCGGGCTCGCCTGCAGCGTGTAGGTGCCCGGGGCCTGGTCGTCCAGCGTTACCGTGCCGTACCGGTTGATGCTGTGGATCAGCTGGGAGCCGCGCTGGACGGCCACACGGGGCGCGGGCTGGGGGGTTCGAGCGGCGTTGACCTGTATGGTCAGTCGCCCCGAAACAGGCCGGTACTGGACGGTTGCGGCGGTCTCCCGTTCGACCTCGACCTCCACCGTGCTCGCCGGGGATACGCTTCCCCTATACCGGACCCCTTCCTCCAGCACGTCCTGGGGGGTGATGCGGTACTCCCCGGGAACCAGGTTGCCGATGAGCGCGCTCGAGGTCAGGGTACGGGGCATGCTCGCGTCCGGCCCGCTCACACCCACCGAGGCGGGGGCGCTCATGCCCGCGGGTCGGGTGATGCTCACCGCCAGCGCCCCCGTGACCGCGCGGTAGCTCACGGTGCGGGCCACCGTCGTGCAGGGCTGGACGCTGAACTCCTGGGACGGGCTGTAGCTCGGGGCGTAAGAATAGTTCCCCACCCGCAGGGTGGCCGCCTCGAGGGTGTAGCTCTGGGGCCGCAGGTATGGCACGATGGCCATGTTGGCCACCTCCTGCCCGCCGGGGCTGAGGCGCACCACGTTGTCCTGCACGCTGCTTACCCCGTTCGGGGGAACCACCCGCAGGCTCAGCGCCCCGGTCTGGCAGGTGTAGTTGACGCTGTGTGCATAGCCCCGCCCAGCCACGGCCTGGAAGCGGTGCTCGGGTATGTTCGGCGCGTAGGAGTAGCGCTGATCGGTGGTGGGGCTGGCCCGAACGATGACCTGACCGGGGGAAACCCCCAGGTTAAAAAGGCCGTACCGGCTAAAAGTGTGGTTCTGGGCGGGTTCCTCCACCCGGACATCGGCAGCGCCACCGGCGGGCCCCACCACAGAAAGCGTTAAGGTGGCCCGACCGGAGGGCGGGGTGGCCGCCGGGCTTCCAGGCGGCGGAGGGGTGTACTGGTTGAGCGTGGAGGAGGCGTAAACCACTTGCTGGAGGCAGATGTTGTCGCCCGCGGGCCTCAGACAAACGTTAAAGGTGTACTCGGCGTTGCCGTTGCCCTGGTTGGTGCGCTCTACCCGGACGCTGTACAGGCTGGGGTCGTTGTAGGTGATGTTCTGCACCCTGTTCAACAGGGCGGCTATATCCGCCGGGGAAAAACTATAGGCGTCCTGGTTGTTACGGAGCCAGGCGGGGGGACTTTCCTGCATCTGCATGACCGCGGTGCGCAGGACCAGCGCCGCGGCCTCACCCGCTTCGGAAGTGGTGGTGGCCTGCCTGGATCGCACCGCCAGCAGGCCCAGGGTGGACCCCACCAGGAGCACCAGCCCCGCGGCCACGACCACCTCGATTACCGTGAAACCCTTTTTCCGCAGCATAGCGAACCAGCACTATGGTAGCACAGGTTTTCCTGCTTCTGGGGGGTGTTTGCACTACCGGATATCTCCCCACTCGCTGATTTCAATCCTTCTATCGCCAATCGTCCACGTAACGGCAGAGGGCGGGTCGAGCAGGCCGTTGCTGTTAAACCTGGCGATAACCCCGGTGGGGCTTACGTTTAGCCGCTCAGGGATCCTGACCTGGTACTGGGGGCCCAGCGCGCCACTGGGGCTGCGCAACGTGAGCATCCGGCTGTTGCCGTCAAAATAGGCTTCGATCTCCATCTCGCGCGAGGCGGCGAGGGCGCTGGCGGTTCGAAGCAGGGCCAGGGATTTGGTTATGGCGTCTCTTTCGGTTCTTTTACGCACGGCATCCGCCCCCATGACGGCGCCGACGCTCGCCAGCAGCAAAAAGATCGAGATGGCCAGCAGGATTTCAACCAGGGAAAAGCCCCTACTGTTGCTGCCCATTGATATACCACCTCGCAGAACCCGGGGCCCAGCTGATGACGAGCAGCTGGCTGACCCCTCCACCGGTTCGCAAAGCCAGCACGCAACGGCTGCGCCCATCAGTACCCGGCCAGCTGAACCGCGTGGGGTTGTTGCCGGGGTCGTATAGGGTAAACGCGGTGTTGCAGGCCCGGTCGGTGGGGAGGCTACCGGCCTGGGCCGCGGCGGGGGCCCCGCTCCAGTCCGCGGCGGGGAGCGCTGTTTGCAGCCGTCCCATCAGGTTGCTGGGGGTGTCGGTGATATGGATGGCGAAGTATCCCTGCACGGCCTGGGCCACCATACCCCCGTGGGCGGAAGCCTGGGCCTCGTTGGCCCTGTTGCGCACCCCCCGGGCCCCAAAAAGCGTCGCGCTGACCAGCAACAGCCCAATGGCGATCGCTACCAGAAGCTCGATTAAAGACACGCCTCTACGGTCCACTCAGCCCTCCGATATTCTGCACGAGCGAGAAGTAGGGCAGCAACACCGACAGGAGAATACCGCCCACCAGCGCTCCTACCACCACCAAAAGCGCGGGTTCTATCACCGCCCCCAGCGAGTCCAGAATGCTCTCTATCTCTTCGACGTAGATTCGCTCCGCGTGCCCCAGGGTCTCCTCCAAAGACCCGGAGGACTCCCCGACCCGGATCAGACTGGAAAACACATTGGGCAGCATCTCTTTTGGGGTGTTCGTGGATAAAGCCGCGTGAAGGGTGTAGCCTTGCAGCACCCGTTCGCGGGTGGTATCGATGAGATCGCGGTATAACTCGAGGCCCAACACCCCTTTGGTCAGCCCCAGCGCCTCGTGCAGCGGGATGCCCGCGCTGTAACCCAGACGCAGGGTCGCCGCGAGGTCGGCCAGGGCGTTATACTTGAGCAGCTCGCGCACAACCGGGATGCGCAACAGCGCGCGCTCCACGTTCAGGCGGTTCTCCCGTCTTTTCATGTACTGGCGTCGCAGGGGTTCGATCAGCAAGGCCAGCAGACCCGCCCCCGCCAGGAACGCCGGCGAGGATACCAGACCGGAGAGCGCGATCACCATCTGGGTGGGCAGGGGAAGGGAGACGTTGGCGTCCCGTAGGATGCCGACAAACTGGGGTACCACGAAGGTCATCAAGCCCCAGGTGATCAGCACGGCGAAGGCCAGCAGGATGGCGGGGTAGGTCAGGGCCCCCCTCAACCTGGCGTTAAAGCCGCTGATGCGCTCGTAGTACACGCCCAGGCGCTGCGCGGCTTCCTCGTTTTTCCCGGTCGTGTCCGCCACCCGCAGCGTGGCGATCACCAGGTCAGGGAACAGCCGTGCGCGGGCCAGGGCGCTGGGCAGGCTGGTGCCCTGGGCCACCGCCAGCACCGCCTCCCGATAGGGGGTCCTGGCCCAGGGCGGGAGCTGTTCTTCCAGCATGGCCAAAGCCTCATCCAGACGGAGGACATCGCCTACCCGAATCAGGCTGTACATCTGCTTAAAGAACACCGACAGGTGCCGGGCGTTGAGCATCCGCTGCTTCTTCAGGGCGATTTCCTTAAAGTCAAGCGGGACGATGCCCTGCTCGCGCAGCCGCAAAAGCGCGTAGTCCACGTCGTCGGCTTGCAGCGTACCCTGCCGCAGCTCACCGGTGCTGGAGATGTAGGTGTACTGAAAGGTGGGCATAATCAGGCGCGTTTGATGGGCACCTCGAGGCTCCACAGCTGATGTAGCTCATCCCTGATCACCAGGACAATGGCGCTGGCCAGGCTGGTCGCGCCCTCGGAGGCTTCCAGCGTGATCACCGCCATGGATCCTCCCCCAAAGGTGGGGCGGAGCGCGCGTATGGGGGTTTCCAGCGCGGCGACCATCCTGCCGCCGGCGTCTTTGCGCACCAGGTAGGCCCTGACCGGCTCGGCGATCGGGGAGGTGGCCCCGCCCATCACGTACATGGCCAGCCCCCTGTCGCTCAAATAGGCCTGGGCGCTGTAGAAAGGGGCCCGGGGTGGCAGCTCTGGAAGCTGAGGGCGGAACTCTTCCGAGGTAGAAAGACTGCTCTGGGCCTTTGGCCCATCTTTGCTCGCGGGTGGGGGGGAGGCCTCCTGCTTCCTAGACTCCACCTCTTCGGGTGGCGTGCGGTCGTCCTGCGGGGCCTGGGGACGCGGGGTACTCGAGGGCTCCCTGCCGGGCAGCTGCTGGATGCCGGGGGTGTAGTCCACCACGGTGGGGGTGAGCATGATGAACAGCAGGCGTTCGGTTTTGGAGGTGGTGGTGCTGCGGAACAGAGCCCCGATAATCGGAATGTCTTTCAGGATAGGAACCCCCTGTTCGTTGTTCTGTTCTTCCTCCTGAATCAGCCCCCCAATGAGCCCGGTCTCGCCGTTGCCCAGGCGCAGCACCGCGTCCAGTTTGCGCTTGCTGATGTTGATGCTGTTGGGGATGGGGCCGGGGGTGGGCAGGTTGCCCAGCTCGATGACCGCTTTGATGCTGACCCCCAGCGGGTTGGTGGTGACCGTTGGCGTGAGCTTGAGGATCAGGCCATAGTCAAGGCTGGTAAAGGCGGTTTGGGTATTGGTCTGGTTGTTGCCCGACTGGCTTTGGTTCTGTCCGACCACGCTGATAGACCCCCCGGAGTTCAGCACCCCTTCCTTTCCGTCCAGGATGAGGGTTTCGGTGTTCAGCAGGGTGCGGGCGCGGCCCTTGCTTTCCAGGGCGTTGAAGTTGAGGGAAAGGCTGCGGGCCAGGTTTTGCGGCAGCGCGTACCCCGCGCTCACCCCTTGTGGGGAAAGCTCGATGTTCAGGCCCAGCAGGCTGGCCTTCACCTCGCCGGAAAGCTCATCGATGGCCGAGCGGTCCATCTGTATCACGCGCACGGCGATACGCACCTGTGGAGGATTGCTGTCGGCGGTGCGGATGGCGAGACTGGCCCGGGCCACCTCGGTGGGGCTGCCCCTGAGCCAGACCGCCTTTTTGCTGGGTTCTTCGATCACCTCCACCTCGACCCCGAGTCCCTTGAGGTAGGTGGCCACCGCCGCGGCCTCCAGGTTTTGCATCTCTATGCGTCTGGAAATCGTGTCCTGCGGATCGTTGCCGGTGCTGGTGGGGGGGTCTATGGCGCGAAGCGTCTCCACCACCGTGCGGTGGACCTCTATCGGAGCGGCCACGATCACGGCTTTCTGTTCGGAGAGCACCTGGATGGAGGCCCCGACCTGGGCGAGGTAGCTTTGGGTGAACAGCCCCTCGAGGCCCTTGGCGATGTCCGCCGGGTTCCCGTAGATCCTGTAGCTCTTCACCGGGTGCCGCAGCGCCGGGGGTCTGTCCGCCGTCGCGCCGGAGCCGGAGCGATTGGAGCTGAGGGTTTGCTGGAGTACCTCCTGTACCCGGGCGGAGCGGTCGGCCGGGGTATCGATGTGCAGGACGCCGCCCAGGACGACCACCTTGGTCTCTGGGAACAGCGTCTGCAGGGCGGTCTTGAGGTCTTCTTCCTTGATCCCCGAGGGAATGGGGATGGTGATGAGTTCCCGCTGGGGATTGTTTTCCGCCGCTTTTCTGACGGCTTCGCCAACGATAGCGATGGCCTCGTTGACCTGCGCGGGTGGCCCGGAAATCGCCAGCACCTTCCCCAGCACGGCAAATTTAAGGTCGGGGAAGAGGGTTCTCATGCCGGCGGTAAGTTCATCTACCTTAATATTTGCGGTTAAAGCAACCGTTGCGGTGGTTGAAGCAGGGGGGGGACTGGGGCTGGGGGGACTGGGCGGTGGAGGGGCGGGGGAGAACTGCGCTGTGAGCTCCTGGAACTGCTGCACCTTTTCGACGGGGCCTTTCACCACAAGGCTCTGTCCACTGCGAACCAGCACCACCTCGAGGCCCAGCAGTCTGGCCGCCTCCACCAGCTCCTCGGCTTTAATCCCTTGCGGAATCTGGACGGCCCGCTCCACCGCCTGGCTCACCGCGGCTTCATTGGTCGGGGCGGGCTCTTTGGTCGTTTTTGCGATCAGCTCGCGCAGGGTGGCGGCGGCTTCGGCCAGGTTCCTGGCATTCCCGCGCAAAACAACCGACGCGGTTTCGCTGACGTATATGCTTTGCACGTTGAACGACCGGGCGATCTGGGCGATGGACTCCCTGCCAAGACCCCCGGTGGCGAGCACCAGGCTCGCTTCTGCGCTGGCCCCGGTGGGAAGGGATGGCGCAGGTGGGCGCTGGGGGGTGAGGCCTTTCAGGGCGCTGCTGGGCGCTACCACCACGATCCCCTCGGGCAGCAGCGTGTAGCGGTGGTCGGGCGCGTAGATTCGAACAATCAGGTCGAGGGCCGTGCGGAAGGGTATTTTTTTGAAGTCAAAAACTGCCCGGGTGGGGGGCAGGTCTTTGGTTAAGATCTGCACCCCCGCCGCCCGGGCCATGGCCCGGATGCTGGAGTCTAATGCCAGGCCCGGTTCTACCGAACGTATGCTGATCGGTGAATTATAGGGAGGGCGGTTGGGCAGCTCGTTGGCCAGGGCCAGGGTAAGCATAAGGGCCATCGCCGCCAGGAGTCGTGCGCCGCTATAAATCATTTCCATTTTCGCTCACCCGATAGAGTAACCACAAGCCGGCGTTTGCCGATGGCAAACTCGCACCCATGGTTCTGCACACCTATTAGTTTACCGAGCGTTGGGATACTGCCGCCGTTTTCGATCACCATCTCGGTTCCTCTGTACAGCACGACCGCGCTGGGCTGGTTCCCCTCCAGCACAGCGAGGCACTTCACGTCCGGCATGGCGGGTTCGGTGCGCACAGGGGGTGGGGGTGGTACCGGGGGTAGCGGTGCGCCGGGGATCGGCAAAGGTGGGGGAGGGTTGAGGCCGGTCGTCCTGGGCAGCGAGGGGGGTGGGGTGGATGTTTCCTCTTTTTTAGCGGTTTCCTGAGCCGGTGCCTCGGGATTCCCAAACGGGTTGCGTCTCCTGGTAGGAACCGGCACGGGTTTGGCAGGTTCTTCAGGTTGGGTGGCCACCGGACCGGGGGCGGCGGCGGAAGACGGGGTACGGGTAGCCCGCAGCGGGTCAGGGACGCTTTCTGGGGTAAGCACCACCACCGGTGCCGCCGTGGAGGGGGCGGGCACGGCGTATGGCGGGGGTACGGTGGCCCGGGCCGGCCTATCGGGGGTGAACACGGCCAGCCCGACCACCAATAATAGAAATGTACCCCCCAGCACCGCAGTGATCCGTAGTATTTTTCCAAGAGCGAGCGGTTTGGCCCCGCTCTTGGGCGCTGGCGCAGGGCCCGCGTCCCCATCGGTTTTCTTTTTACGAAACAGGGCCCGCAGTCTCTTCGGTGGCTTACCGGGTTGCATCACCACCTCCTGGGGCGGTGGGGCTGAGCACGCCAAAAGTGGCGGTGCCCGATACATTCCCCTTTCTATCGGCGGTCAGTTTAATAGAGCGTGGGATTACCCGCTGCCGCTCAACGGTTTCCAGGCCCCGCATCAGGGCCTCAAAGGAGGCTTTCTCGACCTGTATCGTCACGGGAATCTCCTCCAGAAATTCCCCCGCCGCAACGGGTTTACCCGCGATGCCGGACTTGCTGGTCCAGCCGCCCTCCGCCAGCCGCTCGACGATCCACGCCAGCCCCCCCTCAGACGGCCTGGGGGGCCAGAGGATGTTGTCGAACTCCTTTTGCAGCGAAGCTATCTCCCGCTGGATGGCGTCGACGATGGCCGCTTCTGAGCGTTGCCTCGCCAGCTCCGCCTCAACGCTGGCCAGGCTGGCGCGGACATCCTGTAGCTCGGCGTAGGCGTTGTAGCTCATGTAAGCGCCGGGGGCCAGCGCCAGCGCCCCAACCGCAAGAACCTGCACCAGGGCGGGTATCTTGACTGGCCTGGCCCCAGTTTTCCTTTCGCCTGATCTGGACACCATCTTTATTCTCCGGTCAGGGCCACCGCCAGCGTGGCCTTCCACCCGGCGGCCCCCTGTGATATCTGCTCGAGTTCAGCCCTGGCGCTGGCCCGCCCCAGCTCCCGCGACAGCGTGAGCAGGGGAGCGAGGTTCTGCGAGTACACCTCCATCCTGCCGCTGTTTTTTTCGTAGGAGATCGAAACGATGGATACCTCGGGGGGCAGGATTTCGGACAACTTCTCCAGATGGCTTCTGATCTCGCTGCTGACACTGCTGTTGACCACGCTTCTTAAGAAGGCCCGGCGTTTTTCCAGGGAGGGGCGCAGGGCGGTGCGGGTCCTCAGAAGGTCAATCTCGCTCTTTAGGATGTCGATCTGCGCCTGGGCGTTGCGTATACCCTGGTTGATGACGAACCAGGGCAGCAGTCCGAGGAGCAGCCCGGCCAGCCCAGCCCCCAACAGATTGCGGGTCGCGTCCTGCCGGGAAACCTGGGCGGGCCAGCCCAGGCTGGGGGGCAGCTCTGCTGCAAAAAGCGGTTTTTCCAAGACCCGGAGGCCGTCCAGCTCCATGAGCGCGGTGTCGTAGAAGACCAGAAGGGGGTTGCTCTTGCCGAGAATACGCCCCTGGGCCAGCACCTCGTTTTTAAACCACGCGGGTTCCAGCGAGGCCTCGTGCACCTCCACGACTTCTACCACATCCCCCTCATCGGCGATGACCTCCAGGGCATAGCCCTCGCGCACAAAGAAAGCGATGTGGGCCGTCTTAAGCTGCGCGGACAGGTAGGCTCCCACCAGGGATATGGGGTAAATAATGCCGCCGGGCTTTAGCAGCTTCTGCAAGGCCGCGAGCTGCGCTTTGGTCATTCCGGCCAGCAACGCCCCGTCGCGGGTGGGAAAATGCCGAGCCGTGTAATTTTCTCGAGTACCCCCAAATTGCTGCGCGAGCTCGACAACCCAGGAAAGCTCGCCCTGGCCCAGGGGAACCGCCCGGGCCTGGGAGCTGGTGTAGGGAACCAGATAGGGGGTTTCCACAAAAATGCGGTTGTAGCCGCGGGGCTGCATGACCTCGGGGATCTCAGGAAGCCTGTACTGGTCGCCCGGTACCCTGGCCGCGTAAGCGCGGCCATCTGGATATGTTTCGGCTCGGTTGTGCAGCAGCAACAGCGTTCTCATCAACGGTGTTCCTCAGGGTTTCTCTACGAGGATGAACTTTTTGAGATGTCCTGTCGCACCAACCCCTCTATAGACACCGGGGCTATCTGGCCCTCGTTAATCAGCCTTTGCGCCACACGATCCATGGTGGTCATGCCGAAACTGGCCCCGGTCTCCATAGCGGTACGTATCTGGCCGGTCTTCCCCTCACGGATGAGCGAGGCCACCGCCGGCGTGTTCACCAGCATCTCGTAGATCAGGATCCGCCCCGAACCATCCTTCCGGGGAACCAGCACCTGCGTGATCACAAGGCGCAGGGAACTGGCCAGCTGTAACCGGATCATATCCCTGCGGGCCTCCGGGAAGGCGTTTACAAGGCGGTCTACCGCCTCTGGGGCCGACCCGGTGTGCAGGGTGGCGAGCACCAGGTGGCCGGTTTCCGCCGCGGTTAGCGCGGCCGACATGGTTTCTGTATCGCGCATCTCGCCCACCATGATCACGTTGGGGGCCTGCCGCAGGGAAGCGCGCAGGGCGGTGGCAAAATCGTTGGTATCAGTGCCAACTTCGCGCTGGGAGATGATGGCTTTTTTGGGGGTAAAGAAAAATTCGATGGGGTCCTCAATGGTAACGATGTGGATTTCGCGGTGCTGGTTAAGCCAGTCGATCATGGCGGCCAGGGTGGTGGACTTACCACTGCCGGTGGCCCCGGTGACGAGAATGAGCCCGGTGCGCTGCCGCAGCGTGTTCTCGATTACCCCAATGGGCAACGACAGCGAGTCTAAACGGGGGGGCTCCGAAGGAATGGGGCGGATCACAACAGCGGGGCGGCCCTGGATGTGGTACAGGTTGACCCGAAAGCGGGGGCCGCTGCCCAGCGTAAAGGAGAAATCCAGGTCCTTGGCGGGGATTCGGGCGACTCCCCCTCTAACCTCACCCATAATTTCCGAAGGAATTATGGAGAGTATCAGCTGCATGGCCGTGTTGTCGTCCAGTACCCCCCAGGCGATCTCCCTTTTCCAGGAGCCGTCTTGCTTAAAAGCCACGTACTCGCCGCCCCCGATGAAGATATCGCTGGCCTTGAGATGGGTGGCCCGGTCAAGCACATGCGCCATGTTGATGTTCTGGCTGGTGGTCATTCCTTAGCCCCCTCCCCGGTAGCCCGTATTAGATCCACCAGGTCTATTTTCCCGGCGGCAACTTTTTGCAGGCCGTCCTCGAAAAGTGTGTGGAAATCGCTTTCCCGGCGAGCCTGCGCAATCAATTGCTCGCTGCCTTTACCCTGTAGGATCATGTTCCTGATGCGCTCTGTGACCCAGAAGATCTCATGGATTCCCTCACGCCCCTGGTAGCCGGTCTCGTTGCAAAAATGACACCCTTTTCCCCGCTTGAAGGGGGTGATGTTGTGGGAAAAGCGGTAGAAAGTCTGCAGTTTCCTGGCGGTGTCGGGGTCTTCTTCGCGGCAGTGCAGGCACAGCCTCGGTACCAGGCGCTGGGCCATGGCCCCCTTGAGGGCATCCGCGACGTGGAAGCGTTCCACCCCCATGTCCTCCAGGCGGATGGCGACCTGGGTGGCGGAGTTGGTGTGGATGGTGCCCAGCACCAGGTGCCCGGTTATGGCGGCCTCCGCCGCGATTTTGGCGGTTTCTCGGTCTCGCATTTCTCCTACCAGGATAACGTCGGGGTCCTGCCGCAGGAACTCTCGTAGCACGGCGCTGAAGGTCAGATCTATCTGCGGGTTGACCTGCACCTGCGTAACCCCGCTCAGCCGGTACTCCACCGGGTCCTCTACGCTTACCACCTTCGGGTTGCGTGAGCGCATGACTTCGTTGACGATGGCGAACAGGGTTGTGGTTTTGCCGCTCCCGGTTGGCCCGGAGACTAAAAACAGGCCGTGGGGGACGTTCACGAGGGTCCTTAGTTTGCTGAGCACCCGCTCGGAGAAGCCCAGGCGATCCAGCCAGAGCTGGCTATCCTCGCGGGGTAGCAACCGCAGCACCGCCGACTCACCCAGGATACTCGGGACAATGGAGACCCTTAGCTCGTTGTTTTTGCCGTCGGCTCCGGTAAAGACATAGCGGCCGCTGTGGGGTATGTGGCGGTTGGCCGGGTCCAGGCGTGCCCTGACCTTGAGGGCGTTGATGATACCCGGCATCATTCCGGATGGGAAGGTTTCATGCACCACCAGCTGCCCGTCGATGCGAAAGCGCACCCGGGCCGTCTCTCTGTTGAGATACTCGAAATGGATGTCGGTGGCTCTCTGGTTGATCGCGGCCTCAATATATCGCGTGAGCGTAAGCGCGCGGCCTTTCAAATCCTCGTTCTGGTTTTCCTCTATAATCGTGGGAGAGGCGAGGCCGGTAGGTTCATCGGCCCCGTACAAGGTCTCGATGGCCTTAAGGCTCGCGCTGCGCAAAGCGCCCACTGGCGCTACCCCCAGGCTGATGGTGCGTTTGATGTTGGAGCGAACGCTGTTGATGACCGTCTGGTTGAAGGGGTCGGCCACCAGCACAACGACAGTCCCCATCTTCGGTATGAGCCGATAGGGGAGGGCGGTCCCCCGCTCCAGAAAGCTGCGCGTCACCAGCCTCAGCGCGGCCTCCTCGGGCGGGGTCTCGGTGGGGTCGTACAGCTCCAGGCCGGCGGCTTTCGCCAGCGCTCTGGCCATCAGCATATCCGGGATGTTGTAGCGGGTGCGTATGGTCTCCGCTGTATCGCCAGGTTGGATTGAGATGGACTGGCCTACCCGCCGCAACTCTTCTGCGAGCTTATGAAGGCCTTCTGCTATAGCTGCGTTCATGGCATCTCCCAGATCCAGGGGGGATCCTGGATGCTTTCGCGCAAAACAGGATAAGGGATAACGGCACCCGGCCCGCTCATCTCCGCGGGGCTACCGGTCTCTGGCAGTCCCCGGGAAAGGGGATCAAAGTCGCTCACACAGCCCTCCTACAGGCTAACCACCCGTTGATGGAAGAGTCCTGGGTCCTGCACATAGGCCTCGGCGGTCTTCTTGGTCACGATGCGGTTGCGTACCAGTCGCGCCAGCGTTTCTTCCAGGCGCACCCCCACCTCGTGCTTGCCGATCTCGTTGGTGATCTGGTGGGTGCGGCCATCGCGGATGAGGGTGCGGATGCTGTCGTTGGTGAACATGTACTCGTAAGCCACAACCCGCGGGTTGGAGCCGTGGGCCCTGTCGGTGGGCAGCAATACCTGCGAGACCACCGCGACCAGGCTGGAGGCCAGGCGGGTGCGGGCCTGGTTTTGCTCCGCCTCGGGGAAAGAGCCCACGATGCGTTCGACGGTTTCCTTGGGGGTGCGGGTGTGGTAGGTGGCGAACACCAGGAAGCCCGCCTCTGCCAGGCTTAGGGTCCAGCGCAGGGTGTCCAGGTCGCGCACCTCGCCGATCATCACCACGTCGGGGCTTTCACGCAACACCGAGCGCGCCCCATCGGGAAAACTGTAGAAGTCGGTAAACAGTTCCCGCTGGTGCACGAGGCCTTTTTCCGGGCGAATGACGTATTCGATGGGGTCTTCCAGCGTGATGACGTGCAGGGGTTGGGTAAGGCTGAGGTGTTGCAGAATGGCGGCCAGGGTGGTGGATTTGCCGGTGCCGGTGGTGCCGGTGATCATGATCAGGCCTTGCCGGCTGCTGACGATACGTTTTTCCAGATACTCATCGAAACCGAGGTCTGTGAGGCGGGTGGGGGTTACCGGAATGATGCGTATGACCCTGGAGATCTCGCCTTCGGCGTAAAAGGCGTGTACCCGCAGGCGGATGCTGATCTTGGGGTCGGCAGAGGGGATTGCTACCGCGAAGTTGGCCTCGCGCTTTACCTGCAAGGCCTCCTGAATCTCTACGGGCATAAAGTGGGGGTCGTTGAGGACCTGCACCAGACTGCGGACGCTTTCCGGGCTGATTTCCTTCATCTGACTGGCCCGTACCACGCCCTCGGGCAGGCGAAGGTGCACCTCCGTCCCCCGCACATAAATATCCGTCGCGCCGGCAACGATGGCTTTCATGATGAAATCTAACACCTGAGCGGCTTTTTCCACAAACTCGACCTCCTGTATAGATTCTACCGCCCCAAAGAAAAAGGGGGGCGGATCCGGGCCTGTACGCCCGGGCTTTTGCCCAAGCGGGGCTAGAGGAGGCCCACCCCGGCAACGAGGCTCTGGATCTCCCAGTCCAACCGTACCCTACTGACGAACTCCTGGCTGTTGAAGAAGACCTCGAGGCCCAGGCAGAGTCTTCCCCGATTAAGCCCCTGTAATTGCGCTGGGGTCAGCTGGCCCTTGACCGCCAGCAGGCTGGGGGTGTTGAGTGGAATCCACTCTAAAAAAACTAGATGCTCCTCCCTGTATACCGCATCCGTCAGGCACTGACCATTCGTGAGTGGGGCCAGAAAAACCATCGCCTCTACCCCTCCGGCGCTTTCAGGCTGGGTCTTCAGCTCCACCTTTACCTGGCCCCTGACGTCGGCGTAGGTGAGGGGGAAGGAGGGAGAGGTGAAACTGAGCGCTTCAGGCGGGATGCGGAAGCGCCCTTCTTTGATGAGCACACCCAGCATCTCCGGGCTGAAACTGCCCTGTCGGTAGCTTTCCGGGGTTAGGGTGACGGGCAGAGGCATCTGCTGGCAGGCCGCAATAAGAAAAAGCACAAGCAAAAGGCTCAGGCGCATCTGGAACTCCTTTGTGCGTGGGCTAGCCACTACTTTTAGTCTAGCACAGGCAGGGTAGAATAAACCTGGAGTAGCCCACCAGCCCGGGCATGGAAAGGCTGGGAAAGCCACGCAAAGACTTTTAGGATCCGGCTGCTCGCGTGGTGCAGTCGGAGGAATGGAGGATAACGATGATCGTTGCCATCTTCCTGGGCACCGCCACCGTTGTGTTGGCGGTGCTCATGGGGGGTCACCCCATCCCCAGCACCTTGCTGGGGATGGGGATGGGCGCAGCCCTAACGGCCATCCGCCCCCGGACGATCCCCCGCCCTCGTGGCCGTTAGGAGGGAGAACCTCACCAAACCCCCAGCCACCGCTGGGGGTTCCTCTTTTAATTTTAACGATGTATCGTCCAGCGAATCTTCCTCTGCGCCAGGGCCTTGCGGTTGGCCGGGGTGTCTTCCACCAGCACACGGTAGACGCCCTCGAGGCGGATCAGGCCCGGGCGCAGCGCCCTCAGCTCTTTGTAAAGACGTGCGGCGTCCTCGGCCTGCTTGAAACTGCCGGCGGAAAGCCAGCGGGCGCTCCCCGTGGCGGGGGCCAGCGAAAGCCCGTTCCAAACGAATTGCTGACCCTCCCGAAAGATCTGCCCCACAGGGAGTTCGCTCCGCGACGCCGGCGGGGTAGTGGCGGGCTTTACCATCACCCCGCCCGCGCTGGCAGGAGTACCGCCCAGATGGTAGCGGTACAGCACCAGCGCGTCCGTTGCCGTCTCGTACTTAACGCGGTACTCCCGCCCCCCGAGACGGACCTCGATTTCTCCCTGGATGCCAGGGGTCAGGGCCCGCAGGCACACCCGTTCGGTGCCTTTGTATAAACAGGCCGGGCCCAAAGGGCTCAGGGTGATCTTTATCTCACCGTTACGCACGATGGCGGGCTCATCTATGACCATCGCCACGTGGAGCAACGGGGCCTCGGTTCGCAAAACCTGTCCGTCGGCCTGAATGATGAAGTAGTTTTCTTTCATAGGTGATGAAGCGGGGGGCGCGGGGCTGTTGTTGCGCGGCGGGCTGGCCGCGGCAGGGGTGGAGGCTTTTTGCGAGATCTCGAAGCGCGGGGGGGTTCCCTCAAGCGTGTAGCCAGGAGCGTAGGTCGCCAGCAGCTGCCTGACCACAGGCTCAAACTCTCCCGAAACCGGCTCCGGCGCCACGTTGATCAAAAAGTTCCTGTGGATGGGCACGTCGAGCTCATACCCCGCCTGCCGGGCCAGGTATTTGAGAATCCCCAGCAGCGAGCTGGGGGTGTTGGATCTGTACTCCACCACCTGGGCCGAAACCAGGGTGAACAGAAGTACGAGCGCGGTCAGGCGCTTCATGGTCTCACCCCTGAACGAAAGGCTACCCCCAGGCGAAACGTGTATATTGGGGGGGCTTCCGCCTCAAAAGCCGTGAGCAGCTGGGCGAACAAACCGAGGTCTCTATAGGGTCCTACCCGGATATAGAACCCGGGGGTGGCCACGGTCTCGGGCCTGCGGCCTGGATTCAGCACGGCCCCGGCCCCTATGCCCGCCGCTAGTATGCGATCCCCCGCCAGAACCCTGCTCTCCAGCACCACAAAACCGCCCGGCCCCAGGATGGGGCTCCCCCCTTCAAAGGCCAGCCCGAGTTCGTCGGTGAGGGGGAGTTCCACCGCATACACGATGGGTATTTGCAGGCCCCTGGAACCCACCACCAGCCCCCCTTCCAGACCGAGGTAAAGACCCTGGGCCTGGGCGCTGAGGGCCACCATTGTCAAAAGGGTAAAGGCGAATGCTCGTACCATGGTCGCTCTATATACTACCCCTTGTCGCTAATATTCCTGTTCTTTTAGGGCAGCGGCTGGCCTACAACAGATCGGACAGGCCGTGGGCGTTCAGGTAGAACAGCATACGCTTGCGGGCCTCCTTGATCACCTTCTCACAGCCCTCGTGGGTGAGGT
>Ga0308418_1000925_pt1 | contig 15960 bp, 11 predicted proteins | sample HotsprSampleR4cd_FD_203517 | JGI IMG/M metagenome (GOLD analysis project Ga0308418, IMG submission 203517) | Hot spring phototrophic mat microbial communities from Mushroom Spring, Yellowstone National Park, Wyoming, United States - 20090729_R4cd ... | reverse complement strand
CGCAGTTCAACGGGAATGTGGCGATTGGCAGCAACGGCAACGCCCGCCAACTCACGGTCACAGGCACGGCTGCTGTGTCGGGGAACACCACTATCGGCGGCGAGCTGACCGCCAACGCCAACGCCCAGTTCAACGGGAATGTGACGGTCGGGACGGCGCAGCAGGCGCGTCAACTGACAGTCACAGGCGACGCCGCTATTGGTGGCGCGCTGACCGCCAACGCCAACGCCCAATTCAACGGGGATGTGACGGTCGGCACGGCGGATGCGCCGCGCCAGTTGCGCGTTTTTGGCGCGCTACTGTTGGATAGGCTGGAAGGCGACAATCTGCTGGTGCGCAACACGCTGACGGTTGGGGGCGCGTCGCAGTTCAACGGGAATGTAGCGATTGGCAGCAACGGCAACGCGCGTCAACTGACGGTCACAGGCGCCGCCGCTGTGTCAGGGAATACCGCTGTGGGCGGCGCACTGCAAGTCGCAGGCGCGGCTACTCTCAACAGCACGCTTGCCGTTTCGGGCGCGACCACGCTGAACACGCTGACCGCCACAGGCGCGACTAACCTCAACAATACCCTCACTGTGGCAGGCGCGACTGCGCTCAACAGCACGCTTGCCGTTTCGGGCGCGACCACGCTGAACACGCTGACCGCCACAGGCGCGACTGCGCTCAACAGCACGCTGACGGTTGGGGGCGCGTCGCAGTTCAACGGGAATGTGGCGATTGGCAGCAACGGCAACGCCCGCCAACTCACGGTCACAGGCACGGCTGCTGTGTCGGGGAACACCACTATCGGCGGCGAGCTGACCGCCAACGCCAACGCCCAATTCAACGGGAATGTGACGGTCGGGACGCCAGATGCCCCGCGCCATGTGCGAGTGAACGGCAACTTGGTCGTTCCAGACGCAGGCATCAACACGCCTACCTTCGTGTTTATTCACCAGCATACAGGTGCAGATGCATTAGAAACAGAACTGAACCACCCGCTGCTGAACGGAAACCCGAACGCGATTATCTTCGTCACTTACAACGCTACTGGGAACGGCTCGCTAGCGATCAGCGGCGGTATAGGTGTCCGATACGACCCAGACACAGGACGATGGTACATCTACACGCTTTCGGGAACGAATGACATTCTACAGAACGCGACATTCAATGTGATGATTGTCACACCGAACTGACAAAGGAGGCAAACGATGCGTACTCTTGCGTGCTTTTTAGCGATTGGATTGATTATCGTCGGAGCAATAGCCCAAGAGTCTGCACCCTCGGTGCAGAATATCCTTGAGGAATGGCGCGCTGGGAATCGCGAGGCTGCTGTGCAACTTGCAGAGCAGCTAAAAGCGAGTGCAAAGTATGGGGACTTGTCTGTGGAGGATAAGCTACTCCTGCACTCTTTCCTCCGACGCGCCTACCTTTACGCGGGCGAGCCTGCGAAAGTCGAGGAGCAACGGCTCGAGATTGCGCGTCTTTCTGCGGCGGCGTCGCGAAAGAGCGTCAACGAGATTGTCGAGCTGTGCGCTCAGGGACGCTTCGCAGAAGCGATGTACCATATCGAGCTATATGACGCGCAACACGAATCCCCCCAACCGACCTTGGAGCAACCACAACCTCAATCTGATAATCCGCAAAATGCGACCCAGCCAGCCGCAGCCAACCCAGAGCGACAGGCTGGTGGGGAACGCAAAACCACTCGCATCCCGCGAATTATCGTCAGCCCAGGAGAGGAAGCCGAAGAGGTCAAGCGACAGGCGCGACTGTTGAGCGCAGAGCAAATTAAGGAGCAGATTACGCTGCGGCGCTGCTTGGCGCAAATTTACGCGGCAGACGAGAGCGAGGAGGCGATGCGGCTGGCGACCCTGCAGTTCCAGATGATCCTCAGCCTCGACCGCCGATACTCGCTCAAGGACGACCCAACGCTGCGCGAGCAGACAACGCCCAAAATCCACCAAGCCTTCAGGAATGCCCTGCCGAAACAAAATCTCGCGCTACCCATACTTGGCTCCTTGGTTGGGGGCGTTCTTATCGCCACCCAGAACCAAGGCACAACAACAGGGTTGGGCGCCACATTCGAAGTCAACAATCGCTCGATTGAGTCGGGAGAAGATTACACGGTAGTGCAGATCCAGATTGTGTACCGCGATTCGTTAGGCAGGATTGCCCGTTCAGACTCCGAGACCACTGGCATTCTGACCATCGAGGACATAGGTGGGAACTATAGAATCGAGCTAAATGCTGCGCGGGGACAGTTCGACGTCCCTCTTGGGCCTGTAAAGGAGATTGGCAGTACGGAGGTCAGCGTGCGCTACACTGTTGATCGTGGCGAGGCGTATATTAATCTGAAAATCTTCTATCCAGAACAACCTCCTCAGGATGAGTTTCCTGAACTGGATTTGCCCGATGTTTCCGTGGAGTTCGCTGTGACTGTGACTTCCTCGATAGGAACTCCTCAAACCCCGCGTACCGTCAACCACACGATATCACTGACTCACAAGCCGCGTTCCCGCGCGCCGCGCAATGCGCTTCTCAGGCTGACGGTGTCCCAACGCACCATGCAAGCGGACGGTCTCTCCATTCTCCAAAGCGCTGGAGCGTCTCATCGTCTGTCTGCACGCCCCAACGCGCCTCTGTGGGCAGCGCTCCTTCGGGGGCGAGACTACTACCGTGTGCTTTCCCTAACCGAGATCTCGCAAGGGGACCGCGTGGTGGTCTATTCCGAGCATGCGCAGCCTGTAACGCTTCAGTGGACAACTGCGGAGCCTTCGCGGGGCGTTGAGCTTGCCCTGCGCGACCTGACTTCGGGCAGCGTCCTCTCACTGAGTCGCTCGAACACCTACACCTATCACCCCACCCCCCAAGAGACGCGCGTGTTCGAGATTGTCAGGATGCCCCGCGTGCGCACGCCCCTAATCATCTCCCAAGTCAGCGTGCAGGTGAGTCGCTCGACAGGCGTATCTAACATCACCATGACTGTCAACCAGCCTGCGTCTGTGCAGGTCTCGTTGGAAGACGCGCGCGGGCAGGTGCTGTATCAAGCCGTGCGCAACGCCTCCAGAGGCGCGAACACTTTCGTTGTCGCAGCGGAGCGACTGCGCCAACTGCCGCCTGGCGCGTACCTGATGAAAGTCGAAGCACAGACCGAAAACGGCGACCACGCAAGGCGCGCGGTTCCCGTCGTACTCACACGCTAATAAACTCACTGCCCTGCCCTGTGAGGGCAGGGCGCAAATTCATACAAGGAGGTACACGATGCGAGAATTCAAACACGGAGACTGGACAATCGGTTTTCCCGACGAATGGCTGGACAGCTCGCTGATTGTGCTCAGCGGACCGCCTGCAGGCGGCTTCAGCCCGAATATCACCGTCATTCGCGACTATCTAACCTTCACCATGAGCGCCCAACAGTATGCCGAGAATCAACTGCCCGAGCTGAGAGCAGAACTCGCAGACCAGCAATACGAAGTTGTTGATGAGGGTTCGATTAAGCTCGGAATCTCAGATGCATACTACCGCATTCACACCTTCATGACGGAAGACAACGACGCGGAGCTGATGCAGCTACAGGTCTATGTAACACGCGGACAGGAGGCAATCACGATTACCTGCACGCACCTGCGATACTGGTTCGAGCAGATGCAGGAGACTTTCTGGGAAGCGGTCAAGATGTTCACTTGGGGCGCGCCGCGCTTGAAGCGAGCAGGAGAGTCCTCATAGCCGAAGCAGCTTGGCGTTGGCGTGGCGTGCCCGCTGCGCCAACGGTGAAATATCCCTTCCAGAAGATGCCCCCTCACCATCTGGCGCCTCCGCCTCCACCAGCAGGTTGTGGTGATGGTGCCGTATCAAACCAGCTGCCAATCTGACCTCCTATAGCACTACCTACCATGCATCCTATCCCTGCTCCGACAACTGTACCAACACCAGGCAGCAGTGTGGAACCTATAGCAGCTCCAATAGCAGCACCGCCCCAGCCACCTGCTGCACTGCCAACAGCCTCTCCGCGCTTTTCGGGGGGCGCTGTGACGATTTGGTAAATATCATACGCCGCCGCTATTGGGGCAGCTGCTTTTCCAAACGCTTTTAGAGGCAGTTTTCTCATTGACTTCGGTACACGTTTCGCGACACGGTCTACAAATTTGTCGATGAGCCTGTTTGCTTTGTTGATGGCTCGCTTACTAAAGTCGGCAATCTTTGATTTGAGCTTATTCCACTTATCGCTCAAATATTTACCGATTTTCTCGCCAAATTTCGACATCTTTTCTCCTATGCTTTTCGATATCTTGTCCACAGCTTTGGCTGCCTTGTCCACAACTTCCCCTACTTTTTTCACAGCTTTGTCTACGGTCTTTCTTACTTTATCTATGACTTCCTCGAGCTTTTTGGCTGCTTTCTCGAGTATTGGTATTAGAACTTCAACAATTATTTGTTTGAGCAAATCTTCGAGTGCATCCGAAAACGCATCCAGAAGAATCTCCTTGATACGTGGCTGCCCACAGTTTAAGCGCATTATCGGCGCGTCCATATACACTCTACGATCTCCTTTGAATTGGATGTTTGGGGCGCGCCCTTTGATTGAACGCGCGGCGTGGAACTGGAGGTTGCCCTTGTGCGTTTTCAGCTGCATCTCTGCCGCTTGGAGTACCATCTTCTTTTCGGCGTACATGAAGATGTCGCCTGAACAGAGGATGTCTAAGCGAGTATCCCGCCCTTTTTTGTGGAAGCGGAGGAGATCCTTCGGAGAGTCAAACAGGTCTACTATTACCGTCTCGGTTCCTGGCTCCAGTTTAGCTTCCATCACGAGTTTGTCGCGGCACTTGACCCGCACGATGTCGGTCTTTCCCCCTGCAGTCGTTGTCATCGTGATTTGGTTGCCCGAGGGGGTTTGCCATCGCTTGGTCTCGTGGGGATCGTAGGGGAACGCTGTGCATGGGGCGTCGCGCACCACGCCGACAACAACCGCTTGACTGTCCCAGTCGCCCAAAAATTGCACCAGCACATGCTCGCCTACCTCGGGCAAGGAGAGGAATCCTGCTGCGCGCCCGCCTGCAACAGCAGCGTAGGGCGTGACCACAGGAAGCCACGCGCGATTCGCGCCCTTGCTCGTGGGGTCTAACAGCTCCCAGTCGAACTCCACCTGCACGCGCCCGCTCTGGGTGGGATCCTCGTGATTGTTTTTCACCACCCGTCCCAGCACTACACGCGAGCGCCAGTGTAGCTCGTCCATCGGGGGCGGCGTTGGAAGGAGGCGATCCTGTAGCTCGATGGTTTGTGTAACCGTATCTTCGGAAGGATGCCCTTCAATAGACACCGCGCGTACATATAGCTGCATGCCCCCGAATGGAAAGACCATTCCTGGGCGTACATCATACACACGCCCCGCCCATTCAAGACTTAAGATCGTCGCGCTATGGAACGAGTTGTTCTCAAGGTTTTTCCTGATGGCTTTCAGCTCCGCCTCGTTGGGTGGATCTAGTTGGGGAGTGTAGTTGTTAGTGATTTGATTGAGCCGATTGGCGAAGTCGCCGCCTCGTTGCTTGGCAATACTAAACGCCCCGCCTGCAGCAATGCGCTGCTGGGGGATTGCAGGCACTAAGTCGCTTTTGAACGAGACATCTTTCCAGTGCCAGTCGTGCTTGGGGAACGCTTTGGGCGACCGCCTAACCGTGCCGATAACCACGCGGTTGTTCAAATCGTCGGTCGCCAGCGGGATTGCCCACGCACGCAGAATGCGTTGTAGGTAGGCAAAATCCGTCTCTCCATACTGAAAGGTCAAATTAATCGGGATTGAACTAAGCGCGCGTGAGGCGTTCGCCAGAATCTGAATCAAAGGCTCTCGCCGACGAATATGCCGACACACATCTGCCAAAGTACACGCTTGCCACACCCGATAGCGAGGCACTAAGTCTGTCTTTTTTGTATGCGAAACGCATTCCAGAACAATGTAGGAGCGTGTCGTTGTTTGGTGCGTTTTGACAGCGGTCACATACCCCCTGAAGCAGTCTACTGATGCAGACAAATCAGGGGCTGCCCATCGTATCAAAACATCTGTATTGATAAGCGTCGCTCCGATATCAATGGTGGGAGGCACTGGCGAACGCTTGCGCCCCTCGCGCAGTTCGTCGTCCCAGTCGACGATAATGGTCGCCGTGCTGTGGTCGTACAGCCGTCTCTGAATGGACACCTGGGTCACATAGTTGCGCTTCAACGCTTTATTGAAAGGCTCTGAGACTATTTGGAACGGCACTTTCCAGACCTCCTTTGCTGGGTTAGCGGGGGGCGTTGCGCTCCCCCCGCTTTGGAGCCGCTTAGCCGGGGAAGCCCTCCTTCTCACCGGGAGCGACGGTCATCACATTCTGACCATCGTAGTCTTCGGGGCGTAGGAGTGTCCCGCGAATCAGTAAGCGGATGTAGGGTTCGTTCGTGGGGCGTCCAGGGTCGCCTGCGGGGAATTCCACCTCGTGATATTGGTGAACGTATCCTTTGAGGATTGTCCAAGTATGCGCTTGCGTCTTGTCGCGATTGTAGACAACAAGTTCGCACCTGCGGAAGCGGTCGGTTCCTTGAGGCGACAGTGCCCATTTAGCAAGCAGGTCGTCGTTCTGCAGCCCGATGATGATGTCCCACTCCATAATGGGGACTCGCTCCGGCTCGCGCTGCGTCCCGTGAACGATGCGCACCTCAGCGCGCTCTACGCCTGTGATCTCTTGTCCGCCAATCATTAGTCTTGGCATCTCTTTACCTCCTATTGATTTGGTTAAAGTACCCACGCCCGATTTCGGAGCGTTTGGCACGACCTATTATACCCTAAAATTTCTCTGGATGCAACAGGTTTTACCGTTTTCGAGCCGAATTTGCTCCCGAAATTTGCGATTTGGGTATAATTCCCACGATGGAAAGAGAGTACGAGCCGCTGCTGCAGCATCTGGACTCCACGGTTCGGGAGCGCATTCTCCAAAACCTCAAACACTACGCGCCGCTTCTGGGGATGTTGTTGGCATGGAAGGAAACGTTGGAAGCTGAGCTGGAAGCAGTTCAGCAAAAGCTTCTTGTCGGAATGCTCCGACAGTTTTTACCTTCAGGGCAGTGGAATTTTCCTGCCCAAGCGATTGCCGTGCTGGAGCAACCTTTTGCAGAGCAGTGGGATCTGGATACTGTGCTGCACGATCCGCTTTCGGACACAGCGTGGGTTGTTTGTGGGAGTGGGTTCACGCTGCCAATTTCGCTTGAAAAGTATACGATGTGTCCCTACCACAACGGGTTTCTGCTCCAACTGTGGCTTACGAGAACTTCTGGTTATCACGATCTGTTTCGTGAGGGGCAGGGGATGCTGATTTTCGTCGCTGGGTCGGAAGACCTCTTCTCTCGGTTGGTGCGAGCGGAGTGGGTTCTCACGCTGCCGCGTCAGGGCGCGTTCGCGATGGAGGTCTCGCGGTATGAGGGGTTTTTGGAGTTCGAGCGGCAGTTGTGCGCGGCTCGTACAAGCCAGCGCCATTTGGAGCCGTTCCTACCCCCTTTTCACCCCTACAGTCGCAAATTCTTGCTCTGTCGTCCGAATTTTGAGCGCCCCACGACGACGCCCCAAGCGGAGTCGCTCTCCGACAATCAACTTCTAATCTCTGTCTTCATAGATGAAGCGGCGCGTTCGCTTATCGAGGCGCACCCGCGCTCTGAGCCGCTCTTCCTGCTCAACGCTTTGCCCGTGATTCAGGCGCAGGTGCTGCGTCAAAGTGTGCAGGCGGTTCCCTTCGAGGCGGGAGAATGGGTGAAGGTTTCGTTTGCAGGCGTGCAGAACTGCTTCTTTGCGTCCGCGTATGGAGAGAGTTCACACCGCCGCGCGTGGTTTGAAATCGAGTCCGAGAATATCGCTCCAGAATTTTTTGCAGGACACATAGTGAATGTGTTTGCCGAGCCGAACTCCGAGGAGGTCTCAATTTACTACGATTGCAAAGGCAGGGAGATAGGCGCGGAGATCTCTTCGCCCGCGATGCTCTCTGGGGGGCGAGGCGCTCAGTTTTCGGTGCCCTATCCACCGGTGGGCGGTAATGCGTTCTCCTCCGCAACCACTGAGTCAGGAGGGCTGCATTACTACCTTTACCATAGCCTGTTCCGACCCGCGATGCTCACGCACGGCGACATCATCGAGATTTTGAAGCACCAGCCGTACAACAACTGGTTTGAACTCGCGCGAACCTCGCTCGCAACAGAGGTTATTTCAAGCCCACTGACCGCATCCAGCCTTTGGGGACAATATCTTTGGCCGTCCATCGTTAGTGGAATGCCCATCGTCGAGCAACACAGTGCAGGCGTCTGGCAGGGTGGGGTATGCCTCACGCCGATTCTGAATCTCCTGCTCCTGCCGCGTCAGGGGGTGTCCGTGCCGAAGTTCCTGCTGCAGGAGGCTGCTCAGCACGCAGCTTCGGTGATTGGGCAGTATTTCCAGATTGGACTCTACAAAATACAGGGGGGTGTCGATGCGCACGCACGCTCTGAGCGACTTTAGGAGTTATTGGCTGCCGTCTTTCTCTTCACTTAATGGACCCGCGAACTTAGCCTACCTGGTACAGCAGATGGAACTGCTCGGGGTTCGCCCAAGTCAGGTGCGGCTGTTTCCGTACTTCGGGCATGGCGCGTTCCGCGAGGTCTTGAGCTACGGCGAGTATCATCAAGACGAGCGTCTAAGCCGCGCGAGCCGTTCCGCAGCAGCGCCCGCGGACGATATTCGGGTTCACCTGCTTGTGAATGTGCGTCCTGACAACCGCCTCCACGCCTTTTTACCGCTGCTTTGCGTTGGGCTGCTGCCAGACAGCGACTGTTCTCAACCGCAGGCGTGGGTGGACTCAAAGCGCCTCTGGCAAGCCCGATACCGACAACGATGGGAGTCGATGAGGCAATCGCCCGTGGCGGGCGGTTCCGAAGCGCTCGCGGCGTCGTCAGACGCGCCAAGCACCGCAGAACAGTTTTTCGAGAGCTGGATTGAACAGCTGCTGAATCGGTTTCCTGAGCTGAATACAGATAGCGACGCCCCCTATGAGCTTCGGGTGCCGTCCGCCCGAACAGTGCTTCAGCACACGCCGTTGCCGCCTGAAAGCGCACTCGAGGGCTTTGAGTGGGACCTGTGGCGCAGCCAGACACGAACCATTCGCGAACTTATGCATTGGTTCCTCACGAACGCCTTTCTCTTGATAGGTTGTATAGACCTGCTGGCTGGCAAGGAGTATCGGTACTTCGTCCACGAAAGCCTCCCTGCTCCCAGTAAAGACGCTCCAGCGCATAGCAGTCGTCGGTCAGTCGGCATTCCTATCAACTCTCAAGTTACGGAGCGAACGCTGTGTCAGTGGCTGCATGCGGTTCCACACTATCTGATAGAGCCTCTCGAGACAGAACCGAATGTACGAGAATCGAGTGCGTCTGCATCCTCTCCCGCGCCGACGCCCCCGCGCTGGGTGAAACGGCCATCCTTTGGGCGCGCCGCCGAGACCCCACAACAAGACGCTGCGCAGGGCGCGCAAGCAAAACCCCTAACGCCCGAACATCCCGATATACCCGCTTTGGTCGAGGTACTCCGCAAGCGCGCGACTGAAAAAGGCGCAGATTTAGAAATCGCTGAAGTGCTGTCTTTGATACGACGCTATCTGCCGTATTATATGCCCCTGTTCCCAACACAGACCCGCGTCATTGGCGGGACACAACTCTTGACCCTCATGATTAGGCATCTGCGGGGTTGCTGGGCGGACGGATTTATTGGGATTGAACCCTCCGAGCTGGCGTTGTTCGAACCGTCGGAGCGGGAAGTGCTGGAGGGACTGGTGGTTCTCCGCCGAGTTGTGGCAGACCCGTTTCGCCTGTTTCAACTTGCAGTGCGCCTTACTCTTGGCTCCGATGTAGGAGTCGATTTCGTCCCGTACCAGCCGATTGTCTGCCTCTTGGGAAGTCGCATGGCTGCGCTCTCAAAAACGCTCGTCGTTTCCGAGCGCCCACGAATACACAATCCAAGCGTAGTGGTCACGCTCCCGTTGGATCGAACCCAACAGCCCGAGAGCGCACAGTATGTCCAGCGAAAACTCGAAACGCTGAGACGGCTGTTCATCCCTGCGCATTACGCGCTAACCGTTCGATGGCAGGTGGACTGGGCGCGGCTGGGCGAAACAGCGCACCTGTCTTCCGCTGAAGGGGCGAAGGCGGGCGCGTCGACCAGCAAGCTCGAACACATCCCAACTACCGCAGCACGTAGGGTATAATGGTGAATATCGCAATAAAAGAAGGAGTAGTCTGACAGGCAACAGAGGTGCGAGATGACAGAGAACAAGTTCGCGCTAACATCGGTCGACTGGCGGACGGTCAGCATCCTGCACGCGGAGCACTTGCTGATGGAATCGCGGTATATTGAGGAGCTCGCGCGTTGGGAACTGCATATGCGTCCGCACTGCGGAGTTGTGCGATTGGAGGCGCAAGATCTGGTGGTCACGGCATCCTCCGTAGACTTCGAGGTGCGCGTGCTCGGAGTGCGAGCCATCTCGCCCAAAGGCTTGTGGATTGAGATTGACCACATGCTTCAATTCGTAGATCAAAACGCCAACTACACCGAGCTGACAGTTCCCGTCTATATTGTGATTCTGCCCGAGAAGCGTTCGCTGCCGCTTGCGCCCGCGCAAGGACGCGCGCTCTTAGAGACCTCTGGCTTGCAGCTGTCGTACACCCTCACAACGCATGTGCCTGCAAACGCCTTAGATAGCCTGATGATTGCGCGGCTCCAGAAGCAAGGCTCACAATTCACTTTGGACACGAACTATGTTCCCCAGTGTGTGTACCTGAACAGCCACTACCGTCTGGTCGAACAGGTGAAAGCGATTGCCGAAGTTGCAGGGCAGGCGGTCGAGATACTACGCGCCTACGCACGCGCGGAATTCAAAATTTCGCATGTGCTGGCGGCGAACCTTGCAGCGACCTTTGCAACCTTAGAGTCGGTGATTGATTGGCGCATTTCACCCTACCACTATCTCGAGCGAGTAGGGCGTGTGCTGCGGGCGGTGAACCTCCAGCTTCTTCCGCTGGGGCGTTTGGATGTGGCGCCTTGGAAAGACGCCGAGAACGCCACTCGTGAGACTTGGGAGCTGCTCCGAAACGCCTTTCAGCCCAGCGCGTACAACGCGCCGCTGGAGACTCTGCTGGTGCGCTCGGCGGACGCGCTCAGGCGGGTTCTGCCGCTCCTGCGCGAACTGCGCGAGCCGCCGATGGAGCTGCCGCGGCACCCCCTGCACGACCCGCGCTTTGCCCAAGTAGAGCCTGTAAAACCGCTGCCGGAGTGAGCGTGCGATGCGTTGCGTGCCTATGTGGTTTTTCGGCGTGCTTGCAGGACTGGCAGTTGCAGGGTTTTTGCTCGGGCAGTGGCTCAAACCCCCAGCGCCTGAGCCGCCGCCCCCCAGCGAAATCACCTTGCGGTTTTATCTCTACTTCCGCGACGGAACGCCCTTCCGCCCTGCACAAAACCGAAATGTCTGGATTGTGAAGCCAACTGATAGAGGGACTCCCATTCCCGCCCAAGGCGCCGAACGCACCCAGCAAGCCAACACGCGCCAACTCTACACACTCAGTAGCGACAGATACCTCTCCAGCAACGATTTTTCAATAGAAATTGCATGGAGAACAACGGAAGAGTTTCTGATCTGGTTGGAAAACGACTTCATTACCCAAAACAACCTTGATCGGAGCCGATGGCAGGCAAACATAGAATCGCTGCGACGTCGCACACGCGGCAAAAAGCAGCACTATCCGATTATCCTTCCTGACCTTGGAACGGAATTCTGGGAAAGTAGGTGAGACTATGTTAGGCGATCCAACCCTGAAGTCAAAGACGCTCACAGACATTGAAGCCAGAATCACCGAAGAGGACGGCGCGTATGATTTGCGCTATGAAGAGGCGCAAATCGTGCTTCCAGGCGACTACAAACAGATAATCTTATACAACAACAACGAATATCGTCGCTGGTACCGAGTGGTGGTGGCGAACATCGAGGCGGACGAGTATGTGGTCGCCGACATCTCGGGCGAGGCTATCGAACCCGAGCAGCTGATACCGCTGGAGCCGTCTGAGGAGCTGCCGCTGCTGGTCTACTTCCAACACTCCCCCGAAAAGCCAATTCGCGTGGAAATCTTTGTGGACGAGTGCATCACCGACGATCCTGATGGCAAGTTCGAGCGCCAGTTGCATGGGCGCTACTTTTTAGTGCCTGCGTTTGACCCCAAAAAGTTCGAGGTCAAGGCGCAGCCGTCCCGCATCGCCGTGCGTCCGTGGACGCGCGGCGTGCGCCTCAAACTCCGCTTAGAAAACCGAAACGCGCTGACCGTAGAGGGCGTTGTCGTGCGGCTGGCGCCTCGCAATGTCTCCCGCGCCTACGCCGAGGAAATCGCTACCGTCCAAATCCCCGACGCCATACGCCCCAATCAGCGGCTGGAGATGGAGATAACGGTTCCTGTGACCGAGCGGTTTTCTTCAGTGATGCCGATAGATGTTCGGGTGGAGTACCGCGTGCCGCGCCACACGGCGTCCGAAAAGCCGCGCGACTTCGCCTCTGCCGCGCCACGCCCCCTGGAACTTGTTCCCATCCCCTACATGCGCGCCTACTGGCCCGACTGGCTCATCGCAGGACTTATCTTCTTGATTATCAACTCCATCCTCTTCGGAATGCCCCCTGTCTACAAACCTGAACTGTTAGTGGAGCTGGAGTTCGAGGGCTACGAAGAGAAGAACTTACCGCCAGATAAGATTGATGTCGTGAGGAGCCAGGTGATCGTCTATCGCCGTGATACAAGCACTGGATCAAGAACACATGTACTCTCGAATCGGCTCGTTATGAAGCGATTGGAAGATACGGCGCAGTCAAGGGATGGTAAACTGGTTTACTGTGCGACGATATTTGGGAACCCGAATGCGCCCAGCCGCTTCGCGAACCGCTCTGTTTGGCGACCGCGCGGCTATCTGCCCTACAACGACGCAGATATCGATGTTGAAATTGGCTTAAAATTGGAAGGCAAACAAGATTTTGTATCCAAATATGATGTTGACAGTATAAAGATGCGTGAAGCAGAAACAAACTATGAGATTCAACTGTTAAGCTTCTCACGTAAGTATTTTTACGGATATAACCATCGGCGGGTCAAACTATTTGTACCTTACGCCAGCCGCATAAGAGTTCAGCTTCCTCAGTGGGATCCGACCGTTCGAGCTGTGAAGGTACGGGCGCGCTCGGAAGATACGGGGGAGGAGGTACCACTCGAGGTCGAATGCCCAAATGGTAATCCTATCACGGTAGACATACCCACACACTCCCTCCTTGGCAACCGTGAGAGTTGCAAGGTGCATATAATTGCAGAGTCGGAAGACAAAATCTACCGCACGCAAAAGGTCGCCACCTGCAAGCGTGGGGTTTCTCACCTCGTGGCGCTGCCCCCCCCAGCGCCCCAAGGTCGCTTTTGGCTCAGTGTAAATTCGGATCCTCCAGGCGCAGAAGTTTTTGCGGATGGGCAACAAGTTGGCGTGACGCCTTTTGAAAATATTCTGGTACCTGTGCCTAATGACCGTACTGTTGACATTCTCGTGCGGAGCCAAGGATATCAGGAAAAACGAGAGAATGTACGCGTGTCGCCAAATCAAAGAGTCCAAAGAAGCTATAGACTCCGTCCGATAAATGGGGATCCACAAGAACCCATTACCTTACAGGTAAACTCCACCCCGCAGGGCGCGGAGGTGTCTGTAAATGGGGTATCGCAGGGTCAGACGCCTTTCACAGGCACGATATCCCCGCTTCGCAACGGCACAATCGTCATTCAGGTACGGAAAGATGGGTATCAAGGCGTAAGAGATGTCGTCCGTGTATCGTCAGGACAAACGATTAGTCGGCACTACCAGCTACGCAGAATCCCGCCGTCTCCAAATGATTTCTCAATCATTGTTCACACAAGTGAGCCTGACGCTCAGGTAGTTGTCAACAGGAGCGTAGTGTCTCGTACTTTGTCGCCGTTGCCAGACAACTTTTACTGCACTGAAACATTTCATGTTCGCCAAGGCGCTCGCGTCAGCGTCAAGAAACCTGGCTACCGTGCGATTCCTGAAACACATACTGTGAAGGGGCGCGGTACGCTGACCTTTTGGCTGCTTCCGAACAGTTCAGCCTTCGTCTCACAAACGGCGATTCATCTGGATCTGGATCCACGCGTGGTTGAGCAGGTTAATCGGTCGGATTTGGCGGTAAGCGTGCGATATGAGAACAATACCATATATATAAACGCAAACCAAGACTGCTGGGTTCAAGCCTACTACTGCGATCCCACCTCCAGACCTCCGTCGCTCCACGCTGAGTTGTCAGACGGGTGGGAACCTGCAATTCCCGGAATTAGACCAGCGCGCAATCAACGGTTTAGGGTTGCTGACGGTTCTCGCCAAGTCGCATCTGACGCGGCAGGATACAAACACCTGTACCTTATTGCAACCACTGCGAATATTCCGTTGGGGCGCGACCTCCTCAGTGAACTCCGTAATGGAGCGATTTCGCGGGGTAAATGGTGTATCGTTAGGTGCGATCCTTGACATAGGTCGGCGCGCCTAAGCTTCCTTACGGTCGACCTTTGACAGGGCTTTCCTTGTAGGCGGCTTTTAGCTTCTTGTCGTAGCCACGAAGCCTGAACCGCTTTCCATTATATAACTGAGCGACCCGCGCCCAAGCCATGTCTATCTTTGGTTGAGGAGCACGCGCGCGTATCAATGCAGTGAGTTTTATCATCGCTTGGTGCAAGTCTGTTCGCTCTTTCACAACGAACTCAAAATATCTCAACTGTACTCGCTCGTTGGTGTGCATATCTACATAGAACTGGTAGAGGGCGGATTTTGATGGTAGCCTAGAGTATTGAACTGGTCCTCCCGGATCAATGAAAGTATGTGGGATTTTATCGCGATATAAGTTTGGAGTCATGTCGTTTAAGTTAATTCTTCGACGACCATCCTTCTCATACCCGCATTCTTGCTGATAAGTCTTTCCATCCCCACCTGTCTCACTACGGTATATGTATGCACCACGGTGCGAATAACTCTCGTTCAAACGACCCAATAAACCCTCTATCCTATCAAATCCTTCAGGCTTCTTGAACACAGGATTTTCTTGCTCGTCTCTTTTGAGTATTTCTAACCTCTCAGGGCAAGTAGCTTCTAATTTTTCCCTGTCTTTTTTAGACAGATAAACTGTGCTGTGAGAAAAATTAACTCCTAACACCATCCAACGCCCAAAGCCCCAATCACGCAGCATATAAGCCTGCGAAGTGAAATTATCATCCCTAAAAATCATTTTCAATTCCGCAAATAAACTCCCTTTTCTGTGTCGGCGGACAGGCAAAAAGGAGCTGGCTCCCGCATAGAAGCCACAATTCCCTGTTTCCACCTGACCAATTGCCCAAATAATTCCTGCATCTATACCGAGTCTTTTTGCGGAGTTTATGATGTCGCTTCTGGTCGCGCGGCGCTCCTTAGGTACTTTGCATTCACACCTAATTGGCTCCCAGTGCTCCCACTCAAGTGGCTCCTCGATGTTTACGCTTGCTGCTCTTGGGAACTCTACAGGTTCGCAGAGCCCTCTCACTTCTATGTCAGAACCTACAAGAATAGGACTTACGCAGTTGCCCATAGCTTTTCTGCTGGAGTTGGAAGCCGTTGCCTGCGAATCGCCGTACTCAACTGCGTAAGTCCTAAAGAATATTGATAGCGCCTAAAACCACTTGACACCCAGTACGATGGACTCCCAGAATGAGGTCATTAATAGTGTCTGGGAAGAAACCTGCCCTCATTCCATCGATGCTATCCCAAGTCTCTCCCAACCCTTCGAGTTTTTCTCTCGGATCTGGCATCGTTCGCCTCCTGTGCCCCTATTATACCCCATTCTTTAGGGAATTGTGGCAGGGATTCTGCGAAATGCGCGCGAG
>Ga0308418_1000921_pt1 | contig 15994 bp, 7 predicted proteins | sample HotsprSampleR4cd_FD_203517 | JGI IMG/M metagenome (GOLD analysis project Ga0308418, IMG submission 203517) | Hot spring phototrophic mat microbial communities from Mushroom Spring, Yellowstone National Park, Wyoming, United States - 20090729_R4cd ... | reverse complement strand
ATACTATGTTATAAATATACAAATTTGTACAGAAGTTAGCAACTGTTGCTAGCCTCCCACTTAGGTTAGGGGACGAACGTAAGAGTTTCATGACATATTAAATATACTAGCGTCCTACTTTCTTCTTCTTAATAATTTCGCGAGCTGTTCTCTATACAGGACTATTAGTATATTTTGTCATGTTTCTCAAAATAGCTGGAAGTAGTCCATTTACGTTAAAAACTGCACTACATATAAAAATACCGTTCGCTGATAATAAATTATCTATTTCAGGGTACACTCCCAAGCCTTACAATAGCATTTACAATATTATTCAGTGTGTAGAAAGCAATGACTTCGTGTCATATTTTTATACCAAAAATAATTTGATATCTTATCATAGAGAAAATGGTAAAGATAGATGTTTTATCATACCTAATCTCTTAAAAGATAGCTATGATATAGTTAGCATTAACGACTTGGGGTATCGTATTGAAAGTACAAAGAATAGCGAAACGAAAACTGTTTTGGCTAAGATGGCCGATGGCACTATTTACCTGATATCTAATAATATGATGGGCGTAGATGGGGAAAAGGCTTTAATGATACTAAACCTAAATAATAAAAATGTTTTATATAAGAAAATCCAAGAAGAGTATATGTATACAGATTGGTTTTACCCGATTGCTAATGTTATAGTTCCTATTCTAAGAGTTACAGCAAAAAGTTTGTTTCTGGATTTAGTTAATATGTTGAATGGTCGTACAGATACTATAACTTGTGATTTGGCTTGTATATTACGAATGCTCAAACGGCTAATTAAGGAGAATATAAGTTCAAAACTTTTTGCCGAAAAAATTATGAAAAGTATATCTCATCACAACTCTCACAATGTTAATTCCTTCTACTTAACATCAGTTAATTACGACTATCAAGAGCATGAAGGCAATATTTACTATGTAAAGTCTATTGCAATTAGATTTATGCTTAATGTGCACGGAAAGGCTTACGCATACGATATACATAACGTATCTTTGAACATAGAATTAATGGATGGTGAAGTTAACCTATACTGGCTTATGGACGACTCCCAAGTACGAATATCTAGCAAATATGGTTATACTGTAGATTATTTTAAAACTTTCGGCAAAAAGTTTTTTCTATTCAAGCAACAATTTGATAATAAAATAACAAATATTAAACTACATAATCAAATTTACGTTAACAAATGTTATGGGATATATCAAGATAGAGATGGTTTTAGGATATTAGGGAAGAATATAAATCTGGGCGGTGTAAGTACTAAAGCTTCTCTGCATTCCTATAAACATTATAAAATATTCATATTTTACATGTCGGATTTAAATAAAAGGCATAAAATATTAGGCAAAACAGATTTTACAGAGGATGGAATTGCAATTGTAGACACGAAAAAACATAAAATTCTGTTTTGGACTTATAAATTGGCCAGAGCAGATTATTGCATGCAACAGTCGGGGATTGGCTACTATTACTATTCCGATAAAGCTCAAAAATTGATTTTTCTATCAGAAAATTCTTATTGTTTTTCAGTTATAGATGCAAATAAAATAGAGATTGCTTTTGATAAATTTGTTAATAAACAAGGACCAGAATGTCAAGAAAAAAGTAATACTATGGCTAACGAGTTTGCTAAAAGTTTTCATATAATTCCCATGATAATTGATGAAGTTGCCAGAAAGCATAAAGTACCTGCTCATCTTGCAAATTATTCTGATATGAAAGTGGAAATAATAGGAAATTATATATGCAAGAAATCAGATGTACTATACAGTCTTGCAAATTACAATGTAGATGATACAGAATATATCGGACTATTTGCTTGGCCTATTTATGAAAATAATGTAGAATTAAATCTATTATACTACAAACCAACTAAATCATTATACAATATAACATATAAAAAAAGTGTACCTAAAATGCCAAAAATAGAATTAGATAGTATTGGTAATAAGTGGATTAACTCACATTTGTCATATAATTTTCATAAACATATTTTTATGAATATAGAGAATAATAGAGTTAGCGCAAATGTTATAAATCTGCATAAAAATTTTTATAGTAGTAGTGATTTTATTAGTAAGCATAATAACTTTTTGTTTGTCAAGTACAGAGGACGAAATCAAGTTAGTATAGCGGGTGAGCTATGCTTTATTGTATCTATTGAATCTGCACTAGTTAAGAGATTACCCGTTACTTACGTCTAACTACACTGAGAATGTAACTATCAATGCATCGCGGACTGCTCAACTGAAAAAGTTGAGCAGTCCGCAATACGCTTGTGGATTTATTTTTGTATATTTAATAAATATGCACAGCTTACTTCACAGAATACCAAACTCGGGCTTTGGTTTAAGTGAAAACGAATTGTATATTGAAAATAATATAAAAACATTGGGAAATAATCTAATTTTCTCAAACGTTAGAGAAAGTGAAAGAACAAAACATGTGCACAGATTACACCCTTATCTTGGTAAGTTTATTCCACAATTAGTAGAGGTTTTCTTGAAAAAATACTTCAAAAAAGGTGATACGGTTATAGACCTATTTTCAGGGTCTGGTACTACACTTGTAGAAGCTAACGTGTTGGGTATGAACTCGATAGGCATAGAGCTATCTCCCTTTAACGTACTTATACAGAAAGTGAAAACCGCTAAACATAATCTATCAGTGGTAGAAAAGGATATTAAAGACGCTTTATCTCGCTTACAAGATTTTAGTTATAAGCTTCAAGCTGGTGTTGTCGGTAATATAAATACAGATAGTGTATACATGAAAGAGTGGTTTTCAGAGACAGCTTTACAAGAAATTTTATTTTACAGAAACATTATACCTGATTACCAAAGCCGTGATGTATTGACGGTTATTCTATCTAGGGCTGCCCGCTCAGCTAGACTCGTCCCGCATTATGAATTGGCGAGACCGAAAGCGCCTGTTAAAGGCAAATACTGGTGCATTAAGCATAAAAGGTACTGTACTCCTATTCAGGAAGCCTATAAGTTTATTCGGCGTTATAGTTTAGACACTATAGAAAGACTGAAAGCTTTTGACAAGATACGAACCGACGCTTTTGTAGAAATTATACAAGGTGATGCGCGAACAGTTAAACTCCCCGAAGACCTGCAAATAGATGGTGTCTTTACATCCCCGCCTTATATTGGTATGATAGACTACCATGAACAGCATAGATATGCCTATGAGCTATTCAACTTCCCAAGATTTGACGATTTAGAAATAGGGTCAGCCAGTAAGGGGAAAAGCCACAAAGCGATAAAAGAATATAAGGAGAGCATAATACAAGTATTTAAAAACATAGATAAAAATTTGAAAAGCGGAGCCAATATATTCATCGTAGTAAACGACAGATATGATCTATATAAAGATATATGCTCGGCTCTCGGTTTCAGGTTAGTAGATATTTTTTATCGGCCGGTAACTATGAGAACAGAAAGAAATAGAAAAAACTTCTTTGAAGCTATAATTCATTTTTTAAAACCTTGAAACTACATAGTTCTTTGTGCCCATCATAGAACAACCATTTATCTAAAAGTTTAGCTTCTATTCTTTTAACATGTTCAATAACTTGTTTCTTTTCTTCATTATAATAGCTATATTTATCAAATAGATTTTTTATGGCGACTTTGAGATCATCGCAGGGTACTTCAAAAGCCTGACAAATTGCAATTTGCTTTTTCAACTTTTTAATTTCAATTAGTGATTTTTTTATATCGATTTCTATTCTTCTTAGATAATAGAATACGGGGTATAGTTCTTTTTGTTGTGTGTATACTATTATAGCAGCCATCCAATCTTCTATTGGTATTTCTGTATCTTCTATGTTTAGTTGTTGTACAAAAGGGAATAAGGCATTTTTTAGGTTAATGATTTTTTTCTTAGGAAGATAACAAGCTCCCATTTGTCACGAAAGTATCTGCGTTCTGGATGTATAGATTTTCTGAATAATAATTCACTAACGTATTTGTCGCCTTTGGAACGGCATTGCAGAAGTTTAGATATGCGATTTACCAAGGGTTTTAGTGTGTGTGAACGAATGATTCTTTGCAGCTTATCACGAGTAATGATATGTGTTTCTTTTGTGCAGCTTCTCATATTTTTATTATTTTACTTAGGCGAACTTTATCGAAGTGCTCAGGATATTAGGGCAAGTATCTTGGCATGCTCAGCGCAAGGGCAACGGATTGCATCCTTATACGGCTGGATAAAAGAACATATATTGTACAGCATTTGTCTGTCCGATGCCACTTGTTGTGCAGACTGTCAGGCCTCTTGTAGTTGAGTAGCCCGAGTTTCGAGGCATAGAGGATTATGCAAGTCTATCGGGACATAGAGGTTATACAGTTGCCATTAAACAAACCACTAGGCGTGTTAACCGACTATAAACCATTCAGTATATTACTTTTTGAAGATACAATAAGGTTTAGAGAAGGTAGCAATGTAATAGATGTTACAATATCTAATAATAATAGTGATAGTCTTTTTCCAAGAAATGCAAGTGATTGCGATTACAACGTAGTTAGTAGTTACATACAAGAAGTCGTAACATTATGTATTGGTGGGCGCAGTATCAGAATATTTAATTTAGGTGAGATAGATGGTATCGTACTGGACACTTTGCTCATAGATTATACTAAGCAAATTTTAGATACACCTTTCAGTGGGTCTTATATGGAGTATAATGCTGCTGGAACAATAAATAACACGTGGGCGGGTATTTATGTTTTAGTTAATCATCCTACACAGGTCTATGCTTGTCACTACTCTGACTTTCTGTACGCACCATTAGATATACTAAATCACTGTTTTGAAGATGCCTGTCAGAAAGGGTATAACGTTTTTGTAGATAGTGGTCTTGCTATTAACGACACTGTGTATAATACGCTTGTCGATGCCGCATATAATTTTGGGCACGTAGGTAATGGCATGCATTCACCAATGTTCTTTGTGATTAATACGCCATTTACTACTAAAATTCAAACCAGATATGCACCTAGTCATAGAAGGTATAATATTATTGTATTTTCAGGTCATACAATCATGAAACTGGATGAAGTTATTCATGGGTATTTGCCGGTTAGTGTTTTATACGGCACACTACTAAGTAGTATGTCTAAAACTGCGGGATATTACAATAACGCGTCTAATAAGATGATATACTTCAATCCACTTACTGCTATCAACTTGCATAAGAAGAACATACAAACTGTTAATACGATAGCCGACACTTATAAAATAAACTTGCCTTATATTGATAATAGTCTATGGTATTTAGGCAATTTACGCACTACTGAAGATAGTATTAATATGCTCAAACATGAAAATAATGCACGGATAATAATAGATACGAGCATAGCTTTGATTGCTAACTTAAAAAGTTTGATAGGTCGTACTATAAACGATAATGACGAGTTAGAGAAGAATATTAAAGGTATATTCTCTTTTGTAGAAAATAACATGAAAGCTAAGACTAATTTTTTATTAAGCGGCATAAGGCTGATAGGGTATAGCTTAGAGGGCAATACTATAAAAGTGGATATAGAAATTAGCTTAGCTGCATCTATTGAAAAGATATACTTGAATTTAGTGGCCACGGTTTGATTCTAAGTTAGTACGATTTTCACATTCTATAAAGAACATACAGGAACCACTCATAGTAGTAGTAAGAATAACAACGCTTTTGCCTTTTTATGTAACTTTGAAGTTATGTTTAACTTCTCTACATGCTTTGATATAGTGCTGAGCAATCCTGGTCTGGCTCAAACTATACAAAACTGTACATATGATGAGATTCGGCTTATAGAGGGTAAGTAAGCATGAATAGATAGTCGCCTAAAATGATGATAAATACCATCATAAACCCTAATGGTAATAACGAATCATATGCGTTTGTAGGACTTTTACAATCTATCCATGATTTACAACATATATAATATATTTGGTTTATTAAACAGATAAGGTGATTCTGTTATTTCCAGTGGTTTTTTAGTTTTTATTTTATGTAGTCTGATAGCGAAGAGGCCATGGCGAGGTATTGTTAGGTCTATTATACCGTTCTTGGCGGAGTCTGCGATTTGCTGTGTGTTGTGTACGGGCATCCATTCTGCTGATAATACAATAGGCTGTTCGCGTCCTATTTGTCCGTTGAGTACATGTAAGGTGGCAGGATTACTCATGTGGCATGCGATCCATAACCTTACACCCTGCATGCTGCTATTGGGTTGCTTATCCCAATCGTATTCTATAATGTCAATGCGTTGTGCTTTAATGGAACTTATTGTAATAAAATTAGAAGATATACCTTGTATAGTATACTGCATAGGCTTAGTTAGATAGAAACTAAAATGATTCTTAAGGCTTACGATTCCTCCGTTTAAGAGCCCAATGTTTATGTAATCAAAAAAAGTAAGAACAAGTTTTATAAGTCGTTCATATTCTGCGAAACAAATCTTGCAATCATAATCAGGAGTTATATTGTAAGTATCTATGCTATTATAAATAGTTCTGTTGTTTATCATTAGATTTTATTCGTATAGTTCTTCGTCGTCGTTTTCGTTTAGTTCTCCTTTGTATTCGTCTACTTTTTGTTGTATTTGTTTTGATAGCTTCATCAGTTCTTGTATGATAGGTTTTAGTTTTTCTGTTTCACTTTGTAGCATATTTGCAACCCATTTAGTTATGGCCGATTTTTTGCTAATTTTGTCATAGTTTTTGCTGCTTGCAAAGCTTAGGTCTTTGAGGAGGCTATATGCGGCTCTTATGTAGTCGGAGCTATCGATTAGCATAGATTTAGACCAGTTTGTAAAATTACGTTTACTAGGGGTTCGTCGTACTATACCCTGTTCTACAATGTAATAGCCCGTTTCTGACTGCATCGCTAAACCACAAATAAAGAATAATCTGGTATTGATAGTGTTAATGTAACTGAATATATCTCTTGCAAAGTCTATATAGTTTATGTTGAATTTGTTTTCCTCTGTTGATTGTTTTTCACTAATATCTATGTTTTTGGTAAATAGCGGGTTCATTAAATCCTCTTCAATCATTCTATCGTTTCCTTCTAATTTTTCAAGACTTTTTATGGTTGCTCCTTCTTCTAAGTGCTTAACGATATTGTTCCTTAATTTTTTGAATGCTTCGTAGACTAAATTCATTTGGTAGAATATATTTACTTTTACAAATCTGAGGTCTATTAATGCGTTATAGCTTTCTAAAACTTGTTGTATTATTTCGGATATTTCTGTTAGCCCTATGACTGGTTTTTCTTGCTCTGATTCGTTTTTTGGGGCTTCTAGTGCGCTTCTCGATGGTCTTTCTGTCTTATCTTTTATCTTTTCCTTATACAACTCTTGAATTTCGGCAAGTAGACTTTTTTCTTTTGAATCTAGCTGTCTTGTACCCTTTTGTTTTCTATTCCATGGCCATAGTATTGGGATGTGTGAAAATACAATAAATGGCTTATCTTCATTACTTTTTTCTATTTTATCTATAATATCATCACTTATAATGCCTAAGCTTTTATCGTGTTTGACTAATGATTCATTTTCAAATTCTCTATACACTGTCCATACGTTTGCTGTTGAGGCGGAGAAAAATGGAGCGAACATTGGCCAGGAGTTAGCTATGATATCAGCTAAATACATCATATTATCCATACGCATATAGTTATTCACTAAAATCGTGTCAGAAGTAGAGCTATTGATAGTTTTCAAGATCGTAACAACTACTACGTCAAATAATGTTTGTTGGAAACTTTCAAAATTTACAAACATAAAATCTAAATAGCTTTTTATGGAGAAATTAGTCTTATCCTTATTGAGTATATTTTTGTCGTAGTGTTTTAAAAAGAAGTGTAGGACATAAGCTATAAGTATAGATGCTATTATCTCAGCTATGCGATATAGTTTTTCTTTACCTTCTGGGTATTGGTGTTCTAGAACTTCTAAACTTTTATATCCATATAGGTCTCTGATTGCTCTTCTAGCGAATGTTAATTCTTGTCTATTTTTTAGCATTAGAGTCATCAGGTCGCAGTACATAGTGTGCGTATATCTTATAAGTACATATACTAAAACATTACGCAATGAATCCTCTTTAGATATACTACCATAAAGATAGTCGCTGAATAAGATTTCTAATATATTTTTTTTAGCATTCTCTATTTGGTCTATTTGGGTAGTACTTTCAATATCTAATATCGGATATGTATCTATGTTATTTTCTTTTATTATTGTTGTAAATTCGTTTAGCGGGTCCTTGAGTGCTTCTGCTACTTTTTGGATACTAATATTTGCATGTTTCCATGAAGATATAAAGTGGTGATAAACATTTTTAAGTGTATCTCCCATTTCTTTATATATCTCGAGACTTTTTGCCATTTTACCTTCTTGTGCAATTAGAGCTTCAAAGAATGCCTTCAATTTGACTTCTGCATAATCAATGAACTGGTTTATTCTTTCTGTGCTATTTTCTGACATACCACTTGCATATAGTTTGACAAGTTCTTGTGTGGGAATAACATATTGACTGTACTGTCTGTTTTTGATATGAGGATTATTATTGTATGGTATAAAATGATTTATTTTGTATCTTAAATCTTTTTCTTCTTGGTCATTTCCCTGCGATTCTATGACACCATGTTTATGGATTCTATGTTCTGATACTTCTTCTACTGTAAGGTCTAAGTTTTCATCAACTGTTACAGTGGGCAGTGTATTTTTTTCAAGTTCCAGTGTTATGTATCTATGCAGAAGTTTGAGGTCTTGCGCGTTACCTATAAGTATGTTACGTATATTTAACAAAACAGATAAAACTACTTTAAGATGCTGAACAGTTTCTTCGTCATCGTAAATGGTCTCTAGATTTTTTACTTTTAACTCGCTTATGTCCATTAGGGCTGAGGAGGTGAGTAAATCTCTAAGCTTACTGACACAATAGCGGCAAATATGCTTCATTATAAGTTCCGATAACTCGAAGTAACTTATTTCATATATCTTTCTTATCCTTTTTACTAGTTCTTTGTTTTTTGTTGATTGGTCTATCCAACCTTTTACTGCTTTATGAACTATCATCTTTTTACCCTTTCCATATTCTACATAGTTATCGTCTCTGTTAGTATCCAAACTTGAAAAAATATCTTTTAAGGCTGTTTTTATTTTGTCTAATACTTCATAAAACTCTTTCTTATTATCTTCTACATTTTCATCTTCATTTGTATCATTTAGATTGTTTATATAAGTCAGTGTCAATTCATTTATGATATGCATGTAAGTAATTAGTTTCTCGCATGGTGTTTGCTCTCGTGTTATTCTGAATTCAGAAGCCATGACTAAATATACTATAACAGGAAATGTTTTTTTTAGATTTGTATATTTAATCATGATTACACGTAGACGGAGCCGACATAACTCTACTAATAACTATTCAAAGGTACAGGATACAGTTTCTAATGATGATGCTAGATACTTTATAGAAAAAATAAAGAATAAAAGTCTGAATGCATTTTCGGGAGTTACAACAGATACATCAGACCCAGTAAGTAATATACAAAACTTAGAGGGCAAGCCGCCATTGTTTCAGAATTATATACATTTTTTAGCGAGATATGTTAGATTCATACTTTCAAATATAACTGATACATACGATGTGATTGTTAGTGAATGGATGGCTAAAAATCCTATTTTAGTCGATAAGATAAAGTTTGTTGATTCCAGTAATATAGAAAATGTAATCTTTAAAAATATTATTGAATATGCTGAACACAAGTTAGGACCTGGTATTATTAATAGTGTTATTAATCGTACTTTTACAGATGATGAAGCCTCTAATATTTGGGTTAATACGGAGACATATAATCCGCCGGCTTTAGCTTTTCTAGGCCCTCCAGGTACGGCGAAGACGAATGCCATAACTAGTGCGTTAGCGTCTCTTGCTAAGAAAGGTGAGAATAGACTGATATGGGATTGGCTCCGTTACGATATTACGACGCATGAGGTTACTACAGCACCTCTTGTGCTCCCTGTAGCCAGTGATGTAGTAACCGACAATCCGTTGACTACGGTAGCCCTAATGCGCTCCACAGGTAACAGAGAAATAGATATAGCACTAACAGAAAATATACAAACCAAGACACTGAGTAAAGCGATAGCTACGTTCGCTTACATTTTGAAAGGTGGGCATGAAAATGGACTGATAGAACTACGACCCGAGGTACAACAACAAATCAATAGTAACGTCGTACTAAGTTCTCTAAAGTTAGAAACATGGAAATTTGTTACGACAGAAAAGATAGATGCTAATAATATAGATGAAATAACAAGACCAATAATTGACGCGTTAAATAATAGATTAAAAGGTTTTAAAGCAATAGTCGAAGCAATAGATACATTTGCTAAGAATAATCAAAGTGACAGCGATTGGATAGATTATATTGTAAGCGGACGATATCTTGACCAATCTGTAAAGAATAGACTAGCTGTAGCTGAAAAATATGCCAATGATTTCCGAGAATTATGCCATCTGCTTAGTGATCTTATCGTCTTCGGGCTAACACCAGTAATAGCAGATACATTTATGAACTTCTTTATGAACATGAAAGAAAGTGAAAACAACAAGGAAAAAATAGAAAATAAGGAAAAAATAGAAAATGGAGTTATGTACATATACCATAAGATACATAACGACTACTTACATAGAATTATCAGCCGTGTATTTCTATTGTATGCTCTTTTTAATATTGGTAAAGAACAAAAGAAAATAAGTGAATTATTCGCAAAATTGATAAGCACATTACAAGACGGATTAGAAACTATGTTGCAAGAATATGTAAAATGGATTTCACCTGAAGGTAATCAAGAATACTATGACTTAGAAGTAGAATATAAAAATGATATACCAGATATAGGCAAAAATAAATATATATACTATGACAATTTTAATAGATTTTTACTCAAAATGGAATTCAATAGTGGCGATGAAGAGTATAGATATAGAAAAATAGATGCTTTATTTATAGAAAATGTCGTTAGTCGATTTGACGCAGATATAAAACAAATGAGGGAATTTTCTGCTACGAGTCAAGGGTATAAGACTTCCAAGATTGCAGCGAAGAGTTACGATAGGGTAGCGGAAGGAGGTAGCGATAGACACTTTGGCGCAAATAGGTTGAGCTTTGTTGATGAAATAAGCATAATAACAGATACGATAAATGATGTAGACGAAATAAACAAGTATTATAGTAACTCTCCAAACGCAGATCTTAGAACAACTGCTCAGAGGTTAGGGGACAGCTTTGGTAGGCGATTCTTAAATCTTGCTGATAACGACGCCAGCACAGTCCCCTACCATTTAAGCGTTGTTTTCAGTTTCATAGATACGCTAGTACGGCTTTTTAATGCTGATGCTGGCGAGATAGAATGGGAACCAGCTGAATATAAAAATGAGATAAGCAGATTTAAGAGTTCCTTAGAAACGTTATTTAGAAAGTCTTTGAGCATAATTACTAGTAATCCTAAGATAGGGTTTATCACGGGAAATGAGAACTTAATGGAAAAGCCACAAAGTAAGAATATCGATATTTTTGAGATAATAGCTGATTATGTCTTAGCTAGACTTGGTGTAGTTGAAAGTGTTTATACACCTGGTGCTGTTTATAGCTTTCCCGCACCTATTCAAGTCTTTTTGAAGAAGGCGCGAGATAGTTATATAAAGGTTTTGAATGAAACTAAGATAGACCTCGACAACCCAAATCCTAATGTAAGCCTTCCGATGTATGTTCTTTTTATAGACGAGATTCTAACTAAGTTGACAAAGCAGGACTTTACTTTCTGGCTCAATATATGGAATGGTTTAGTTAGTCCTAATACTGACATCAATCAAGCACTTCCGCCTAACGTGTGTTTTATAGTCGCTGGTAACATGCCTAAGGACTGGCGTTTACTGGAACAAGCTCTACTACAGCGTGCAGTGGTCGAATTAGAACAACCAGAAGATGAAGAGGGGACGAAAACCAGTTACGGACCCAGTGCAGATACCCTCAACGCCCTTGGCAGTAGAATAAATCTTTATCTAGTTACATACGACTACAGCTATCTGATGCAAACAGACGATAGCACAATCAAGAAACGTACTAACTTATTTATTACATCGTTAGTAGAAAAAGTGCTTGACAATACATTCTCTAATAATAATTTAGTACTATTAGATACCGCTATAAATATTATAGGTGGGTTTTATGACTATTATAAAGTTATTGTATCTAAACGGCTGAGTGCAGTCAAAGAGCAAAACAACGAAGAACTGGCAAGACTGCATGCCTATATCGCTAGCCTGACAGCGAGAGCTAATATAACACCATACGATATAAATAATGTTGAACACAATAGAACTATATCACAACTCATCTATTCAAACCACAAAGGCAACATTACGAGTACAACTTATAAAGATATTCTTGACAAAGCTACAAAACTAAACTACTTATTTAATAGTACAGTATTCGGTAAGTCTATATACAAGCATATGCTTATACATTACTTTAAATCTAATACACATGAGGCGATATATTTTAAGCGCATGATAACACTAGTATTATCACCAGTTGTTTTACATTTGTCCTTTTTACATGCCTATCTAACCTGGAATAATATGATGCGCAATATTGCCGACGATTTATTTAATATGGGATCAAGTCAGTTCGATGCTGATAAAGCCTCATACTACGAAAATATAATGAAAATTATAAAGGATTCTGCTGTTTTGATTAATTTCAATATTACAACAAAAGATGCAATGTTTGGTAAATTAGACTTAATGACAAATAATGATTATATAATGGATAGAATAGTTGACTTGGTGTTTGAAAGAAAAGATGGTAGTAATCTTGAAAAAGTATTAAGTGAGAAGAAGGACGTAAGATATTGCCATCCATACGTGGGAGCTTTTATAGGATTACTAACCCTAGCATTCTATAACTATATAAAATATATGAAGAAATTTAACTCCAATATTTCAAATAGTATTTTGAGTTTGTGGAATAATATAAAGACTAATATTCAGAATAGTTTAGATCAAAACAATCTCGGGGCGAAGAATAATTTTAAGGTTTTGGGAACGAACATAAATAATTACTTTATTGACGAAGATCGTAAAATATCAGATGTAATTTTTGAAAAATCAAAGAAAACTTCGGATAACGCGGTTGAAATAAAAGTAATAGCATTTGATAAAAATATCTATAAGGGCAGCTTGGAAATTAGTGGACGTTCAGTGGAAATGCCTTACGAACGTAAAGGTACCGTATATACCGATGCTATTGCAGTCAAAATTCAGAAAACAGGGGAAGGAAATAATAGTATAGACTATCAGGATATAAAGGCTATAAAGGCTTTGGTAGAATATACTTTTTATACCTATGTGTATAAGATGAGAGAAGGAAATATCGATTCAGCTTCTTTAGTTAATTATGTTCTGGGTTCAAGTAGTATTCCAACGCCTATTGTTAGAAATCTGATGGCAAGCTTTTTTAGCTCGCCTAAGGAGGGGCACGCTTTCACCATTGAACCTCTCCGTGAAATGGATCGCTGGTTCACTAATGTATCAAGTTCAGTTGTCAGATACGTTACAATTATGTTCATACTCAAACACATACTAACATATGAACACGACGCAAGTCATAATAACAAGTCTAATCTAATAGTAAGCTTTATGAACAGTATAAAGGCTAATATGGATAAAATTAGTAGCAGTATAAAAAACGATTTTGACGCACTGATTAGAGAATTCGCTAGTTTGCTGTATAGATATAAGGAAGCCGTATTTACACCTCTTGCAGACGATAAGCAAGAGTTTCGTATGTTCTCTTATGACTATTATGACACGTCAGGTAGAGCAAAGGGATACGATGGTTATTATATGGATCCCCGCAACCTAATAAACTTCGGAGATTTAAGTTTCATCTCTAAAAATCTCAGGGGTTTAGATATTATAGAAGTGATATCGGGTGATGAGGAAAGGTATATAAAAGAAATCGCTGCGAAGTTTGTGAATAACCTTAAAGAAAAGGATACAATACCTATAACATTCTTGCCTATCCACTTAGTATCGCATTTAGATAATAAAGAATTTAGTTCTCCGACCAAGCTCAAGATTGACCTGTTATCGGGGAGCATTGTCCGCCTCGTACTAGGTCAAGCAGCAACGGGTCATATTGAACAAGATGCCTTCAGATATTTGTTAGAGTCGAGCACAGAAGAAAATGACCCCCGCATAGAATTTTACGATATAAAAGACCTTAATTGTCAGATATGTAGTATTGTGAAAGTTTTATCAGATAATATTAAATACATAGATAGAGAACAGTTCCAAGATTTAGATCCTATTATTCGAGAGCTATTAGACATAAATAGCACTATACAAACAACCTGGAATGGTAAAAATCTGATAAAAGCGTTAGAGGAAACTAATAAAGGTTATCAAAATATTGAAAAAGCATGGAAAGACATAAATGACGGCATATTTACTGAACTCAGAAGAAGTCAGAGAAAATACCCAAGTGTGGTAGATTACTTAAACCTTTGGGACAATAAAGAGAAACAGAAGGAAATAAAAGATTTCTTTTATAATCTATTAGTAGTACTTAGGAAGAGAAGCGCTGATAAAGATACAGATGATGCTAACAAACTCATTAATACACTCAATACATATATACAACAAGCAGCTCAACAAGTAGATCAAAAAATAGATGAGATGATTAAACTGGATGAGGACAACAAACCATTGCAAAAAATAAAAAATCTATTAAGTACATTAAAGGAAGATAGCAGCCAATTAGATAACAATATAAAAAGTGAGATACAAAGCATTATTGATGAAATTCATAAAGAAAACGTCAGTGCAGTAGAAATAAAATATTATAAAAACGAAGTAATTGAACGCAATTTTAAAATTCTAAATCCTCTTATAAAATATGGTTTTGCGATACTTTTGTCTAATATACTTTTAAAAATACAATATGGTGAATTACAAGACTACCTTACAGATATTTACCATTCTTTTAAAGCAAGTTATAAAAAAGTTAGTTCAAAAGATGATGATTACGACGATAAGAAATATTTTGATATATTCGTAAGATACATATTTTATGACATAAACAGGGGGGATATTGGAGATCAAAACAAAAAAATAGAGCTTAATGTAAATCTGGTCGTTATGCATGCTCCTATAACGTCTAACAGTTCATCCAATGGTATCCCTCTTGTTACGCCTGTCTTTACTGGCAGCGACCAAGGAAAAACAAACGTAGAACAGGAAGGTAATACCATCAAGGGTAGGCGGGTCTATACTCAGTACGAGTATATGGACGATGCTAATGGGGTTCCCACCCTATACTGCGATGTTCACCACATGCCTATAAAAGGCATACGTGATGTTGATGGTTTTCTCCATAAAGTTGAGCCTACTATGGATATTGCTTCTAACGATAATGATGCTAAGTTAGGACAAAAGCGTATAGCCTATAACGACATCATGTTCTTAAGAGACTGGGCCGAACCCCGCTACGCCTTTGCGCCTTCTGTCTTAGTAAATGCGCTACTAATAGTCGGCACATACCTAGTACAAAATGTTTTACTTGGAGGTAGTGTGGATTCAGAGTTGTTTAATAGATTATTACCATTTGTGATTACTAACATGTATGAATACTATTATGAAGATGCAATTAAGGCATATGGCACAGATGAAGCTGGCGTAGAAAAAATTCTAGACAGGATTAGCGAGAATACATACAAAAAGCCAATTCATCCACTAGTAGCGGCTATGGTATTAGCTCTAAATAGAAATGATGAAAAAATCAAAAAGAGGTTGAGAGAAGATTATGGTATTAAGGCTTCTAATGAAAGTAATACTTATTCGAGACGGGATAGTTTCATGCGAGACCTACGGCTCAGGTTTTACTCAGTCCAAA
>Ga0308418_1000917_pt1 | contig 16015 bp, 14 predicted proteins | sample HotsprSampleR4cd_FD_203517 | JGI IMG/M metagenome (GOLD analysis project Ga0308418, IMG submission 203517) | Hot spring phototrophic mat microbial communities from Mushroom Spring, Yellowstone National Park, Wyoming, United States - 20090729_R4cd ... | reverse complement strand
CCACTCGGACATATCCCCTGACGACCTCCACTACCACAAGGATCACAGGTCATCCATGGTTGTGTGCCCACAGCAGTAGAGTTATTTACATAAGGTAGTTGTACCGCCTCCGCCCACTGATATAACCCACCATACGTGGTACAATTAGCAGGCGTATTATTGTAGCAATACTTCTCCAACAAACTATTATTATTCTGCTCGGCAGGGTCATTTACCATCGTCCCTACATTCATATTCGCAGTCATCCACACCTGTGAACCACAACTCGGTAAACACTTCGTCGTTATCTTTATCGTATCAGACCTAATTATACCACAACTCGTACTCGCACTCACAACAGCAAAATAAGGATAATTACATATCACCGTATCCCAATTAACTCTCATACTCGTAACATTCCCAACCCCAACATTATTATACGAATTCAACCCATTATTATACATTACAAAACTCGTAAATTGCTTATTTTTCGATATACTCACACTATATCCCGTAGCTCCTACTACAGGAGTCCACCTTAATTCTACATCCGTATAATTCAACCCTTCATTAAATCTTTCATCATAATATAAAATCGGTTTGTTACATTTTTCACCACAGGACAATATTACCCACTTACTCCCATCCCGAAACTCATAACACCCCGTAGTAGTATTGAATATAAGCAATGAATTCGCAGGACTTGAAATGGCATTCCGCTGGGCAGTTGTTAAGCGCGGTATTAAGACCCCTTTGTCAGTATAATCCCGAATATCCAAGGCGGCTGAGTTGTCGGGCGCATTACCTGTAGGGCTTATGCTCACATTTTGAGCAATTGATAAGGATGCAATCAAAATACTTGTAAGAGTAAAAATTTGTTTTTTCATAGTTGTAAATTTTTCTGCAAATATAATGAATAAATTCATAAAGAAAAATTGCAAAAAGTTCACAAATTACTTTTGACATATTGTTATTGTTCAGGTTATATTTTACCAGAAAGAACACATTAGTACAAAGTAGAAAGCATAAAGTTTGAAAGTAAAAGGAGATATTTTTCAATATAATGATTTATTGTTTTGATACTTTTCACTTTCAACTTTCAGCTAGTTATTATTGTGATTAAGTTTGAAGTGCTGAGTGGTAACATATAGTTTTAAAGTAAAAATGCCTTGCTATACCAAAATAGTATAACAAGGCAAATAGGGCAAAATAGAGGATTTAAATTTATTTTTTGATCCTTTCTACATATTCACCTGTGCGGGTGTCTACTTTAATCCAATCGCCTACATTACAAAATAAAGGTACCATTACTTGTGCTCCTGTATCAATGGTAGCAGGTTTGAGTGCATTAGTAGCGGTATCTCCTTTTACACCGGGTTCGGTATATGTAATTTCTGCTTCAATGAATGTAGGTGGCTCTGCCATTATTACGTTTTCTCCTTCTTCAAAAGTTACTTTTACTTCTAATCCTTCTTTCAGGAATTTTTTCCCTTCGCCAAATAGAGAAAGGGGTATGTAAATTTGTTCAAACGTTTCATTGTCCATTACAACAGCATATTCACCATCTGTATAAATGTACTGCATCATTTTGTATTCAACGCGTACGACTTCTACTTGTTCGCCACTTCTAAAGCGATTTTCTGCTAATTTGCCTGTTCTAATGTTACGCATTTTGGCTTGATAAAAAGCCCTTAAATTTCCAGGAGTTCTGTGTTCATATTCTAAAATTTGCATTAATTCGCCATTAAAGCGAATGATAGACCCTACTCCGATGTCACCAGTATCTGCCATAGTTTTTAATTTTTGCCGCAAATATACAATTTTATTCACAATAAAATGTGAACAAAATCATTTTGTTTATATTCTATAAAAATACTTATCTTTATGCGGAATTTTATGAAAGATTGATTTTTTACAATGAAATTATTTAAGAAATGAGAAGTTAGTAATTGAAATCCTCAAATCATTTTTTATTTTGAATATTTAGAAATTGATGATTTGTTGAAATTTAAAAGTGTAAAGTTTTTTTAAGGGAGTAAATATCGGCAACACTTAGAGTATTAAGAATTTGAATTTTTTGATTTACTTATGCTAAACTATAAATTGATATAAAAAACCGAAAAAATATGATAGATTTAGAATATAATACACAATTAGAGCCCATTCGTTTGCCGGAATATGGGCGTATTGTTCAAAAAATGGTGAACTATTGTATGACTATTGAAGACCGAGAAAAACGAAATCAATGTGCTCGTGAAATAATAAAAATAATGGCTCAAATGCATCCTAATACGACAAATATGCAGAATTATGAACAAAAATTGTGGGATCATTTGTTTATAATTTCTGATTTTAAGTTGGATGTTGATTCGCCTTATCCCAAGCCAAGTCCTAATTTACTACAAGATAAGCCAGAGCCATTAAGTTACGTTTCTAATAAAAGTAAAATCAATTTTCTCTATTATGGTAAAAATGTAGAAAACATTATCAAAATTTTAGATAAAATTGATAATCCTGAAGAACGAGAATACTATGTTTTAGTAACTGCTAATTATATGAAGAAATTGCAGTATATGTGGAATAAAGAAGCACATATCAAAGACGAAGTAATTTTTGAGCATATCAAACAAATATCTGAAGGAAAAATTGTATTAGACCCCAATACAGTAGAACTGGATAAGGACACAAGGATGTCTGCTCGTAAAAAGATATTTAAGCCCAAATATCCACAACATTCTCAAAAAGGTAAATACAACAACGGAAATAAATATTAATTATGGCTATTTTTGAAGTAATTGGCGGAAAAAAATTAAAAGGTGAAATTGTTCCTCAAGGAGCCAAAAATGAGGCACTGCAAGTACTTTGTGCGGTATTACTCACAAAAGAAAAAGTAGTTATTTCAAATATCCCTGAAATTGTAGATGTATTAAATTTAATTGATTTACTAAAAGGGTTAGGTGTAAAAGTAGAAAAATTATCTGCCGATACTTATAGTTTTCAAGCCGATGAAATCAATGTAGAATATCTTATATCGCCAGAATTTAAAAATAAAGGCGGAAGTTTAAGAGGGTCATTAATGTTGGTAGGACCTTTGCTTGCTCGCATAGGCAAGGCCTATATGGCTAAGCCCGGTGGCGATAAAATAGGCAGAAGAAGAATAGACACTCATATTTTAGGATTACAAAATTTGGGGGCTAAGTTTCATTATGATGAAGAGGCCGGTGTGTTTGTGGCTACTGCTTCTCAGTTGAAGGGATGTTATATGCTATTAGATGAAGCATCCGTTACTGGTACTGCGAATATTATAATGGCAGCTGTAATGGCAGAAGGCACTACCACTATTTACAATGCGGCCTGTGAGCCCTACATTCAACAATTGTGTAAGATGCTCAATAGAATGGGTGCAAAAATTTCGGGTATAGGGTCAAATATGCTAACTATTGAAGGAGTGTCTAAGTTAAATGGAACAGAACATAGATTACTGCCTGATATGATAGAAGTAGGTTCTTTCATAGGAATGGCGGCTCTTACTCAATCCGAAATTACTATCAAAAATGTTTCTTATGACAACTTAGGGCAAATTCCTAATGTGTTTCAAAGGTTAGGAATTAAAATGGAAAGAAGAGGAGATGATATTTACATTCCTGAAAACGAACACTACCAAATAGACACTTACCTTGATGGGTCTATATTAACCATTTATGACAATATATGGCCGGGCTTTACGCCAGATTTAATAAGTATTGCATTAGTAACTGCTATACAAGCAGAAGGTACAGTGCTTATTCATCAAAAGATGTTTGAAAGCCGATTGTTTTTTGTAGATAGATTAATTGAAATGGGGGCTCAAATTATATTATGTGATCCTCACAGAGCCGTTGTAATTGGATTGAATAGAAAGCATTCTCTCAGAGGTATTCAAATGGCTTCGCCCGATATTCGTGCAGGTGTAGCCCTGCTTATAGCCGCTCTTTCTGCCAAAGGTAAAAGCACAATTTACAATGTTACTCAAATTGATAGAGGATATCAGTTTATTGATAAACGTTTACAAGCATTAGGTGCAGAAATTATTAGAAAGTAACTCTTTAAATAAATTATCGTAAAAAAGAAATATGAAAAAACTTATTAGTGTAATCTCTGTATTTTACTTAAGCGTGTGGATCAGTTTTTCACAAAACGCTTCTACTAATGTTCCCGAAGGTATCAATCCTGGCTATAAAGCCATAGATATCGCGTTGCCTAACTTAAATGATAGTATCATTAAATTAAGTAGTTTAAGAGGATACTATGTGTTGGTAGATTTTTGGGCAAGTTGGTGTGCACCTTGTCGAATGAAAAATCCTGAAATTGTTGGCTTGTACAATTCCTATAAAGATGCTAAATTCAAAGACGCTAAGGGTTTTATCATTTATAGTGTATCTCTTGACAATTCTAAAAAAGCGTGGGAAAAAGCCATTGTAGTTGATAATTTAAAGTGGCCTTATCATGTTAGTGATTTAAAAGGATGGTACTCTTCGGCAGCATTAACCTATCAAATCAATTCTATTCCTAATAATCTTTTGATTGATCCACAAGGCATTATCATTGGCAGAGCTTTATCAGAAAAACAAATACGAAATATCTTAAATAGTAAATTAAAATAATTATGCGAAAACTTTATTTGTGTTGGATACTTGTTTTACACAGTTTTTTGAATGCTCAATTACCACCTGACAACAAGGTGAGTTTGAAGGTAGGAGATAAAGCCCCATCATTAGTATTAATGGGAAGTGATAATTCCATTCAAGGATTTAATTTTCCCCTAAATAATAAAGTATATCTCATTTATTTTTGGTCATCAGGATATTCTAAATCCAAAAAATTTCTTCCCCGTTTAATTAATTTATATCAACGATATAACTCTTTACCTTATAGAAATATTGAAGGTTTTGATGTTATTACAGTAGCGGTACAAAGTGATAAAATTGCTTGGAAGCAGGACTTGGAACAATACAATCTCACTGGAATTACAAATTTAATAGCCCAAAGAGGTTTTAATGATGGAACTATTAAAAATTGGGGCGTAACAGATTTGCCTTACACAGTATTGGTCAATGAAAATGGAAATATCGTAATGATTAATCCCACGATGCTTCAAATAGAGCAATATCTAGATGAAGCAAGAAACTTTCCACCGAATAAAAAGGATTTAAGAGGAAGGTTATTATTAAGTCCAAATTTAGCCAATGGTGTACCATCGCACAATGTGTATTTGTTGAACATTTTTGAAGACACATTACAAAAAACAAAAACAAACGATAGAGGTGTGTTTACATTTTCAGAAGTAAAATTATTGAACGATTTTATTTTCCGTTTTGATAGTACACAAAATCAATTTCGCTTTATCAACGAAATTTATTTAGCAGATGCGAATGATGTAGTTTTGCCTGCTGTTACAAAAAATAATCGTAAATTATTTGACTTTACTATAAGTGGTAAAGACATACAAAAATTTTATGCTTCAGAACGCAAAGCCAATGCCATTCAATTTGTATCTAAAATAAAATTCAAAGGTAACTCGTCAAGTATTGATCCATTGTCCTCAAAAGAGTTGGATAAAATCGCAGATATTTTAAATAAACAACAAGATTTAGTATTGGAGGTATTGTGCCATACAGATAGTCGTTTAGACGATGATGAAAGTTTGAAATTGACACAAGAACAAGCCAATGCTATTAAAAGTTATTTGGTATCCAAAGGAATTGTTGCAGGGCGAATAACGGCCATAGGAATGGGTGAAAAAGAAATACTGAATAAATGTAAAAATAAAATTCCTTGTTCAGAAGCAGAGCATTTAGAAAATAGAAGAACAGAGTTTAAGTTTTATAGATAGGTTTTTTGTTATTTTATTTGATTATAGCGTAGTGAATGATACGCTTTGTTTCAAAATAGGAATAAGGAAAAAAGTCATAGACATTAAAAATAAAAGCATCTTCATAATACTTCCCCATTTCTTTTTGAAGATCTACTAATTCACCACCTTTTAAATATAAAATTCCATTGGGCAAAGAATGTAAATGTTTGGACTTAAATTTTCCTTGACATAAATTATAAAAATCAGGAAAGTTTGTAACAGCACGACTTACAATAAAATCATATTTGTGTTTGATTTTTTCTGCTCTATTATGAATGGTGCTTACATTTTTTAATTGTAATGCATCTTTAATTTCTTCAACAACTTTGATTTTTTTTTGAATGCTATCGTTAAGATGAAATTGTGTTTCAGGAAATAGTATTGCTAATGGAATACCAGGAAATCCGCCCCCTGTTCCTATATCTAAAATTTCAGCATTGGGTAAAAACGAAATGACTTTGGCAATAGACAAAGAGTGGAGTATATGATGTAAATACAAGTGTTCTATGTCTTTTCGTGAAATCAAATTAATTCTTTCATTCCAAAACAAATAAAGGTCTTGAAGTTGAGCGAATTGTTTTTTTTGTAAGGGAGAAAGTTCGGGAAAGTGTTTGAATACAAGGGCTAATTCTTCTTCGAAAATATTCATACAAACTTATTTATCGTGTTTTAAGGTAATGATAATACGATGCAAAATTTTACGGGCTTTAAATAAATCGTTTTTAATAGCATTCGCACTTGTTCCAAGTTCTTTGGCTATTTCTTCACAAGATAATTCTTGATAGTAAAATAATTCAATGATTTTTTTGTAGCGAGGATTTAATTTTTCTATAATTAATTTTACAAAAGCAATTTTTTCTTCTTTCAAAAGTTCTTGAATAGGATCATTCGTAGATGATATTAATTGTTCCGCAAAGGTGGTTTCTGTTTCATTTGTCATATACTCATCAATAGAAGAAGTGGGCATTTTCTTTTCGTTTCTCAAATAATCTATGGCTTTGTTAATGCCAATTCTAAATAGCCAAGTACTAAAAGCATATTTGGGGTTATATTCATTGAGTTTTGAAAATGCTTTCGCAAAAGTTTCTATCATTATATCTTCTGCTACATCCTTTGATTTTACAACTTTCAATATAGTTGCATAGAGAGAGTGTTTGTATTTTTTCAATAGATTTTCAAAAGCCGCTTGATTGCCTTCTAATGCACTTAAAATCAAAAGATAATCTTCTTTGGCTTTTGGGCTCAAATGAGAAAAATCATCGGGTATATTTTCTTTGTTGTCAGACATTTACAAATGTTTAATTTTTTTATACAAAGCAATGTAAATATAGGAAATTAAAAGTATTGGTTCTAAAAAAAACGCTACTGAATAAAGTTTATTTTCTTGAAATTTCTTTGAAGCATAATACATAATAAGCGTTTGAACAATATATTTTAATACCAATACACCAATTCCCAAAAGCCATAGTTGTGGAAATAAAATAAAGAACAAGAAAAGAGACACGTAAAATAATCCATACGCAAAGTAAATCCAAGATAAAAGGGCTTTATGCTTGGGTTTATACAAAGGCGAAGTGCTAAAATGACGGGCTTTTTGAAGCAACCACTGTTTGAAGTTATAGGGTGGTTCTGAAATAGTAAAAGCATCAGGATGTATACATACTGCTGTATTAGTAGCAGTGGCTGTTTCATTAATAAACAAATCATCATCGCCCGAATCAAGATGATAATGGTTAGAAAATCCTTTATTTTTGTAGAATAATGATTTGATATAAGCCATATTTCGTCCAACGCCCATATAGGGATTTTTTTGAATAGCCGATGAAAGATATTGTAAAGCAATAATAAGGGTATCAAAGCGAATGAGTTGATTTAAAAAACTTTTTTCTTCTTTGTATTTTCCATAACCAAGAACGATTTCAATTCCATCTTCAAAATGGCTACTCATTATTTTTATCCATTGATTGGACGATGGATGACAATCTGCATCTGTAAATAATAAGTGCTCGTATTTAGCGTGCTTTATGCCTATAAATACTGCCATTTTTTTGCCATGCTTATAGTTTTCACTTTCAGGGATATTAATTTTTCTCAACCTATCAGGATACTGCTGAATATACATATCAAGAACTGATTCTGTGCCATCTGTAGAGCAATCATTAACTACAATTACTTCATAATTTTTGTAATCTTGATTTAAAATAAAAGGCAAATTTTCTCTCAAATTGTCTTCTTCATTACGAGCACAAATAATGACAGAAACAGGAATGGATTTTTCAGTAAAAGAATCTTTAAAACGGATAGCAGGAACATAAAATTTGAAATAATTAAATAATACTAACAAAAACGAAAAAACAAATAGTCCAAGGGCTATCCATTTTAAATTATCTTGAGCAATATACACAAAATTATCCATGTGATAGTTTATTGTTAATGGTTAGTTATAATTTGTCTTCTTGCAAAAATAGGGGCAGAAAATTTTATACATAAGCATAATCCGATAAGTACTCAAAAGCAGGTGTTAGTTTTCCATCTTTGCAAATGGTGGCTCTTTCTATAATTCTATCAGGATCTTCGCCCAACAAATGTGGAAGCACTCTTTCTTGAAGATCTCTGGCAAAGCCATCGCTGGCATCTCTTGGAAGTTCGGTTGGTAAATTATCTACTGCCATCACAAGAATGCAATCTTTTTTGAAAGGTAAATCTTCTTGTAGCGTATGGATATTAAATCCATAAAAAGGATTTTCTACAGAACTGGCACGAGTAGTAGTAGGAATAGAACCATTAATATCACAAGTAATATCAGCAATCACTCTAATTTTAAAGTCGGGGGCTTGTACATCTTCTAATGTAAACATTTTAGGAGCACGAGGATCCCAATAATGGGCAGAAATGTAAATATCTGCTTGCTTAGTATAAGGTGGAAACTTAGATACAAAATGTTCAGGATGCTGAAAGAAATCGTTTAAGTCAAAGTTATGATCATCTTTTCTTTCCACATAGTCACGTGGTGTCAATTGAGTATAAACAGGTTCTTTATAATTGGTCATTAAAAATTCTTCGGGCGTAACTCTGCGAATGTGCAGCACACTCAGTGTTTCAATCACACCATTGGCCACTCTTCCACTACCTGTCATTACTATTTTGATATTTGGTAATTTGATTCGTTTGAGTTCTTCTTCTACTTCGGCTCTGTCTCTACATTGATGAGCGGGCTTTAAGCGGAATAAATCGTATTTTAAACCATAACCACGAATGGCATTGTATGCACCTACAATACCCGCATATCGTCCAAATCCAATAATTCTATTGTGATTTTTATCTGTCAAAGTTTCATAGTCAATCATTGTGATTTTCTTATCAATAAGGGCTTTCATCAATTTTTGATTGTGGGCTTGTTTTTTAATAATGTGAGCAAAAAAGAAATAGGTCTTGTTGGGGATTAATTTTTCAACAGGAACTTCTTTGACGCCCATCAATACATCACAATCAGATAAGTCCTCTTGCAAAGGAATACCAAATGAAGTATATTCTTCATTAGAATAACAACGAATATCACTTGGCTGAACAACAATTGAGATATTCGGATAAGACTTAATAAGTTCAGAGCAAACTAATGGAGTGAGTGGTACGCGTTTGTCTATAGGTTTTTTTTCTTCTCTTAATACACCAATTTTTATCTTTTTCATAGTGCTAAATTTGATGGATAGTGTTAATTTAATTAAGTTTGCAAATGTAATGTTTAAAATGCGAATTTTTATTTTTTTGATGACATTTTTTGTTATTAAATCTTTTGCCCAAACAAATAAGGCGATTGAGTATTTTACATATAATGAAAAAGAATTGCAGCAAGATATTGCTATCTTAAAAGAGGTTTTATTAAATACTCATCCTTCGGTTGATTTTTATGCTTCAAAAGAATGGTATGAACATTATTTTGATACGGCTTTGAATGTTCATCACGCTATGACAGAAAAAGCATTTAAAATGTTTTTAAAAAGAAAATTATCAGCATTACATTGTGGACATACAGCCATTTTACCCTCTAAAAAATACGATCGCTATCTTGATAAAAAGCCATTTATTGTGTTGCCTTATTTTATGGGATATTTTGATCCATATTTAATCAATATAAAAAATATAGATAGTAAAGATACATTATTAAAAGCAATGGATACAATAGTATCCATCAATAATAAGCTCGTTTCTGAATATGCCAAAGAATTTGAACATTACTTATATGTAGATGCTTTTGCAGATGCTTCTAAAAAAGAATTGATACAAAAAAATTTCGTTTTTTATTATTCTGCCATTTATGAAAGCGATTCTGCTTTAATTGAACAAATCAAATATAATACATCTATAAACAAAAAAATTCCGTTTAAAAAATTCAAATATTTAAATAATATATTATGGCAAATGAAAAGCGATACCTTGATGAAAAAATACGGAGGACGCTATTATGCAGGTGTATATTTAGATACAAGTAAAGCAATTTATTATATGAAAATTAAATCCTTTTCAGGAATAAGTATGCGAGGTTTCTTTAAAAAAACATTTCGCCAATTACAGAAGAATAAATCACAAGTGCTTATTCTTGATTTACGAAATAATCCAGGAGGTAGAATTGCACAATCTTTAAATTTGCTTTCTTATTTATTACCACAAAAAGATAGTATAATATACGAAACCCGAATACAAAATATAGAACACAAAAAATACATTTCAAGAAAATTAGAATTTAAAGTCATTCAATTTTTTATGCAAATAAGCAAAAAACACAAGAATAAAAAATACATTGATTATATTCGTTTGAATTCAAAATATCATTTTGATAATAAAGTATATGTTTTAGTCAATGCCAATACCTTTTCAGCGGCAAATTTGGTGGCTGTTTATTTATCAAAAAGACCAAATACAAAAATAGTAGGTACAGAAACATCAGGTGCTCTTTGGGGAAGCAATGCTGTCAACTTTTTGAGATTAACACTTCCAAATACAAAAGTTAAATGTATTATTCCTACTTTTCGCATTTATCATTCTATAAAACAAACCCATCAAAAAAAATTAATGCATTCTATTTTACCTGATATTTATGTACATTACAACCCTTCAGATTATTTGAATAAAAAAGATAAAGCATTAGAGGCCGTTTATTTTGATTTGATGCGTAAATGATTATATGACAGGAAAAACAAAAAGAAATGGCTATGAAAATTTTACATAATGTATCATTATTGCCTTTTAATACATTTAAGATGAATGTAAAGGCAAAAGAATGTCGTATTATTGAAGATGAAAACGAGTTACTTAAAATAGATACACTGTCTCAAAATTCTTTAGTACTCGGAGGAGGAAGCAATGTGTTATTTACAAAAGATTATGATGGGATAATTTTAAAAAATGAATTGAAAGGACGGGAAATTATTGATGAATCAGAAGAAGAAATTCTTTTGAATATAAAAGGAGGAGAAAACTGGCATAGCGTAGTAATGTGGGCAGTAGAAAATAATTGGAATGGTATTGAAAATTTAGCATTAATACCGGGAACTATGGGAGCCGCACCTATTCAAAACATTGGGGCTTATGGGGTAGAAATAAAAGATGTTTTGGAATATGTTCGTTTTTATCATTTTGACACAAAATCATTTGAGACAATTAAAAATCAAGATTGTCAATTTGCTTATAGAGATAGTATTTTTAAGAGATCATTAAAAAATAAAGTGTTCATTACCGATGTAGGATTACGATTGCGAAAAAAGAATCATCAATACAAATTGGATTATGGTAATATCAGAGAAGAATTAGATAAAAGAAATACCCAAACGATACATCCAAAGTTAATTGCAGAAGTAGTGATGCATATTCGTCAGACAAAATTACCAGACCCTAATGAAGTAGGTAATGCAGGGAGTTTCTTCAAAAACCCAGAAGTCAGTGAGGAAGTTTATTGGCGATTAAAAGAAAAATTTCCCAATATCGTCGCTTATTCCATGGGAAATAATAAATACAAATTAGCCGCAGGATGGATGATAGAGTATTGTGGCTTCAAAGGATATGTTCATAAAAGGGCTGCGGTGCACACACGTCAGGCATTAGTGCTGATTAATCAAAAAAATGCTACTGGAAAAGATATATTAGAATTAGCCAATATAATTATTGATAAAGTAAATCAAGTATTCGGTGTGATATTAGAACCCGAAGTAAATATTATTGGATAATGAATAGGGCATCATTACTAACACAAGATGGTTTAGTAGAATCTTCTACTACTCAACAAAAGATGAAGTGGTCATTGGTAGATATTACTATTTATCTGCATTTTTTTATTCCCAGTTATATTTTATTTAAGCAACCTTTTGAGTTTTATATTACTTATACCTTTATTATTTTATACTTACCTTTTTTGGTAACAAAATATCCTATTCCAAGAGGTATATGGTGGATGCTTTTAATATTATTAGTTACAGGTTTATTTAATGTTTGGGCTGAAAACAATACGTATAAAAATTTTTTCAAGATATATTTAAATATTGCTGCTAATTTGATTTTCTATGCTGCAGTAGTAGCGTATTACAATTATGATGTTGAAACAATGTTTAAAAGATACTTAAAGGGGGCTGTAATAGTGTGTATATATGGGCTAATTCAGGTAATAGCATATAAGATAGGTGGATTGGCTTTGGTAGATTTAAGAAATTTCGGATTCAATAAGTGGTCAATTATGCCAGGTGGTTTATTGGGCATAAGAATAAATTCAACTTATCCCGAACCCGCTTATTTTGCTAATTTTATGTCGCCTGCAGCATTTGTGGCTATTTATACATTATTTATTAAAAAAACAAACCTGATGAAAAGATGGGAAGCAATTATTATATTACTTGCGTACTTTTTATCATTTTCTACTGTGGGATATACCGCTATATTTGTGAGTATGTTTTTATTGTTATTAAATTTTGGATTAATTCGTTATGCCCTATTAGCCATACCTGTTGGTGTTTTTTTATTTTATGTTCTATATAGTAATGTAGAAGACTTTAAAGATAGAATGGATGGCATCAAAATTGTATTTATAGATGAATATCTTTTAGAAGAAAAAGATAAAGAAGTGGCTAATCAACAGGCGTTTTTAGCAAGACAACGGAGAGTATTAACGAAAGTACATGGTTCGCCTTTAGTGTTGTATAATAATTACTATGTGGCAATGCAAAATTTCAAAGCCAATCCATTACTTGGTACAGGTCTTGGTTCCCATGAAATAGCATTTCAAAAGTATAATTTGAATTATTTAATCAGTAAATGGTATGTACTAAATGCGCCGGATGCCAATTCTATGGGACTGCGAATAATATCAGAACTTGGTTTGTTGGGCATTATTTTTATGGTTTTATTTATCAAAAATAATTTTATTCACAAAAATCAAACAACTAATGATAATGTATGGATAATCAGTTCTGCTTTGTTAGTTTTAATTATTATTCAGATATTAAGGCAAGGAAACTATACTTATGCAGGTTTTATATTTTTTGCTTATTTATATTATCAAAACAAGTTGAATTTGAAAAGTATTTAGTAGTTTTATGAAAAGAATATTTAAAGATAATGATAAATGGTTCAAATTATTGGTAAATTTTGTTATTTTTGTTTTTAGTTTTTTTGTATTTTATTTTTCTTCATTTTTTACATCCTGATTGTGATATTGCGGTGCATCAAAAGTATATTTTGTGGTTCAATGAAGGTAAAATTCCTTTAATGGGGCATTTTTTATTTTTTGTAACTGTATCTATTTTTACTTTTTTTTTCAAAATATAAATACTATAACTTTTGTCTCTTGTTTAGTATTATCATTTATGATAATTTCTAAGAGAAGAATAACAGAAAAATTAATTTCTACAATCAATGATCACGATCAATCATTCTCAAAGTATTATTTTGGAATATCTGTATTACCCATATTTATGACAAATATGCCAACTCATCCGCCTTTCAGGGGATTATGGCCACCGATAACTTGGATTAATTCAACAACTATCGCAGTATTACCTTTTTGTATACTTTTATTTTATTATTCGTATCTTTATGCTGAAATTTTAAATGTAAAACAAATTTTATTTCTATTAGCACTATCTTTGATTATTATATTGATTAAGCCAAGTTATTTAATGAATTTTGTTCTATCATATCCATTGTATATGTTGATCCTTATAAAAAATAAACAAGTGACTTCAAAAGGTTTTTTATTAAGCTTTATGATAGGAGTAATGTTATTATTACAGTTTATTTATATTTATTTTTTCATTAAAAGTGATTTAATTCAATATCAAAATGTTAGAACAATTATAGCTCCATTTAGTGCTTGGAATAGAATTTCTTCAAATATCCCATTGTCTGCTTTATCTTGGTTTTTACTACCTGTAATTATTTTAATTTTTTATAATAAAGATTTATTAAATAAAAAAATGTATGTGTTTTCACCATTAAATTTTATATTTAGTTTAGTGTTTTTTATTTTAATGGAACAAGTTGCTAAATCATCTAACTCAGTATTAGGTGCTGTGGAATTTTTATGGCAACTAATAATTTCATTATATATTTTATCAATAGTATCAATTGCGTATTTTATAAATTCTATCAAAAAAATGGATATTGGAAGATGAAGGATATAATTATATTTTTTGTTTTACTATTTTATGCAGTAGGAGGTGTTATTTATTTATATGATTCTGTATTTTTTAAATAATATTATGATTAGTATTAATAATAATTTTAAGTGGCTTTTTTTAGTTTTATTCATAATTATTTATTACCCTTTGCTGTATTTTGTTTATAAATTTTACTCTCCTGATTTTGGTGGAAAAGATTTTTATTTTTATTATCCACTTTTCAAGGATTTTGATATTGAAAAAACCGAAGCTCCTTTTAATATGCGGCTTATAAGTAGTTTTTTTGTATATATTTTTAATAAATTGAAACTATGTTATCTAGCACAAATTAATTTTAATAATCCTAAAATAGATCAATGTGTTTTCTTTAATGCTATTTTTGTAAATTGGTTATCGGTTGTCTTTACTGCTTATTTGATATTTATTGAAACAATTAAAAAATTAAATGATATTGTATGGGGCTTTACAATATCATTAATATTCTTATTGTCTTTCGGAACTTTATTTTTCCTTCTTAGCCCTATTAGTGATGGTTTTTCGGTGATGCTAATTACAATTGCTTTTATTTTGTACGAAAAGAAAAATAATCTTTTGTATTGGATATATTTATTATTGTTATTTCAAAGAGAATTTGCCTTTGTAATATTTGGAATAATTTCTTTTATGGATTATATTTATACTAAAAACAAATGGTTTTTTATGCAGTGTATTATTAATGGGGTATTATTTATTTTATACTATGTTCTTAGAAAAACTGTTTTTTTTACACCTATGTATGCCAACCAAATTACAGAATCAAATTTCATTTATTCATTATTTCACATAAGTATAGATATTCCAGCATTTATCAAACAGGTTTTTTTATCACAGAATATCTATTTTATTTATTTTTTATTGCTAATTATTAATTATAACTTAAATTATGATATAAACAAAAAACATATTATTACCTTAATACTTTTTGTAATTATTACTTTTATTATAAGTCGTATTGCTGTGGCTAATAATAATATGGGGCGATTTTTATTTATGTTTGTACCAATTCTTATCTTAGAAATGATGCTTCCTGAAATAATTAAAATCAAACAAAAATTAGTAAAATAACCACTCGTCCTTTTATTTATCCATTCAAATAATTTAAATTTTGTATTACAATTATTCTCTCTAACTTTGTAGTCAAAATTTACAACCATGAAAAAAATTTCTTTATTTATCTCATTGCTTGGAATCTCTATTATTGCTTCTTCTCAAACTATTTACAAAGATTATAGAGATGGTGAAATCTATGTCAAGTACAAAATCAATGGGCAAAAGCAAATAGGTAATGTTACTACCCCAAAAAATATCCCCCTATCTCAAATGTATGGGCTTAATGAATTAGTTTCAAAATATGGCATATACAAGATTACTAAACCCTTTTGGGCAGCAGATGATGATCCTGATTTACAAAGAATCTACAAAGTATACTTTAATGATATTT
>Ga0308418_1000916_pt1 | contig 16040 bp, 14 predicted proteins | sample HotsprSampleR4cd_FD_203517 | JGI IMG/M metagenome (GOLD analysis project Ga0308418, IMG submission 203517) | Hot spring phototrophic mat microbial communities from Mushroom Spring, Yellowstone National Park, Wyoming, United States - 20090729_R4cd ... | reverse complement strand
GTCGAACTGGTCTCGATCGAGGCCGTAACCGTACACGAAAGCATCGGCGATCTCAAAGCCTAAGTAGTGGATGGGCACCTCCACCTGACGCCGGGAGGGCTTGGAAAGGAGGGCGGCAATTTTGAGCGAGGCAGGTTGGCGGGCTTCCATCATACGCAGCAGGTAGTTGATGGTAATGCCGGTATCCACGATGTCTTCCACAAGGATCACCTGGCGGCCCGCAATGGGCATGTGCAGGTCCTTTAGCAGCTCCACCTCACCGCTGGTTTTCTGGGCGTTGCCATAGGACGAGACTGCCAAGAAGTCTATGGTTAGCGGCAGGTCAATGGCCCGCACCAGGTCGGCCATAAAGACGAAGGCACCGTTGAGCACGCAGACCAAGTGGGGCTCCTGGCCTTGGTAATCATGCCTTATCTGTTCGCCTAGCTCGCGTATACGCCTTGCGATCTGGGCCTCGCTGATTTGCACCCTGCCGTTTCCGGGCTGAAAGACGCTCACGGCTCGATTCTACGCCACTCCCACCGGTCCGTACATCCGCCTTGGATTTCTTATGGGCAGAGGCTGCGGGGGTCTTGGGCGCAGCGCTGGCGTGGAGCAGTTCAATTTCCTCCGGGCCGAGGTAGCGCCACTCGCCGGCCTCGAGGTCACCCAGCTTGATGGGCCCCACCGCCAAGCGCAGCAGGCGCTCCACCGGATATCCCAGTTTGGCCAGCATACGGCGTACCTCGCGTTTGCGCCCCTCAGCCAAAACCAGCTTGACCCCGCCTTTGGCCGGGCGGGCCGCGAGGGCCCTAGCCCACCCATCCCCCAGCAGAACCCCCTGCACCAGCTGCCGGCAGGCTTCTTGGCTGACCCTGCCGTTCTTGCACCAGGCCCGGTAAAGCTTGGGCACCTGGTGACGCGGATGGGTAAGGCGCTGGGTGAGCTGACCGTCGGTGGTTAGTAGCAACAAGCCTTCGGTGTCTTTGTCCAGCCGGCCCACCGCATGCAATCCGGGGTGCTTGGGAACCAGCTCATAAACAAGCTTTTCAGCGTGCTGATCCTTGTGGGTGGTGGTGTAGCCCCGAGGCTTGTGTAGGGCAATAACCACGTTCTTTTGTGGCATGTGTACCCGCTCGCCATCCAGCCGCACGATATCGCCCGGCTGCACAACCGCGCCAATCGTGGCAACCTGCTGGTTGACGGTCACCCTGCCAGCACGGATCAGCTCTTCCGCCTTGCGACGGCTGGCAACTCCAGCGCGGGCTAAAAATTGCTGCAACCGCATAACTACCATAGTATTACCTGCCAAGGGCTGTCTTGGTCGGCCCGACAGCTAAGGCAAGCCACTTTTTAGGAAGAATAGTCTCTTTCATTGACAAAACCCCAGAACAACGCTAGTTTCAAAGCACACCAGGAGGCATCGGTGAAAACTGAAGCCAGAAATACCCACAACCCGCTCGAGCCAGCGCGGGCCAGGAGCCGAGGGGTATCCATGAACCCGGATTTGCAAGAGTTAACACGCCTCTTCCCGCCCAGCCGCCTGCTCTGCAAGCCGGGTGAGCTGGCGCCCTACGAGTCCGACGCCCTCACGGCCTTCAGGGCCCGGCCCCTGGCGGTGGTGCTGCCCGAGAGCCACGACGAGGTGGTGGCGACGGTGCGCTGGTGCGTCAAACACCGGATACCCTATGTGGCCCGGGGCTCTGGCACCAGCCTTTCGGGGGGCTCGTTGCCCATCGAGGGCGGCTTGGTGATCGGGCTCAACCGCATGAACAAGCTCCTGCGGCTCGAGCCCCAAGAGCGCATTGCGGTGGTGCAGCCGGGTTATATCAACCTCCAGGTCTCCCAGGCCGCTGCGCCTTACGGCCTCTACTACGCCCCCGACCCCTCCTCCCAGCCGGTCTCGACCATCGGGGGCAACCTGGCCTTCAACTCCGGGGGGGCCCACTGCCTCAAGTACGGCATGACCTCCAACCATGTGCTGGCGGCCCGGGTGGTGCTGCCCGACGGCGAGACGGTGGAGTTGGGCAGCGAAAGCCCGGAAAACATCGGCCCCGACTGGTTGGGGTTGTTTGTGGGCAGCGAGGGGCTCCTGGGCATCGCCACCGAGATCACCCTGCGCCTGTTGCCCAAGCCCGAGACCTACCACACCGTGCTGGCGGCCTACGACTCGCTGGCCAAAGCCGGCGATGCGGTGGCCGCGGTGGTGGCCTCAGGACTTTTGCCCGGCGCGATGGAGATTATGGACTCGCTGGCCATCGAAGCCGCCGAGGCCGCCGTCCAGGCCGGCTACCCTAAAGAGGCCCGCGCGCTCTTGATTGTGGAGCTCGAGGGCGAAGTTCCCCAGGTCGAAGCCGAGGCCCGCCATTTGGACGAGGTCATCCGGGGGTCGGGGGCCTACGAGGTGCGGGTGGCCCAGAGTGCGGAGGAGCGCATGAAGATCTGGAAAGGGCGCAAGGCCGCCTTCTCGGCGGTGGGGCGGCTCTCACCGGACTACATCGTGCAGGATGGGGTGGTTCCCCGCTCTAAGCTGGGCCAGGCCCTACAGGAGATCGAGCGGCTCTCGGAGCGCTATGGCCTGCGGGTGGCCAACGTGTTTCATGCGGGCGACGGCAACCTGCATCCCCTGATCCTGTACAACGGGCGGGTGGCGGGGGAGTTCGAGCGGGCCGAGGAACTGGCCGGGGAGATTCTGCGCCTGTGCGTGGCGCTGGGCGGTTCCATCACCGGCGAGCACGGGGTGGGCATGGAGAAAAAAGCCTATATGACCGAGATGTTCTCCGAGGCCGACCTGGCGGCCATGCAGCGCATCCGCCGGGCCCTCGACCCCCTCGAGCTCTCGAACCGGGGCAAGATGTTCCCTGGAGGCGAGGCCCCAGCGCTCAAGCACTCCGGCCCCCACCCCCTGGAGCAGTCCGGGGTCATCTCGCGGGAGTAGCACATGACCGCTGATGCGCTCTACCCCACCAGCCCCGCCGAGGTGCAGGAAGCCGTGCGCAGCCACCCTCGAGTTCTGCCCCGGGGGGGCGGGAGCAAACCAGCGCTCTCCACACCCCGCGAAGGCCAGGCCGTGCTGGAGATGAGCGGCCTGTCGGGGGTGCTGGAGTACGACCCGGGCGAGTACGTTTTTGTGGCCCGGGCCGGCACCCGGCTGAGCGAGGTGGAACAACTGCTCGCGCAGAACGGGCAGTACCTGCCCTTCGACCCCCCCCTGGTCGAGCAGGGGGCCACCCTGGGGGGCACGGTAGCGGCGGGGCTTTCTGGCCCCATGCGCCAGCGCTTTGGCGGGGTGCGCGACTTCATCCTGGGGGTGCAGTTCGTGGACGGCGAGGGCAACCTGGTGCGGGGGGGCGGCAAGGTGGTGAAGAATGCCGCCGGGTTCGACCTGCCCAAGCTGATGGTGGGCAGCCTGGGGCGGCTGGGCATCCTGACCGAGCTGGCCTTCAAGGTTTTTCCTTTGCCCAAAGCCACCGCCACCCTGCAGATCCCCTTTCCTGGGCTGGAAGCGGCCCTGGAAGCCCTCTACAAGCTGGCGGGTTCGCCCATCGAACTCTACGCCCTCGACCTCGAGGCCCCCGCCACCCTGGTGCTGCGCCTGGGCGGCCTGCCCGAAGCCCTGCCGGCCCGGCTGGAACGGCTCCAGCTCTTTTTGAGCAAAAGCGGCGAAGTCCTGCAGGGTGAGGGCGAGGCCCAGTACTGGCGCAACCTGAACCCGCTCAACCTGGGCGGGGGCTACCTGGTCAAGGTAGCGCTCACCGCCCGGCAGATCCCCGCCCTGGAAAAAGCGCCGGGCAGCGCTCCCAGGCGCTATATGAGCGCCGGCAACCTGCTGTACCTGGCCTGGAACGATGCGCTCGAGCGGTTGGAGGCCCTGCTCCGCTCTCAAAACCTGTCGGGTCTGGTTTTGAAGGGCGCTACGCCGCGACCCCAGATCGGCATAGACCTGGCGCATGCGCTGGGTCGCAAAGTGACGGCAGCCTTAGACCCCCAGGGCCGCTTCAGCCCGGGTTTGCCTTAGGAAAGCGTATGCAGCACAAGATAGACGTCGAACAACTCGGCCCTCAGGGCGAAATCATGGCCCACGCCATCGAGGCCTGCGTGCACTGCGGCTTCTGCCTGCCGGCCTGCCCCACCTATCAGGTGCTGGGCGAGGAAATGGACTCCCCAAGGGGGCGCATCTTCCTGATGAAGGAGGTACTGGAAGGCAACCTGCAACCGGAGGAAGCCCAGCCCTACCTGGACAGGTGCCTGGGCTGCCTGGGCTGTGTAACGGCCTGCCCCAGCGGGGTGCCCTACGGCGAGCTCATCACCACCTACCGGGGCTGGAGCGAGCCCAAGCGCCACCGCTCCCCCTTCCAGAAGCTCTTTCGCATCGCCATCCAGGAGACCCTTCCCCACCCCTCCCGTTTTCGCGCCGCGGCCCTACTGGGCCAGCTGGGCAAGCTCCTGAAGCCCCTCCTGCCGCCTTTGCTAAAGGCTCCCCTCGAGCTCCTCCCCGATGGGTTGCCCAGGCCGGAACCCCTGCCCGCGGTGGTTCCAGCAGAAGGCCAGCGGCGGGCCCGGGTGGCCTTTCTGGCCGGCTGCGCCCAGCAGGTTTTGCAGCCCAATTTCAACCGCGCCACCCTGCGGGTACTGGCCCAGAATGGCGTCGAGGTGGTTATCCCCCCAGGCCAAAGCTGCTGCGGCGCTTTGGCCATGCACACCGGCGAACGCTCGCGGGCCTTGCAGTTTGCCCGCAACAACCTCAAAGCTTTTGCTGGCGATTACGAGGCCATCCTCACCAATGCCGCCGGCTGTGGCTCCGGCCTCAAGGAGTACCCCCTGCTCTTCCAGGGCGAGCCGGAAGAGGCCCAGGCCCGCCAACTCGCGGCCAAAGTCAAGGACGTCTCGGTCTTTTTAGTCGAGCTGGGCCTAAAGGAAGTGCCCCCGCTGCCAAAGCCCCTCAAGGTGGCCTACCACGACGCCTGCCACCTGGCCCACGCCCAGCAGGTACGGGCCGAGCCGCGCCAGCTGCTACAAAGCATCCTCGGCCTCGAGCTCTGCGAGATTCCCGAGGGGGAGCTGTGTTGTGGCTCGGCGGGTACGTACAACCTCGAGCAGCCCCAAATCGCCGCCACCCTGGGCGAACGCAAAGCCCGCCACATCCTGGCCACCGGGGCCGACCTGGTGGTCACCGGCAACATCGGCTGCTTTACCCAGATCCAAAGCCACCTGCGTAAGCTGGGGCGGGAAATTCCGGTGCTGCACACCCTCGAGCTGCTCGAGCGGGCCTACACCGGTAAACCCATCCTGCCCGAGCGGTAAAATCGCGTTGAACATCGAAGGCTGCGCGCCGCGCACCCCTCGACCTCTAGCGGCGTCAGCCCTGTGGTGATAGGCTTTGTCGAGGCCATTCCGGATAGAATGCCACCTATGCGCGAGCTGCTCGTCGCCAGCTTCCAGCACGCCCTGGCGCAAACCCACCCCGCCCGCCTCACCGCAGCGCACCTGCCACAAGAAACCCCCGCGCTTATCGTCTCGGTGGGAAAAGCGGCCATGAGCATGCTGGCCGCCGCCCGGGAACGCTTCCCCCAGGTTCCCTTCATAGCGGTGCCCAAGGCCGAGGAAGGCCGCATCTGGCCTCAGGCAGATGGGGGCCAGATCATACCGGCCAGCCACCCCGTACCCGACGAGCGGAGCGTGGCAGCCGCAAAAAAAGTCCTGCAAGCCGTCACTCAGCTCAAAGCCGACGAGCTGCTTTTGCTCCTGGTCTCGGGGGGTGGCAGCGCGCTCTTGTGTGCACTCTGGGGCATTGACCTACCCACCAAGCAGGCCCTGACCCAAGCACTGTTGCGCTCAGGGGCCGATATCCAGGAGATCAACGCGGTGCGCAAGCACGTCTCGGCCCTCAAAGGCGGGCGGCTGGCGGCGGCCACCCCGGCCCGTATTCTGGCCCTCTACCTCTCCGACGTACCGGGCGACGACCTCTCGGCGATCGCCTCGGGGCCTACCGTGCCCGATGAGACCACCTTTGCCGAGGCCCTGGCAGTGCTCGACAAGTACGGCCTGGACTTCCCCCAGGTGCGCGCACACCTGATCCAGGGCGCAAGGGGCGCCCTACCCGAGTCACCCAAGCCGGGGGAGGCCCTCTTCCAGCGGGTGGAAAACCGGCTTATAGGCAGCAATCAGGTTCTGCTCGAGGCCGCCCAGCGCTTCTGGCAGGCCCAGGGGTATCAAGCGGTCATCCTCTCCGACCGCTTCCAGGGCGAGGCCCGCGAGCTGGCCCGTTTCCATGCCGGCCTGGTGCAGAGCATCCGCGCCCACGCCCAGCCCTTCCGCCCCCCGGTGGTCCTGCTCTCCGGCGGCGAGGCCAGTGTCACGGTACGCGGGTCGGGCCAGGGGGGGCGCAACCAGGAGTTTCTGGCCTGGCTGGCTTTCTATCTGCGCCAGGAGGGCCTCTGGGCCCTGGCCGCCGACTCCGACGGCATCGATGGCAACACCAAAGCGGCGGGCGCCATGTTGCGGCCCGATAGCTGGAACCGGGCCCACCAGAGGGGTCTGGACCTGAAGGCCCTGCTGCAAGACAACAACGCCTACGGGTTTTTCCAGGCCCTGGGAGATCTGCTCATCACCGGTGAGACCGCCCACAACCTCAACGATTTTCGGGTGCTGGTAGTGGAAAGCAAGGGCTAAAGACTTCCTGTGATGAACCGGGCTTCAGCTCGAGTCCTCCGCTTATGGCTCTATCCCGTGCAGAGCCTGATACGGTAGAGCGCTCTTCACACTTCCTGAGCCGCTAATAACATGTTTGCTTTGTCCTGCACAGCACAGTTGCTTCCCGGACGGGAGTCAAACCCTGTGCTGAGTGCGATAAGCTAAGGCTGGCTCATGTCAAACGTTCTGGTCTTGCACGGTTTTACCTCCCACCCTATCCTGACCATGGGTCCCCTGCCCGAAACGCTGCGCAAAGCCGGGTTCAAGGTAGCCCAGCCCACCCTCCCCGGCCACGGCACCCGGCCCGAAGACCTGCGGGGCGTGCGCTGGCAGGACTGGCTCCAGACCGCCCGCCAGGCTTATCTGGCCTTGCCCGAACCCCGGGCCGTGGTAGGGCTCTCGATGGGGGGGTTGCTGGCAGGCTGGCTGGCCGCTGAACACAAGACTGCCGCCCTGGTAGCCCTGGCCCCCGCCCTGGGCTTCAAAAACCGGCTGGCCTACCTGGCCCCCTTGCTACACCCCATCAAACCCTGGGCCTACAGCACCGATCCTGCCGAAGAAGCCCGGCGGCGGGCCAAAAGCCCCAACTATCCCAACTTTCCCACCTCATCCTTGGTGCAGCTCATCGCCCTTCAGCGGCGCTTGCCCGAGCTTCTGCCCAAGGTCACGGCCCCGGCCTGGGTGCTCGAGGCCGCCCAGGACGATACCGTACCCAAAGCCGCCGTGCGACGCTATTTTGACCTGATCGGAGGCCCCCACAAGGAGTACCGCGTCTACCCCAGCCAGCACGACATGCTCCTAGACCCGCTGGCCCAGCAGATCTCCGACGAGATCACCGCCTGGCTCAAAACGCGCCTTTTGTGAGCGACCTACAGTCCAACCCCCCACAGCTGGCCTAAGATGGGCGCATGTCCAGGCCACGGCTGCTCTTGCTCAAAGCCTGCCTGCTGGGGTTGCTGGCAGGCTCCGCCCAGGCCCAGTTTATGGCCGGGGGCGGCATGGTGCCGATCACCAACTTCCAGACCCTCTGGCAGGCCAACATGTTCCAGCTCTACACCAACGCCATGAACACCAGCCAGATGGAGATCAACCGCATCATCCTGGGCTCACTGGGCCGCAAACCCGGCACCCCCTCCCAGCCCAACACCGCCAACAACCCCTCTAGCCGGCCCAAGCCCACGGCCACCGGTTTCCAGCCCAGCCAGAACCCGCTGCTCATAGATACGCTGGCCAGCGCCCTCAGCCAAGACAGGGAGACACAAACCGCGCTCAAAGCCCTCTTCCGCGAGGGGCTGAGGCTCTATGAGGAAGAGGCCCGTCGGCTGGGCCGCTCAAACAACCTGGCTATGGCCCTGAGCTACTTTGTAGGCTCCTGCTACATGGTCGTTACCGGACAGGAGCCCTCGGAGGCGAGCCTGTTGGCCTTCCAGGCCACCGCCGACGAGGCCCTAGGGTCTGCCCCCGCCTTCAAGAAACTCAGCAACCGCGAGCGGCAAACCTTATACGAGCTGTTCGTTCACCTGGCGACCTTACCTTTGGCCGGTTACGTGGCCTCCCTACAGCAAAACGACGCCAAAGAGGCCCGCATCTTTCAGCAACTCGCCTCAGAGCTGCTGGAGTTGGTGCTGGGGGTCAAGCCCGAGCGCCTGCGGTTTGGCCCTGAGGGTCTATCGATCCGCTAGCGCGATACCTCGAGCTCCAGCTTCACATTGCCCCGCTTGGTCTGGCCCAGCACCTTTTTGACCCACAAGCAGCCCAGCCCTTCGGCCAGCAGATGGTCGCCCTCAGCCACTTCGTCCTTAGGTGAGGCGGTTTTGCCCCGCAGCCTAACCTTGCCTGCCCTAACCCCCTGGGTAAAGTAGGTGCGTGAGACCCCAAAGCCCCTGGCTCCCACCACGTCTACCCGCAGGCTGGGCACCACCACCGTACGGGTGCGTTCTTGCGCTTTGGGAAGCTGCTCAGGAGCAGCTTTTTGTACCTGGAAGCCCAGTTCCTGTAAGGTTTTGAGCCCCTTGGGCAAGGTGACCAGCAAGAAGCCCTCCCGGATCTCTTCCAGATCACCCAGGAGCCCCGGTTCCAGCGCTGCGCGCAGTTTGTCCTCGAGAGCCTCCAGGTCACCCCCAACCTGGCAAGCAGCACTGAGGGCCTTCTGTTCCAGGGGCAAGAACACCACCAGGGTGGGGTCGGTCACCGCAGGGATGTGTTCGGGAAACAGCACCGCTACCTGTCTCGAGGCCATTGGTAGACCCCCGAAGGCCTCGAGGCGGATACCCTCCTGCTGCGCCAGGCGGCGCAACTCCTCCAGTGCCTCGGCCTCCAAAAAAGGGGTCTGCACCACCCGCCCCCCTCGTGCTTTCTTCAGGTATTCCTGCATAAGCCCCCACAAAAGCAGCACCGAAAAAGGCTAAAAGCAAATGCTGCACCAGGGCCAATTCTAGCAGCCCCAAGCCCCGCTTAGCTCCGCCACAGCGCAGCGTAAACCCCGCCTAACGCCATCAAATCGGCATGGCGGCCTACCTCCACGATCCGCCCCCCCGCCATCACCACGATCTGGTCGGCCTGCTGCACGGTGGTAAGGCGATGAGCCACCACGATTACTGTGCGGCCCGCTCGAGCCGCTTCCAGGGCAGCCACCACCTGCCCCTCGCTGCTGCGGTCAAGGGCGCTGGTGATTTCGTCGAGCAAGAGCACCCGGACCTCGCGCAGCAACGCCGCTGCGATGGCCAGCCGCTGCCGCTGCCCCACCGAAAGCCCTCCACCGTGGTCCTCCAGCAGGGTGGAGAGGCCTATCTCAGCCCGCAAGCCCACTGTCTCTAGGGCTTTTAGCATAGCCTCCTGGGTGGCCTTGGGGGCCAGGGCAGCCAGGTTTTCCTGCACAGTTCCAGCAAACAACAGAGGTTCTTGAGGCACCCAGGCCAGGCGGGAGCGCAGCCAGCGGGCGTCGTAGCTTTGCAGGTCGCGCCCGTCCAGCAGAACCTGCCCCTCACTGGGACGGTACAAGCCCAACAGCAGGCGCAGCAGGGTGCTCTTGCCCGCACCCGAGGGGCCCACAATAGCCACGAACGAACCCGGTTTTATGCGCAGGTTGAGGTCTCGTAGGATGGCCGGACCACCCGGATAGGCAAAGCTGAGGCGGCGCAGCTCAAACGCCCCCTCTAGGGCCTGGGGGCGGTACTGGCCCATATCCGGTGCCCGGGGCAGCTTGAGCAACTCCACCAGACGGGCGGCTGCCCCTTCGGCCTGGGCGAAGCCTGTCCCCACACGGCTGAGCACCTGTAGGGGGGTGATGGCTAGGGCCAGCAGGCTCAGGAAGGCTGCCAGATCGCCTGGTGTCATCTGGCCTCGCTCCACTGCGTTCACCCCCAAGAAAAGCAGCAAACCCAGGATGGAGGTGGTGGCAAGCTGACCCAGCGGCAGGTTTAGGGCAGCGATCAGGCTGCGGGTGCGCCCCAGTCGGTACTGCTGTAGGTTGCTGCGGCGGAAACGCTCGCGCATAAAGTCCTCCAGGTGCAGCGCCCGCACCAGCTCCAGGCGGGCAAAACCTTCGGCCATGCGGCCTGCCAACAGCTCCAGCGCAGCCTGAGTCCGGCGGCTATACCGGGTCACCCAGGTTCCCACCCAGCCGAGCAGCAACGCCATGGGCGGGAGCAAAAGCAGCAGGTAAAGGGTGAGCTGGGTGTAGCCCAACAGAAGCTGCCAGAGCAAGGCCAGCAGCAACACGCCTTGCGCCAGAAGTCCCCCCAGGCTGTAGAACAAGAAACCCTCGATCTCCTTCAGGTCGCCCACCAGCCGCCCGGTAAGCCCCCCGGAGGAGGGGGGAAGGGCCATCAGGTCGGTATGCAGCAGGCGCTCAAACACCCGCTCCCGCCAGAGCGCTGGGATTCTGACCGAGATATAGCCCAAAAAAGCCTCCAGCATATATCCGCCCAGCACCAGCAATAGCAACAGCCCAGCCCCGGCCCAAAGCACCTCGCCCAGGCGCTCAAACTGCCCAGAGAGCACCTGGTCGAAGAGGGGCTTGACCACCCGGCCCGGCAACCAGGCCTGGGCAAAAGCCGGTAGCAATGCCAGCCCAGCAGCCAGCAGGATTTGCCACCAGAAGGGACGGAGCAACCTAAGGAGGTTCATGGGTTTAGCGGAGCTCAGGGTGCAAGGATGAACACAAACAAAACCCGCCAGGGCTGGAGGTGAAAAAACCCTCGGCCCCTAGCCACTGTACTCCAGCACATACTCTACCAGCTTATCGGCACCCGGCAGGGCCTCCAAGCGCTCAAGTTTGGCCCGAACCTCCTGGGCTCGTTTAGGAACGAGCAGCTCGAGGCCCACGGCGGCCACCTCTGCCAGGCTAAAAACCCCCCGCAGTTCGGGAAAAACCCGTTCACCCAGCCACTGGTTGGGCAGGGCCAGGTGGGGTATACGCGCGGCCATGCGCCGCACGAATTCCCGCTTGAGGGCTCGAGTCCCTGGCATGCTCAAGAGCCAGTGCCAAACGCCCTCCAAGGGCAGCAACTCTGGTTTGTGCAAGGGCAAAAGCACCAGGGAAGGCAGGCCTGCCAGGGCCAGCTCGAGGGTGTTGGTACCCGGAATGGTGATGGCTAAAGAAGCCCGGCGCATGGCCCAGTAGCGCTGAGACTCGTCCAGAACGGCCACCTCGAGGCCGCGCCAGGTTTTCAAACACCCTCCCACCCAGCTCGCCCCCACCCCGCCCAAATCCTTCACCAGCCCACCCTCCAGCGCTTCGGCCACCAGCGCCTCCGGCAACAAACGGCTGCGCACCCAAGCAAACCTGAGGCCAGGCCGCTGAGCGGCCATCTCCTCGGCTGCCGCCAGCAAAAACCCCAGCAGGTAGCGGGCAGCAAAGGGACGGCTACCGGCAAAGAGCAGCACATCGACCTCGGGAGCAGGCTGCAGGGGTGCTTCATTTAGGGCGTCCACCACCAGATTGCCCACCACCGCTATGCGGGTCGGGTCTGCTCCTCTGGCCTGCATAGCCAGCCTGGTCCGCCGTGAGTCCACCAGCACAGCCCGCAGGCCGGGATGGTAGGCCTTAGCGTCAAAGGTGTAGGAAAAAGCAGAGTAGCCTGCGGCCCGGCCCAGCAACACTGCATCGCGGGGAGCTCCACCCAGCATCAACACCACACCCCGCCCCCTGGATCTACCGCTCAGCAGCCTGCGGGCTAGCCCTGCCCGGCCTGAAAGGGCATCCAGGCAGAGCGCTTGAGCCTTGGCCTGCTCGGTTCCGGCAGCGAACTGATCACGAATCAAAAACAGCTCGATACGGGCTCCCGGCACCTCTCGCCTAAGGCGCGAGAGCACCGGCGGTACCCAGGTCGAAAGCTCGCCGGGGCCGTTGGTCAGCAGTAGAATTTCGTCCAGCATCTTCTACAGGGTCTCGCGGCCTTACTCCTCAAAGCGCTGCGCGCCCCTCACAAATCCCGAGAGATGACGGCGGGAAGGAGCCGCCAGAAAAGCTCTGAGTACCTGCAGCTCTCTGGTATCGGGCAGGCCTTCGAGGGAGCGGCCTTCACGCACCGCCCGGAAGGCTTGCTCCAGCACCCGGTAGCGCTCGCCCGTGATGCCCGCCCGGCGTAAGCCCACCGTGTTGAGGCGGTAGTGCAGGGCTGGGCTGCCTGCGGCCAGGGCAAAAGGCAGGATGTCTTGGGTAACCTTAGAAAGACCCCCCACCATGGCCCGGGTCCCGATCCGCACAAACTGGTGGATACCCGCCAGCCCTCCTATCACCGCGTAGTCGCCAATCTCCACGTGTCCCGCCACCGCCACCCCTTGGGTCAGGATTACCCCATCGCCCACTTGGACATCATGCCCCACGTGAACCTGGCCCATCAGGTAACAGCCTGCGCCGATGCGGGTGGGCCGCTCTTCGCGGGTAGAGCGGTGCAGGGTAACCCCCTCACGCAGCACCGTGTTTTCACCCACCACAAGCCAGGTCTCCTGCCCCCTAAAGCTCAGGTCTTGCGGTTCACCCCCTAACGTTGCGTGCGGGCCTACCTTGACCCCAGCCAAAAGTTGCACAAAGGGGTGGATCACCACATGGGACCCCAGTTCAACGCCGGGGCCAATCTCGCAAGGACCCTCGATCACCGTGTAAGGCCCTACCTTGACATCAGAAGCCAGCTGGGCCTTGGAGGAAACCACTGCTGTTGGGTGGATGGTCATCCGGCTCATTAAAGTGCTCCTCCCGTCGCAGAACGCAGCATGAAGGTCAGGGTGGCCTCGGCCCGCAGCTCGTTTTCCACCCGTGCCTCCACCCTAACCTTTCCTAACCCACGCCGGTATGCAAGCAATTCCCCCTCCAGAAAAAGCGTGTCCCCTGGGACCACCGGCTTTTTGAAGCGGGCTTCTTCGACTCCTACCAGAAACACCAGCCCCCCCGGCTTGTACTCCGGCTGCTGGATTACCACCGCCACTGCGGCCTGGGCCATGGCCTCGATCAACAGCACCCCCGGCATTATGGGGTAGCCGGGAAAATGGCCCTGGAAGTAGGGCTCATTGAAGGTTACGTTTTTTAGGGCGCGAAAACGCTTCCCATCGGCTTCTAAAACCCGGTCGATCAGCAAGAAGGGATAGCGGTGGGGCAAAAGCTTCAGAATCTGGCAAATATCCACTGCTTAATACTAAAGGGGCCCAGGGTCTGTGCCAAATGTGCTTTGGCGCTAGCGGTTCATCACGGGCTGTAAGGCGCTGGAAAGCTCGAGGGCCAGCTCGAGGGCCTGCAGGTCGTCCTCGAGGGTTGCCAGTGAGGGCTCTCCCCTCTGGATGCGGTCTACGAAATGCTTGAGCTGGCGGCGCAGGGGGTTGTCGTTGTGTATGGCGATACGCTCGGTCTGCACCTGGGTGCGCCCGTTGGGCTCGGCTGGCTCGCAGTCGGGCTGCACAGAGGGCGAGCGGTGCAAGGAAAGCTCAGTGTACTCGCTGTTGAAGTCCAGGCGCAACACCTCACCCGGCTGAGTGATGGTGAGCGAACGCTCGGCCTGGGGCGAAATTCGGCTGGCAGTAAAAAGCGCCCGGGCTCCTGAAGGAAAATCCACCACCGCCTGGGCGTATTCATCTAACCCTTCTACCTGCCGACCCACCACACTGTAGCGCAGGGGCTTTTCCCGCAACAGCAAGAGTACCAAATCCAGGTCGTGGATCATCAGATCGAGCACCACCCCAATGTCGCGTATCCGGCGGTTATTGCCCAAGCGGCGGGCCTCGAGTACCCAGGGGCTCTTGACCATGCTCATCAGGTCGTTCACAGCCCGGTAAAAACGCACGATGTGCCCCACCTGCAAGATGACCCCGCGTTTTTCGGCCAGGCGCACCAGCTCCCGCGCCTCCTGCATGGTGCGGGTCATGGGCTTCTCTAACAGTACGTGTACCCCGGCCTCTAAAAACATGCGGGCCTGCTCGTAGTGCAGCGAGGTCGGCGAGGCGATCGAGACCGCCTGAACCCTGCCAAGCAGCTCCTCTGGACTGTCGAAGGCCGGTACTTCCAGGTCCTGCTCAATAGCGATCTGACGAAAAGGATCAGGGTCGGCCACCCCTACCAGCCGAACCCCAGGCAGCCCTGCATAAACCTGGGCGTGGTACGTGCCCATCACACCAACACCCACAACTCCTACTTTTAGCTCCATAGAATCCTCGTAAAGCAGCCCTACTTCCCAGCAGGATGATACATCATCCCTGCTTGCCAAGGTGCACAATTTCGCCCCAGTGCTGTGCAACCCCGCGGCAGACCCGCCCATCAGAGGAGTTTGGGAGCACAGCGCACCCAAGGCCGAGAAAAACCCCTGCAAGAGCGGACGTGGTGAGGCGAGGCCCCATCTCAGGGATGGGGCCTCGGCGGCTTGCTCTACCCACCTGCACCTGAGCTGGGTGCTACCGGGCCCGCCCCAGGTTGAGCCGTACCTGCTGCGTGCGCCCGGCCTCGATGCGGATATCCTGGAAAACCACGCGGTAACCAGGAGCCAAGGCCACCACCTGAACACTGCCCGCCTCCAGCTCATCGAGGCGCAGGAGGCCTCCGCGGGTCTGGCCCACCTCGCGCCCATCCAAGAAGATGCGGGCCTCTACGTTGGTAAAAACCTCGAGCGTCCCGCGCAGGGGCTGCACAATGGCGTTAAGCGGCACGGTCTGACCGCTGCTCACATTTACCGTTGCGCGGAAGTTCTGATAACCGCTCAGGCGCAGCTCCACCTCGTAGCGTCCCGGCTGCACGGTTAGGTTAAGCGGTGCGTTACCTACCACCCGGCCGTTTAGCAACACCTGTGCCCCTGGAGGGTTGGAGCTGATTTGCAGCAGACCGTTCTGCACAAGCGGAATCAGGTTGGCGTTGATGACCGTGGTCTCGCCGGGCCGGATCTGGGCCACAGTGCGGAAGGTCTGGTAGCCCCCCAGGCGCAGTTCCACATCCACCCTACCGGGGCGCAGAACCAGGCTAAGGGGGGTATTGCCGACAGCCCGGCCTTCAACCAGCACCTGTGCCCCTGGCGGGCTCGAGTCAACGCTAAGGGTACCGGTACCCGGCTGCACGGGCGGCACGGGAACAACCGGTGCCCGCGCCACGATGAAGAAGGCCACGTTGGAAACCCAGTCCTGCTGGGGCAGCGGTGTGACCACAATCGAGAGGGCTCGAGCCAAGTTATCTGCACCCTGCACATTTACCCGGCCTGTGCGGATATCGGCAATTTGGGCCAGAGATAAGGGCTGGCGACTAGCCACAGCCAGAACCCGATCCTGCCCCTCAGGTCCGTCCACCACAAGCTCGTAGCGAGCGCCCGCAGCGGGTGGGTAGGTACGGGTCTCGCCTGCGCGCAGCAGGTTGTTCTGGTCGAAGGCATTGGGCAGGATCAGGTCAATCTCACCCGACGCCTTGACGCTGAAGATATACACGTAGGCGTCCTGGTTAACCCGCACCGAGACCTGGATGCGCTCCCCGATCTGGTAAACCGGGTTGCCGGTTTTGTTAGGGTCTTTGTCAACCCAGACCCGCACCTGCAGGTCGGTGGGCACTGGGTTGACGATAATACCTTGAGGGCTGATTTGGGGTGCGGCCAGCGCGCCTGCCAGCAAGAGTCCAATGGTCGTTGGGAAGATTCGCTTCATATATGGCCTCCTCCACCTCCAGCCTAGGATGCAGGTTCTGGGCCTAGTGAGAGGCCATTCAGCCAGGTTTAACCTTGGCGTTTAGTTATTCTTTAACCCAAGTTGCTACCTAAGCCATTTCCTGAGTTAGAAGCCAGACTTGACCGCTATACCGCATAGAGCCCCAGGAAGCGCAGGGCAGCGAGGGGGTTGAAGGAGAAGGCCTCCAAGGCCGCCTTCTTCTCCCTGACCCCCTGGCGGTGGAGCAGGGAGACCAGAAA
>Ga0308418_1000914_pt1 | contig 16064 bp, 14 predicted proteins | sample HotsprSampleR4cd_FD_203517 | JGI IMG/M metagenome (GOLD analysis project Ga0308418, IMG submission 203517) | Hot spring phototrophic mat microbial communities from Mushroom Spring, Yellowstone National Park, Wyoming, United States - 20090729_R4cd ... | reverse complement strand
ATGTAGAGGCTTCGTTTCATGGCGTTTCCTCCTCGCACCAGCAGAGTTCCTGATAGGCGCAGCGGCGGCAGATGGTCATCGGGCGTTCGACGGTGGGCGGCAGCGGTTGCTCGCGTAGGCGTTGGACAGCGGCGAGGGCGCGTTGGAGTTCTGCCTCGCTCGCGGCGTCCAGTTCGACAATCTCGCGCCGTCGCTGCTTGGGATAGTGCAGCACGCCTTTGACCGTCAGCCCGCGCTCGCGCAGCAGGTGCAGGTAATACAGCAGTTGCAGGCGGTGGGCGGCGTGCATGCGCGGGCTGTGCTTGACCTCGTAGACCAGCTCGCCTGCGAGCTTATCAAGGCGGGCGATGTCCTCGATGGGGATGTCGGTGAGAGCGTCGGGCTCGCGTTGGGCGCGCTCTTGCGACTCGTGGTGCAGCATCCGTCCGAGTTCGACATAGGGCGAGTGCGCCTCCATCATCAGTTGGCGTTGCAGCAGCCAACACTTGCGCGGGCACACCGCCCATGCGTTGAGCTCGTAGGGGCGGATGGGAGCCGTACCGACATCCATCGTCTGGTCAGTATCGTCGTAATCGTCCCGTAGTTCCATCGTTCAAGTTCGGTATTGGCGAGTCAGAGCTACTGAGTACTGACTATACACCAATCGATATCTATCGCGCCTGTATCCAGACCTTGCTCTTCAGTGTATTGAGTATCTACCTGAAAAACGCCATTTGCTGGTACGAGTCGTCTCTCGTTCTTCAGCTTCCGGTATGTGCCCAGCGGAATGGGAACTAAAAGCTGATTTGCTAAAAGATACTGCTTATTTCGGCGGTATTCCTCATATTCATCATACAAACATACTGGTAGAACCTCAGCGCCACTGAAAAGTCCGTAAAACTCCTCTTCACCCTTTGAAGCACACTGGAGCGGACGCAGCGATTCGATCACATGCCGAAACGCCTTACGCGCATTTTCGAATTGTGCTTGCTCCTTTTCTGTCCAGCCATTCCGATAGGTCTGGTAAACCCAGTCCTTGCAAGCAGACACAATCAAGGGAGTTCCACTCAGAGGGGCAGAGCGTAGAGTTTCTTCGATTCGCTCCAAATGATAAACCCTCTTCAGGCTTTCAGCGTCGTATAGGCAAGCGACATGCACATCCACGCCTTGTGCGTGTTCCCCATAGCGGTTCACGCGCCCGAAGCGCTGGAGGAGGTCGTCTACAGGAGCCACTTCTGTGAAGATAGTATCGAAGCTGACATCCAGCGAAACCTCCACGACCTGGGTTGCAACCAGCACCCGCAGGGGAAGGTCGCGTTCCCCGCGCAGCGTGCCGATAATGTCCTGCTCTTTGGAGACGCGGTCACGCCGCGCGAACCGACTGTGTAGGAGGTGTACGCTTTCGTTATGGCGCTCGCGCAACTCCCGAAAAATCTTCTGTGCTTGGGCTACACGATTAGCCACTACAAGAACGCGCTTCCCCTCTTCTGCAGTCTGCGTGATCTGGGGAATGAGCTGCTCCAAGTATGCCTCGTGCCACTGTAGGCGATGCCGAGCGGTGGACAGGAACTGCTTTGACCAATCATCGGCGGATTCAAGCGTAAACAGCTCTGCTTGTGCGCCCAAGGCGTCCTGCAGCAGTTGGCGCAGGAAGGGTGGAAAGGTTGCGCTCATAAACAGGAATCGCCCCCCTAACCGCTTCAGCACTCTGACCATTTCAACAATCAGAGCAGCTGTGTGCGCGTCGTAGGCGTGGATTTCGTCGAAGATGAACAGCCCTCCCACCATCTCACTGACACCAATCTCCCAGCGTGGGATTCCAAATAGCCACTTGAGCAGTTGGAAAGGCGTCGCGACCTTGATGGGTTTATGCACAAGGCGGTTGAGATTAGCTTCAGCAGTCGCTTGGCTGGCGGCAGCCTCGTATTCGCCCAGCCGTTCGAAATACTCGCGGAAGGCGTAGTCGATGGCGCGTGCGTGTAGCACGGCTATATCATCAGCACCGAAAAAGCCTTCCAGCGTTTTTGCCATCGCCTCTATGCTGGCTTGATAGGGGAGTAGGTAAAAGATACGCTCGCCCGCGAGACGGTTCTGAAGCGCCCAGCGGATGGCGGCAACGGTTTTGCCCGCGCCTGTGGGAATCTCCAAAAAGGCGTCGCCCTTATGTGAGCCTACCTGCTCTTGGAAGCGTCGCAACGACGGCAGCGAAGGCTCCGGAAGGCTTGCTCTGAAGTCTGATACACCAGCACTCGCGGCGTGATCGGACGCCATAAGCCATCCACGCGCCAGCGTATACGCAGTTGCTTTTTTCCATAGTTCTGGGGCTTCACTGCGTGCTTTCACAAGAGAGAGCGATTCTATTTCATCGATAAGCCCCTCCAAAAAATTGTCTGGCCGCAGAATCGCGAAAGGTGTACATGGGATCTGAAAGCTCTGAAGCTCTGGGCACTGGGCGAAGAAATCGCGCAACCACTGCCAGTGGGCATGTAGCTCGCTTGCTTTTTCTTGAAATTTCTGTTGGACAAATTGTAGAATATCTTGTTCAGGTAAAGAAGGCAGTGCCGAGTCGCGCTGTAGCTGGTCGTCGTCTAAATGACGGTGGTGCGTAAGGACAGCCGCCGCCGTCAGTCGTACTATGGGATCGTCGGAGTCGGCGGCAGTCAATAGCAACGCCGTTGAAAGCACTTCATGGCGGAACTCCCACCGATACTGGCGACTGTGAAGCGACCTCTGGAAGCCCTCGGCGGCTTTACCCAAGTCGTGTACTAAGGCTGCCAGCACAAGCGCCTGCTCTACGCGCTCTGCCCATTCCTTGCCGAGCAGGCGTTCCCAGTGTGGTCGGTAGGCGCGTGCGACCGCGCGAGCATAGTCGGCTACCTGACATAGATGGTCTTTCAGCAGTACCGCGTTTGCGCCAACCGATTTAGCCAGAGGTTCGTTGCAGCACATTTGCTATCCACTCCCGACGATACACAGGCACGGTATGGTTCTGTTCGGGGTCATCTGCCAGCCAATCTGGGGCGTTCACTTGCGAGGGGCGTTGGTGGGCGTCCAACACACCAAAAATGTGCTTTCCCAGAGGGCGACGGGGCACTTCATCCGAGAAGGCGATAGGTAGGCTTTGTAGCCATGCATGTACACGCCCCTGCTGTTTCTGAATCGCTTCCCATGGGAGCAGCACGCCGCTAAGCATTCCCTCGTCAACAGGCTGAAGTTGGGCAGGTTCTATCGACTCCAGGCACGCAACATCCTGTGTCCGTCCCAGGAGCAAGCAGTAGCGAGGGCGGCGGAAAGGCTGCTCCCAACTGCTCGGCAAATAGAGTGTCAGGCGCGGGTTGGTGAGAAATTCACGCTTGATCACATTCCGCCCTGCAAAAGTAGGCGTGTCGTCAGGCTTCTTTCGCTCGAAAGTGATAATTGCTTCCAAGTCCGTTGCCTTGCCTTCGTACTCGAACCGATAGGCAAGCCATTCCACCTCATGCGGCGCAACCCACCGCCCTGCCGCCGCCGACAGCAATCCATAGATTGCCGACAGCGGCGGCACAGGCAGGGTCAGCTGATACCCCAGCATTCCTGGGGCACAGAACGACGCTGAGTACGCGGTGATTACAACTCGAATGCCCTCAAGCATGCCTACCCTTCCAAAGACCGCATTATGCTTTCTACGGCTTTCGCAGTGGACTCCAGCGCGTCCTTCGGCGTGCCTGACACAGTGAGAATATTTCGGAACGCCTCACTCTGAAAGGCTTCCAGCACCTCAGCTTCGTTTGCTAATACGGTCGGGCGATAGCCAAAGTAGAGCGAAGCGCCGTTTTTCTGGAGCAAGCGGTCGCGGTAGTCGTTTAGCACGGACTGAAGGCGAGTTAGGTTTAGCCGCACGCGCTCGTTGTTCTCGTCGGGTTCGAACAAGCGTTGAAACGGCGCATTACCCCCATCCAGAAAGCCGACCAGCACGGCGACGGGAGTGACATCTGACAGATTGCGAGCAAGCCGTGCGCCACCGCGCAAACGCGCCAGCGCACGGACGGTTTCTTGTACGCGCTTAACACGATCCTGCAGCGGTAACCGATAAACCCGCTCACTGATTGATTGTAGTTTGGATTGGTGAGCTTTCAACAGTTCATCAGAAATATCACGCATCTCTCCAACCTCGAAGCGCCCTACATCAGCCAGTGAGATCGTGAACGCACCTTGAAGGAAGGTCGTATAGTGTTCTGCTTCAAAGGGGATAATGTCTGTGTCTGGAGGGAGATTACGGGAGAAATGCCCGAAATCGCTGGTGATGACATTGGGCAGCACAGAGATAAGCAGACTGTTTTTAAGGGGGGAGACGCGACGGTAAGTGCCTGATGCGCCCTGCTCTGTGGCACTATCCTCTTTCTCTTCTTTCTTGCTGCTGCGGCGACCGCCAGAGCGCTTTCGTGCAGCCATGTAGCCGAAGAGGTCGTCTTCCTCGTAGGTAATCGGGTCGCCCTTTGTGTAGGCGCTCTTTTGCTCGCGTATTACCTCGCTTGGCGTCCACCCGAAGTCCTGGTAAAGAACCTCTCGACACCATCGGCGCCACGCCTGACCCGAAATATACGGGTAGCGAAGGCGTCCCACACGAATCTGCTTGACAACAATTGCGTTATCCGCGCGCACTCCCTCGTCTTGTCCTGCGTTGTTGAGAGCGGCTCCGTTCGCTTCCACCAGTATCGCCCCTGTGAGTACTGGATACGCCATGCTTATTCACCTCCAATGTCTGTTTCAGCTTCCGAACCAACGGTAACCAGTTCCTCTTCGGGCAGTTCATTCCTTGCCCGCTCAAAGAGAAACGCCAACAGGTAATCGCGCAACAGCCAAACGCGCTGCTTGTCGCCCAGAGGCGCAAGGAAGATAAACTCAGCAAATCCCATAGCGCCACTCCGAACAGCACTAAGGTATGCCCTGCGAATCCCGTCAGTGCTGCGCGCTGTCTGCAGCTGCCCTATCCAACGGGACAGGTTTGGCAGTTTCTGGCAAAGCTGCTCGCCGACCTCTTGGATACGCTTCAGGGTCTCGTCAGGCGTCAGCGTAATCGTTCCCGCTTGAGTAGGAAATGGCTTGCCCTGACTTTGGCAGAACTCCCACTCGTAAGCGATTGCCAACAGAATGTCGCGCACCTCACTGGACGCACTGTAATCGTTCGGCGGCAGCAGGGTGTAAAACTCATCGTGCTTCAGCCAACCTTCACGCACATATTGCAACAGTATGCCGTACAGCTCGTTAGGGCGCGCGCTCTGCAGCTCGTTAATGCGCTTTTTGGCGTCGCTGCTTTGGGCGATTTGGATGCCCAATCGCTCCAGAATCGCTAACTTGTCTTGAGACATGCGGAGTACCTCCGATAAGTAAAGTCGATGTGCCTCCCAGCCACCCAGCAACTGAGGTGTTTCGCGATCCAAGCTTGCACCGATGATTTGCTCTGTGCGTAGCATGCGATCCGCCACGACCTGCACGAAGCGAGCGCGGATCTTACGCTGCTCTTCTGACAGACTCTTAGGCACTTTCAGCAGGTCATGCCAAAATCTTTCGAACGACGAAGTCGAGCGGGCTTGAAGCTTTGCGAAAAACATAAGAAGTTCGTTCGGAATCGGCAACGCCTGTACATAGCTACTGCGATTGTCATTGGAGAACAGGTAAGCGGTTGTAGAAGTTGGACTTTTGTAAATTCTTCTTAGCTGATGACTGAAATTACTCAGCAAATCGCATAGCAGATACAATACCGTACCAGCATCGCCGAAGGTTTCCCAATCGCCGTAAAAGTCCAGACCTGTATGTCGAGCAATACACTGGTCAAAGTGCTGCCACCCGTATTTCCGCGCAATTTCTGTCGCGACAGGCGGCAACTGGGTATGTAGAAACCAGAGGCGCTTATAACCGCTTGTCCGCAGCACTGCCATCGGCAGGAACCTGAGCGCAAAGGCGCACAAACCGCAAATGGACAGCCCAGCGCTCAGGGCAGGATAGAAGTTCACATTGCCTACCAATAGTGGAACCTTATCTTTACGCACAACAAGCGCTGCATCTGCGGGACATCGGTTCCCACAAATCCTACACAGCTCGCTTCCTGCACCTTGCAGACACGCCTTAGCACGCTGAAGGTCTAAGTCAATCGCATGCTGATACTTTTGGCGTACACTTATAACTTTCTGCTTAGATGTCTTTCCCTTCCAGTTTGACGGGTTGACCAGCTCGCTGTTAGGAAAGAGCTGCGACAGCGCGCCCTTCGCGAACGATTTTTCCACTCCAACTCCCAGCGATTGGTCGCTTAGTAGCACACGCTTCAACTCTTTAGCCGCCTGCTCCAAGCGTTTCGGCGTAAGCTGCGCTAAGTCTTGAACCTCAGCAACAGCCGCAATAGCCGCCAATCCAGCGTCCACAAACGGATGCCCCGTCCAACTTACGACTCTACCCATCTGCTACTCCTCCTTCTCCCGTCTATTATACCTACTCCTGCGTGCCGAATTAAGTTCCCGCACACTGCTTTTAGTGTACGGTCTGGGTGTGTAGACCTCTACGCAGCCGAAGCCGCCTGAGTTGCGCTCGCCCAGCCCCGCGTCCAACGCCATCTCGAAATACTCACGCGGCGCACGGAACCGATACAGCCCCGTCCACCCCTTGACCCATGTGCCCTTGAAACTCATCGGGTGGAAATTCTTCCGCTCGTCCACCGCATACGCCGTGCAGGAAGCGTCGCCTGGCTCTATCGCGCGCCCATACCAGATGCGTACCTTCTCCGCAAGGTTCGCAATAATCCGCTGACTGAACAGCTCCTCATGCGGCGAGTAGTAGTAGGTGTATTTTCCGTCGTCCGTTTCCAGCGTCGCACGCACGGTAATCGGCGATAACGCTTTGAGAATCACTTCAGGCTGATACTCGGGCATGGGCACAGCCTCAACCGTGAGGATGGGAATCGTGCTTTTCTGAAGGGTCAGCTCGCCAATCATCAGCAGGTGCATCAGCAACGACTCCACAAACGCCGCATTCGGCGAGGCGATATAGAGCGTCGCGCCCTTCGGGAAGACCAACTCGTCGCCTGCCTGCTGGAAATCGCCAATCAGCCGCGAGAAGGTGAAGAATTTGAACCGCTTTGCGCCATCACCGAACCCCACATCGTGCAGCTGTGTCGCCAGATGCTCATCCAGGTAGCGATAGATGAGCGATTGCAACGGGTAGTTGTAGTGGCGTGGGACGCGGAACGGCTCCCCTTGCACGCCCAACCGTAGTTTTAGCCGCATCGAAACCTCCTGTATAGACAATAGTATACCTCATGCACCGATGTTCCTCTTGGGGTATAATCCCTGCTGGTGGAAAACGCATCGCGCTACCTACCGAGCATCGGCATGGAGGTTCACGCGCAGCTCTTGACGGAGAGCAAGATGTTCTGCGCGTGCCCGACGCGCTTCGGCGACTTGCCCAACACGAATGTGTGCCCCATCTGCTTGGGGATGCCTGGCGTGCTGCCCGTGCCGAACCGCAAGGCGGTCGAGCATGTGATACGCACCGCGCTCGCGCTCAACTGCCGAATTGCGCCTGTGGCGATGTTCTACCGCAAAAACTACTTCTACCCCGACCTGCCCAAAGGCTACCAGATTTCGCAGTACGGCGAGATACACCCCATCGGCACGCGCGGGTATTTGGAGATTGAGGTGGAGGGCGCGCGGCTTCCTGTGCGCATCCGCCGCGTTCACCTTGAGGAGGACACGGGCAAGCTGTTCCACTACCTGCCGGGCGAGAGCGAGGTAGACTTCAACCGCGCGGGCGCGCCCCTGATGGAAATCGTCACCGACTTCCCGCCCGATTTGCACTCTGCTGAAGCCGCCAAAGAGTACCTCGTGCAACTGCGCGCGGTGCTGACCTACTTGGGCGTGTGCGACGGCAAGATGGAGGAAGGCTCGCTGCGCTGCGAACCCAACATCAGCGTCGCGCCCGCAGGCAGCACGCAATTAGGCGTCAAAACCGAGCTGAAAAACCTCAACTCGTTCCGCGCCGTCGTGCGCGGCATCGAGTTCGAAGTGGAGCGGCAAATCAAGATTCTGGAATCGGGCGGGCAAGTGGTGCAGGAGACGCGCGGCTGGAGCGAGGAGGGCGCGTACAGCTTCCCCATGCGCACCAAAGAGTTCGAGCAGGACTACCGCTACTTCCCCGAACCCGACATCGTGCCGATACAGATCACCGACGAGTGGCTGGAATCGCTGCGGGCGACGATCCCCGAACTGCCGCTACAGAAAGCCGACCGCTACCGCACCCAGTACGGGCTGGGCGCGACCGAGACGCGCATCCTGACCGCCGACATCCATACCGCAACCTACTTCGAGCAGTGCGTCGCGCTGGGCGTCGAGCCGAAAACCGCCAGCAACTGGATTACCGTCGAGCTGCAGGCGCGCCTGAACGAGACCAACACGGACATCCGCGACTCGAAGCTGCAGCCCGCGCACCTGGCAGACCTGATTGACCTGCTGCACAAGGGCACCATTTCGGGGCGCATCGCCAAAGAGCTGTTCGACGAGGTGTTCCAGTCGGGCGAGATGCCGTCGAAGATTGTGCAGGCGCGCGGGCTGGTGCAGATTTCGGACGAGGACGCGCTGCGCGCCGCCGCCCGCAAGGTCATCGCCGAGAACCCCGATGTGGTCGCCAAATACCGCGCGGGCAAAACGAGCGTGCTGGGCTTTCTGGTCGGGCAGCTGATGCGCGAGACACAAGGGCGCGCGAACCCGCAACGCGCAAGCGAAATCCTACGCGAGGAGCTGGACTAACATGGGCGCACGCAAGTTCCTGCGGTACGGCGTTAGCCTTGTGATGATAGGGCTGGGGGTGGGGGTCATCTACTACGAGTATCTTTTGTACCAGCGCACTGAGGGGCTGCTGCTGGGCGGGCTGCTGATTGGCTGGGCGTTTGTGCGCGTGTGGGCGTTTCAGCGTTTTGTGGAGCGTCGCGCTCCGAATCGACCGAAGGAATAGCGATGGGGCTAAAACTGTTCGGTTGGAGGAAGTCGAAGCAGTCGTCGCAGGATGCACCGCCGAAGCGACTGCTGATGCCGTTTAGCAACACGGCGGACGACCGCGAGGCGTTGCGCTTCGCTTACGAGCTGACACAGGTGTTCGACGCGCAGCTCACGGTGCTGTGCTTGGTGGAGGTGCCGCGTTCCGTAGGGCTGCAGGCGTGTCCCCCAGAGCGCGTGCAGGAGGGCGAGTTGGCAGCTGCCGCCGCACGCGAAATCGCCGAGGAGCTGGGCGTGTCTGAGCCGCAGATTATCGTGCGCCCCGCGCACCACTGCGGCTACACGATTGTGAACGCCGTCGACGAGTTCCAGACCGAGTTGCTGTTGATTACGGCGCGCTATCGAAACGGGCGGGCGCGACCCGCGCTGGACGACACCGTCGAAGTCGTGCTGCGCAAGGCGCGCTGCCCAGTATGGCTGTACGGCGCGCCGCAGGAGGCAGATTGAGATGCGCATCGTGATTATGGGCTGCGGACGCACAGGCTCTACGCTTGCCCTGCTGATGAGCCACGCAGGGCATCAGGTAACGGTTATTGAACGCTCGCAAGACGCGCTGCTACGGCTGGGCAAACGGCACAACTGTACGCTGGTGATTGGCGACGGGCTGGACGAGGACACCCTGCGCCGCGCGGAGGTGGACAAGGCGGACGCTTTTATCGCCTGCACCAACGGCGACAACACGAACCTGATGGTCGTGCAGATGGCGCGGGAGTTGTTCGGGGTGCAGCGCGTCGCAGCGAAGGTGAACGACCCTGTGCGCGCCGAAGCCTATCGCGAATATGGCATCTTCACCGTCACGGGCGGCGCGCTGCTGGGCGGCTACCTGCGCGACTGGCTCCTCGGCAACCCGACCCAGAATATTGAACACTATAATCAGTTCTATCCCGAACTGCGTCAACTGCTGGAGGACTGAGCCGATGCGACGCTTGGGCGCGCTGGTCGGGCTGTGCGCAGTGTTGGTCGCTTGCCACGACGCGCCGACGCCACCCAGCGAATCGTTCCAGTTCCCGCTGGCGGTGTTCATTCAGGGCAAGCCCAACGACTTCTGGGACGCTGTACTCAACGGCATGCGCACACGGCTGGACTTGCCCGGCGTGCAACTGGAGACGGTCTTTTTCACGGCGGCGGAGCGCGAGGATATTGCCCGTCGTATAGTCGAGGGTGACTGGCGTACAGTCGCTTTTTGCGCCCCGAACGACGCTTGGGCGAAACAGACCGTCGAGCAGACGGTTCTGGCGGGCGCGCCTGTGGTGCTGGTGGGCGCGGACTTGCCGAACACGACGCGCTTGGGCTATGTGGGCACTTACTACTACGACGCGGGTCGGCGCGCAGGCGCATGGTACGCCCAGCGCGTGCCTGCAGGCGAAATCGCTGTCGTGGCGGGGCATCCCGTGCCGCGCGCGGTGTCCGAGTTCTGGGAAGGCTTTCGGCACGGACTGCTGTTCAACCGTCGCCTGACCGCGCGCCTTGTGCCGCTTAGCGACAGCCGAAATGCGCCGTCTGTGATTCAAAAACTGGCGTCCGAGCCGCGCGTGCAAGGTATCTTTTTGATGGGCGCAGAGGTCGCCCAGCAGGGAATCGGCGTCGCGCCGCGAAGGAACATAGGCGTCCTCAGTTGGCGCGAGTCGGCGAAGGACTGGTATCTTGCCCGCCAGATTGACCTGCTGATTCTGGAGCGCCCTGAGGAGATCGGCGTGCGCGCAGCGAACCTCATGCGCAACCTCAGCCAGGGGCGCGGCGGCGACTTGCAAATCGTCTATGTACCGTATGAATGGCGCGCCCGCTGAGTTTCAAAAACTGGTAAAATTAGTGAGGCTTACCATGCGCGTTTCGGCGTATACTTTAGTAAAGGACAGCGTGGAGGCGAGGCTGTGAACCCGAAGGCGTTGCGCGTGCTGGAGGGCTACACGCTGCGCGAGGGCGCAGACAACGCCAGCCGCGCGAGGGGGCGCGAGCATCTGATGCGCACCATCCAAAACCTGATTCAGCCCGTCCGTGTATGGGTGAATCCTGACCACACCATCGAGACGGCGCTGATGCTGATGCGGGGGCACCGCTTGCAAGGGCTGCCCGTCTACGAAAGTGGGCAAGTGCTGGGGCTTGTGGAGTTGGAGCAGTTGCTGGGCGTCGCCCCCGATACGCCTGTGCGCGAGGTGATGACCACCGAACTGATGGTCGCCACGCCGCAGACGCCCTTGCGCGTCGTCGCCGAATGGCTGCAACGCCGCCGTCAGCCGCTGATGCCCGTCGTGGAAGGCGACCGACTGATTGGCGTCATCAGTGTGTACGACCTACTCTCGGAAATCGGGCGCAGCTATGACCCGATGACAGGGCTGCCCTGGTCGGACTACCTGCGCGAGTGGAGCATCGAGCGGCTTGCAGAGGGCAACGAAATCACCATCCTGTTTTTCGACTTGGACAACTTCGGCGCGTTCAACAAGCGGTACGGGCATCTGGTCGGCGACGAGGTGCTACGGCGTGTGGCGCAGTTGCTGCTCAGCGAGATTGACCCCCAGAACGATGTGGTGTGCCGTTGGGGCGGCGACGAGTTCGCGATTGCCACCCTGCGCCGCCGCGAGGAAGCGGGCTTGCTGGCGCACCACCTGAGCCGACAGATTGCCAGCATCCAACTGCCCGATGTGGACATCCCCGTCACGGTCTCCTACGGCTATCAGGGCGGCAAGCGCACGCGCGAGCGCGAGCAGGTGCATTACGCCGCCACCGTCGATAACCTTGTCAGCCTCGCCAGCCAAGAGTGCCTGATGATGAAAGGGTTGACGCCGCGCGCGGCGCAGGGCGGGCAACTCGCGCTGCCCATTCAAGCGGTCGTGGAGACGCCCGTGTCATCCGAGCGACGCATCAAAATCCAGAGCGTCTCCTACGAGCGCGAGGGACGCCGCGCCAAAGCGCGCGTCTACCTGCAGGCGGAGAGCCGCGTGCTGGAAGGCGCGTCCGAAGGCGACGCGCAGCCGCAGCGACTCGTCGCCGACGCCACCCTGAACGCGCTCCGACCGCTGACCCCCGCCAGCGTGCAAATCGCGCTGCTGCAAGTGGAAGAGACGCAAGGCGAGGCGGGACGCGCCATCGTGAATGTGGTCGTGCTGTGGGAGAACGGCGAAACACGCCAAGAGCTGGTCGGCAGCGCGCTGATGCGCGACGACCCGTACCGCGCCGTCGCCGCCGCCGTGCTGGACGCCCTGAACCGCCCCCTCGGACGCATGCTCGATAATGTCTGACCCTACCCCGACGCTCCCCATAGCAGCAGCGTAATCAGGCCGTTGTTGAGGGCGTGAATCACGATGCAGGGCAGCAGCGAGCGCGTGTGCGCATACACCAACGCCAAAATCGCGCCCAGCACGGTCAGCGGCAGGATACCGCCCAGAAACTGCGGGTGTATCACCGCAAACAGGTAGCCGCTGACGAACGCGCTCAGCCACACGCGCCCTGTGCGCTGCCAGAACACCTGAAACAGCACGCCGCGAAACACAAACTCCTCGATAATCGGCGCCAGCACCACCGCCTGCGCGAACAGCACCAGCCAACTAAGCGCGTCCTGCGCCTCCATCACGCGCTCGCCGATAGGGTTCGTTTGCTCGGCAGGCAGTGCAGGCGCAATCAGCAGCGTCACCACCAGCAACGCCGCCAGAAACGGCACATACGCTGCGTAGCCCATCAGCGACGCGCCCAGTTGACGCCAGAAGCCCTTACGAAACCACTCGATGCGCCCCAGCGCGTCTGCCTGACCCTGCAGCGACGCCAGATACATCAGCGGTAGCAGCACCGCCAGCAGATAAATCGCGTTCGCGCCGATCAGCCCCAAGTCGAGCAACACTTGGTTCAGCGCAGGCGCATTCAGCAGCACCAGCAGGAAAATCGCCAGCGCCCACAGCAGCGAGTCGTAGGCGAACGGCGACTCGTCGGGGGCAGGGCGCGCGGGCAACGGCGGGCGACTAATCAGATACCAGAGCAAGGCGCCCACCCCCGCCAGCCCCATAAACCCACCAACAAGCAGCACCCCGCCCAGCGTCAGCACGCCTTGCATCGCCCGCTGCGCCAGCGACTGCCGAATCGCGTTCGCGCGTTCCGTGTCGCCTGCGCGTGCGTAGAGCGTCATCTCCAGCAGGGTGCGCGCGAGCGGCGAGGGCAGCGCGCCCACCGACTCCAGCACGGCGGGCACGCGGTCGGCGTTCAGCGGCTGGGTGAGCGCGTCGCGCAGGCGCATCGCCTGCCAGCGTCGCGCCGAAGGTGTAAGCGTCTCCGACGGCAAATCGGGCAGGGCGCGGAGCGTTGCTGCCACGTCGCGCTGCTGGAACGCATGCGCCACAATCGCGCGATACACCGCCGCTTCGTAGGGCGCGTATGCCTCCTCCAGACCCGCTAAGGCTGCCTCTTGCGCCACCTTGGTCGCCAAGCCGCCCATACCCAGCCGTTCCACCGCCAGCGCGTAGCGAATCTGGAACTCCGCGCCCAACCGCTGGTTGCTCGATGCCAGCCCGCGCCCTTCAGACCCGCGAAACAGCAGCCAAAACTGCACGACATTCCCAGCGATGATAAAGGCGAAGAGGACAATCAGGAGCCACCAAGCGTAGCGTGCGGAGTCTCTCATGGTCAATTCTGGCGGAGGGTCTGGGATTCGAACCCAGGGTAGGGAGCATAACCTCCCTACAACCGCTTAGCAGGCGGCCCCTTTCGACCACTCAGGCAACCCTCCGCCTCGCACGGTGAATTATACCACATGTGCAAGGGGCTGTCAAGTGCCCCGATTTTAATTCGGCGGCGGAGGGAAGTCCAACACCGAGACGGGCACTTCGAAAGTGACGCCCGTGCCCCCGTCGGTGATGACCAGTCGGGTCGCGCCGCGCCGTAGCCCCGTGATGCGCACGGCGTTCGCGCTCAGTTTCTGCGCGGTCGCCAAGTTCGCATCGCGCGTGGAGAAGACGAAGTCCGCGCTTACGACGCCGTTCGCCTGCGTATCGCGCAGGGTCGCCGCGACTGGTATCTGCTCGCCCGCCCACACCTCGATGACAGCGGGGTTCGTCTCGATCTGGTAGCGGCTGAGGTCGTACTGGATTGAGCCGATAGAGCCTGCCACTATCGTGAACTCTTGCGCGACCACTTGTCCGTTGCTGAGGGTGGTCTCCACGCGGATGCGGTGCGTGCCGTTGGGCAGCACAATCCGCTGCGGGTTCTCCACCAGCTGCCCGTTGAGGAACACGTGCGCGCCTGTCGGGTTGCCAATCACGGCGAGCGAGAAGGTGGTCGCGCCGCCGCCTCCGCCGCCGCCCGAACACGCCAACAGGTTCAGCGCAAACAACGCGCCGAGCAGTCCCGTCGTCCATCGTATCGTCCAAGCACGCATAGTTCGGTTCTCCATAACTTACCCGACTTGCAGGATTTTCGCAACCCCCTCCTTAAGGTTCCCCCTGCCAGCAGGGGGAACCAAGCCTGCGTCCGCTTGGCTCCCTCGCGCAGCGGGGAAACCCCGCAAGCCATCCCGTCGGCTCCCCTCGCGACGCCGCGGAACCTATCCCGCTTCTCGGTTCCCCTCGCGAAGCGGCGGAACCTATCCCGCTTCTCGGTTCCCCTCGCGAAGCGGGGGGAACCTTAAGGAGGGGGGCGAAACCACTACTTTAGACGCCCGCTAAAACTCGGCGTTTCCAGGCGTGCGCGGGAACGGAATCACATCGCGAATGTTTTTCATGCCTGTGAGATACATCAGCATCCGCTCGAAGCCCAGCCCGAAGCCCGAATGGGGCGCGCTGCCGTAGCGACGCAGGTCTAAGTACCACCAGTAGTCCTGCTCGTTCAGCCCCATCTCGCGGATGCGTTGCAGCAGCACCTCGTAGCGTTCCTCGCGCTGGCTGCCTCCGATAATCTCGCCCACGCGCGGCACTAAAACATCCATCGCCCGCACCGTGCGCTCGTCGTCGTTCAGGCGCATGTAGAACGCCTTAATCTCGCGCGGGTAGTCCATCACAATCACGGGCTTTTTGAAATACTCCTCGGTGAGGTAGCGCTCATGCTCGGTTTGCAGATCGCTGCCCCACACGGGCGGGAACTCCCACTCGCGCGACGCGCCCTGCAGGATGCGAATCGCCTCCGTGTAGGTGATGCGCTCAAAGGGCGACTCGGCGACATGCTGCAGCGTCTCCAGCACGGTGTTGTCGATGCGCTCGTGGAAAAACTGCAAGTCCTCACCGCAGTGGTCTAACACATAGCGAATGATATATTTCAGGAACTCTTCGGCGAGGTCGGCGTTGTCGTGCAGGTCGTAGAACGCCATTTCGGGTTCGATCATCCAGAACTCAGCGAGGTGACGCGGGGTGTTGCTGTTCTCGGCGCGGAAGGTCGGTCCGAAGGTGTAGACCTTGCCGAAGGCGAGCGCGAAAATCTCCGCCTCCAGTTGCCCGCTGACGGTCAAATACGCGGGCTTGCCGAAGAAGTCCTGCGAGAAGTCCACCCGACCGTCGGGCGTTCGTGGCGGGTTCTCCAAGTCGAGCGTGGTGACGCGGAACATCGCGCCTGCACCCTCACAGTCGGAAGTGGTGATAATCGGGCTATGCACATACAGGAAGTCGCGCTCGTGGAAGAACTTATGAATCGCGTAGGCGAGCGCGTTGCGCACGCGGAACACCGCGCCGAAGGTGTTGCCCCGCACGCGCAGGTGGGCAATCTCGCGCAGGTACTCGAACGAGTGCCCCTTTTTCTGCATCGGGTAGGTTTCGGGGTCAGCGGTTCCGTAAATATGCACGGACTGGAGGCGCAACTCCACAGGCTGCTTGGGCGCGGGCGATTCGGTGAGGATGCCGACCGCCTCGATACACGCGCCTGTGGTGATGTGGCGCAGCGTCTCTTCGGGGATGACGCCCGCCTCCGCCACAACCTGCAGGCTCTTGAAGCGCGAACCATCGTTGAGTTCGATAAACGAAATCCCCTTCGAGTCGCGTCGGGAGCGCACCCAGCCGCGCACTTTCAGCAGGCTCCCAATCGGCTGCTCATACGCCTGCTTCACGGAGACCCACTTCGGTTCCATGACGGATATTGTACCTGAGCAGGTCAGGCACT
>Ga0308418_1000910_pt1 | contig 16092 bp, 14 predicted proteins | sample HotsprSampleR4cd_FD_203517 | JGI IMG/M metagenome (GOLD analysis project Ga0308418, IMG submission 203517) | Hot spring phototrophic mat microbial communities from Mushroom Spring, Yellowstone National Park, Wyoming, United States - 20090729_R4cd ... | reverse complement strand
GGGGTTGGGGGGTTAGAATTTTGAGGAGGGGGGTCAGAATTTGGAGGAGGCGGTGGAGGTGGCAGAGGTGGAGTGCCGGTTACATTTTTTAATCTACAACATACCTTATTATTACTACAACTGCATCCTAAAGTAACACACTCCACATTTGACCAATCAGAAGGATACGACCACTCACCATTACAAACCGGGTTACAAAACCCCGAGCCATAACCAACGCCTCCTTGACGAGTACATATTCCAGCATGACAACCTGTAATACAATTACAAGAATCATTAGGAGGAGGATTCGGAGGATTCGGAGGATTCGTTGGATTTGGATTATTTATCTGACAAGGTTCACAATACGAGCCTTGCCCCCACGGACAAGCTGATCCACCACTTCCATTTGAATTGCAACCAAATTTATGACACATCCGAGTCCCGGCTTGGCCATTTACTGTGCAAGATTCTGGATAATGTTCACTGCAAGGCACTAATCCCGAAGGACAAGCACCTTTAACCTCTTTATTAAGAAAAATCAATAAAATAAAAAAAATGATAGTTAAATAAATTAGTTTTAAAATTCGCATATTTTTATTTTTTATATTTGTTATAAAAATAAGCATAAAAAACATTATCAAGAAAATCATAATAAGTATAATCGGTCGATTTTGTTCTATAAATTAAATTCATTTTTGAATCGTAAAAATTTTTTTCAAGATAATCTAAAACATTTTTCAGATCTTCTAAATATACTTTATTGTTTGTTCTCTTATAAAGTTCCTCATCAAGAAAAGACACGTATAATAAATTTTGTACTGATTCTTTATTTAATATCAAGGCTCTATTTGCTAAATAAAAAGCTAAATCATAATAGTTTCGATTTAAAGTTGCATCATAAAGATAAAAAGAACCGATTGCTAAAAGTGGTAAGCCAGTTAATCGTTGCTCATTTTTATTATTAATATAGTATCTTAAAGCCGAATCAAAATATCCTTTAGCTAAATAGAGACTAGAAGGAGAGTTAAACCACTGATATTTGGTTACTAAATCAGTTATATAAGAAGAAAAAATTACAAAATCAGAAATATTTTGTGGTAAAAAAATATTATTTTTTTTAATTGTAAGACTCTTTCCTTCAATTTCATCTTTTATTTCTTCATAAGCGAAATTATTAATGTCTACATCCTGACTATAATTATTTATTTCAGTAAAAAAAAGTAGCACGGTCGATTGGCATATTTTTTTTAATTTATCCTCATCTTCTTTCATTTCTTTCATCTCAGTCATCTCTCTAAGAAATTTACAGTGCCAGAAATTGGGTTGTAAATTTTGATCGACAATATAATTAATGTTGTCCTTAACTAAAAATAAAAAGTCTTTATTCCCGTTTATTTTATAAAACTGTAAAGCCACCCAAATAAAAGGGATCGTTAATTGTTTATCTTTTGGTTGATTTTGACATTGATTATTTTGACAAGCTATGCCGATTGGATAAATCATCTTGTTATTAGTACCCGGGATAATTTCTTTTCCTCCTAAAGAAACTGTTTTATTAATAATATTTAAACTTTTATTTTCTTCTTTTTTAACTTCTTGATGCTTTTCATCTTTTAGAATATTATCGTCTACTTCTTTTCTTCTAAAAATAGAATTTTGTATTTTTGAATAATTTTTTTCAGAAAACGAAATATCTCCTAATTTTTGATTTTTTTTATTATTATTTCTAATTAATATAAAAAATGAAAAAATAATGATAAAAATAATTAATAAAATCAAAATTAAAATTAGTTTTTTATTTCTTAAAAAATTAATTAGTTCCATATCGTATTATAAAAAGTTTATATAAAAATTATTTTAAAATAAAGATAAAACTATCTTATGGTCCAAAAGATAAAAATTAATAATAATTCTTCACCCTCAAAAACCAATTACAAAAAACACATTCTGGTGATGACTTAGGAATTGGTCCTTGAAGAATTTTAATTGCCGCCTCAATTCTTTTTTTAATATCTTTTACCTTTCTTTCAATTTTTACTATATGTATAACCATTGGAAAACCATTAGTTAACTCTATTGACATCTCAGGAAAAAAATAAATCAGATAGCCAAAATTAGCCACCTTTTTACCATTTTCTTCCATTAAAAATAAATACTCATCAATCTGATTTTGATAGGCTGATAAGGTTTCTTTTTCACGTGGATCAGATGAGGCGGTTTTAAAATCAACTGGAATATGAAAACCTTGCTCATCAATCAAACACTCATCTAATTTTCCATAAAATCCATAATCATCATCAAACTGAAAATAATATCTTTCTCGAAATGGATTTTGAAGTGTGCCTTTAATTTTGCCATCAACAAGCGGAGGAATTTTACCTTTTAGTCGATAACTATCAAAGTATTTTTTTAAAATAATATCAAAACGGTTGGCTAGACGTGATTGAATCCCTTCTGGTAATTTTATTCCTTCTTTATATGACAGCCAAAAACAACGCGGGCAGCGATGAAGTTCTTCCAAAGCACTATGCGAAAGCCATTTAATTTTTTTTTGACCCCCCTGGTCCACCACCTGATTTTTTTCCTCAAAATCAAAAAGATCTTGCTGCATAAAATTTTAGTCGGGGAAGCGAGACTTGAACTCGCGACCTCACGCTCCCAAAGCGTGCGCTCTTGGCCATCTGAGCTATTCCCCGTAAAATCAAAATTAATTTTACCAAAAAAATAAATTAAAATGTTAAAATATTATATCCATCTTACTCTGATTTGCCAAAGCAAAGCAGATTAGATGGATATATCCCGACTCCGACGTCAAGATTAAGTAGGAGTCCGAATATCTAACGATTATGTTGGAGTATCGGACTCATTTTTTAAAATTTTAATGACGTGGGATTAACTATGAATCTTTTAGTCACTGGTGGGGCTGGATTTATTGGTTCAAATTTTATTCTTTACTGGCTTAAAAAATATCCTCAAGATAAAATTTTAAATTTAGATAAACTCACCTACGCTGGCAATCTTGAAAATCTAAAAACTGTTGAAAATAATTCCAATTATGCTTTTGTTAAAGGTGATATCTGCAACCTTTCTTTAGTTGACTCACTTATTAAAAAATACAATATTGACACCATTGTTCATTTTGCCGCCGAATCCCATGTTGACCGCTCGATTATGGACCCAGCGCCTTTTATCAAAACCAATGTTGAAGGAACTTATGTTTTACTTGAGGCGGCTTTAAAAAATAAAATTAAGCGCTTCCATCATATCTCAACTGATGAAGTTTTTGGCGCTTTGCCTTTAAACTCCAAAGAAAAATTCAACGAGAAAACTGCCTACAACCCAAGAAGTCCCTACTCTGCTTCAAAAGCCGCCTCAGAACATTTAGTTCGCGCTTATTATGTTACTTACGGCTTGCCCATTACTATTTCAAATTGTTCCAATAACTATGGTCCTTATCAATTTCCCGAAAAATTAATTCCTCTAGCAATAACCAATATTATCGAAGGAAAAAAAGTTCCAATTTACGGTGATGGTTTGTATGTTCGTGATTGGCTTTATGTTGAAGATCACTGCAAAGCTTTAGATTTGATTTTACATAAAGGAAAAATTGGTGAAACCTATTTTATCGGCGGACTAACAAAAGATATTCCCAATATTGAAGTGGTAAGAAAAATATTAAAAATAATGGGAAAGGATGAAAGTTATATTGAGCATGTGAAAGACCGACCTGGTCATGACCGGCGCTATGCGATAGACTGGAGTAAAATCAATCGTGAACTTTCCTGGAAACCAGAAGCTGACTTTGATACCGGCTTAAAACTAACTGTTGATTGGTATTTGAAAAATAAGGATTGGTGGAGAAAAATAAAATCAGGTGAATACCAAAAGTATTATGAAAAGCAATACAATAAATAATTTTTAATTTTTATGTTAAAAATCGCTATTACCGGAGCTGATGGACTAGTTGGTTCAAGAATTATTGAACTTATAAATAATAAATTTCAATTTATTCCTTTACCATCTTTCTTAATGGATATCACCAACAAAAATCAAGTCTACCAAGTTTTAAAAGAGACCAACTTTGATCTTTTTCTTCATTTAGCTGCTTACACCAATGTTGCCAAAGCCGAAAAAGAAAAAGATTTAGCCTACAAAATCAATATTGAAGGAACAAAAAATGTCTTTGAAGTTGTCTCTTTAAAAAAGAAAAAATTTATCTATATCTCAACTGACTTTATTTTTGATGGTAAAAAAGAAAACGCGCCATTTTTTGAAACCTCAACCCCCAATCCAGTGGGTTTTTACGGAGAAACTAAATATCAAGGCGAAAAAATTGTCAAGGATCAAGGAATGATTGTGAGAATCTCTTATCCCTATCGTAATTTCTTTCCAAAAAAGCCTGATTTTGTCCATAAATTAAAAAATTTTTTAGAACAAAAAAAAGAATTAAAAATGATTAAAAATGCTTTAATGACGCCTACGTTAGTTGACGATATTGCTTTTGGATTAAAATACCTTATTAAAAACTATGCTCCCGAAATCTTCCACCTGGTAGGGAGTGCCACCTATTCCCCTTATGATGCGGCAAAAATTATTGCCAAAAAATTTAACCTTCCTCTTTCTCTTATCAAAGAAACAACCTACGAAGAATATATAAAAGGAAGATCGCTTTTTCCTCAATATAGTGACATTCGCAGTTTGACAAACAATTTTTTTCCAATGTCTGATTTTGAAACTGGTTTGGAAAAAATTATTCGTAGTCAAAAATAGAAAGAATCGGATAATGATCAGAAAAATCGACATTAATCCGCCTTGTTTTTTTTAGTTTTAATCCTTTGTAAAATATGTAATCAATTTTTAATCTGTCAGTAAAAAACCAACTAAAAATTTTTGTGGCAATTCGTCCAATGAAAGGATAAGTTCTAATTACTTTTTTATTTTTTAAACTATAAATTATAGTATAAAAAATAGTTTTTGTTGCTTCTTTTAAACCATATTGATAAATTAATTTTTCCAATCTCCTTCTCCCATATGGTAAATAGTTAAAATCTCCAGCAATAATAGTAATTTTCTTATTTTTAATCTGATAATAATCAAATAAATCTTTTAATGCTTTTATTTTTGCTCCATTCGTTGTTAAAACAGGAAAATGATTGTTGTAAATAGTAATATTTTTTTTGGTTAAAGAATCATAAAGAGTGTTTTCCAAAACTGTTCTTTTTTCTTTAGTGTTAGCTAAAAAATTAAAAATTAGCGACAAAATTCTATCAAATAAATTAGGAAAAAATATCAAATAGGAGTTTTTAATAACTGAAAAACGACTAGAATTATAAAAAGTTGCCACACCAAAAATCTTCCCAGATTTAATAAAAGAATTGGAAAAATCAGCTAGTTTATAACCATAAGACTCAACTAATTTTAAATTCTCTTCTGTTGTTTCAACTTCCTGAACACAAATAATATCAGGCTGATATTTTTTGATGATTTTATCAATTGCTAAAAATCCGTGATTAAAACAAGTATTGTAAGTTAAAAAAGTAAATCTCATTTTATTTTTATTATACCATCAACCACCAATCATAAGAATTTATATTATATAGGATATCTTATAGTTTTAATCAATTTTATTATAGGTCTTGACAATTAAATTTTTTTTGTTTATAATTTTAAATATGATTGATATAAAAATAAAAATTAAAAAACAGAAAGAGTATAAAGAAGAAAAATTATTAAACTTTGCCGCTCAACAATTTAAGAAGCTTATAAAAAGAAATCTAAAAATTCCAATTACCTTATATCACTTATAAAAGAATAAAAAAAGAAAAAAGAGCATCACTACCGCTCGCTTTTGGGATGTCGACGAGTAGTAATGCTCTCTTAAAAAGAGTAGCAAAATATTTTTCTCTTGTCAATAGCTTTTTTAATTTACTTGATACAAAGCCCCAAGTTTATTAGAACTCTCAAAGATTTTTTTTCCAATTATAGAAAATTTTTCTTCGTTTAAATTAGGATATTTCTGCCGCTCTAAACTAGAAACTATCACATATTTAATATGATATTTTTTTAATAAATTTTTCAAATCATTTACTTTGTTTTTATTAATTCTTCTTTCTTTTAATACGACTAATTTTTGATTTGGAAAAATTAAATTAGGATTTTTTATCTTATCTTTATTTAATTCATAAATCATTTTCCAATTATCGAATTTAATTTTTTCTGCTATTTTAATAAGATAATCATTAGGGCGAACTGTATAATATTCCTGATAATTGTCATATAGATTTAGTTCATAAATTGTTTGAATATCCGGGATTCTTTTCCCAACCACATCAGCCGACCCGCGCCAAAGCCACTGATGGACCCACCAACCAGCCACCGTTGGCAAACCAGTAAAAGCCGAAATTCTTTCATAATCAGTATAAGAATCTCCTTGAGCCTCCAAAATCACCGGTTGACCGGAAACATTTTTATTTAAATAATCGATAATTTCTTTATCTTGAGGATAAAGATCTTTCAACCACAAGCTTCCATCAATTTGTGGCTTTTTCCTTAAATCACCGTAATAAGAATGAATCGCAAAAAAAGGATAAATTAGAACAAAAAATAACATTAAAACAAACAACATCTTAAAAAATATCTTCCACTGCCATTTGATTAAATTGGAAACCTGATAAAAAACTATTATTGAAGCCGCACTCATCATAATAAATGCTTGATAACCCAATTTAAACATCGTATTGGCACGAAAATGAGCCGGGTAAATATCTTTAATGTAAAAAAATTCAGGAATTAAGATTAAAAATGTTCCAAAAGAAAACAAAACTAAAATAAAATCAGATATCTTAGGTAAAAAAACTGCTTCTTTATTAAAAATTTTTTCTCTATTTTTCAAAAACAAAAAAATTAAAAAGCTGATCCAAAAAAATCCCCAAAGTAAAAAAAGCATCCAAAAAGGAGATATTTGACAGTTGTCTTTTTCAAAAAGAAAAGGTTTTAAATAGCCAATATTTACTAAAAAAGAGGGAGCGCAGTTAACGCCAATACCGCCAACAAACGGTTTGAAATGAAAAGAAAAAGGCAAAGAAAAAAATAAAAATGAATAAAGAATAATAAATAATGAATAAACAAATCTAGCGCTGATTTTAAAGATTAAAAAAGATAAAATTATTGCCAAAAGAAAGTAAATTGGGCCATCGAAAGCATTAGTCATATAATTTATCGCAATCATAAAGCCAACAATAAGTGTATTAACTATCATCAAAAACCAATTATTTTGTCTTTCTAAATTATCTTTAAACAAAAAAAAGAAACGAAGCAAAATCAAAAGGGTTAAAAGAACAAAAGGAATATCAAAGACATGACCATGAAGATCAGCTACCACATAAGAATAAGAAGGAAATTCATGAATGGTATAAGGAATAAAACGAGTAGCATTGGGATACCAGTATGAGATAGGATTAAACCACGATAAAATCTTCCAAAAAGGAATTGGATTGTCGTTAGGATAGCCTTTGGTAAAAAGATAAATCGTATGAAAGTTACCGCCTAAATTGGTCACAAAACTGGCTAAAAGACTGATAAAAATCAATTTTCCCAAAAACGCTCCGTTTTTAACTTTTTTGGCAATTAATTGATTAGAAAAAAATATTAAATTAAAAACAAAAGAAAAAATTAAAGTTATCCCCAAAGCAAAAATTGTCGCAAGGATTAAATTATAACCAATTGCCGGTTTAATATTATTAAGCTTAATTAATAAAGCCCCGGTTAAATGACCAAAATAGTAATAGTTAATCGGATAACCTTGAGGTTTTAAATTATCAGCCGAATACCACATATCCAAAGGTGGAAAATATTGGCTTCGAAGAATTGAGTTGATAAATCCAAAGTCCATAAACTTCTCAAGACTATGAATTGATGGTTCTTGAGAACGAACAAAAACCCAAAAGAAAAAGGCGGCAATAAACAAAAATTCTTCTAAAAAAATTAAAAAAAATTGGTGTGAAGATTCTTTTTTTCTTTTTCTTTCAGTCTTTTTCCACAAAAAAAGATTAAAAATTAAAAATCCAAAAACAATTAAAATAAGACTAAACCGAGAAAAGGAAAGAAGTCTTAATGTTCCTAAAACATAACTCGTATAAGAAACAAAAATTATTGCCAAAACCTTTGAAAATGGATAGGCAAAATCAAAGAAATTAGAAAAAATCCGCCTAGTTAAAGGATAAAAAATAATTCCTAGTAAGAATAAAATCAACCACCAATAAAAAGAAATAATTAGCCAATCCATAAGAAAATATTATATAATAATAAACTATAAACTAATTATGGAACCAAAGTATCAACCAAAAAATTTTGAAGAAAAAATTTATCAGTTTTGGGAAGAAAAAAAACTTTTTGAGGCAAAAGTTAACTTCAAAAAAAAGCCTTTCTCAATTATTCTTCCACCACCAAACGCTAATGCTGATCTTCATTTAGGTCATGCTTTATATGTTTATGAAGACATTATGATTCGTTATCACAAGCTTTTGGGCGATGAAGTTTTATGGCTTACCGGTGCTGATCATGCCGGTTTTGAGACACAATATGTTTTTGAAAAGGAATTAAAAAAGCAAGGCAAAAGTCGTTTTGATTTTGATAAAAAAACTTTGTACCAAATGATTTGGGACTTTGTCATGAAAAATCGAGAAAATATGGAAAAGCAACTTAAAAGACTTGGCTTTGCCTTAGATTGGTCAAAGAAAAAATTTACTTTAGATCCTGACGTTGTCAAAATCGTCAAAGAAACCTTTAAAAAACTTTATGACTCACAATTACTTTACAAAGAAAAAGCGATTGTCAATTATTGCATCAACTGCGGCACGTCTTTTTCTGATTTAGAAGTCACCTATAAAGAAAAACAGACAAAACTTTGGTATATTTTGTATCCTTTTGATATTAATCATAAAGAAAAAGGAGGAATAACGGTGGCAACCACCAGACCCGAAACCATGCTTGGTGATGTGGCTGTGGCTGTTAACCCTAAAGATAAACGATATAAAAAAATTGTTGGAAAAACTGTCACTCTTCCCCTAGTTAATAAAGGAATAAAAATAATTACTGATTTGGCCGTTGATCCAAAGTTTGGCACTGGCGCCGTCAAAGTCACTCCTTATCATGACCCAACCGATTTTGAAATTGCCAAAAGACAAAATATTCACCCCTCATTATATCGACAAGTAATAGACTCCGATGGAAAAATGACGATTTTAGCCGGCAAAGATTTTGAAAGACTATCGATAAAACAAGCCCGAGAAAAAGTAATTACCCTTCTTAAAGAAAAAAAATTACTAGTTAAAGAAGAAGATTATCTTCATCGCGTTGGTCATTGTTATAAATGTGGTGGCGTGATTGAACCTTTGCCAATGGAACAATGGTTTGTTAAAATAAAACCATTAGCTAAAAAAGCTAAAGAACTTATTCAAAAAGAAAAAATCAAAATTATTCCCAAAAGATTCAAAAAAACTTTAATCTGGTGGCTTAACAACTTTCATGATTGGAATATCAGTCGTCAAATTGTTTGGGGAATTCAAATTCCGGCTTACTTTTGTAATCATTGTCAACAATGGTTTGTTTCAGTTGCTGAACCAAAAGAATGCCCAAACTGTCATAAAAAAAATTTTGTCCAAGAAAGCGATACTTTTGATACTTGGTTTTCTTCGAGTCAGTGGCCTTATGCGACTTTACAAACACTGGGAAAAGATATTTTTGACTTTTTTTACCCAACTTCGGTAATGGAAACTGGCTATGACATCTTGCCTTGGTGGGTGTCACGGATGATTATGCTTGGTGTTTTTTCAACTGGCAAAGAACCTTTTAAAACTGTATTCCTTCACGGTTTAGTCCGCGACAAGTTTGGTCAAAAGATGAGCAAAAGCAAAGGCAATGTTATAAATCCCATGGAAATGATTGATAAGTATGGAGCTGATGCTCTAAGACTTGCTTTAGTTTTTGAGGTTAAAGAAGGGGCTGATCAGTCGCTTTCTGAGGAAAAAATTATTGGGATGAGAAATTTTGTCAATAAAGTTTGGAATATTGGCCGTTTTATCTACCTAAATTCTAAAGCGATAAAATCAAATGTTAAAAACAAAAATCAACCGCAAACTGATAAAATTTTAAAAAAATTAAAAAATGACTTTGAAAAAGAAAAAAAGCAGTATCAAAAATTAATGAAAAATTATAAATTTTCTTTAGCTTTAAGTTTAATTCATAAATTTTTATGGCACCGTTTAGCAGATATTTACCTTGAACAGTTGAAAGATGAAATAAAAAATGGTAATATTAAAGCTCTTGATGAATTAAAAAAAGTTTATTTAGATAATTTAAAAATGTTGCATCCCTTTGCTCCGTTTGTTACGGAAGTGATTTGGAAAAAATTTTTTGGCGAAAAAGAAACGATATTAAAAGTTAATACAAAATAATACGAATTATGCGAATTTTTATACGAATGACGCAAATTATACGAATTAATTAACATAATAAGTTAATATCATTATTATGAAACGCACCTGGCAGCCAAAAAAGAAAAAAAGACAAAGAAAACATGGCTTTTTGAAACGAATGGCAACAAAAAGTGGAAGAAAGGTTTTAAAAAGAAGAAGATTAAAAGGAAGAAAAAGACTAGCAGTTTAAATTCTTATGATTGAAAATAATTTTTTTAATACTTTTTTTGTTATCCCAATCCTTAACCTTTTGGTTTTTTTGTATAAAGGCTTTTCTTTCTTAAAAATTCCTGGTGCTTTTGGTTTTGCAATTATTGGTCTAACAATCATTCTTCGTCTTCTTCTCCATCCTTTTTTCAAATCACAAATGGAAACGGCTAAAAAAATGCAGGAATTAAAACCCCATCTTGATAAACTTTCAAAAAAACACAAAAACGACCCAAAAACATTGCAAAAAAAACAACTAGAATTATTTCAACAACATAAAATCAACCCTGCCGCTGATTTTTTATTTTTAATTATTCAATTTCCTATTTTTATCGCTTTATACCAGACCCTATCGTTTTTTTTAATCAATAATGGAAAAAAAGTCGTTGATGAAATTAATAGAGTGGTTTATTTTTCTTTTTTAAAAATAACCACTATTAATTCTTGGTTTTTTGGTTTTGACTTGGCCAAAAGCCCAGCCCAAATTAATATCTGGTATTATTATTTGATTCCTGTTATCACGGCTTTTTTACAATACCGGCAGACTAATATTATGCAAAAGCCAAGCAACAATAGTAAAGGAAATAAAAATGACACTAATAATGAAAAAACAAATCATAAAGAAGGAAAAAACAGCAGCGAAGATTTTCAAAAAGTAATAAATATACAAATGAAGTTCATTTTTCCCTTAATGATTGCTTTTTTTGCTTATATGTTACCGGTTGGCATGTCTTTGTATTGGAATATCTTTTCTATTCTTAGTATAATTTATTATCAAAAGTTAAATAAAAATTCATATGAAAAAAATTGAAACTATAAAAAAAGAAACTGAAGAAATAGTTAAAAAAATAATTGATAATTTTACGTTGGAGGTTGCTGAAGAAAATGATGTTTTTCATGTTAATATCAGAACCGAAGAAGCCTCAACTATTATTGGTCGTTTTGGCGAAACAATCCGCTCTTTACAAAAAATTTTAGAGGTAATTTTATATAAAACCTTTGGCCAGTCAGTAGAAGTTTTAGTTAATGTCAATGATTTTCGCCAAAAACAAAAAGAAAAGTTGGAAAATTTGGTTGAAAGTTTAGCTAAAAAAGTCGAAGAAACTGGGCAAGAACAAACGGTTAATAATCTTTCTTCTTATGAAAGAAAAATGATTCACCAGTTAGTGACCAAAAAATACCCAAATCTTACTTCTTATTCTACTGGCGAAGGAAGACTAAGAAAACTTGTGATTGCCAAAAAGGAATAAAAATTATAAAAAACCCCGCCTAAAACGGCGGGGTTAACTTTCAAATTTTTTAACCTTCTTAAAAAAAGTTATTAATACTCTTCAGGCATTGATGGGGTTGCTGGTTGAGTTTCTTTTTTTTCTGGAATGTCGGTAATTAAAGCCTCAGTGGTCAAAATCATTGTTGCCACTGAAGAAGCATTTTCCAAAGCACTTCTTACCACCTTAGCCGGATCAACAATCCCTTGTTTAAACATCGATCCAAACTCTAATGTCAAAGCGTTAAATCCGTAGTGTGGATCTTTTGATTCTTCTACTTTTTTAAGTACCCAACCACTATCAACCCCGGCATTTTTAGCAATCATTCTAACCGGTTCAGCTAATGCTTTATAAACGATATCTACACCGGTTTTTTCTTCTTCAAACTCCATTTTATTTTTTAAGGCCAAAAGACTTTTTCTTGCTTGTAACAAAGTAACTCCACCACCAGCAACAATTCCTTCTTCTAAAGCGGCTTTAGTGGCTGACACCGCATCGTTTACTCTTTCTTTTCTCTCTTTCATCTCAACTTCGGTCGCCGCACCAACGTTAATCACTGCCACACCTCCTGCTAACTTTGCTAGTCTTTCTTGTAATTTTTCTTTATCAAATTCTGAGGTTGTTTCCTCAATCTGTCTTTTGATCTGAGCGATTCTGGCTTTTATTTTTTCTTCATCCCCTTTACCACCAATGATTCGACAGTTTTCTTTATCAGCCCAGACTTTATCGGCTCGACCACAGTCTTCTACCTCAACATTTTCAAGTTTTTTTCCCAACTCTTCAGAAATTACCGTTCCTCCAGTTAAAATAGCAATATCTTCAAGCATTTCTTTTCTTCGGTCACCAAAACCAGGGGCTTTAACCACCAAAGCGTTAAAAACGCCTCTTAATTTGTTGACAACCAAAGTGGCTAAAGCCTCACCTTCAACCTCATCGGCAATAATCACCAAATTCTTGGAGACTTTAACAAATTTCTCCAAAAATGGCAAAAGATCAGAAATGGCTGAGATTTTTTTATCAGTGATTAAAATATATGGATCCTCAACTTCAGCCACCATTTTTTCGGTATCGGTAACAAAATAAGGTGAGGCGTACCCTCGATCAAATTCCATTCCTTCTTTGTATTCAATTTCCATTTGCAATCCTTTCCCCTCTTCAACCGTTACCACCCCATCTTTACCCACTTTCATAATCGCCTCAGCAATTTTTTTACCAATTTCCGCATCACCGGCAGAAATGGTCGCTACCTGAACAATTTCTTCTTCTTTTTTAATATCAATTTTTTTGGCCATCTTTTTAATTTGTTCAACCACGGCTTTGACTGCTTCATCAATCCCTCTTTTTAAAATCATTGGGTTAGCCCCAGCCGTCACATTTTTTAATCCCAAATTAACCATTGTTTGGGTAAGTAAAGTGGAAGTAGTTGTTCCATCACCAGCCACATCATTGGTTTTGGAAGCGGCTTCTTTTACCAATTGAGCTCCCATATTTTCAAATGGGTCAGGAAGCTCGATTTCTTTTGCAACCGATACACCATCATGAACCACATTGGGCGCTCCCCATTTTCTATCCAAAGCCACATTACGACCCCGTGGGCCTAAAGTGGTTACCACCGCTTTGGCTAAAATATTAACACCAGTAGCCAGTTTTTGTCTGGCTTCTTCAGAAAACTTCAGTTGTTTTGCCATAGGTTAAATTAAGAAAAATTTATAACAACAAGCTTCAAGAATCGTTTACTCTAAAACCGCCATAATATCTTTTTGTTCGATTAAAAGCCACTCTTCACTCCCAACTTTTATCTCATTACCGCCCCATTTTTTATAAATCACTTTTTGCCCTTTTTTAACTATCATGGGAATTGTCTTTCCCTCATCATTCAATCCTCCTGAACCAACGGCCATCACTTCTCCCACTTGTGGTTTTTCTTTAGCCGTATCTGGAATAACAATTCCTGAGGGTAAAACTTCTTCTTGGGTTAAAGGTTTAACTAAAACATAATCAAAAAGGGGTTTTATATTTTTACCATCGTTTTTTATCATAGACTTTTTTTAAAAAAATTTGTAACATTAATTTTACAAGACTTTTTTATTATATTATAAATATAGAAAAAAAATCCCATTTTGTCAAGAGGATATTTAGTCTGCTAATCATATGGACAATCAAAAAAGCTTGTCAGAAATAGAAAAATTAAAATCTATTTTGCAAAGTAGTGAGTTACCTGCTAATTTAAAAGAAAAGGCGCTTGAACAAATTGAAAGAATTAACCTCACTTTAAAATATGGCGGCAGTCTTTCTCAACTTGATATTACCGCCAAATATATTGATTGGATCACTCATCTTCCTTGGTCTAAAAAAACTGAGGATATTTTAGACATCAAAAGAGCCAAAGAAATCTTAGATAAAAATCATTACGGCTTACAAAAAGTTAAGGAAAGAATCTTAGAGTATGTCTCAATTCTAATTTTGCAAAAACAAAAACAACAAAATGAAAAAATAAGTTATCATGCACCAATTCTTTTTTTTGTTGGTCTTGCTGGCACAGGAAAAACAACATTTGCCTTATCAATTGCCGAAGCTTTGGGAAAAAAATTTGTCCGGATTCCTTTTGGAGGATTATCATCGGCTTTGGATCTTCGTGGTCAAGCAAAAACCTCGCCTGAGGCCGAACCAGGAATGGTTGTTAAAGCTTTAAGACGAGCTAACAGTCTCAATCCGGTGATCCTCCTTGATGAATTGGATCGGGTGACTGAAGAAACGCGCTCGGCAATTATGGGAGTTTTAATTGAAATCCTTGATCCAGGCCAAAATAGCAGTTTTGTTGATTATTTTATCGATTACCCAATTGATCTTTCTCAAGTCTTATTTGTGGCAACTGCTAATAATACCCACAATATCTCAACGGCGGTTTTGGACCGATTAGAAATTATTCAAATGCCATCATATACTGATGAGGAAAAAATTGCGATTGCGAAGAACTTTGTTCTTCCCCGTTATCTTAAAGAAACCGGACTAACAGCGGAAAATTTAAAAATTGAAGAAAATTTTTGGCCTAAATTAATAAGACCTTTGGGTTTTGATCCAGGAATAAGAAGTGTTGAAAGAAAAATAGAGGAAATTGTGAGAAAAGTTGCATATAAAATTGTTAACGGGCAAGGAAAAACATTTATTATTAATGAAAATAATCTAAGAGAGTATATATAGAATTCAAAATTTAAAATCCAAATATCAAAATTTAAAGAGAAAATCAACTCAATTGTCATTCCTGATTTAATCAGGAATCCATATAATTTTTACCTCTTTTAAAGGTATGATTATATAGATTCCCGATTTCGCGGGAATGAAAATATAACAACTTTTACACTATTCTTACACAACGTTTATACTATGTTTACACCCCCTCTGACGCGGTTTACACTAATTTCAATCCCCCAATCTACATTTATCTCCGTTTATCTCTATTTATCTCTATTTATCTCAATGTATCTCTTTTTTATAAACTTTTAACTTTTTTTTCCTATTTATCCGATTCTTCTGATTTTTCTGTTGGTATTTTTGTAAGGTTTAATGTTAAACGTTTAATTTTTTTTTCTTGCACTTTTGGTCTTCATATCTTATACTTTACTCTTATGACGCTTACTATTGTTGGTCACGGTTATGTTGGTTTGGTTTCGGCTTGCGTTTTTGCTGATTTTGGTAATGAAGTTTATGTAATTGGCAGAAATAAAGAAAAAATTAATCGTTTAAAAAATGGAGATCCAATAATTTTCGAGCCTGGTCTTAAAGAACTTTTAGAAAAAAATTTAAAAGCCGGTCGTCTTCATTTGACTTTAGACTATCAAGAAGCCATCCCTAAATCAGAAATTGTCTTTATCACCGTCGGGACACCACCCAAAAACAATGGTGAAGCGGATCTTTCGGCGGTTTTTGAAGTAGCAAAAAATATCGCCAAAAACTTAAGCAGTCACTTTACCGTTGTTTCTTGCAAAAGCACGGTTCCCGTCGGTACCAATAAAAAAGTGAAAGAGATTATTAAAAAACATGCCCCCAAAAAAGCTCAATTTGCCGTTGCCTCCTGCCCTGAGTTTTTAAGAGAAGGAAGTGCCATTACCGATACTTTAAACGCCGACCGAATTGTTATTGGTTCTTCATCAAAAAAAGCG
>Ga0308418_1000909_pt1 | contig 16110 bp, 9 predicted proteins | sample HotsprSampleR4cd_FD_203517 | JGI IMG/M metagenome (GOLD analysis project Ga0308418, IMG submission 203517) | Hot spring phototrophic mat microbial communities from Mushroom Spring, Yellowstone National Park, Wyoming, United States - 20090729_R4cd ... | reverse complement strand
CCCCTCACCCACTCCGCCATTTCTGTGGTACCCTTCGTAACGGCAGTACCTTGCGCAAGATGGAGGATAATCAATGACCACGAACGAGATGACACAACTGGCAGCATTGGGGCCGCTCGATGGCCGGTATCGCAAGGATGTCGCAGTGCTGGCCGGTTTTTTCAGCGAGGCAGCTCTTTTTCGTTATCGGGTACGGGTGGAAGTCGAATATCTGATCTTTCTCTCGCGTGCCCGTGGCATTCACTTCGTACCACCGCTTACGCCGCCCCAACAGGCTGCATTACGAGCGCTCTACCGCCAATTCAGCGATGAGGATGCGCTGGCGATTGCGGCCTGGGATCGGCGCGTCAATCACGATGTGAAGGCGGTTGAATACTGGTTGCGCGAACGATTGACCGCCCTCGGTTTAACCGGTCATCTTGAGGCCGTTCACTTTGCGCTTACTTCAGAAGATGTCAACAATTTAGCATATTCATTGATGGTGAAAGAGGCGCGTGAGTTGGTCTTGCTGCCGGCCCTCGAAGCGTTGCGTGAACGAATACGGCAACTGGCCGACGAAGAGGCGGCGACCCCTATGCTGGCTCGTACCCATGGTCAACCGGCTACACCGACGACGTTTGGGAAAGAAATGAATGTCTTCTACATGCGATTACGGCGGGCGATCAACGATGTGATGTCGATTCGCATTACCGGCAAACTCAACGGCGCCAGCGGTGTCTTTGCCGCGCATTATGCCGCGTTGCCCCAGATCGACTGGTTGAAATTCTCGCGAGCGTTTGTCCGCTCACTCGATCTGGAACCAATCTTGCTGACCACGCAGATTGAACCGCACGATACAATCGCCGCGCTCTGTGATGCCCTCAAACGGATAGGAGCCATTCTGACCGATCTGAGCCAGGATTGCTGGCGTTACATTAGTGATGGCTATCTGGTACAGGCCACCCGCGCCGGTGAAGTGGGTTCTTCGACTATGCCGCACAAGGTGAATCCGATTGATTTCGAGAATGCCGAAGGCAATCTGGCCCTGGCCGGTGCACTGCTCGAGTTGTTCAGTCGCAAGCTGCCGGTTTCACGGCTCCAACGCGATCTTTCAGATAGTACCGTCTTACGGAATCTGGGGCTGGCTTTCGGCTATTGCCTGCTTGCCTATCAGCGGTTACTCCGCGGTCTGCAAAACATCGCCGTTGACCGTGACCGTCTACGCCGCGATCTCGATGCCCACCCGGAAGTGTTGGCCGAAGCGATTCAGACGATTTTGCGCCGTGAAGGTTTTGCTGAACCATACGAATTGTTGAAAGAGTTTTCGCGTGGTCGTACCCTCACCACCGATGATCTGCACCGCTTTATCGCTAGTCTGCCGGTCAGTGATGCGGTGCGCGCCGAGTTGCAGGCCCTTACTCCGGCAACGTATATTGGCCTGGCCGTCAAACTTGCCCAACTTCGCGATGAGGCGACAGTGGGTAACTGGACATAGCGCGGATGCAAGATAATTCCACTGCCACGATGGTGCTGATCGTGGCAGTGGCTTGATTTTGGTCATTATGTACACGATTTTGTGTTTGCAATCTATTGACAAAGAGTGTACACTACAAAAAGAACAGTTCGCTGTCAGGCAGCATTCAGTTGTGTCGCTAATAGAACGTTGCCGAAAGATGCGCCCTATGATCGTATGTGCATTACCCACAACGTTTGTCTTCAGATCAAGCCTCATGTGTAGAAAGGTGGGCAGGGATGGCCGCTGTTGAATTAACTGTGTGTCGGCTCTGCGCACGAAGCCGTCCCGACATCTGGCGAACGCTGGCCCATTTACGGGCAATGCATCCCAATGAACTGTGCATCGTGGAACTCGACTGTATGGCCGCCTGTGATGATGTACCGGCGATCATGATAGATTACGACTACATTCCCCGCATTACCCCGCAGCAGTTGATCGATCTGGTTGAAGCGCGTCTGAATGGGAAAGAGGAAATCGGAAAGATGAGCGAAAGGTAGGGGCGGATGCCCGACTCCTCACACCGCTACCCCTAACCGATTTATCATGGCACAACGAGATTTTCAGCAGGTGCTCACATTGAGGTATTGGCGCTCTGGGTAACCTTTAAAAACACCTCTTCCAGATTGCTGGTTTGGGCCGTAAAGTGGATAATTTCGACCCCATGTTGTACCAGATGGGTCAGTAATGCACTGACCGCCCGATCATCGCCATCAATATCAATAATCAGACGGGGCGGGCCTTCGTCTTGTATTGCCCGCACGGCAAGGACATGCTGCGCCGCAGTTGCCGCAATCACCGCTTGCTCGAGATCGCTGATCACATGCACTTCAAACGTCCGGTGTGGCTGCAACGAGCGCATAATCGTCTCAACATCCCCCGACGCCAGTAGGGTGCCACGCTCGATGATCCCGATGTGTGTACACATCTCGGCCAGCTCGGTCAGGATGTGGGAGCTGATCATGATCGTCTTGCCCATCCGGCGCAGCTCGCGAAGCAGTTCACGCAACTCAACGCGCGCCCGCGGATCGAGGCCGCTGGCCGGTTCATCCAGGATCAGCAGTTGTGGGTCGTGGATCAGGGTACGGGCCAGACTGAGCCGCTGCTTCATCCCGCGCGAGAGCGACATCACATCGCTATCACGTTTGTGTCCCAGGTCAACCAGGGTCAGGAGATCATCGATCAGCCTTGCCCAGCGCGATGGCGGTATCTGATACGCAGCAGCGAAAAATTCGAGGTATTCCGCCGCCGTCATGTTATTGTAGAACCCAAACGCATCAGGCATGAAGCCGACGACACGACGGACTTCGTTGCGCTGGTGCGTAACTGAAAATCCTGCTACCCACGCCTCACCACCCGAAGGCTTGAGTAAGGTGGTCAGAATACGCATTGTTGTTGTTTTACCAGCACCGTTGGGGCCGATAAAACCGTAAATAGCTCCCGTCGGAATGTGCAGGTTCAGATGGTTCAGCGCCAGCATTTCCCCGTAGTAGCGGGTCAACTGTTTAGTTTCGACAATTGCTGTCATATGACTAATTATTCACTGTGTCTGTAAAGTTTATCGCAGTGCGATGATATAAAGCGTTTCACCACGCAACGCGGTTGCGCCACTATTCACCTGCATAACCGGCGATGCCTCGTTACTCCAACCAACCAGATACACCTGATCACCGGGAAATCGCGGGCCAGCTTCTTGTAATAAAATAGACCAAAACATATTTTCTATGACTGCCGTATGGGAAAAGATCGTTCCATCACTAGTGGGCATGAAATCGCGCAAGAAATTATCGTTACCGTCTTGCAGATTGATGGTTACTTCAGCACTAGGCGCGAGTTTTCCAATCCACTGCATCTCATTCTGCCATACCAGCATGACATCGTACAAGTAAGTTGAACCGGTATTGGTCAGGGTACCGCGCCAACCCTGGTTATTCCTTTCCAGACGATGGCTGAGTTGGATCGGATTGGTTGTGATCTGTTCGACAATCAGGGTGCGAAAGGCAGACGAATCGAGAACAAGATCAGGAATAGAAACGCCCGTATCGCTATACTCGGTGTCTAATGTGCTTTCCTCGAAACGACGGGGCGCCGAAACCAATGCCGACTCTGCAAAGGTGAACGTATAACGCTGCCGTTGGGGGGCAAAGACGCCTACCACCGTTGTCGCAAGCGCCGAGGGACTCCCACTCGCCGTCTGCATGATTGACAACTGAACCAATTGCACTTGCCCACCACGGAGGAGATAGCCCATCGTAAAGGTTCCGCCGAGGAAGGCAACGATGAGCAGCGGCGTAGAGACCCAGGCCCATTCCAGTCGCCGCCAGCGGCGCAGGATCAGGAACTGGATCGGCCCGATTACAACAATGTAGGCGCCGATGAGCAGCAGGAGGGTCGCGGTTGAAGGTTGCTGGAACAAGGGGATGTTCAACTGCCTCCAGGGCAAATCGGTGAACTTTTTGCGCAGCTCAGGGCCTATGGCGATACGTGGCTGAACCGACAGAACGTTTGTCCACAGATTGCGCTCAGCCGGTGAGGCACGGAGTGCTCCCAGATCGAATGCGGCAAAGATGATTGTACCGGCGCCAACTTCCCGCCGACTGATCAGACCATCGTTTGTCACCGATCGGGCGTCAGGGCGTAATGTGACCGTGTTGGCGGTCAGATCAGGGACAAAGTTGCTTAAGCCAGTTAGACTACTGACCTGCTCGAGCGCAGCCACTGAAACCCCACGCTGCAAAGCGCCTACCGTAACCGGCAACATATCGGCGAAGGCACGGATCGCTGTTTCACCTGCTGTACCACCACCGACCAGGAGTGTTCCTCCCTGTTGCACCCAGTTCAGAAGCGCTGCCCGCTGTTCGGCGCGCAAGTCGGTGGTCAGATCACGTACCGCGATCACGTCAAATGCTGCCAACAAGAGCGGATCATCCGCAATCAACGCAGGGTCAAGCGGGATCACTGCAAAGTTGGCAGTTGAAAGGCTGCTCAGTACTGCCGGATCGCTGCTGAGCAAGCCGAGCGTGTGCAGATCATCACGCAGCGGATTCAGGGGAACACGTTGCCGTTCTACTTCAACCCCATCGGCAGTCGCCACGAGCAAAGCCTGACGGGTTTCTGTGTGTACTACCGGTAAGACAATCCGCTTACGGGCGCCGCCGGGTAAATCAATGCGATAGTGTTGATGAGACCCCTGGTCACCAAAACCACGCCACTCAATCAGGACCTGTCGATCAGCGCCATCATTCGCCAGCGTAATCCAGACCGGAAACCAGTAGCCGGGGCGATAGGTTCCTTCGCCATCAATCCCGGCCTGCACAGCAATGGTTATCGGTGAGGGTTGTTGTGCGGCGATCGGTGTAGGAACCATCACCAGTACGAGCAGGCACAGCAGGATGAAGCGTCTCATGCGGATGGTTGCTCCTTCGTCACAGCCGGTTGCTGTTCTTCCAGACGGATCGTTGTGCCATTGGCCGGCATCAGCTCGTTGTGTCGTTGTTGGGCGAGATGGTAGTGGCGCAGCAGTTCCAGCATATCGTTGAGTGAACGCTCTTTATCAACACGCTTAAACATCACGTAATAGTCATTGATCATCGCCACCACATCGCGCGGTTTTGGTACGTGCGAGAAGGTAAACTTCCCACCGCTACCGGCTGTCTCTACCACCACATCACCGTAGCCAAGAAAGTTACTGATAAACGTCGTCTCAAAAGAGACATTCGTGATAGCGCCAAGGCTGGCGGCACGGCGATCCTCTGGCCCAAACGGTTTCTTCTCAATGTCGATGATGTTTGTCGGGGTGAGGATGTACATATCGTTCCGAAAATCTTCAATTTCCCAGGCCGACCAGGCCAGAAATGCGATGAGAATCGCGATAATCAACACCGTCAGCCATGGTCCTGGCAATAAGCCCCAGCTTCCCACCAAAACCACGATAATCCAGCCCACGAAGAGCATGGTGAACGGGGGCATAAGTCCCTGTAGCAAAAACAACCAGTGTTTCCGCCAGATAATAGTCTCTTTTTCCGGTTGCACTTCAGGGTTTGGCGGTAACAACCAACTGAGCCACGGCCAACGTGTTGGATTTGATGGGAGTTGACGCTTCGTGCGTGGTGGTGGCTCATTGTAAACCTTTGTCTCTATCAATGTTGCTAAGTCTTGTTCGCCGCGTTTGCGGCGATTTTCGTTAACCTGGGCCATAATCCGGCGCTGCATCTCCTTGGGGTTCCGCGCACCGTGAAAGACAATGTTGCCTCCGATCCGCGCCGATTTCACTTCAATGGTACCGTACTGAAACCAGTGTTGGGGATAGGTCTTGGTCGCGGCAAAAACATCTTGAACTTCCTCAATAAAAATCTGCTGTTGCACGCGCTGTTCGAGCAAACGTGGGATGAAGACTTGATCATTATTGTAAACCACCCGACGATTGGTGAGGATCAGTTCATCGTTTAACCAGTCATACACGACGAAGAAAATCGAGAAGAGGCTGACGGTTGCCAGGCCGATCAAAAGCAGGTTGATCGAATCGAACGCCTGACCAAAAAAACGACCGGGATCAATATAGAAGATACGTCCTCCGTTGTACCGAAACCAGATCAGAGCCAGGATAGCCAGATTAGCGGCCAACAACACCCGACCTGGATTCGGGTCTTTACCACCACGTACCCACAACGCGACCCAGAAGAGGATCAATACCGCCTCGATCAGCACCAGGATGATGTTGAAGAGATCAAAACCGGTCGGCTCACCAGTGTTAGACACCAGAAAACCACCACCGATGGCGCGGTAGATCGCAATACCGCCGAAGAAGCAGATACTGAGCAGAGGGATGATCAGCCGTGAGAGAAGAATGATCAAGTGCCGACCGGTCACGTAGAGAATCTGCTCATTCTCTGCCAGGTCAAGTGCACTGTCGGCATCTTCGTAGAGTAACCGGTCAAGAAACTTTCCCGCCATAGCGCGGTCTCCCTCGCTGGTTGCCTGCGACCATCGTATGCGTGCGCAGGAGCGGTGGTGCAGAGGGTTCATCCCTCTGAAACTGCTCTGCACCCATCACCATCGGCGACTTTACGGGTTCGCTGATGGTGGCAGGCGGCACAGGTCCGCACGCTTCCCCTGCGCAATCCTCACTCTGTGCGCCTGTTGCTCTGCTCAGTACCGTTCACCAACTGATGCAACACCCACTCTACCTCTTCGGCCGGTGTAAGTCCATCGTTCACCAGTATGATAGCATCGGCAGCCGGTTGCGAAACATGGGCATCAAGCGCATCACGTTCGGCTAGGGCAGCAGCAACCTGTTCCAGCGACGTATCGATATTGCGGCTGCGCAGCTCGGCCAGTCGTCGCCGGGCACGTTCGGTTAATGAGGCCTGCAAGTAGATTTTGAGATCGGCATCAGGCATCACCACTGTGCCAATATCGCGACCGACCATCACCACTTGCCCCCGCCGACCGATGGCTTGTTGCTGACGGATCATCTCGCGTCGTACAGCCGGAAAACGTGCCGTTCGTGAGACGATCCGTTCGACCTCCGGTGTGCGAATGGCCCAGGTGACGTCTTCACCATCGACCAGAACTGTATATTGCCGACCATCGGTAACGGTCGGCGCTGTGACATCAATCGTGAGGCGATGGGCCAGCGCGGTAAGGGCATCTTCATCGTCAGGATTGATACCGGCCCGTAGTGCGGCCAGCGCCAGCGCACGGTACATCACACCGGTATCGAAGTAAAGATAACCCAGCTCAGCCGCCAGTAAAGCGCCTAATGTGCTCTTACCGGCAGCCGATTGACCATCAATTGCGATTGTTCGTGGTAGGCGCATAGCTCTATTGTAGCATGGGGCTGCCGTGTGTGGCTACTCCCACTCAATCGTTGCCGGTGGCTTCGATGAAATGTCGTACACGACCCGATTGACACCTTCGACTTCGTTGACGATGCGGCTACTGACACGAGACAGGAGTTCGTAGGGTAAACGTGCCCAGTCGGCAGTCATGTAATCCTCGGTGGTGATCGCCCGCAACGCGATTGTCACCCCATACGAGCGCCCATCTCCCATAACGCCAACGCTCTGCACCGGCAGGAGTACCGCGAAGGCCTGTTGAGTAGCTCGATAATAGCCACTGGCGCGTAACTCTTCCAGAAAGATCTTATCGGCCTGGCGCAACGTTTCAAGACGTTCCCAGGTCACTGCCCCAACGATCCGCACCGCCAGCCCTGGCCCAGGGAAGGGATGCCGCCAAACCCACTCTTCAGGCAGGCCGAGCTGCAAGCCGGCAGCGCGCACTTCATCCTTAAAGAGGTAGCGGAGCGGTTCCACCAGCTTGAGTTGCATATCTGCCGGTAAACCACCCACGTTGTGATGAGTTTTGATTTTAGCCGCCTTTGGTCGGTCAGGCGCCGTTGATTCGATCACATCGGGATAGAGCGTACCCTGGGCCAGAAATTCAACTCCTTGTAAGGCACGAGCTTCTCGCTCGAAGATGCGAATAAACTTCTCACCGATAATCTTGCGTTTTTGTTCGGGATCAACGACCCCTTCGAGCGCAGATAAAAACTCTTCGCGCGCATCGACGGCAATCAGGGGTACGTGAAAGTGCTCGCGGAAGGTGGTGATCACCTGTTCAGCTTCACCGGCGCGTAACAGACCATTATCCACAAAGACGCAGGTCAACCGATCACCAATGGCCCGATGGATGATCAATGCCGCCACCGCCGAATCGACCCCTCCAGAAAGCGCGCAGATCACACGGCCCTCGTCACCAACCTGTGCCCGGACACGCTCGATAGCCTCGGCCACGAAGTTGACCGGTTGCCATTCCGGGCGGGCACCGCACAGGCGGGCAAAATTGTTCAGGATCGTCCGTCCGTAGACGGTGTGTACCACCTCTGGGTGAAACTGCACGCCGTACCAGCGCCGCTGATCGTCGGCTATTGCGGCGAAAGGGGTGGCTGGATTGGCAGCAATGGCTGTAAAGCCGGTCGGCAACTGCTCGATCCGATCACCGTGGCTCATCCAGACCGGTTGCTCGGTCGGCGTATCGGCGAAGAGCGGATGTGGACGGGTAATGGTGATCATCGCCGGGCCATATTCACGTCCGGCCGGGCGCGTGACGATGCCGCCGAGGGTGTGGCTGATTAACTGCATACCGTAGCAAATGCCGAGCACCGGCAGGTCGCTCGCTACCAACCAGGTCGGCAAGGCAGGCGCGCCCGGCTCGTAGACGCTGGCTGGGCCACCGCTCAATACGATTCCCACCGGCGATAGGGATCGCACCTGAGTCTCTGGGGCATCGTAGGGAAGGAGTTCGCTGTAATATCCCAATTCGCGCAGCCGTCGCACAATAAGCTGTGCGGTCTGCGAACCAAAGTCGAGCACGGGTATACTGTGTGTTGTCATGGAACGTTCCTGATAAAGGGAAAGGCTCTTGCCCTCCTTGAGAACCAGCAAGCCTCAGCGAGGCTGCTGCGCGTCGTTACTTTCTGCCGATAGCGCTGCGTGAGAACTTTCGATCTGGCGCGTTACTATCGGCATTATAACAAATTTTATCTAAGAGTATGATCAAAAACCTGGATAGTTGATGCGGTTCTGCAATGGCATTCCAAACGATAGGTACCGGATCGTTGCGGATGAGAACCGTTGGCCGGCAGGGGATGCGTCACCCTTCCGCGATGGGAGGGGTGTGCAACGTATTCCGTCCCGGTGCTGCGGCGCACGGCTAGCGCGCCCTCCCCTTCCCCCTGGCCCCCTTCCGCTCCCACACGGGGAGCGGAAGGGGGGACGTGGGGGGCTGGCGCGAAAGCCTGTTGGCCCGCGCACGCAATGGTCGGAGATGCCCGGTACGAGCCTCATGCAACATCCGGGTTTTTGATCAGGCTCTCATACTAGTCAAGCAGAACGGTGGATCAGCGAGGGGGCAGCACTCTCTGCTGTGGTTTACCGATGCACCAGCCTGGGTACGCGGGCCTCTGGCCCGCCGGTGCGGCGAATGGTTGGAACCGATTGGGAAGCGATCAGCGCCGTAATGGTTAGGGAACCGTTGGCGGGTAAGGTATGCGTCGCCCTTCCGCGATGGGAGGAGTGTGCAACGTCTTCCGTCCCGGTGCTGCGGCGCACGGCTGGCGCGCCCTCCCCTTCCCCCTGGCCCCCTTCCTCTCCCGCAGCGCGGGAGAGGAAGGGGGGAGGGTTGGTCCCCTCACGCAATGGTCGCACGGGTTAGGTACTTGCCCAATGAGAAATCTGGGTTTTTGAACAGGCTCTGAGAGATTGGCAACAACGGCGTATGCCACAACTGCGATGAGGCACGTATGCAGGATGAGTGAAGATCCCCAGACAAGGGGTTAAAAATAGGTCCGAGGTCGGTCTCCCGTTGGGGTGAAACATGTTTCGCCCCAACGGGAGACGGGGCCGTAGGTGAAAAGGTGCTGCATCAGGCCACTTACCCGTTTGAGACCAGGCGCAGCCGCGGCGGGAATGACATCAGTGCCGGTTTTTGACCGACGGCCTGCTCGGCTTCAGGTTCGGAATCGGCAAAGATCGTTGTGTCAACGACTGAATTGTCACCACCGTAGGGATTGGGAACGTAGCCATCGGCGTTCCAGTCGTTGTGCCATTCGTTATCGTTAACGAGATAGCGGTACTGGTAGATGCGACCGGCGTCGAGGTCGAGTGTGACCATCCAGCCGTGTTCGGTGGCACGTAAGGGGGTGGCACGTGGGTTCCAGCCGTTAAAGTCGCCGACGAGGTGAATGGTATCAGCCCATATCGCGGCGGGGAGCGAAAAGGTTACACGTACTTTACCGGCCGGGCCGATCTGTTTCGTTATCATGCCAAACTCCTTTGTTGGGCTGATTCTTCGACAACGCTGTCTCTTTGTTTATGTGCAATTATAGCATGCGCGAGAATGACATATCGATAACAATGAGTAGTATTTTGACCATTGATATTTGTGTTGCTGCGAAGGTGAATACGGCCCTTTCCAACTCGTGCCGTTTAGCGCCTCTCCGCAAGTGTTGTATTCCACAATTCACGCTCACATGCGCGCCGATAGGCGTTACCGGCCATACGGCAATCATTGGCGTGCGGTGGTACGCTGAACTGTGCGTCGGCGTCTTGTGACTACTTACCGGCCGCGTGCCCACAAAGAGCGGTAGAGGTCAGGCGAAGGTGAGTGAACATTTCTCGCCGCCGCTTTTTCCCACGGCGGGGTTGTGTACACGATTGAAGCCGGGAACCGTTTGCTGCTGCTATCGGCTTGTATGTTTTTGACCACATGGTTTCTGGTGTAAAATAGTGCTGATACTTTGAGAAAAACGCTGGTGTCATCACAGATAACCTGGCGATACCCTGTACTTACATTTAGATGGGCGGCTTTTCAGCCGGTCGAATCATCTACTGTCTGTGAGGTTCAGCCAATGCAACCTGGTTCGATTGTGCGTTGTCGGAAACGTGATTGGGTGTTGTTACCATCAGACCAACCCGATATTGTGTTGCTCCGACCACTAGCCGGGGCGAGCGATCAGGTGGTGGCGATTCATCGTCGGCTGGCCGACCTGGTGGGCTATACGTTACCTGAGGAGCGTCTGCAACCGGCGACGTTTCCACTACCCACTGTCGATCAGGTTGCTGATGCGGCGGCAATCCGGTTGCTCTGGCAGGCCGCCCGTTTGACCCTCCGTGAAGGCGCAGCACCGTTGCGCTCACTGGGACGGATTTCGATCCGGCCTCGTACCTATCAGTTTGTTCCGCTCCTGATGGCGCTCCGTCTGCATCCGGTACGACTGTTGATCGCCGATGATGTGGGAGTAGGCAAGACCATCGAAGCGCTGTTGATTGCCCGTGAGCTGATCGACCGTCAGGAGATTCGGCAGTTGTGTGTGCTCTGTCCGCCGTATCTCTGCGAACAGTGGCAGCACGAGCTGACGACGAAGTTTCACCTCGATGCAGTGATCATCCGTTCGGGAACGATCACGCAGTTGGAACGACAGGTGCCACCGGGCAAGAGTATCTATGCTCATTACCCGATTCAAGTGGTAAGTATCGATTTTGTAAAAACGGATCGAAACCGTCATCAGTTTCTGCTGCATTGCCCTGAACTGGTGATTGTTGATGAAGCGCACAGCGCAGCGGCAGCCGATGAACGTTTTCAGAGTCAGCAGCAGCGGCATCGTCTGCTCCAGGAGCTGGCTGCTGATGCGCAACGTCATCTTCTTCTGCTCACTGCTACCCCTCACAGTGGGATTGATGCGGCATTTCGTTCGTTGCTGGGTCTGCTGCGACCGGAGTTTGCGACCTGGCAGATTGCCGAGCTAGCGGAAAACCAACGGGCAACGCTGGCCCGCTATGTTGTCCAGCGGACGCGCAAAGATATTGAGCTGCACTGGGAAGAGGTGCGCTGTTTCCCCAGCCGAGAAGCGGTTGACGTGACGTATGATCTTTCGCCCGAGTACCGTCACTTATTTGAACGCATCTACGCCTTCTGTTCCGAGATCGTGCATACCGGCGACCATTTGCACGAACGTCAGCGTCGGGTGCGGTATTGGGGGGCGTTGGCGCTGCTGCGCTGTGTGATGTCGAGTCCGGCTGCTGCCCGTGCCGCGTTAGCAGCCCGTATTGACACTTTAGCGCTTGCCGACGAAGAGAGCGATTTTCAGCCGTTTATTTTTGAAGCTGATGACAGTCGTACCAATGATGAGGTGCCGTTACAGCCGGTTGAGGCGAGTGCGCAAATGTTGAACGATCACGAGCGGCGACGATTGCACGAGCTGATTCGTCTCACCAAAGCACTGGCCGGGCCGACTGCCGATACCAAACTGCAACGCTGCCGCGATGTGGTGCAGCAGTTGCTCAGCGAGGGTTTTTGCCCCATTCTGTGGTGTCGCTATATCGCTACTGCCGACTATCTGGCCGAGCATCTGCGGCAGACGCTGCCAGAAACGGTACAGGTGGTGTGTGTGACCGGGCGGATGGCAGATAATGAACGGCGGATGCTGATCGAATCGCTTACGACCGACCGGCCACGGGTGTTGGTTGCCACCGATTGCCTGAGCGAGGGGATCAATTTGCAAGACCGTTTTAACGCGGTAGTACACTACGATTTGCCCTGGAATCCGAACCGGCTCGAACAGCGTGAGGGGCGGGTTGACCGCTACGGCCAGTTGTCCTCAATTGTGCAGGTGATCCGCATCTACGGGCGGGATAATCCGGTAGACGGCGTGGTGATCGATGTGCTGCTGAACAAAGCCCGTGAGATTCATCGTGCGCTGGGAACGTATGTGCCGGTTCCTGAAGATAGCGCCAGTGTCACCGAAGCGGTACTCAATGCGCTCTTTTTGCGGCGTGGGCGCGCGGGTCAACAACTGGAACTCGATCTCGGCGTACCGGCGGTCGAGGTGCTGCACCGGCGCTGGCAACAAGATGCCGAGCGCGAGCGGGTTAACCGTGCTCGGTTTGCGCAGCGAGCACTGAAGCCAGACGAGGTGCGCCGGGAGCTGGAGGCAACCGATTCCGTGCTCGGCGATCCGACGGCGGTGCGCGAGTTTGTGTTGACGGCGGCACAACGGTTGGGGTTGCCCATCCAGCCTGATCGCCGCCGAGCTGATGTCTTTTTGGTTGATGTGTCGGAGACGACGTTGAACCGCTTGCCGGCGCCGATCCGGGCAGGGCTGACACCATACCAATCTACTCCGCACCGTTCTTCGCTATGGCGAATAAGCTTTGTTTCACCGGTACCTCCTGAAGCTGAATACCTCGGTCGTAACCATCGCTTTGTCACAACTCTGGCCCGCTTCTTGTTTGAAGATGCGCTCGCCAATCCCCAATCGGCCATCGCTGCCCGTTGTGGTGTGATCCGTACCCGCGCAGTGGCGCGACTAACCACGCTCTGGTTGCTGCGGGTGCGCTACCTGCTCGAACAACCGGATCGGCATCCGCTGTTGGCCGAAGAGGTGGTGGTTGTCGGTCAACAGGCAACGGGTGAGTGGCTCGATCTCGACCAGGCGCTGGCCTTGCTCGCTGCGCAACCTGATGCGAATGTGTCGTTGGCAGAAAAGCGCGAACTGATCGACGCTGCGCTCGCCCAGTGGCTGACCCTGCACCAACCAATCGCCGCGTTCTTGAACGAACGGGCTGATGTGCTCGAACAGAGCCACAAGCGCATTCGGCAGGCAGTGGCGCTGCGGGTGCGTGAATTGGCGCTGAAGCCGCAGCTTCCGCCCGATCTGCTTGGCATTCTTGTGTTGCAACCGATGGTCGCACCACGATGAGTACTTTCCCGACGCTACGCATTGCAGGTGGTCTTTTTGGGGCTGACCTGCCTGAACAATTGTTGCGGGGCGAACTGCCGTACCAGCAACCGGAAGATTTTGGCATCAGCGGTCGTCGTCACCTGAACGATGAGATTGCGGCAGTGTTTCACGATGTCTGTACGCTCTGGGGTATCGTGCAAAACCGGCTGGCTCGTCTCGATGAGAAGGATGCGGCGACCTCGCTTACCCGTGACGCCTGGATGATTCCATTCTTGAACATGCTCGGCTACGAGTTGCGCTACAACACCCGCGCCTACGACATCGACGGAATGCGTTTCGCGATCTCGCATCGTCTTGGCGAGGACGATGATGCGGTACCGGTGCATATTGTCGGTTTCCGGCAGGAGCTTGACCAGCTTGCGCCGGGTGGACGCCCGCGCCTTGCGCCGCACACCCTGCTGCAAGAGTATCTCAACCGCACCGAGCATCTTTGGGGTCTTGTCACCAATGGCCGTATCATCCGCCTGTTGCGCAACAGTACCGCTATTCGCCGCCAGGTCTATCTTGAGTTCGATCTGGCAACGATGATTGAAGAGCAACACTTTCAAGACTTCGCCGTTTTCTACCGGCTGCTTCACCGATCACGCTTGCCGCGTACCGCCAGCGCTGCTCGCTCGTGCCCGCTGGAAATCTATTACCAACACGCGCTAGAACAGGGCAGCCGAGTGCGCGAGAAGTTGCGCGAAGGGGTAGAAGTCTGTTTGCAACGGCTTGCTAATGGCTTTCTCGCTCATCGTGACAGTCACGCCCTACGCGCATGGGTATCTGCGAACGGTGCAGCCGATCTTTACCGTCAGCTCTTGCGGTTGGTCTACCGTCTGCTCTTTCTGCTCGTTTCGGAAGAGCGCGGTCTGATCAGCGCCGATCCACTGTACCGCGAACACTACAGCATCACCCGCCTGCGCACGCTCGTCGAACGGCAAGACGCCTTCACCGACCACGACGATCTTTGGTGCTCGTTGCGCGTGCTCTGGATGGTGCTGCGCGATGATACCTCGCTCGACGACGGCCAACCGCTGGCGAAGCTGCTCGGTCTGCCGGTCTTGAACGGTGAACTCTTTGCTGAACAGGAGCTTGATCAGGCCAGCATAACCAACCGCGATCTGCTCGGCGCGTTCTGGTACCTCACCTTCTACGACTCGCCGCCGCGTCGGATCAACTACGCGGCGCTCGATACCGAAGAACTCGGCTCGGTCTACGAAAGCCTGCTCGAACTGCACCCAACCGTCACCGGCGATGACCAGCAGATGCGTTTTTCGCTCGAACTGCGTGGGACCGAACGGCGCGCTACTGGGTCGCATTACACGCCGCCTGAGCTGGTCGGGCGGCTTGTGCAACAGACGCTCGAACCGGTCTTACACGAGCGGCTGGCCGGATGTCCGACCCCTGGCGAGCGCGAGCGCAAGACGGCCATTCTCACCATGAAGATTCTCGATCCGGCCTGTGGGTCGGGCCATTTTCTGCTGGCAGCGGCTCGGCGGCTAGGGAAAGAGTTGGCGCGACTGCGCACCGGCGCCGATGAACCGCCGCCCGAAGCCATCCAGGATGGCGTGCGTGATGTGATCACCCACTGCATCTACGGCGTCGATAAGAACCCGCTGGCGGTTGAGCTGTGTCGCGTGGCCCTCTGGCTTGAAGGCCACACCCGCGATAAACCGCTCACCTTTCTCGAATCGCATATCCGCTGTGGCGATTCGCTGATCGGGCTAGCCGACCTCAGCCTCTTAAAAGACGGTATCCCCGATGCAGCGTACCGACCGTTAGGCAAGACCAACCGTGCGCTGCTAAGCGCAGCCCGCAAACGAAACGGCAGAGAACGAAAAGAGACCCTCTTTCAATACGGATTCGTTTCCCAACTGTTGGCCGAGATTGCACAAGCAATCCGACGGATTATCGCGATGCCCGAAACCTCGATTGCCGAGGTGCGCGCCAAACGAGCGGCCTTCGCGCAGCTTCAGCAGAGCACTGCCTTCCGGCAACTCAAAGACGCCTGCGATACTTACACCGCCGCTTTCTTTGGGCAGGAAACAGACCATCCGCTGCTGTTCACCACTGCCGATCTGTACGAGGTGCTGCGCAGGGATAAGCTGCCCGATCCGCAGATACTTAGCCGGGTGACGGAGCTGAGCCACCGGTACACCTTCTTCCACTGGGCACTCGAATTCGCTGACATCCTGGAACTGCGTGACACCGGTGCAGCCCAGGGCGGCTTTGATGTCATCATCGGCAACCCACCGTTCATGGGTGGGTTACGCATCAGCAGCTCCTTCGGCGCAGCCTATCGCCTGTGGCTAGAAACCGTCTATCACCCTTTCGG
>Ga0308418_1000903_pt1 | contig 16180 bp, 13 predicted proteins | sample HotsprSampleR4cd_FD_203517 | JGI IMG/M metagenome (GOLD analysis project Ga0308418, IMG submission 203517) | Hot spring phototrophic mat microbial communities from Mushroom Spring, Yellowstone National Park, Wyoming, United States - 20090729_R4cd ... | reverse complement strand
GGTGACGCTGCTGGCGCTGCTGGTCGGCGCGGTCTTGGGTCAGGCTGTGCGGCTGGTGGTGCGCCGGCAGCCCGACCCTGACACCGCGGCGCTGCTCGGCCTGTGGCTGGTGGGCGGAGGCCTGCTGATCATCCAGACCTTCGCGCCGCTGCTGAGCTTCGCCGCCGAGAGGCTGTGGCTGCCGCAGGGCCGCTACCTGTTCGGCGGGATGGGGCTGATCGCGCCGGTGATGGGCAGTTGGCTACTAACACGAAACAAAGAGGAATTGTCCAAAGCTGTCCTGGTGGGCTGGATGGGGCTAACCCTACTCGCTCTTAACCTGATGCTTTATAATGATGCGTACCAGTATTACTCGCAGATGATCAAGTAAATCGGGTGCATTCACAGGTGGGGGCAGAACGCGAAGTGGCGACGGCACTCCAGTCGCCCCATTATTATGTTACTCACCTTCACCGGCGGCATAGCTTGGCTGAAAGTCACCCCTATTGGTGAATGTATCCGCGCATACACGATGAGGATAGACTATTCTCCCGTGACGCGCTGTGCTAGACGACCCTAGAAGTGTGCCAGATATCACTAGGTGAAGCATATGATTATGGCAACAGCTAAGGCCTCTCCAGCTGTCTTATTGACGAGTGCATTGACTCTGTTTCTATTTGCCTGCACGCAGCCATCTGCGTCGCCACTTGATTCTCCAGTACTCTCTCAAGTTGCGACTGAGTCCAACACGACACCTTCGAAGTCGCACGAGCAAGAGGTGGATGCGCTGCTGGCTTCACCATCCGCCAATATACCAGGGGTGCTCATCTTTGTTTCTGATTTGTTTAGCAAGCCCGGTATAGGTGCGCTCGATTTAAGGGATAGGACTATCAGGATGCTCACTTCAGGTTCCATTGATGCGGATCCAAGTTTATCAAGTGATGGCCGCAAGATAGTCTTTATTAGCACTAGAAATCGCGATCCGTATTACGATATATATATAATGAATATAGATGGTTCTGACCAAAATCCAATCAGAAGCGCTAACGATCTGTCGATAAGAAGCAATTTTTCACCAGTACTAAGTCCAGATGGGCAGTATGTTGTTTTTCATTCCGATCGCGATTTGAATGGTAATATGGATATTTATATTGCTGATATATCAAGTGGCAACTCAAAGCGGATTACTAATCATCCTGCCATGGATATTTATCCTAGTTGGTCTCCAGATGGAAGGCGTATAATATTTTCGTCTGACCGAGATGGAGATTATGATCTATACACAATTAATATAGATGGAAGCGATCTTAGAAAAGTATTTGTTCATCCTGAGTATTCTGATATATTCCCTAGGTATTCACCAAATGGTCAGTATATAGTATTTACCACACAATTTTATCTAGATAGCACTGATAGCCATATAGCATTGATCAGAAGTGATGGCAGCGGCTACAGGCAAATCACTCAAGGCAAGGGACAGTACCAACATGCGACCTGGGTAGGGAATCGGACACTGGTTTTTTCCGGTAGGTCTAATATATACGAGAAATGGCGAGTTTATATATCTAGCCTGGAGAATTTCAATCCTGTGCAGCTTACATCGCAAGATGCTAACTTTTATAATCCCAGCTTGATAATTACTAGATGAGTAACAGATTGATTCTAAAGCTTCTTGTTATACTAATAGGGTGTCTACTGCTTTCTTTAGTTGTTTTGAGAAACGAAATACGACCTACCGTTTCTCATCGTATGCCGTTAGAGGTGTCTTGGATCAGCGCATTAGCTGCCACTTTGGGTCATGATTTAGTAAGTGGCCGCGATTATTACTATACGTATGGTGTTATATCTCAAGCTATAGCTTATTTGGCTTTTATCTTAAGTGGTAAACAGAATGCTGTTTTATCCTATGTGGAAATCATAAACTCATTTAGAATTCTAAATATATTATTACTTGGAGTGATGCTCGTTCTTCTTAGTAAGAATGCGCTTTACGCTTTACTATTTTTAATATATATTTCTGTTACAAATATATTTACCTCCAATGCACCTTTGGCTGTTGTCTTTGTTTTTCGGGGTTTAATTTTGTTACTTCAAGCATTCATAGCCAGCAAGGTGCTGTCTCTGGATAACATATCGTTGAGGCGCCTGGGTGCCTTTGTGTTTGGCTTGAACTCCTTGATCGCTCAGCTGCTTACTGCCGAGCTGGGATTATACTCTGTGTTTTTGTTTGTATTATCCTCCTTCATTTTGTTTTTGACCGGTTTTAACTTTAAATTTGAAAACATCAAGAATACCATTGAATCTAATGTGATAATGTTAACTAGTTATTTTATCTCTAATACCTTCTTATCTATTGTCTTTAAGTTAACATCGCACTACTCTATAGGTTTGTTTGATTATCAATTTTATACTATGCAATTAACGCTGGGTTATGCCAGCACAATGGGCATGGCCTGGGCTGCTGACTTCAGGACGACCCTAGTGCTGCTTTCTGTCACCGCCCTGGTAGCTATCTTCTTGGTCATCACGTCGCGAGGCAAGGAGCTGCGAGAGAGAAGCCTGCCTATCTGTCTGTTTCTGGCTGCACTCATCTACACCCGCCAAGCGACGCTTCGTAGTGACATGGGGCACATCTTGGCAGGGTTTACACCAATGATGCTTGTATTTCTGCTATCAGTCAACTGGTTGAATAAGCTATATCTAAGAGTGGTCTGGCTTGTAGGTATAATACTGCTTGTTTTAACTTTACCTTTGTCGGGCTTATATGTGTACGAGGATTTAATAAACCTTACTAGCTCTTCTAAACCTTATATGAAAAGTGATATTAATAGTATTATAGACAATAAAACTAATGCGTTGTATTATATAGATCAACATCTAGATAACAAGAGTGTTTTAAACTTTCCATCAGAGAATTATATAAGCATTGTACTAAATAAAGAAATTGTCGCTCCTGTGCTTTTAGCCCACAATGCTCATACATCTTTGTTACAAGAACGCTATGCTAAGATGTTAGAAGAGAAGAGAGACAATATGAGTGTTACGTACTCATTAGATAATATAGCGACTGGTGCTATTGATAAAGTTCAGCATGTTTCTCGTGTTCCTGTGATATTTGAATATCTATGGCAGAACTACAAATTGAAAGTGGATCAGCCTTTTGATGATGGCATCTACGTTCTCCAACTGCGCAGCACCCCTTCTCATCTTCGGCCAAACTCTGTACTTCAATTTAGCGTCCGCGAAGAAGGCCGGCAGATCGTCATTGACCCACAGCAAACCGTGCAGTGTCCGTTGGTGAAGATTGAGATGCGCGTCACTTATCCGCTCTATGCACTGCTTGGGCGCCCTAATGGCATCTGGGCTAAGTTTTTCGATGGCAATCAGCTCGTTCATGAATCCGGCTTGGTGGCTATTGAAACTAACAAATCTTTTTATACATATATTAGCTTGTTGGATGATAAAGAGTTTTACACGTTGTTCTCAGATAATCCTTCTTCACCGAAAAGGTGGAATAGAATGGTTCTGTCTTATCGAGATACTGGTTTCATGGGCGTGAATCCGAGCGACTTGCAGATTGCTAAGCTCTATTGTGTGTTGGGGCAGAACAATGATTAAGGATGTTCTGGTGGTTGGCTGGGATGGCGCAGAGCCTAGCCTGATCAACAAGCTGCTAAGTCGCGGCCGGCTCCCGAATCTCGCACGTCTCATCGCCAGCGGTCGCCAAACCCATCTGCGTAGTACGATCAGACCGGAGAGTTCTGTCGCTTGGACATCATTTGCGACTGGTGTTAATCCCGGTCAACACGGCATATTCGGATTTATGCGCTTCCAGCCTGATTTCTACCATACGCGGCTGGTGAGTTCGACAGATGTGAAACAGCCTTTCTTCTGGGAAGTGCTTAGTCGGCATGGCTATCGTGTAGGCATACTCAATATGCCCATGACGTATCCACCCCGCCCGGTCAACGGCTGGTTGGTCTGTGGCATGATGACCCCCAGTTCCGCCTCGACGTTTACATATCCATCCGAGTTAAGCGCGTGGCTTCTAAAGCGCAAGTACGTTATCGATTCTGACCCAATAGACCTGACAGGCCTAGACCGCGAAGCCTATGTCGAGCACCTGGCATCTCTTGTGCGCATGCGGACGGAGATAGCATGCGACCTTCTCTCACAGGGCGAGCATCACTTAGGGATCGTTGTATTTACCGAACTAGATCGTCTTCAGCACTTTTTCTGGGCTGATATGGATGCGCATCATCCTTTTCATCCCGAACGACCGCTGCCAGATGCGATTTATGCCCACTACGAGGCCTTGGACGATTCTCTCGGCGAATTGCTTCGGCTGACCGGCCAAGATACCGAGGTAATCGTAATGTCTGATCACGGATTCGGGCCTTTTGCGAGACGGTTTTATGTTAACTCGTGGTTGATTGGCGAGGGATTCCTTAGACTAAAAGAAGAAAGAGCATCAATAGAAGGGAATTTTACTTTAATGCTGTTAAACGTTGTAAAAAAAATTGGTTTTATGCGTTTGTTAAAACAGCGTTTTTTTGATAAACGATCGATTGTCAAGGCTGTTGAGCAGAACTTGTTTATAGATCTTATAGACTGGACAAGCACAAAGGCGTGGTTTTCTGAAGCAGGAGGCATTCGCATAAACCTCAAAGGACGTGAACCACAAGGAGCGGTTTGTGAAACAGACAAAGAGTGCGTAATTGAAGATATAATACGTAGATTAAAAAATATTAGAATAGACAATAGAAATATTTTTAGTATAGTATCTAGGGCAGAGGAGTTGTATAGAGGATCTGAACTTGCTTTTTGTCCGGATATTATCCTGTTGCCGCTATATGATCCACATAATCCTTATCTCAATTATCAGATTAACTCATATAACAAGAATGATCTAAATCAGGTATTTTCTTCATCATTCCCGCGTAGTGGTGATCACTTCCTGTATGGATATTTCGCATCAAATAAGAAAACAGAAGAGCCAGTAAGCGAAATAACAGATTTGACCCGCTATATCATGAGTAAATTTGATGTTAAGAGCGACTCTCCGTATGCGCCTGAGGATAGGCGGCTTCAACAGATCAAGCACAGCGATGAGGAAGCTGTCAAACGTCGCCTCAGAGCTCTAGGATACCTCGAATAGCGTAGCGCCAAATAGTCCTTTTTGCGGATTGCCAAGGCCGACGAACCACGGTATGCTCAGCTCGAACAGTTGGCTGACTTAGGGCCCTGTTCAAGTTGACTGAAGGAGGTTCTTGAGATGAAACCTGCAGCACATTTTATAAGAGGATTAGTCGCTCTTGCACTTGTTGGGGCTGCTCTGGCGAGCGCGCCAAAGCAAACCAACGCACTTAACATCACCCTCGGCACAGGCGTCACGACCTATGTAGTCGTCAACGTCTCCTCGTCCACCGCCACTGTGGTTGCCAACTACTACTACCCAAACGGCCTGCCTGGTCCTCAGCAGAACTTCACACTCAATCCGAATGCACGCCTGACAGTTGACGTCGGCAGTGTCGCCGGCCTTCCATCAGGTTGGTCGGGCAGCGTTGTTCTCAGCTCTGACCAAGATATCGCCGCTGTGGCGCTGACCCGGTACTCCGGTCGCCCCAACTACGATGGGGGTGGACAGCCTCGTGCTGACAATGATGCCGGCACCGAAGCATCCGCTTATGACGCTTTCAACACCGGCAGCACGACTCTTTACGCTCCGTTGATCCAGCGCGTTCCGCTACCCGGTAACCCTACCTCTGCTGCGGTCGCTTCGCGGATCACGATTCAGAACACGACGGGCAGCATCGCCAACGGCGTGGTGAATGTCAATCCCGATGCTTTTCCATCATTCTCCATCCCCTTCACCCTTCAGCCCTACGGCTCTATAACTTTTGACACGGCCAACGATGCCGATCCTATAGTTACTGGCGGTTTGACCAGTGGACGTGCTTCGCTGATTGTGACGGCTACGCAGCCTATCGCTGGTGTGGTTGAGCAGAACTGGGACTTCCCAGCCACTTACCTGAATTGGGCTGCTGACTACGCGATGCTCACTCCCTCAGAGGTGGGGTTAGTTCTCTTCTCTCCGCAAGCACAGCGTGAATGCCGTGCAGCCACGCCTTGCATCATGCCCAACGCGAGCGACTCTTTCAGCAGTGGCGCTAACCAAGCGCGGTTCAACACGTTCTCGTCATTCACGCTCCTAAACGTTGGCACATCAACGGCAAATGTCCAAGCTGTGCTCATCCCCGCTCCAGGCGTGCCCTCGGGATACCACACTCAGAACATCACCCTCAACTTCACCATCCCGCCCCAGAAACTGTTCGACATCAACCTCCTCAATGGTGGTACGATTACATCAGGCAACCCGCTGTTCAACACCCTGTTCGCCCCGCTGGTAGGCCAGAACTTCCGTGGCTCATTGAGGGTTGATTCCGATCAGCCACTGGCCGGCGTTGGTATCTTTCAGCAGCCTCCGAGAGATGTTCACAACTACGCCAGCGCTTACGCCCTCGTGTCTTCTGCTGGGGCAACCAACCGCGTAGTGGTGCCTTGGGTGGACCGTGACTGCGTTGGGGTTTGTCAGCCCCCACCAGGGACGGGCGCGCTCCTAGGATACAACAGCTTCTCGAGCATCGTCGTTGTCAACGTGGACCCGAACAATGCCGCTACTATCAACTCTGTGCAGTTCTACACGCAAACAGGTGCTCTGCAATTGAGTTTGTCAGGGTTCACACTGGCACCAGGCGCTGCATACTTCATCAACACCCGCGGTGGCGGCGACGTAGAGTTCAATGATCTGGCAAGCCTTGGCAACAACTTCAAGGGTTCGGCCGTGATCGACGCCGCGCCTGGCTCTCAAATCAAGGCTACGGTGTTGGTTGCGAATACTAGGATCGCGGATATCTACAACGCGATGAATCGTTAAACTGATCTGGGCCAGTTGACAAAGGCAGTGGACTCTTTAATGAGTTCACTGCCTTTTTAATGTGCGCTTAGATTACTTGTTCACAGGCCTGCTCGCTTGCCATACATGCGAGCGGCGCGACCTGTGCTGGTATCCTCCAGCAGTCAGCTGCGGTCTAGATTCTCTTCACGGAATGAGATTTAACTAAACATTAAAATAGTATTACTACGCATAACATGTGTATACAAGTTTCAGTAGTTTACAATAGTAGTATAGATTTAATAATTAGCTGTCTGAACTCATTGATGTGTCAAAATTATAGATGCCTAAAAGTAACTGTAACTAACAATATATTTAATTTTTACGACTTGAGTTTTTTATCACTAGATTACCATAAATATTTTAAAAACTTTAATCTGATTAATAATCCTGTTCCTTTAGGCTTCTCTTTTAATCATAATAGGGTATTGCGCAATTTATCATATGATATAAAATATGTATTGCTATTAAATGATGATACCATTATATCTCCAGATGCTTTAGGCAAGCTGATGGCGCTGATGGACTCAGACAGCCGGATAGGCGCGGTTACTCCCGCGTTATATTATCCGGACGGCACGCCACAGCGGAGCGCCTCCTACTTTCCGATGGGTCTGCATGGCGTGCTCTTGGCGCTGAGCGGGAGAAAGATGCCAGTTTCTGCTCATGCTAGGCAGGGCACATTTTGGCTGCGTGGAGTATGCTTATTGCTGCGCGTAGATGCACTGCGGGCGGTTGGGTATCTGGATGAGGGATTCGATCCGGGATACGGAGAGGACATCGACCTATGTTATCGCTTGGCGAAGCATGGCTGGTCGCTCCGCATCTGTCAAGAAGCTCAGGTGATACACTTCGAAAGTCAGAGTTTTGGTAAGAGAACGGTGAAGTGGTATCGCCAAAGCTTTCGTGGTTTATTTCGTTTCTTGAGTCGGAGCTGTTCTCCGCATGAGTGGCGCCTGTTAAAAGCATGCTGGATTGCTGGCCTATGCCTGCGCTGGGCGGCCAGCTTCACAGCGCGCATGATTCGGCTGAAAACACATCTTGGGCCACCATCGGTCTACCGCATGGTTTTAAGCGATCTATTACAAGGCTATTAAATTGTGCAAGTTAAACGTTCTTGCTGTTAATAAATTTTTTTACCATTACGGCGGTGTAGAAAGCCACTATTTTGCATTAATGGATTTGTTAAAAGATAAAGGTCATGATGTCATTCATTTTGCTATGCTTCATCGGAAAAATGTAGCATCTGTTTGGTCATCCTTCTTCGTTACTGAAGTGGACTACGAGAGTGCAAGAGGGCTGGCCAAGCTAAGAGCAGCCCTGCGCACGCTCTACTCCTTGGAGGCGCGTCGCAAGTTGCGAAGCTTGATAAAGACCAAGAGGCCTGACATTGCTCATCTACACCATATATATCATCAGATAAGCTCTTCCATATTATATGAACTGCATAACTTTAAAATTCCAATTATTCAAACCTTGCAGGATTACAAGCTGGTATGCCCAAATTACAAAATGTATATCGATCACAGATCTGAAATATGTCAAAGATGCATTGGGGGTTACTACTATAACGTTATAAAATACAGATGCATGAAGCAGGGGCTGGCAGCCAGCATTTTGGCGGCGGTGGAAGCGTATTTAAATCTGATCCTTCGTCCCTATCACAGATTTGTTGATCACTTTATTACTCCATCGATATTTTTAAAAGAAAAGCTTGTGAAAGCAGGATTTTCGCAAGATAAAATTTCTGTTCTATATAACTTTATTAACACAGGAGACTTTTCGCCAAGCCACGGGGGGAATAGTGTTCTCTTCTTAGGCCGGCTGGTTCCAGAGAAGGGGGGAGAAGTTCTCATCAAGGCTGCGGCTCGGATGAAGCATGTTGACTTCTGGATTGCCGGCACGGGTAGCCAAGAGGTGCAGCTAAGACGGCAAGCGGCGGGATTGCCAAATGTCAGGTTCCTAGGACGGCTCTCCTCCCGCGATGTCAGGTCTGCGCTGTCAGAAGCATTGTGCGTCGTCGTTCCTTCGCTTTGGCATGACGTGGCGCCGGTGGTCATTCAGGAAGCTTTTGCTGCCGGCAAGCCGGTTATCGGCACATTGGTCGGCGGTATTCCAGAGCTCGTCTCGCATTATGAGACCGGGCTTCTTGTTCCACCTGGAGACGTCGAGGCGTTGGTTGAAGCGATCAATCAGTTGTATAGCAACCCTGCGCTGGCTATGCGGATGGGCCGAGCGGCGCGCGAAAGGGCAGAAAAGCTTTATTCGCCGGACCTATACTACCGCAAGTTGTTATCACTTTATTGGAAAGTGATAAGTGAAAAAAGATGATAGCTGGACTCAATTTAATATATATACGCAAGAAGCCTAAAAAAGCTTTTAATCGTATACTGAGCCGTTTATTTTTTGAGGGTCGTCAGCCAACGATGCGGTGGCTGTGGTTGAATAGACTTGTCAGTATGGAGCTGGAGTTGCTCAAAAAATTTTCTATAGAAGAATCAAAGTTGTGTAAAGTAACTAAACCTATATTTATTGTTGGTATAGGCCGCAGTGGAACCACGATACTTGGTAACATTCTGTCTTTTCATCGAGAGGTGGGGTTGCTTAACGAAGCGAAGGCGCTCTGGCATGCGGCTTACCCCTTTGAGGATGTGCTGGGCACCTATGGCACTGAGGCATACTATAGGTTGTATGAATCGGACGCGACTTCGGAAGTAAAAAATAATGTGCGCAAATTGCATTTTCTATTTCTATGGTTTACAAAATCACAAAGATTAGTAGATAAATATCCAGAGATGATTTTTAGAATCAGATTTTTGCGGGCAATCTACCCTGATTTGAAGATAATTTTATTAATGAGAAACGGGTGGGATACCATCTATTCTATTGCCCATTATGCTCGCAGGCATACATTTCCGCATGCTAAGGGTTATGTTGACTGGTGGGGCGTGAATGGTCGCAAGTGGCACCTTCTGGTCACGCAAGTGCTTAGCGCCGAGCGCGACCTATCTGCCATCAGAGCCGTCGCCGATGCCCTCGAGCGCCATGAAGATAGAGCTGCGGTCGAGTGGATACTGACGATGCGGGAAGGTCTGCGCCTGGCAGAATCATTGCCGGACCAGATGTGCACGATTCGTTATGAAGATCTAGTGACTTATCCCGAGTGCACATTACGTACACTGCTTGAATTCTGTGAGCTAAGTCAAGATGACAGTACAATTGCTTACGCAACTCAGGTTCTAAAACCTATGTCCCCACGCAAGCCACAAGATTTACACGCTAATGTAAAAGATATTTTTATAGAAACTATGAATAAAGTTGGATATACTGCATAATTATAACTAATTATGTCAGAAAACGTTTTGCAGATAATTAAAAAGTTAAAAAAGTTTAGATTTTTAATGCTATTTCTCGCTACTTTTTCAGTATCATTATGCTCTATTTATCTTTACAGAGAAAACTTTTATAACTTTTTTATTTCTGAAGATCTGTTTCAAATATGGGATACAGACTTCAGATTTATTTTACGTCAATTATTTCCTAATGCTGTCACTGGTTATAGACCAGTTATGTTTATCTGGTGGTGGCTAGGTTATCTTTTATTTGGTTATACACCATTTGCCTTTAGATGGATTGTAGCTCTATTGCACGCAATTAACTCTATTGCTGTTTTTACTATTGTTGCTCGCGTAAGTAGAAGCTCTATAGCTGGTTTCTGGGCCGCTCTACTTTTCTTGCCCATGCCTATACATTCAGATGCTATCAATTGGTTATCAGCAGCATCCAATCAAGTGACTTGTGGTCTTTTTTATCTACTGACTATATTACTTTATCATAAATATTTAAATTACTACAATAAAAATTATAATTTAGCTAAGAATATGAGATTATATTGTATAATACTAATGGTGCTATCTATGGCCACGAATGAGGTAGCTCTTACTATTATCTTTGCCCTATCAGGTCTGGATATCATTGTAAGTCGCAGCACGCTGAAGCAGCTAAAATATCGCATAAGTCCTTTCTGGATAGCCTGGATGGTATTCTTGGTGTGGCGAACTTTGGCAGTGCGCGGCATCGGTGGCTATGGTGCATCTATTCATCTCAGATTTGGCGATTTTCTATTTCAAACTGGTAAAGCTATAGCGGAAATGCTGACACTCCCTTGGAGTAGCCATGAACTGCTATCTAAATTAATAAGTTTTATTTTTAGTAATCCTGTAATGCTAATAATTGCAATCATAATAATATGCTTATTTTTATGGAGAGGTCGCCTTGGCTTAGTGATCTTAGCTGCGTCGGTGCTGCCTGTGCTTAATATACCAGCTTACCATCGATTATATATACCTGCTGCCGGCTTGGCAATCGCAATTGGCCTCAGTTTTGCTGCGCTTTTGCGCCTTCCAAAGAACCGGCTGCGCGGCGTAGTGCTGACACTTGTAGGGATATTGGTTGTTTTTGGCTCGGCTCAACAATCACAGGCCCTGGCCATCCGAAATCGAGAATGGTTTAGAGCCTCGACAATCACCTCTACCGTCGTAAAACAGACTTTAGCGTTAGTTCCTTCCCCTCCGAGCGGCAGTGTCTTCTACTACTACGGTCTGCCCAAGAACTTGGGCAACGGCGTACAGGTGTTTAATTGGGGACTGCGTCAAGCTCTACAAGCAGCGTATAATGATCGCTCGCTAAAAGCATTTCGCGTTAAGAAGAGTCCAGAAAGTTTTCTAGAGCGTTCACCAGAAGATGCTATACAAAGGGCCATCTCAGAAACCAATCAGATATTTATGGTCTTTGATGTAAACTCTTTGAAGCTAGAGAAGTGTAGCTTAGAAGACTTTTTGTTAATAGTTAATACGTCAACGCTGGGCTCGGAATATTGATGCGTAACTCGATACGTGCGGGACGCTTAAGGGCATGCATCCGGTGCGCGTGCTCAGCCTCGCCACCGAACACCTCGATATATGGCTGTCTCGCTCTTGCATGCGCTCAGCCAGGGCTACGACGGGCTGCTCGCCTTCATCGCCGGCAACGCCCCGCGCTGCCTGGATCCCGCGCCCGTTCAGCCAGGCGCGGATCATTCTTGATGTGGACGGGCTGGACCGGAAGCGCCGCAAGTGGGGCACGTTCGCCAGCGCTGCATCCGCTGGTCGAATCGCCTGGCGAGACCCGCTTTGCCTACGCCGTGGTCGCCGACTTGCGGCGTGTGCAGGCGTACTACCGACAGGCATACGGGGCGGACCCCATCGTCTTTACTGGCTATTAGTTCGGCGATGCCTACGCTGAGCTGGCCGGCAATACACTAATCCTCGTCGAGACCTCTGAGGTAGGCGACACGCGAGCGGCGCGCGCAGCGGGCCAGCACTGGCTAAGGTGCTAGAGAGTTTGCTAATTTAGCTGGTGTTGGTCGCAGAATACCGCTGTCGGACGCAGGCGCATGCCAGGCCTATTACTCTTTGAAGTGCGTAACCAACCAGCATGAGGCACTGCTAAAGCGACCACGAAGCTGAGCGGCATGAGCGAGTGGAGAGTGAGCGAAAGTGCGCCCTACTGTCATGCTGAGGAAGACTAAGCATTCTGAACTCCCACTCGGCCACAACCTTACGCAGTCACTCCCCTATGCCTCCTTGCTGTTATACTGAGCGAGGCAAAGGGTCTGAAACGCTGGAGTTAATTGAACATGACCCGCGATGCTTTTGACGGTCACTCAGAATGACGGTCAGGCGGTCGCCAAATGACTCCGCAGCGCGCTTGGAGGAACGGCATAGCCGCCCCTGCGTGTGAACGCACTCCCAGTAGCATATGGTGCTCAAGACAAGTGCATATAATCATCCCACGCATTGCATGAACGGTTGCCGCTTCGACACGACCTGTTTTGCAACTTGCTGCAGGCCTGCCTTAGTTTGGAGCATCACAAGCGCGATGCGCACCCGCCGGGCTCCTTCGGATGCATCATCTACTGCACTGTGGACGAGATCAACACGCACACAGCGCCAACGCCGGCTGCGCGACGGACTCTCCGGTTGAAGCGCTGCATCGCACAGAGGGCTACCGCGTGGATAACTCCAAGTATGCAATTACCTCAGCGTCAAGCCCCACTGCTGGCTGGGATTAATTTACGGAGTATCGTCTGTATTCAGAGCGTTAGCGATGGCGGAGAGGAGCAATCGATCGCCGGTTTTGCTGCGCACACTGACGACGTGCTCTTCTTCTTTACGCTACCCCGATTTCATCGAGGCAACTCACAACAGCGTCTGACCGGTAGAACACTGGGCAGTTGAGGCGCAGTATGACTAAAGCTTATATGCCTTCTATATGGCTGGGTGACTTTCACTCAAAGGCCGAGTTTGAACAGGCTATGCCGCGACTTAAATCTATATTTACTATTTACGACTGGATAGATGATCGTCTACTCCTCTCACGGCACAGATTTGTCCTTCCAGCTTACTGTGTGGGATGTGACAAAGTGACATACATGCGCGTCGACTGGCGGCGTGGTGACGTAGACGCATTATACTCGGTTCAGCCAGCTTGGACTGAAACAGTGGTATGCGAATGTGGTCTAAATAGCCGTATGCGCGCACTGCTCGATTTCCTAAAGACACGTTTTGGTCAGCTTAATCTTCAAGATGCCTATATCTTAGAGCAAGTTACACCTTTATATCAAGTTATTAAAAGTCTAAATGTAGCTCGGCGCTGGGTAGGCAGCGAATACTGTGGACCGCAACTTAAAGGCGGGAAGCTCGTGCCTGATGTTAGACGCCTACGGTTCATCCGACACGAAGATCTAACGGCGTTGTCATTCTCTGATGCAAGCTTTGACTTGGTTGTTACGCTAGACGTATTTGAACATATTCCTCAGTACCAACGTGCCTTCTCGGAAGTATATCGGGTGCTCCGTAGCCCTGGCTACCTGGTATTCACGATCCCCTTTTTCTCCGACAACGCAGAGACCCGTGTCCGCGCTACCATTAACGCTGATGGAACAATTACTCACCACTTGCCACCGGAGATTCACGGTAACCCACTCTCAAAAGAAGGCTCGCTGTGCTTTCAGAACTTCGGCTGGGACATCCTCGACGCACTGCGTGCAACGGGATTCGCAAACGCATTTGCCGCACTATACTGGGGACCCTGGCAAGGGCACTTGGGTTATCCGCTATTTGTTTTCTGTGCGATAAAAGGTAAAGAAAACTTATAAATTGTGTTAAACACAAGGGTTGCTCGGTGTTCTTTTAGTTTTTGTCGCGCGCCATGTTTCAGCAGCCCTGCTTGAGGCGGCTGGCGAGGCCGTGCATAGGTGCGGGCAGCCGGCGTCCACGCGCTGTTCTTCTTCCCGTTAGGCACGCCGCACGACGAAGGAGAGCAAGTGCTATAACCACATATCACCGCCGTGAGCATGCCGAGCAGATCGCTGCTTTGCTCAGGGATATTCACGCTGACTACCACATCCTCGTCAAAGGCATCATGCCGCAGGACGGCCGGCCGGTGATGCTCCACGCCTGGATGGACGATGCAGTATGAAGATCGCCTTAGTCGGCACGCGCGGTGTGCCGGCGTCGTATTCCGGCTTCGAGACCTGCGCTGAGAACCTCGGCACGCGGCTGGCGCAGCGCGGCCACGCTGTCACCGTCTATAACCGCGCCCATCACGTGCGCTACGCTGCGCCGGCGTATAAGGGCATGCGCCTGGTGCGCGTGCGCGGCCTCGCCACCAAACACCTCGATACTTTCACCCACACGGCTGTTTCAATGCTGCACGCGCTCACCCAGGGCTACGACGGGCTGATCGTCTTCATCGCCGGCAACGCCCCGCTCTGCCTGATCCCGCGCCTGCTCAGCCGCGCGCGGGTCATTCTTAATGTGGACGGCCTGGACTGGAAACGCCGCAAGTGGGGCGCGTTCGCCAAGCGCTACATCCGCTGGTCGGAGCGCCTGGCGACCCGCCTCGCCCACGTCGTGGTCACCGACTCGCGCCGCGTCCAGGACTACTACCGCCAGACATACGGGGCAGAGACCGTCTTCATCCCGTATGGTGCGGACGTGATGCCGCGCCCGCCCGGCGAAGCCCTGCGGCGCTTTGGCCTGACGCCGGGCCGCTACGTGCTGTTCGTCGGCCGGCTGGTGCCGGAGAACTGCGCCCATCACCTGGTGGAAGCCTGGCTGATCCTGCGCCGGCAGGGGCGCGTCCCTACTGACATGAAATGCGTGATAACGGGCGACGCGCCCTACGTCGCGGAGTACATCGCCGCGCTCAAGGCCGGCGCGGCGGGCGACCCCTCGATCGTCTTCACCGGCTATCAGTTCGGCGACGCTTATGCCGAGCTGGCCGGCAACGCGCTGATCTTCGTCGAGACCTCCGAGGTCGGCGGCACGCATCCGGCGCTGGTGGAGGCGATGGCCTTCGGCAACTGCGTCGTGGTCAACGACACCCCGGAAAATCTGGAGACCATTGGAGACGCGGGCTTCAGCTACAGCGGCGCGCGCGGTGGGCCGGCGCTGGCCGAGGTGCTGGAGGGTCTGCTCGCCCAGCCGGCGCTGATCGCGCAGTATCGTCGCCAGGCGCAGGCGCACGCCCAGGCCCACTACTCGTGGGAGCGCGTCACTGACCAGTACGAGGCGCTGCTGAAGAAGTGCATTCACGGCCAGAGGCAAGGCTGATCCTCACGCGGAGGCGCGGAGAACGCAGAGATTCTTCAAATAAATATTAGTACTCGCACACTCAGCGGTTTGAATGGTCAGCTAGCCAAGCCCTCCGAAGTTGAGCACAGGTGCATTCACCAATAGGGGCATCTTCCACAAGCGATGCTGCCAGCGAAGGCATCTCTAATAGAGGGTGGGCGACGGCAGTGCCGTCGCCCACCCAAGGTTTTGCCCCTGGCTGTGAATGCACCCCTAAGCACTCCCGTCTCCCGCGCGGATATATAATCCCCAGTGCCTCGCGGCAAGTTCAGCCCAAGCCTCCATGCGCTGGGGCTGCGCCGCGCACCGTATCTGCGAACCTGCGATTCAAGCGGCCTTGGCGAGGAGGACGCCGAGCCGACCGAACGGCGACGATGAGAGCAGCAGCGATCAAGATACTCCTGGTCCAGGGTGGCCTTGGCGACTCCGTCGGCCCGCTGCTGGAGCGGCACGGCTATCGCGTGGTGTGGGTCCAAACCGCCAAGCAGGCGCTGGAGCGCGTGACGAGCGAGAAGCCGGCGCTGGTGATCATTGACGCGCCGTCGCTCATCGCCAACGCAGAGAGGCT
>Ga0308418_1000900_pt1 | contig 16213 bp, 14 predicted proteins | sample HotsprSampleR4cd_FD_203517 | JGI IMG/M metagenome (GOLD analysis project Ga0308418, IMG submission 203517) | Hot spring phototrophic mat microbial communities from Mushroom Spring, Yellowstone National Park, Wyoming, United States - 20090729_R4cd ... | reverse complement strand
ACCCGCGCCAGATCCGGCGCCGCGCCCACCTCCGCCAGCCGGGTTCGCATCGTGTGGCGCAGATGATGCGCACTGACCACACCGCGCTTGTCGTCCCTCACCTGAGCGTGGAATGGCTGCCCCGGCCGGCGCGGGCTCTCAAACACCCATTCTCCTTCTTGCGCCTGCTGCCGCCATTGTTCCAAGATTTTCTCCAAGCGTTCCGCCATCGGCACGCTGTAGCTGCGGCCCGCCTTGGCCGTCGAAAACCGGATGACCTTCGACTGGAAGTCCACATCCTCCCACCGCAGCATGCGCACGCTGTCCATCCGCGCCCCCGTCAGCAGCATCGTCAGCCAAAATACGCGCTTGTGCGGCCCCAATCTTTGAACCGCCGCCCACCACGCTCGCAGCTCATCATCGCTCAGCGCCCAGTCGCGAGGTTTCAGCCTCGGCTCATCGACGGCGATCGTCGGACACTCGGGCAGTTCCGGGTTGACACGGCGCTGGTAGTTGTAAATGGCCCGAAAGGTTCTCAGCACGCTGGCTGCACTCGCCCGGCCGTGGTTGCGGGCCACCTGCAGAATGCGCGTCCGGAAGCCGGCCCGGTCGGCGCCCAACTGCTCCAGCGGACGGCTCTTCCAATCGCCAAGGTAGCGATCCAGATTCTCTCTGTAAAGCTGCCGAGTCTTCGGCGCGAGTGGCTTCTCTTCCAGGTATCGTTGCCAGGCCTGCTCGAGCGTCATGCGGCCATCGGGCGGCGCTGGCACGAGAGCCTGCCACAGTCGGGTGGCGGCCCGGCGGGCCTGAGCGGCCGTCATCTCACCCAGCACACGGGTGACCAGCTTGCCACCCACGCGACGCTGCAGGCGGAAGGTCTTCTGCTGCTTGCCAGCGCGGACGTAAAGGCCCGGGACACCCTCCACGCTCCAGTCACCCGATCCGGGCGGCAGGGCATCGATAGCTTCCTGAGTGCAGGGAACGGTCTTGGCCGTTACACCCGGGGCTGAGGAAGGGAGTCGAGGGGGGGCACCACGACGTTCGGCTTGGGTTCTTTCACGGCCAATTGAAAACACCTGATTTGAGTTAGTCAACCTCTCGAGGGAGACTGCGAGGGAGACTGTTAAAGTCACTATAGCCGGGTAGAGGGAGTGATGCAAGAGGAGTTGCAATTACAGGCACTTGATCAGCAATGAGTTATCCGTGGGGATACGGAAGGAATGGGCTCTACCTGATTCTTGATCAGAAGGTCGCCGGTTCGATCCCGGCGGGTGGCTCCATTTCTTTTTTCGCTGTCCTGCAAGCCCGGTTCATTCGGGCCAGAAAGAGTCCGTGGGAGAGAGTCCCCGTCGCCGCTCCATCAAAAGCTCCCGCCGGGGGGCATCGAAGCCGACGCAATCCACCTGTCACTGCACAGCCATCCGTGGTCTCTCGCGGCGGTCTTGCGGCATTGCCGCCACCGAAGCGCCTTTCCCCTCGTTTTCGGCGAGGGGACGGATGGCAGCTCTGGACGAGGGCCGGACCCGCGCGCAGACTTTGGAACTCAGCGCTGAAATTCGGCTCACGCAGCGTGAGAAGGCAGCAACCGGTCACGCAACACGCCGGGCTTCCACAGCCGCCGCGCAGGCGCAGAGGCGCGCGGAATTCCGCCTGTTGCCGATGCCGCGGCATTGCGTGCGCCGCGCGCCCCCCGAAATGCCGCAGGACGGTGGACCGACATTGCCCCGCGAGCCGCAGGCGGAACTTCGGATGAATCCCGGCCATGACTCGGCCGGGGAGGCGTTCCGTTGCCGCCATGCCGCTGCCAATGTTCAGGTGATGAGGCCGTTGCGGAGCGCGAAACGAACGACGTCGCCGGTGTTGTGCAGGTTCAATTTCTCCATCAGGCTGCCGCGGTAGGACTCCACCGTGTAGACGCTGAGATTCAGGGCCGAGGCGATTTCCTTGTTTGTCTTGCCTTCGGCGATCATCACCAGCACCTCGCGTTCCCGGCTGGTGAGCAGGTCGACCGGGTTCGTCACGTTCCTGCGATAGTCGGTGAGCACGGCGGCGGTGACGGCCGGGCTGAGGTAAGCCTCGCCGCGCGCCGCCGCGCGGATGGCCAGCAGCAGCTCGGCGTCGTCGCAATCTTTCACGAGATAGCCGGAGGCGCCGGCGCGGAGAAGTTCGCGGACGTAGACGGCGTCCTTGTACATGCTGAGCCCGATCACGCGGGTGCGCGGCAGCATTTCCAGCAGGCGGCGCGTCGCCTCGATGCCGTTCATCCCCGGCATGGAGACATCCATGACGACGACGTCGGGCTGCACGCGCTGCGCCTCGCGCAGGGCCTCCTCGCCGGAGGCGGCCTCGGCCGCCACCTCCATGTCGCTCTGCGCGTTGACCAGCATGCTCACGCCCTTGCGCAGGATCGCGTGGTCGTCAGCGAGCAACACCCGGATTTTTGAGCTCCGCTCCATGATGCATCACTTGCAGCGGCGCCACCACGCGCACGGCGAGGCCGCCGCCGCGGCGGCTTTCCACGGCAAGCTCGCCGCCGATCTGGCGGGCGCGCGCCCTCATTCCTGTCATGCCCAGCGAGGCGCGGGGCTGTTCGGGCGGCAGTTGGAGACCCCGCCCGTTGTCGGCGATTTCCAGCATCAGGTCTCCGGCGCGCACCTGCAACGTCACCCACGCCGCCGTCGCCCCCGAGTGCCGCGCCACGTTGGTGAGCGCTTCTTGCGCGATCCGGAACAGGTGGGTCTCCTCCTGCTCCTCCAGCCGGCCTTCGAAATTCGACTGGTAATGGACGGCAATGCCGGTGCGCTGCGAGAAGCTTTCGCACAGCCACCGCAGCCCGGCATCGAGCCCGAGGTCGTCCAGAATGACCGGCCTCAGCATCTGGGACAGGCGCCGCGCGCTCTCAACCACATCGTCGACCAGTGCGGTGGCGGCCTGCCGGAGAGCGGGGCCGCCGCTGCCGCCGGGCTGATCGGGAATCCGGTTCAGCATTCGCCGCAATCCCAGCAGGCTCTGCCCCAGCTCATCGTGAATCTCGTGGGAAAAACGCCGCGCCATCTTCTCCTGGATGTCGAGCAGATGCCAGGAAACTTTCGCCAGCTCGTCCTCCTGGCGGGCCAGTTGCCGGAAGGCCCGGCGCAGGGCGGAAAGCGTCACGGCGGAAATCAGCACGGCCAGGAAGAAACAGAACCCGAGCACCCACACCATCCGGATCAACAGCACCTGCGTCTTCTCGAAAATCATGGCCTCCACCTGCCGGCCGCCCTTCCCGATCAGGTGCATCCGGACCAGTTCCTGTGCCGTGTCCTGGATCCGGTCCGAGGCAAGCAGCCCCAACGCGGCCGCCACAGCGACCAGGCCTACCAGAAGGGCGAAGCCGCCCCCTGCGATCCAGAACAGACGGCGGGGATCGAACGCGCTGCGGGACGGCTCCGGCCAGATCGCCTCAGCCTCGGCTGCAAGATTCTCGCTCATGGGCAGTCCTCCTGCCTGCTCTCAAGATCTCACCCAAAGGGCTCGGCCGGGAGTCCCCCCGGCAGGGGGGAATTCGCCGCCCGCGCACGGGGGTGTCAGCAGGGGGGCGGGCCGCCCCGCTCTGGAGGGAGGGGCAAGGGACGGAAAGACGCCCGGGCCGCTCCCTTGCGCGGGCGATGGCGGAATCGGACGCGAAACGCAATGCTGGTGGGGTGAGATTGCGATTGGCATGGGTGGCGGCGGTCAGCGCCGCCATGGCCGCCGGCCAACCCGCCAGGAAGCTCTCGGTCGATGACGCCATCCGGGAGGCGGTGGCCCGCAACCTGGAGCTGATGGCCGAAAGGGCGAGTCTCGACATCGCGCGGGCGCGGGAGATCACCGCCCGGCTGCGCCCGAATCCCGTGGTCACGGCCTCCGCGCAAACGCTGAACGTCTTCGGGGTTCTCTATTCAGCCGACAGCCCGCTGGGGCCGAACGCCTTCACATCCCACATTGACTTTCCGCTGGAGCGGGGAGGCAAGCGCGAGCGCCGGATCGAGCTGGCCCGCGCTGAATATTCGCTGGCCGAGCTGGGCTTCCGCGAGCGGCTCCGGCAACTGGTTGCCGAGGTGCAGGCGGCTTATGTCGACGTCCAGCTCGCCAAAGAGAACCTGAGACTCGACCAGCAGACCCTCGACAGCCTTCAGAAGCTGGTGGCCATCAACGAGGCCAGGCTCAAGGCGGGCGACCTGGCGCAGGTGGAGCTCGACCGGTCCCGGGTGGCGGCGCTGCAATTCGCGGCCAACGTGCAGGAAGGCGAGCTGCGGCTTGCCCAGGCGAAGGCGCGCTTGCGCCTGGCGCTGGGACGGAGGCCGGAAGAACCCGGCGAGGATTTTGACGTCGACGAGCCCATGCGCTCCGGGCCGGTCCCGCTGGAGAAAGAGGCGGCGCTCGCCGCGGCGCTGGAAGCGCGGCCCGACCTGCTGGCGCAGAAACAGGCCGTTGTGCGTTCCCGCGCCGACCTGCGCCTGCAACTGGCCAACGCCAAGGTGGACTATACGGTGGGCGCCGAGCTCACACGGCAATGGGCTTACGGCATCAGCGGCAACACGATGGGGTTCTCTTTCTCGGTTCCCCTGCCCGTGTTCAACCGCAACCAGGGCGAGATCGCCCGCGCGCAGCGGGAAATCGCACAGGCGGAGGCGCGCGCGGCGGCCGCCGAGCTGGCCGTGCGCACCGAGGTCGAGACGGCCTACCGCAAATGCCTTTCCTACAGCAGCCTGGTGCGGCAGGTGGAAGCGGAGATGCTCAGCCGGGCGCAGCGGGTGCTGGAGACCACGCGGTACTCCTACGAGCGCGGCGAGGCGAGCCTGGTGGAGTTTCTCGATGCGCAGCGGGCGTTCAACGAGGCGATGCAGACCTACAACAGCGCGCGCGCCAACTACGCGCGCAGCCTGTTCGAGCTGGAGAGCGCCACGGCGGCATCGATAGCAGGACGTTGACGATGAGGAAACCCATGCGGGGCGCCCGCACAGCGGCGCCGGTATTTTGGGCCGCGGCGGCCGTCGCTCTCGGCCTGGCCGCTTGCGGCGGCAGGCCGGATGCGCCCCCGGCGCGCCAGCAAACCAGCGCGGCGCCGGCGCCAGGCCGCGTCGAGATCCCTCCGGGTTCGCCCAAGCTGGCGCAGATCCGCGTCCAGCCGGTGGAAACGGCGCTGGTGGCTGTCGGCAGAGTCACGGCGCCCGGAAAAGTGGAGGCCAATTCAAACCGGATCAGCCGGGTCTTCCTCCCGGTGACCGGCCGCGTGGTGAGCGTGCTGGTGCGCACGGGCGACTTCGTCCGCCGCGGGCAGCCGCTGCTCACCGTGGAAAGCGCGGAGATCGATGCGGCCGTCTCGGCCTACCAGCAGGCCCAGGCGGCGGTGACGCAGGCCGAGTCGGCCCTGGCCAAGGCGCGGCTCGACCTGGACCGCACCAAAGATCTTTACGCGCACGGCGCCGTGCCGCTGAAGGAGGTCACCAATACGGAGGCGATCCTTGTGCAGGCGGAAGCGGCCGTCAAGCAGGCGCGAGCCGCCGAAGAGCAGGCCAGGCGCCGGCTTGAGCTGCTCGGCGCACAGCCTGGCGCCTACGGGCAGCAGATCACCATCCGCGCGCCGAACTCGGGCAAAGTGCTCGAGCTCGCCGTGGTGAACGGGGAGTACCGCAACGATCTCAGCGATGCGCTGATGACGATCGCCGACCTGAGCTCCGTCTGGATCACTTCCGACGTGCCGGAAACCGACATCCGGCACATCCGGCTGAACGCCCCGATCACATTCGAGCTGGCTGCGTACCCGGGCGAGGTCTTCCACGGCCGCGTCACGCTGATTGGCGACACGGTGGACGCCCAGACCCGCACGGTGAAGGTGCGCTCCGAGATCCCGAACCCCGACGGGCGGCTGAAGCCGGAGATGTTCGGCACCGTGCACCTGGCCGAAGAGACCGAGCCGCGGCCCGTGGTGCCTGTGGCGGCGGTGTTCGCCTACGCGGGCAAACCCTGCGTGTGGCGCGAGGCCTCGCCCGGCGTGTTTGAGAGAGTGCGCGTCGAGACCGCAGCGCCGGCAGGAGACCGCATCCCGGTTTTGTCCGGCCTCCGGGCGGGCGACCGGGTGGTGGTCGACGGCGTGATGCTGCTGTTGGCGGGCAGAGAGAAGCCATGATCGCCAGACTGCTCCGATTCGCGCTTCACCAGCGGCTGGTGACGCTGCTGTTGGCGCTGGCGCTGGTCGGCGCCGGCATCTGGGCGGCGCTGCAACTCAAGCTGGAGGCGTACCCGGACATCTCCGACACGCAGGTCGTCGTGATCAGCCTGTATCCCGGGCACGCTGCCGAGGAGATCGAGCAGCAGGTGACGATCCCGATCGAGCGCGCCCTGAACAGCGTGCCCAACGTCATCGCCCGCCGCTCGCGCACCATCTTCGGGTTGTCTGTCGTGGAACTGACTTTCGATCAGGGCGTCAACGACTATTTCGCCCGCCAGGTGGTGCTGGAGCGGCTGCGCGACGCCGATCTTCCCGAAGGCGTCTCGCCGCAGCTGGGGCCGATGTCGACGCCGATCGGCGAGCTCTACCGCTACCGCCTGGCCGGAGCCGGCTACAGCCCCATGCAGCTGCGGGAGTTGCAGGACTGGGTGGTGGAGCCCCGCTTCCTTCAGGTGCCGGGCGTGGCCGATGTGACGCCCTTTGGCGGCCTGGTCAAGCAGTACCAGGTGCAGATCGACCCCGGTGCGCTGATCAAGTACGGCCTGTCGATTGCGAAGGTCGCCGAGGCCGTCCAGGCCAACAACAGCAACGCCGGCGGGGCGCTGCTCGACAACCGCCAGCAGGCGATGGTGATTCGCGGCATCGGCCTGATCCGCGATGTCAGCGACATCGGCAACATCGTGGTGGCCGAATCCCGGGGCGTGCCGGTCTTTGTGAAGGACGTCGCCCAGGTGCAGGTCGCCGCGGCGCCCCGAACCGGCATCTTCGCGGTCGGGGAGGATCACGACGGGGTGGAAGGCATCGTGTTGATGCGCCGCGGCGAGAACCCTTCCGAGGTGCTCAAGTCCATCAAGGAGGCCGTCGAGGACCTCCGCCTGAACCGCCTGCCGAAGGGCGTGACGATCGAGCCCATCTACGACCGCACGGATCTCGTCAACCACACGCTGCGCACGGTGTCCCGCACGCTGGCCGAGGGGCTGCTGGTCGTTCTCCTCGTTCTCGTGTTTTTTCTGGGCAGCTTTCGCGCGGCGGTGCTGACCGCGGTGACCATCCCGCTGTCGCTGCTGTTCGCCTTCGTCTGCATGCACTTTTCCGGCATTCCTGCCAATCTGCTCAGCCTGGGGGCGCTGGACTTCGGCATCATCGTCGACGGTTCCCTGGTCATGGTGGAGCACATCCTGCACACGCTCGAGCGGCGGCGCGCGGCGGGCGCGCCCTGGACCGACAGCTCGCTCATCAGCGCGGTGCGCGATGCGGCGCTCGAGGTGGAGCGGCCGATTTTCTTTTCGATGGTCATCATCATCTCGGCCTATTTCCCGCTGTTCACGCTCGAGCGCGTGGAGCGGAAACTGTTCACGCCGATGGCCTTCACGGTGTGCTACGCGCTGCTGGGGTCGCTGCTGGCGGCGCTGACGCTCGTGCCCGCGCTGTCCACCTATCTGCTGCGCGACGGGCGCACGGGCTGGAAAAACCCCGTCTTCGGCTGGCTGGAAGCCGGCTACCGGCGGGTTCTCGACCTGTCTCTGGAGAGGCCCAAGGCCGTGCTCGCAGCGACCCTCGCCGTGATCGGGCTCGCGGGGGTCGCGGCCGCGAGGCTGGGCGTCGAGTTCCTGCCCACGCTCGATGAAGGCTTGATCTGGGTGCGCGCGAACCTGCCGGCGGGCATTTCACTCGAGAAATCCGCCGAGGTGGCGGGCGCGATCCGCCAGATCATCGCCGCCCACCCCGAGGTGGCGCTGGTCAGCTCGCAGACAGGCCGCAACGACGCGGGCACGGACCCATACGGCCCCAACCGGAACGAATTTCTCGTCGCCCTGAAGCCATATGAGACCTGGCCGAAGGGCATGAACAAGGCGCGGCTGGTGGAGCTGCTCAGCCGCGAACTGGAAGAACAGATCCCCGGGGCCGCCTTCAGCTTCACGCAGCCCATCATCGACAACGTCACCGAGGCCGTGACGGGATCGGCCGCCGACTTGGCCGTGATCCTCAGCGGGCCGGACCTGGCAACGCTGCGGACTTATGCCGAAACGACCCTCGATCTGGTCCGGCAGGTGCCCGGCGCGGCCGACTGCGCCATCGAGCAGGAGCCGGAGCAGCCGCAGCTGCGGATCTCGATATCCCGGCAGGCCGTGGCGCGGTTCGGCATCAACGTGCGCGACGTGCAGGACGTGATCGAAATGGCCGTCGGCGGCCGCACGGTGGGCAGCGTGTTCGAGGGCGAGCGGCGGTTCGACATCACCGTGCGCTACGTGCCCGAGGCGCGGGGCAGCATCAACGCCATCGGCAGCATTCTCGTGCCGACCCGCGACGGCGGCCGCGTGCCGCTGTCCCAGCTGGCTTCGATCGAGATCGCCGACGGCGCCACCATCGTCGCCCGCCGCGACAACCAGCGCCAGATCACGGTTCGCACCAACATCCGCGGCCGCGACCAGGGCAGCTTCGTCGCCGAGGCGCAGCGGCGGTTCCGGCAGGCGATCCGTCTGCCGGCAGACTACCGCGTCGCCTGGGGCGGACAGTTCGAGAACCTCGACCGCGCCCGGCGCCGCCTGGCGTTCATTCTGCCCGTCACCATCGCCATCATCTTCGCACTTCTGTTCATGATGTTCGGCTCCACCCGCTGGGCCGGGCTGGTGCTGCTGAACGTGCCGTTCTCGCTGGTTGGCGGCATTCTTTTCCTCCACCTGCGCGGCATCAACTTCAGCGTTTCGGCCGCGGTGGGCTTCATCAGCCTGTTTGGCGTGGCGGTGATGAGCGGCGTGCTGGTGATCGCCGAAATCAACCGGATCCGCCGCGCCGAGCCCGACATGCCGCTGCGCGAAGCGATCGTCGAAGGCGCCGGCGCCCGCTTCCGCGGCGTGCTGCTGATGATCGTCGTCGCCCTGCTCGGCATGGTGCCGGCGGCCCGCGCCACCGGGATCGGGTCCGACATCCAGCGGCCGCTCGCCACCGTGCTTGTTGGCGGGCTGCTGTCCACCCTGCTGCTCACACTGCTGGGCCTGCCCGCGCTGTATGCGCTGAGCTCGAAAAAGACCGCGCCCCGCGAGGAGATCGCCCCGTGAAGAAACTCCAGTTGACTGTGTTCCTCAATGAAGCCGACCGGATCGGAGAGGCTCCGCTGTACGAAGAAGTGCTGCGGCGCCTCCAGCACGCTCATGTCTCCGGCGCCACCGTCGTGCTGGGCTGGATGGGTTACGGCAAGCACGGCCTGGTGCACCGCAAGGGCCTGTTCGGCGTTTCCGACGACCGCCCGGTGATGATCGTGGCCGTGGAAGACGAGGCCGTCCTGCGGCCGCTGTTGCCCCGGCTCAAGGAGATCGTGATCGAGGGCATGATCACGCTGCACGAAGTGGAAGCCGTGTGAGCCACTCATTGCCGCCCTGAGCGGGACGCCTGCCCCGCCCTCGATCACTGGCCTTTCAGCGGGCGGAAAGATGAGGCATCATGGCAGGCGCTTAGAAGCTCAAGGGAGCTTCCCGCACGGCCGGGTTGCCGGCAGCGCATCGCAGCGAGCGAGCCCGGCAAGCCCGCCGCTGCGGAGAGGCTGCCTGCTCAGGGCTGCCCGCGAGGCCCCGCCCCCGGCGGGCATTCGCGGCAGGGCCCGCTAGTGTTCCGGCGGGACGTAGTCGGGCGGCAGCTGCGCGCCCTCGCCGAAGAAGTACTGCTCCATCTGCCTGAGCAGGAATTCCTGCGCCTCGCGCGTTCCGAGGTTGAGCCGGTACTCGTTCATGATCATCTTCATGTGCTCGACCCACATCCGCCACGCCTCTTTCGAGACGTTCTCGTAGATCCTCTGCCCCAGCGGATGGTTGTCGAACGGGACTTCGTCAAGCCCTTCCATCTCGCGGCCGAACTTGACGCAGTGCACCATGCGCTTCGGTTTTGCTTCCGGCATTTTCATGCGCCTCCAATTGCAGTTTGCCTCAACCCGGGCCGCGCCGATGCGGCCTCCCCGTCACCTGGCCCGCGCTTCGCGCGTCCATGCGCAAACGGTCTGGATCTCCGCCCCGGTGAGTTTCGCCTCCGGATGCAGCAGCAGGTAGCTTTTCAGCGGCATCGAGCCGACGCGGATCTCCTGGCAGATGTCCTTGATCGACATCTCTTCGGTGAAATCATCCATGTTGAAGTGCCGCCGCCCGTCCTTGACGTGGTCGGCGAGCATCCACGAAACCGGCGCCACGTGGCTGTACCACGGCCACTTCGTCCGGTTGGAGTGGCAGTCCGAGCAGGCGCGCTCGAGAATGTTCTTCACCTCGGCCGGCACTTCGTATTGCGCCTGCAATGTGTTTTCGGGCTTGACGGGAGGATTCGTGCGTTCCGGACGAACCGCCTGCGCTCCCAGCAGCAGGACGGCAATGGCGGCAACAGCCCAGCGGGCCCAGCGCTGCTTCATGTTCCTATTGATGCACAAAACCGCCGCCCTGTGGCACGGCGCCGCGTCAGGGCGGAGCAGGCCGGATCAGGGCCGGTAGGTTTTCGCATGGCCGTTGCGCTGGTTGCGCACCGTGAACACCCGGTCCCGCGAAGCTTCCACCTCGATGCCGAAACCCTGGCACTTTTCCTCTAGGTTCGCGATCCGTTCCTCGCTCACGTTCGCATCCTTCCCCCCGGCCAGCGAGTAGTGCAGCTGCCAGAGATCCTGCAATCCCGGCGAAGAGGCCACGATCCGCCACGCCGCCGGCGAGCCCCCCTTGCGCGCCCCGTTGTTCATGATCGCCACGCGCGGCCGCATCCCGTGCACGATCTGCGGGCAGCCGCTCTGGTCGAAGCCATGGTGCGTCGTCAGGTACAGGTCCACCGGGCCGATCCGGTGCTCCGGACAGGCCAGCTCCAGCTCCTTGTTCCATGTCAGGTCGCCGAGATCCACGAAGCGGAGGCGCCCGAAAGTCAATACGAAGCCGATGGAGCGGGCATTCTCCGTGGGGTCGTCGGCGCGGCGCTCGGCCTGCGCGCACAGCGGGTTCTTCTGCCCTCCCCCTTTCACCGGCCTGGCGATGCGTTCCCCGCGGGCGGCAACGATTTCCACCCGGACATCCTTCAGCGGGAGAACGTCGCCGGGCTTCACCGTCATTCTTTTCGCCCCCGTGGCAAGCACCTTCCGGTAAGCCTCCTCGAGCGCCCTCGCCTGCGGCGTGTCTTCCGTGTTGTCGCCGTGGTCGATGAAGACTCCCACCGGGATCTTCGCCGCCAGCTCCGGCACTCCCCCGACGTGGTCGAGATGGTAATGGGTCACCAGAAGGTAGTCGATCCGGGTCAAGCCCAGCCGGCGCGCTGCGGCAACAATGCGGTCCGAATCCCGTCCGTTGTTGCCGGGGAAGCCCGCATCGACCAGCAGCGACTCGCCACGCGGCGTCAGGATCAGCGTCGCCTGCCCGCCCTCGGTGTCCACAAAAACCATCCGCAGCGGCTGCACCTGCGCCGCCACAACCAAACCCGCCAACAAGACAATCATCCGGCCCGGCATGCGGGCATCTTATCACGCGCGGCTCCACGGGGAACTTTTGTTACAAAGGGCTCGTAGTACACTACGGGAAACGGAAAATGCCCTTCTGCACCAGATGCGGCCACGCAGTCGACGAGCAGGCGCGGTTCTGCCCTGCCTGCGGCGCGCCGCAGCGCGAGGGCGCGGCCCCGCCGCCCCCGGGTGCGTCCGGTTTTGCCGGCGCCCGCCCGTCCGGCGCCGTCGGGCAGGACTTCCTCTCCCGAATGTCGCCGCGCCGCGCCGCCATGCTTTGCTACATTCCTTTGGCGGGCTGGATCATGAGCATTGTGGTGCTCGCCTCCGACCGGTTCCGCGACGACCGGCTGGTGCGTTTCCATGCCTTCCAGGGCCTCTATCTGTTCGTGGTGTGGCTCTTCGCCGAATGGGTGTTCGGCCCGGTGAGCGAGTACGGCCCTGCGATTCGCTTCGCTGGCGGCGCCCTCAAGCTCGCCGTGCTCATCCTGTGGATTTACATGCTGATCCGGGTTCGCGCCGGCGAAGACGTGCGCCTGCCCGTCATCGGGGAACTGGCCGAGCGCAGCGTGGCGGAGCAGCGATGAGCAGCCCTGATTCGCCAGCCCGCTGAACTGGCACCCGTCGTGCGTCCCAAGGCGTTATAATTATTCATAGGAGTGAATATTTAATCGGGCCATGAAGATCAAAGCCGGCATCGTGGGCTTCCGCGGTTACAGCGGCATGGAACTGGTGAAGATCCTGCGGGGCCACCCGCATGCGACCCCGGTGCTGATGGAGCACCGGTCGGATGCCGCCCCGGAGGTTCACCCGCTGGGCTGGCAGGGGCCGCAGCGGATTCCTGCCACGCCGGAAGCCGCAGCCGGTGCGGGCATAGCGGTGGTCTTTCTTGCCACGCCTGCGGAAGTCAGCATGGAACTGGCGCCCGGGTTCCTGGGCGCGGGCATCCGGGTCATTGATCTGAGCGGCGCCTTCCGCCTGCGCACGGTGGAGCGTTACCGCCGCTGGTACAAGGAAGAGCACAGCCGGCCGGAGCTGCTCGGGGAAGCCGTGTACGGCCTGCCGGAATTCTACCGGGACCAGATCCGCGGGGCGCGGCTGGTGGCCAATCCCGGATGTTACCCGACGGCGGCCAATCTGGCTTTGCGCCCCTTGGTGGAGTCGGGCCTCGTGGACCGCGCGCATGGAGTCGTGTGCGATGCCAAGAGCGGCGTCAGCGGCGCGGGCCGCAAGCCTTCGCTGAAGACGAGCTTCTGCGAGGTGACGGAGAACTTCAGCGCCTACTCGATTCTCGGCCACCGCCATGTGCCGGAAGTGCTGCTGAACAGCGGGCTCGAAGAGAGCGAGTTCAGCTTCACGGCGCACCTGATTCCCGTTCATCGGGGCATTCTCGAAACGATCTACTTCCGCGCCGTGGAAGGCGCCACGGAGGATTCGCTTCTGGACGCCTACCGCCGGGCGTATGACGGCGAGCCTTTCGTTCGTCTGTACCCGCCGGGAGCGGCGCCGGACTTGCGTCCGGTGCAGCATACCAACCTCTGCCTGATCGGGTTCCGCCTGGATGCTGCCACGCGGCGCGCGGTCGTGGTAGTCTGCATTGACAACCTCGGCAAAGGAGCGGCCGGCCAGGCGGTGCAGAACATGAACCTGATGCTGGGCGTGGCCGAGGCGGAGGGATTGTCATGCGAGTTGTGATCAAGCTCGGCGGCACGCTGCTCGACCAGCCGAAGACGTTGAAGTCGCTGGCCGCGCAGATCGCCGCCCTCCCGTCGGGCACGGTGCCCGTGGTGGTCCATGGCGGCGGGCGCCAGATGACGCGCTTCCTGGAGGAGCGCGGGGTGGAGAGCCGCTTTGTGAACGGCCTGCGCGTGACCACGCCCGACGTTCTCGACGCGGTGCTGAAGATCTTCGCCGGCAGCGTGAACAAGCAGCTGGTCTCGGCGCTGGTGGCGGAGGGGGCGCCGGCCGTCGGGCTGAGCGGCATTGACGCGCGCCTGGCGGAGGCGAAGCAGCTCAACCCGGATCTGGGCGCGGTCGGCCGCATCACGCGCGTCAACGCGGAAATCCTCGAGGTCTTGTGCGAGGCGGGCTTCTTGCCGGTGGTCGCCTGCGTCGCCGGGGATTCGGACGGCAATGTGTACAACGTGAACGCCGACCAGATGGCCTCCGCGCTGGCCATCGCCTTTCAGGCCGACAGGCTGCTGTTCCTGACCGACGTGGACGGCGTCCGCGGCGCCGGCGGCGCGATCCTCGCCCATCTGACGCCGGACGACGCCAAGGGCCTGATCCGCTCGGGCATCGCCACCGGCGGCATGCAGGCCAAGCTGGAAGCGGCCTGCGAGGCTGTGGACCAGGGGGTACAGGAGGTGGTCATCGCGCCCGGCGCTGCGCCATCGGTGCTCGAACGGCTTTCGGTCGGCGAGCCCGCGGGCACGCTGCTGAGCTGGAACTGGGAGCCGGAGGAAGACGACGAGGAAGAGCCATGACCCTGCGCAAGGCCCGCATGAGCGACATCCCCGGCATCCTCCGCCTGATCAACGGCTACGCCGCCCAAGGACTCATGCTGCCGCGCAACGGGTTCGAACTGGCCGAAAACATCCGCGATTTCACGGTGGCCGTGTCGGCAGACGCGGTGCAGGGATGCGCCGCCCTGCACTTTTACGGCTCGGCGATGGCCGAGGTCCGCTCGCTGGCCGTGGATCCGTCCCTGAAAGGCGCCGGCATCGGAAAGAGGCTCATGGAGGCGGTGGAGGCGGAAGCCCGCGAGTTCGACCTGGAACTGCTGTTCGCTTTCACCTATGTTCCCGGCTTCTTTGCGCGATCCGGTTACCGGCAGGTGGACCGCAGCGAGCTGCCGCTGAAAGCCTGGAAGGATTGCCTGCGGTGCCCGAAATTCCAGGCCTGCGACGAAATCGCCGTGCTCAAGTGGTTGAAGCCCGAGGCCGTACGGGCCTTGCGCGCTTCCGACCCGCTGGATGCGGCGCTGCCCCTGCCCGTGATTCGCGGCAACTGACCCCGGCCGGCGGCGGTACCACGAGTACCAAAAAATCCTGAGAAATTTCCGAGGCGGGCCGCACTTCTATTGCGGAACCTCCAGCCGCGCCGTTTGGCGCGGCTGAGCGGAACGATCTGTCTGCGAGACAAGTGGAGGCCCGATGCGTGCCCAGACCATCGATGTTCGCCAGGCCCATGGCCGGGTCCTGTGTTGCACGATTTTCCGTCCCGGAGGCAGGAAGCTGCTGTCGAAGGGCCATGTGCTGAGCGAAGAGGACGTGCAACTGCTGGAAACCGAGGGGCTTCGCACGGTCTGGGTTACCGAGCTGGAAGAAGGCGAGGTGCCCGAAGACGAGGCCGCGCTGCGCGTGGGCGCCGCCTTGGGCTGCGGGTCGTTGGAGGTGCGGCTGGCGGCCGGCGGACGGGCGAATCTCCACGCCACCGAAGATTGCTGCGTGCTGGTGGACGATGACCTGCTGCGGCAGATCAACTGCACTTCTTCCGTCGTGATCGCCACCGCCGCCAATTTCAGCTATGCGCGGGCCGGCGACCGCATTGCCACGGTGAAGAGCGCTCCGTTCGCCGTGTCGCAACAGGAACTGGAGGTAACGCTGGACATTCTGGCCGAGCGCGGCCCGATTCTCCAGGCGCGTCCGGTGCGCAGCCCGGCGCTCGCCCTCCTTTACAGCGATCATTACGACGGAGAACGGGCGCGAATGCTGTTTGAGCCGGTGGTGCGGCAGCGCTTGGCGCGTTTTCAGGTGACGCCGCGATACACGCTTGCCAACAAGGAAACCGAAAATGAGGTTCTCAAGGCGCTCGGGCACCTTCTGCGAATGGAACCGGCGGTGGTGCTGATAGCTTCCACCACGGCTCCGGCCGGTCCCGGGGACGTCATCGGGCGGGCCATGACGAAGCTCGGAGCCAGTCTTGAGCGCTTTCTGGCCCCGGTCGAACCCGGCAACCTGATGTGCTCGGCTACAAGGATTCGATCCCGATTCTTTCGGCCCCAGGCTGTTTCCGCTCGGCCAAGCCCAATGTTGTCGATCTGGTTCTCCCGCCACTGCTGGCCCGGTACCGTGTGTCGGGCTGGGAAATCGCCAACCTGGGACACGGAGGACTCCTTTCCTGACAATGAATCCCGCACCTTCCGGCGAGGTTTGAGTTCAAATCCTCAGCAGACCCTGTCCTGGTTGGGCCGGATGCCTGGACCCGGCATCCGGCCCGTTTTTTCTTTGGCAAGATCGCCGGCGCGCGGCTTCACGCCGGCCGTTCCTTCCGTGGCGGGTTGACGAGGGTTCGGCATCGCAAACAGGGCGCCGGAAACACACTGCTTCAGAGCCGCGAACGGGGCGCCGGAATTCGCCAGAATTCCGGCCAGAGTGAGCGGTCAGCCGCAAGTGCCGGCGCGGCCTGCGCGCCGATCGAAACTGCTGGCCCACCCCGGGGCTTCGCCGCGCGGCGTGAGCGGCGTGACCGCTCGCTCCCGCGGGCCTGCGGCCCGCTTCGCTCGCGGCTCTGAAAGCGTGCCCGAGGGCGTTACGATGCGGATTCAGACCGAACTGTGCATTCCACGCCCACAATTGGTAATGAAA
>Ga0308418_1000899_pt1 | contig 16216 bp, 15 predicted proteins | sample HotsprSampleR4cd_FD_203517 | JGI IMG/M metagenome (GOLD analysis project Ga0308418, IMG submission 203517) | Hot spring phototrophic mat microbial communities from Mushroom Spring, Yellowstone National Park, Wyoming, United States - 20090729_R4cd ... | reverse complement strand
TCGGGTTGTCCTGTCCTGTGAAGTTTGTTGTTTGTCATCGTGGGGATAGGGATACCCGATGGGCGTTTTGTTATTCAAGGGGATGTGGGTGTGGGGATGTTAAAATGGCAGACGTCAGGGTTCCCCCCGCTTCGCGAGGGGAACCGCGTGGGGCGCGTGGGTTCGGTTCCCCCTGCTTGCAGGGGGAACCTTAAGGAGGGGGTTATCGGGCATACTCGTTTTTGTGAACTTTGGCTGCGCGATTGGTATACCCTTGTCAGACCTGCAGGAGGGGGTCAATTGCCGTTTTTTGTGGACTTTGGTTCGGCGATTGGTGTAAGGAACGCCGCTGATCCTTACCGCGCGCAGGTATAATCCCTCCGCGGAACCACATCACAGCATGATTAAGTACCTCGGCTCTAAGCGCAGTTTAGTTGGCTGGATTGTCGGCGCAGTGGAAGTGATACATGCCCACGCGCCCGTTTACTCAATTGTTGACCTCTTTTCGGGCAGCGCGCGGGTGGCGCATGCCTTAAAAGCGCGCGGCTACTTTGTGCATGCGAATGACTACGCCGCCTACGCCTACATGCTTGCCCGTGCGCTGGTGGAGGCAGACCGTGCCCAGCACCCGCCTGAACGCATTCAGCCGATACTGGACGCGCTGATGCAACTGCCGCCCGAACACGGCTGGTTCACGCGCACCTACTGCGACGAGGCGCGCTACTTCCGCCCCGAAAACGGCGCACGCATCGAAGCCATCCGCAACGCGATTGCCCGCTACGACGACCCGACCCTGCAAGCCATCCTGCTGACCAGCCTGATGCTTGCTGCCGACAAGGTGGATTCCACGACGGGGCTGCAGATGGCGTATCTCAAGGAATGGGCGCCGCGCGCCTACAACCCACTCCAGCTGCGCTACCCGCCGCTGCTGCACGGCGCAGGCAAAGCCTACCACGCCGACGCGCTGGAACTCGCAGGCGCGCTGGAGGCAGACCTGTTCTACTTAGACCCGCCGTACAATCAGCACTCGTACCTCGCGAACTACCATGTGTGGGAGACGCTGGTGCTGTGGGACTGCCCCGAAACTTATGGCGTCGCCCGCAAGCGCGTCGATGTCAAGCATCGCAAAAGCCCGTTCAACGCGCGGATGCAGGCGCGTGAAGCGATGGCGCACCTGGTCAGTCAGATCCGTGCCAAGCACCTGCTGGTCTCCTTCAACAACGAGGGCTACCTCACCCGCGCCGAGCTGGAGGCGATTCTGAGCGAGTGGGGCTTTGTGCGCTGCTTCGAGCGGCCCTATCGGCGGTATGTGGGCGCGCTGATTGGCATCCACAACCCGCGCGGCGAGAAGGTCGGGCAGGTCTCGCACACGCGCAACAAGGAGATGCTGTTCGTAGCGACGAAATACAAAGCAGTTGCTGACGCGCTGGAGGCAACGGGCGCGGAGCAACCGACGCTTTGATGGCGAGGAACCGATGGCGAAGATCCTGCTGGGCGTCACGGGAAGCATCGCGGCGTACCGTGCGTGCGATATCGCGCGCGAGCTGATGCGGGAAGGGCACCCCGTACAGGCGGTGCTGACCCGCGCGGCGACGCGCCTGATAAGCCCTGACACCTTCGCCGCGCTGACGGGCAAGCCCGCCGTGGTGGATGTGTTCGACGAGCCTGTGTCAGGGCAGATTGCGCACATCCAACTGGCGCAGGAGGCGGACTTGGTGCTGATTGCGCCTGCGACGGCGCACACGATTGCGCGACTCGCGCTGGGACTGGCGGACGACATGCTGACCACGCTGGCGTTGGCGACCCGCGCGCCCATCCTGATTGCCCCCGCGATGAACCCCGCGATGTGGAGCCATCCCGCCACACAAGCGCATGTGGCGACCCTGCACGAGCGCGGCGTGGCGTTCATCGAGCCTGCCTATGGGATTATGGCGTGCGGCGACGAGGGCTGGGGCAAGCTCGCCGATACACCCACGATTGTGCAAGCGGTGGCGTTGCACCTGCGCCGCGCCAGCGACCTGCAGGGCGTGCATGTGCTAATCACGGCGGGACCGACCCACGAGCCGATAGACCCCGTGCGCTTCGTGGGCAACCGTTCCAGCGGCAAGATGGGCTACGCGCTGGCGGAAGCGGCACTGGCGCACGGCGCGACCGTCACGCTGATTACGGGACACTCCGCGCTGACCCCGCCTGCAGGCGCGACGGTGATTCGTGTGCAGACGGCGCAACAGATGTACGAGGCGGTGCAGGCGCACTTCGACGCCTGTGAGGTGTTCATCGCCGCGGCTGCCGTCGCCGACTACCGCCCCGAACACGCCCTGCCCCGCAAGCGCAAGCGCACGGGCGAAGCGTGGACGCTGCGCCTCGTGCCGAACCCCGACATCCTCGCCAGCGTCGCTGCTCGCAAGGGCAACCGCTTCGTCGTGGGCTTCGCCGCCGAGACCGACAAGGCGCTTCAGCACGCCCAAGCGAAACTTTCGGGCAAAAACTTGGACTTAGTCGCCGTCAACAATGTGCTGGAGCCAGGCAGCGGCTTCGAAGTGGACACCAACCGCCTGACGCTGCTGTATGCCGACGGGCGCATCGAGGAGTTGCCCCAGATGAGCAAGCGCGCCTGCGCCGAACGGATTATCGAGGTGGTCGCCGAACACCTACGCCAGAGGCGCAGTTAGGTAAACCACCGCGCTGCAATTCATCCTTCCCAAAAGGACAAAAATCGGGTAAACTATCCTTTGTGGACGGACAACTGCGCGCGACGATCGAGGAGAAGGTTGTGGAGGGCACACTGCGCCCCGTTCCTACCTTCACACGGCGCGATGTGCGCATTCCTGCCGTACCGAACAAAGCGTTCGCGATTATCGGCATGCGCCGCGCAGGGAAGACCACCTTTCTGTGGCAGATTGTTCAGGAACACCTCCTGCATGGCATGCCCCGCGAATATGCACTTTACTTCAACTTCGAGGACGAGCGACTGCTTGACCTGCAGGCGCGCGATTTGCACCTCATCGTGGAGACCTACTACCAACTCTACCCGCACACGCGCGACAGGGAGCGGGTGCTGTTCCTGCTGGACGAGATTCAACGGGTGTCGGGGTGGGAGACTTTTGTGCGCCGCTTGCTGGACAGCGAAACGGTCGCCGTGTTCCTGTCGGGTTCGTCGGCGCGGATGCTGGCATACGAGCTGGGCACGAGCATGCGCGGACGCGCGCTGCCTGTCGTGGTGTTCCCGTTCAGTTTCCGCGAGTACCTGCGCCACTTAGGGGAAGCGCCTGATCGAGCGTTCGCCTACCTGCGCAAGGCGCAACGGTCGCAGATTCAGGCGCGCCTGCGGCAGTACCTGCACGAGGGCGGTTTCCCCGAAGCCGTCGGTCTGGAGGCGGTTGACCGACGCGAGTTGCTGATGAGCTATGTCGACGGCGTCATCCTGCGGGATGTGGTGGAGCGGTATCAGGTGGGCAACATCGGCGTGCTGCGGCGGCTGGTGCGCCACCTGCTGAGCAACCCTAGCGCGGTGTTCAGCGTCAACAAGTTCTACAACGACCTGCGTTCGCAAGGCGTCTCGGTCAGCAAGGACACCCTCCACACCCTGCTGGGACATCTGGAGGATGCCTTCCTGATCCGCACCGTGCCGTTTTTCGCCTACTCACAGGCGCAGCAGCGGGTACATCCGCGCAAGGTGTATCCGATAGACACGGGCTTTATCCCCTTCTACACCGCGCCGCGCCCCTTCCCTGTCGGGCACGCCTTGGAGACCTGCGTGCTACTGGAACTGCTGCGGCGCAAAATGGAGGTGTCGTACCTACGCACTGCCTCTGGATACGAGGTGGACTTTGTCGCGTTCAGCCCCGATGGAGCCGTCCTGCTGATTCAGGCGTGCGCCGACTTGTCAGATTCGGCGACTCATGCACGCGAAGTGCGCGCCTTACTGGACGCCGCCGCACAGTTCCCGAACGCGAGTCTGCACATCATCACACTTGAGACCGCCCCGCCCCCCGACGCACACCCAGCCATTCACTACCACAACGCCGCCGCATGGCTGTTGGGCTGATTACTGAGGGGTATACTTGAGGCGATGCAACTCAACGCCCTGCGCCTAAGCTGCTTTCGGAACTATGCACACGCGCAAATCAGTCCTTCACCGCGCGCGAACATCTTGCTGGGCGCGAACGCACAGGGCAAGACGAACCTGCTGGAGGCAATCTACTACCTCAGCGCGTTCCGCCCGCTACGCCCCGTGCGCGAGGTAGACCTCATCCAGTGGGGCGCGCAGGAGATGCGCCTTGCCGCGCAGTATGAATCGGACGGGCTGACCGATGACCTGCAAGTGCGCCTGCAAGCGCAGGGCAAGCGCACAATCACCCTCAACGAGCAGCCCGTCGCGCGACCGAGCGCACTTGTCGGACGGCTGAGCGTCGTGTGCTTCACCGCAAGCGACCTGACGATTGTGCGCGGCGAGCCTGCCGACCGAAGGCGCTTCCTCGATACCGAAATCAGCCTGCTGAGCCAGCGCTACCTCTACTCGCTTTCGCACTACAAGCGCGCGCTGGAGCAGCGCAACAACCTGCTACGCGCCTACTTGGAGGGCACGGCGACGCTGGAAAGCCTGCCCGAATGGAACGCGCAGCTGGTCAAGTACGGCGCGCGACTGTTTCAGGCGCGGCGACAATTTCTGGAGCGGCTGAACGCCCTCGCCGAGACGACTCACTGCGCCCTCACCCAGAGCGCAGAGCGACTGCAACTCCAGTACCTGCCTGGGCTACCTGTGCGCACACCGCTGCCCGAAAAGGAGGAGGACTGGGCGGATGCCCTGTTGAGCGCGTTGCACCAGTCGGCGGGCGAGGAACTGCGCCGCGGCACGACGCTGTACGGACCCCATCGCGACGATTTCCAGATTCTCGTGCAGGGCTACGAGGCGCGCCTGTTTGCCTCGCAGGGGCAGCAGCGCACCTGCGCCCTCAGCCTGCGTCTCTCAGAGGTCGCGCTGGTGGAATCCATCCGCAGCGAGCCGCCCGTCGTGCTGCTGGATGATGTGTTTTCTGACCTTGACCCCGCGCGGCGGCGCAGCCTCGTGGAGTACCTGACCCCGCGCACGCAGACTTTCATCACCTGCACTGACCTGAGCGCGTTCGACGAGGCGACCCTGCGCGACGCCGTGCTGTTCGAAATCCAGAGCGGGACGGTGAGCCGCCGTGCGTGAGGCGCAATCGGCAGGCAGTGCCCTGCAACGCCTGCTGGAGCAGCTGGGACTGGACAGGCAGCTGCGCACCTACCGCGCGCTAATGCACTGGGACGAGATCGTCGGCGCACAGTTGGCGCAGGTCGCCCGCCCGCTGCGCATCGACGCCCACACGCTGTGGGTCGCCGTCAAAAGCCACGCCTGGCTGCAGGAACTCACCTTCCACAAGCGAACGATTCTGCAGCGGCTGAACGAGCGGGTGGGCGAAGAGCGGTTCCGTGAGGTGCGCTTCACCGTGCGCGCCGAGTTGCCGACGATGTTCCAGACGGCAGACGAGGCGACGCCCGACGCCCCACCGCCAGAACCGCCCCAACTGAGCGAAGCGGAGCTTGCCGAAGTGGAGGCGAACCTGCAGGGCGTTAGCGACCCTGCCCTGCGCGACGCGCTGCGACGGGCGCAACTGGCGACCCTGCGCTACCAGAAGCAACTGGAGCAGCGCGGCTGGCGCAAGTGCCCGATGTGCGGATGCTATCACAGCGGCGACTCGGCGGTCTGCTTTCTCTGCGAACGGGGCGGATAGGCGAGGTGGTGCGCCCCCGCCCGATGTTGCAACTCGCGCTGGGACTGGCGCTGGGCATCAGCCTTGTGGAGTGGAGCGCGCTACCTGCTGCGCCGTCGGTCGTGCTGGTGTTGGCGGGTGTGATCCTCGCGTTGGCGTTGCCCGCGTGGGCATTTCTGGCGATTGGGCTGGCGGTAGGCGCGATCCGCTACGACCTGTGGCGCAGCCCGCCCGTGCAGACACCTCCGCCTGTGGCGACGCTGCGCGCCGTCGGCACGCTGGAACCCACCCGCAACGGCTACCGCCTGCTGTGCGCCTTCGAGCAGCCCGCTCTGCCGACCTACGCGCTGGTCTATTTCCGCGCGGATGTGCCCAACCTGCCCGACTACGGCGACCTGTTCCGCTTGGAGGCGTCGTGGCGGCGTCCTGTGCGCTTCAGCGGCTTCGATTGGGCGCGGTATCTGGAGCGCAGGCGCGTGTATCACATCACGACAGTGTTCAGCGCACGGCAGTTTGTGGTGCTGGAATCGGGCGCGGGGCGGTGGCAGCGTCGGTTCTCGGCGGCGCGCCAATCGCTGCGGCGCACGCTGCGGGCGCACCTTGACCGCGAGGACGCCGCGCTGGTGGAGGGCATGCTGGTCGGCGCAGCGGGCGACTTCCCACCCCAGTTGCGCGAGGCGTTCCACAGGTCAGGCACGGGACACCTGCTGGCGACTTCGGGCTTGCATGTGATGATGGCGCTGCAGATGGTCTACCTGCTGCTGCGCGGGACGCCCATCCCGTTCGCGGGGCGAATTGCGCTAGTGATTGCGGCGGCGTGGTGCTACGCACTGCTGGCGGGGCTGCGCCCGTCGATTGTGCGTGCCGCGACGATGACCACCTGCGCCCTGTGTGCGCCCCTGCTGGGACGCGAGGCGGACAGCCTGAACGCGCTCGGCTTCGCGGGCGCGCTTTGGCTGCTGATTGCCCCGCACGCCGTCTTCGAGGTCGGCTTCCAGTATTCGTTCTGCGCCGTGTTGTTCATCCTGTTGTTTTACGGCAGGCTGGAGTACGCGCTGCGGCAGCTGGCGGCGCGGGCGGGCATCCTGTCCGACACGGGCAAGCCGAAGTCGCTTGCGGGCAGGGTTGTGCGCAACGGGCTAATCCCGCTGCTCAGCGTCTCGCTCTGTGCGCAGGCGGGCATCAGCCTCGTGCAGCTGTACCACTTCGGCTACATGTCGCTGCTGTCGCCTGTGGCGAACCTGCTGGCGGTTCCGTTGGCGTATCCGATGCTCGCGCTGGGTTTCTGGTTCTGGCTGTCGCAGGGGGTGGGCGCGCTGCCGTTGGAGTGGCTCTGCGCATGGCAGGGATGGGTCGCGCTCACCTTCGGCGCGGACTGGGTTCCCGCGATACGCCTTGCCGCGATGCCTGCTTGGCTGCCGATAGCCTTCTACGCAGGCGTGTTGCTCCTTGCGCCCGAACCCCCACTGGGCGAGGTGGAGGAGTTCTAACCCTGCCGCGCTAACTCACGCCCTCTATAAGCAGGTAGTTCGCGAAGTCTTTCCAAGCCTGATGAATCCAAGGCTTAGCCCTTGCTATCCTTCGCTTGAAGCGTCTCCATTCCGTAATGTTTTGCGAGTCGATACGCTTATGCGACATTATTTGCGTGAGTGGCATAGGCAGATTCCTAAGGACTTCGGTCAGAGTGCGCGCTACTTCGGGGTGCCATGCTCCCCTTTCCAACCTGTCGAGGGCATATTCAATTCTACGCCACCAATACCAATCGTATTCGTGGAACCATTCACGGAACCAATCACGGAGAAACCTCACATCCAGCAGGGAGACTAACAACTGACCAGCCGCCGCATAGCCTCGATACTCCGCAGGCTGGTCTTGTATCAGTCGTTGAACCCAAAGCGCCTCCTTTCCTTTGAAACAGCGGTAGGCGATTGCGTTCGCAAGGCTCTCTTCTACAGTGCGCCCCCAGGGTTCAAGGTAAGGATTAGGTGCGCCGTCAGGCAGGGTATTCATAATCGCGTGACCCAACTCATGATAGTAGACCTTGTCCATCACGAGGTGATGCGAGATACCCAAGCGGCTTGCCCAATCCACGATTCGCTCACAGCAGAGGAAAATCGCAGGGGCTTGGTGGTTCAGGAAGGCGTTTTCCGCTTCAGCAGTGCGCACATTTGGGTCACCCAGCTGCAGCACTTGGTCTTGGAACTGTTGATTGTGCTGCCCCATGCGAAGATACAATCCGACAGCGACTACTCGTGAGTACTTTAGCCATCCCTCTTCCTCGTAGCGCTTGAGGCGGTCGAAAAGGTCTTGCTCTCCTTCCTGTGGTTCACGTCGCGTCTCGAGTTCCCCTTCTCTATCCCGCTCTCGTGCTTCGCGCTCGACTTCTTCCTGTAGCAGGGGGCGTATTCTCTCAGGGTCTAACGCACGGCGATATTCGCGTGGATAGAGCATATCCATCTGGTTGGGGTTCACAAGGAACACGGGCAAGCTGACCGCCTTTTTGCCCATCTCTGCGCTCATTCGGCTCCAGAGTTCGTCGCGCTCAAAGTCCATCTGCGCCCCTGCAGGCGAGCCGAGATTGTATACCTGCACAGGCACGCCAGCCGTTTTGCGCTTGCGCATAGTGTCCTCCCGCTTCAGTATATGGCAATTATACCTAATGCTCGCCACGATGCAAGGGTTATTGCGCTATGGGGTATCCTATACCCTCGGAGGATGAGAGCGATGGCGCTTACACAGACGCAGCAGTTTCAGCCTGGCATGGGGCTGACCACCACGAAAGCCCCGTTTATCGAGGTCGCCCGCAGCCGCGGCGAGCTTTACATCGAGCAACCCTACGAACTGTATTCCGAGGAGAACCACGAAGCGTGGCGACGCCTGTACGCACGCATCCAAGAACGCTGGCAACGCTACGCCACCGAGAAGTTCCTGGAAGGCGTGTCGAAGTTGTGCTTAGACCCGAACCGTGTGCCCCGCTTGGACGATGTGAACCAGTTCCTTGCGCCGCTGACGGGCTTCAAGGCGAAGGCAGTGTCGGGCTATGTGCCCGCCTACATCTTCTTCGATTGCCTGCGCCGACGCGAGTTTCCGACCACGATTACTGTGCGCGACATCAACTCGCTGGACTACCTGCCCGAACCCGACATCTTCCACGACATCGCAGGGCATGTGCCGATGCACACCGACAAGCGGTTCGCCGACACGCTGGTGCGCTTCGGCGAGGCGGCGCACACCGCCGCGCGCATCGTGCAGGAAATCAAAGACCCCGAGCTGCAGGTGCAACGCATCATCAGCATCACCCGCGCGCTGGCGCGATTCTTCTGGTTCACCATCGAGTTCGGGCTGATGCGCGGCAAAAACGGCGAGCTGAAGGTGTACGGCAGCGGGCTGCTCAGCTCCTACGGCGAAATCGCCCACGCCATCGAGTCGCCCGAAGTGCAACGCTACCCCATCCAACTGGAGTGGGTCATCAACCAATACTTCGAGATCGACCACTACCAGCCGCTGCTGTTCATCGTCGACTCGTTCGACCACCTGTTCGACCTCGTCGACCAGCTGGAGCGGTGGATGCTGGAGGGCAAGCTGAACAATGTGGCTCCTGGCGAACCGACGATGAGCGAGGAGGACATCCGTAGCTTCCTGGAGGCGGTTGTAGACTGACGATGGGGTCGTTGCGCTGGGTGTTGGCTTCGGGGTCGCCGCGGCGGCAAGCGTTGATGCGGGTGTTTGGCGTGCCCTTCGAAGTCCACCCCGCGCAGATTGAGGAGCATCTGCCCGAATTCTCGGCGCGCCCTGCCGTGCTGGGCAAGCGACTGGCGCGTGCCAAAGCGGAAGCGGTCGCGCCGCACTACCCTGACGCGCTGATTATCGCCGCCGATACGCTGGTGGTCATCGACGGGCGCGTGCTGGGCAAGCCCGCTGACGAGCGCGAGGCGTTCGAGATGCTCCGCCTGCTGTCGGGGCGCACGCACACGGTGATTACCGCGCTGTGCCTGCTACTGCGCCGTGAGGGGCGCACCGTGCGCACCGTGCTGGACGCGCCGCGCTCGCGCGTGACCTTCCGCCCGCTCAGCGACGCTTGGATCCGCTGGTACATCGCCACGGGCGAGCCGTTCGACAAGGCGGGCGCGTATGGCATCCAAGAGTACGGCGCGCTGCTGATTGACAAGGTGCAGGGCTGCTACTTCAATGTGGTCGGGCTGCCGCTGGCGACGCTGGCGCAACGGCTGGAAGAGTTAGGGCTGTGGTCGCCGACGGGACAGGTAAAATGAGGCAGTGCGCGCCGAACAGTTCAGCGAGGACAGTTGGGGACGGCTGATTCGCGTCGGGTCGGGCAAAGGCGGCTACTGGGCGTATGTGCCCCATCCGCTGCCGCCGCCGCTGGAGTACGACCCTGCGCTGGTCAACACGCTCTCGGAGGCAGACCGTGCGCTGGGCGAGCTGGCTGGGCTGGGACGCGCACTGCCGAACCCCTACCTGCTGGCGCGCCCGCTGACCGCGCGCGAAGCGGTGCTGTCGTCCCGAATCGAGGGCACACAGGCAGACCTGCTCGACCTGTATGCCTTCGAGGCAGGGCAACCTGCGCTGCCTGGCTTTGAAATCGCCCGTGATGCACGAGAGGTGCATCAGTACATTCAGGCGATGGAGTACGCGCTGAACCGCTTGCAGGAGTTGCCGATGAGCCTACGCCTGATTCGGGAGACGCACGCGGTGCTGATGGCGGGCGTGCGTGAGGGCTATGCTGCGCCTGGTGAATTCCGCACTGTGCAGAACTGGATTGGCGCGCCTGGTAGCCCGATTAGCGAAGCGCGCTTCGTTCCGCCCCCGCCCGACGAGATGCGCCAGTGCCTCTACGACCTTGAGGCGTATCTGCAGACGGACAACACTCACCCCCCGCTGGTACGGCTGGGTCTGATCCACTACCAGTTTGAGGCAATCCACCCGTTTCTGGACGGCAACGGGCGCATCGGACGGTTGCTCATCATCCTGCTGATGGTTCACTGGGGCTTGCTCCCCTCGCCGATACTGTACCTCAGCGAGTATTTCGAGCGCCATCGGCAGGACTACTACGACCTGCTCCTAACTGTGAGTACGCATGGGTGCTGGCGCGACTGGCTACAGTTTTTCCTTGACGGCGTGCGCGAGCAGAGCCTCCGTGCGGTGGAGACGCTCCGCGCGCTGCAGGCGTTGCATGCCGACTGGCGCGCCCGCGTGGCAGATGCTAAACTTCGCTCGCGTGTGGTTGCCCGCGCGTTGGATCTGCTGCTGGAGCGCCCCGTGCTGACGGCGCGTATGCTCCAACAGGCGGCGGACTGCTCGCATGTCGCGGCGAACTCTGCCCTTGCCGAGCTGACGCAGCTGGGCGTTCTCACCGTGCAGGGCGCGCCTCGCCGACGACGCTTCATCGCCCACGAGATGCTCCGCCTGCTCCAGACGCCGATGTAAGCGAACTTACGCATCGCGCCCGCTAATGTAAGCAAACCCGCCGAAAGGTTTCAACACCCCCGCGCCGTCGTTCACGGGGTATACTTCTCGTGATGGCAACGCCAGCGACTACCCCGAAACCGAAGCGCCCGAAACGCGCCGCACCGCAAGCGGACGCCCCGCCGCTTGCCGACGACATCCGCGCGTCGCTGGAGCAACTCCAGCAACTCAAACTCTACCCAGGAGACGGAGACCGAATGGAATCGGATTGGCATGTCGTGAGCATCACGCTCCTCGACGAACTCGTCCGCAACCATCTGGGCGCGCCCAAACACTACTTCTGTGGCGGCAATATGTTCATCTACTACAGCGTCGCGCAGGCAAAGGAAGTCGAGGAGTATGTCGAAGCCAAAACCGTCGCCCGCAAGCCCCGCTTCAAGGGTCCCGACTTTTTCCTTGTGCGCGATGTAGACGGCACGAAACCGCGCGAGAGTTGGGTCGTGTGGGACGAGGGCGGTCGGTATCCTGACTTGGTGGTGGAGTTTATCTCCACCTCCACGCGCAAGAAGGATGTGGACGAGAATGTGAAGTTCTATGCGCGGGTGTTTCGCGTGCCAGAGTATTTTTGGTTCGACCGCCGTTCTGGGGAGTTGGTTGGGTATCGGTTATCGGGGAGTAGCTATACCCCCATAGAGCCTGATGCGCGTGGTCGGTTGTGGAGTGAGGTGCTTGGCGCGTATCTGGGAGTGTGGCGTGGCGAGTATCGCGGGCGACGGTTCCCTTGGCTACGCCTGTGGGATAAGGAGGGGCGTCTTGTGCCGACGACTGCAGAACGCGCCGCACACGAGCGCACTGCGCGCTCGCGCGCTGAAACACGCGCCAAGCAAGCCGAAGCGCAGGCACAACAGGAACGCGCTGCCCGCGAGCAAGCCGAAGCGCAGGCACAACAGGAACGCGCCGAGCGCGAACGCCTGCAAGCCGAAGTGGAACGGCTGCGCGAGCAACTGCGCCAGCAGGAATGGGACGCCGAATAGCCGCCGACACACACAAGGTATAATCCCCCCGCAAGGAGCGACGGTGCGATGCGAGAGTTTCCGACGAATCCCGAAGCGTTTACTGACGAGATTGCCGAACTGACCGAGCGTCACCTGAACCCCGGTCTGGCAAAGGTGCTGCGCTTTGCGGGGCTGGGCGTGGAGTGGTACGCCGAAGGGTGCTATATCTGGGACGCGCAGGGACGCAAGTTTCTGGACTGCCTCGGCGGGTACGGCATGTTCGCGCTGGGACACCGCCACCCGAAAGTCGTGGAGGCAGTCAAGCGTCAGCTGGACATGATGCCGATGCCCAGCAAGATTATGTTCAACGCCCCACAAGCACGGCTGGCAGCGAAACTGGCGGAAGTGCTGCCCAGCGACCTGCAGTATAGCTTTTTCTGCAATTCTGGCACAGAGGCGGTAGAGGGCGCGATTAAGCTGGCGCGCAAGGCGACGGGGCGCGTGAAGATGATTAGCGCAGTGGGCAGCTATCACGGCAAGACGATGGGCAGCCTCTCCGCCAGCGGGCGCGAAGTGTACCGCAAGCCGTTCGACCCGCTGCTGCCAGGCTTTGTGCATGTGCCGTTCGGGGACGCCGACGCTGTCGCTGCGCACTTCGACGAGCAGACCGCAGGGGTCATCATCGAGCCGATACAGGGCGAGGGTGGCATCCGCATCCCGCCCGACGACTACCTGCCCCGCCTGCGCGAATTGTGCGACCGCCACAACGCCGTGCTGATTGTGGACGAGGTGCAGACAGGGCTGGGACGCACGGGCAAGCTATGGGGTGTGGAACATTCGGGCGTGCGCCCCGACATCGTGACGCTTGCCAAGTCGCTGGGCGGCGGCGTGATGCCCATCGGCTCCTTCTCGGCGGGCGCGGCGCTGTGGGACGAGATGTTCGGCGAAAACCCGCTGCTGCACACCAGCACCTTCGGCGGCAACGAACTCGCCTGCGCCGCAGGGCTGGCAACGCTGGAGGTCATCGAGCAAGAGGGACTGGTAGAGAACGCCCAGCGTGTCGGCGAGAAACTCCTGCGCGGGCTGCGTCAGGTGCAAGCCGAATATCCCGACTTCATTCAAGAGGTGCGCGGGCGCGGGCTGATGATTGGCGTCGAGTTCCACGAGGCGGACTTCGGCGAGCTGACCATCACCAACATGATTCAGCGCGGGGTCATCGCCGCCTACACGCTGAACAACCCGAAGGTGATTCGCATGGAGCCGCCGCTGATTCTGACCGAGCGCGACGCCGAGTTCGCGCTGCAGGTGTTCGCCGAGTCGGTCGTCGCGGCGCGGGAGCTGGTGCAGGCGGTGCTGGCTTAGTCGGGATACACGATATCGCCCTCAATCAGCCAGTCGTCGCCGAGTTTGCGGTGCGTGATGTTCACTACCCGCGGGGCGCGTGCGACTTCGGCGACGCCCAGCCCCTCCAACGCTGTGCGTGCGTCCGCGCCGCCAATCAGCTTTGGTGAATAGAAGTACGCAATCCGATTGGCGAGCTTCGCCTCCAGAAACGACGCGGCGACCTGACCCCCGCCTTCCACCAAGATGCTTCGAACCTCCCGTATGTGCCACAGGTAGTCGACTACCTCACGCACATTGACGCGATAGGGGTCTTCGGGATTCGAGTAGATAGGTTCCGTAAAGACGCCCAACTCCTCCAGCCAGCGCGCCGCCTTATGCAGCTGCTTGCCGTCGGGGTAGTACGGAAGCCCCTTGTAGAAGACAATCGTGGGCAGGTCCTGTAAGCCCCGCCAAGTGTTCAGGATGGGCATCTCGCGCGGTTTTCGCCGCCAACGGGAGAGGCGCACCTGTGCATCGAGGACGACGCGCAGCGGCTGGTTTCGGACACCGCGCACGCGGGCGGTCAAGCGCGGGCGGTCGCGTATCACCGTCTCCACGCCGACCAGCACCGCTTGGTGTTCGGCGCGGAGCCTGTGCGCCATCCCGCGCGCCCGCGTGCCCGTAATCCACTTCGAGTCGCCCGTGTGCGTGGCAATCTTGCCGTCCAGACTCATCGCCGCCTTAAGCGTGATGAAGGGGCGGTCGTGCCGACGCCAATACAGGTAGATGCGGTTCACTGCCTCCAGCGCATCGATGAGTTTCGCCTCGGCGGGGATGTCAGGATTCAGCAGTTCCACCTGCACGCCCGCTTCGCGCAGTTGCTGAATGCCCTTGCCGTTCACCTCGGGGTTGGGGTCCAGCATGCCGACCACCACACGGGCAATTCCTGCGGCACGGATGGCGTTTGTGCAGGGGGGTGTGTATCCGTAGTGGCAGCACGGTTCCAGCGTCACATAGAGTGTTGCGTCGCGTGCGCGTTCGCCCGCTTGTTGCAGCGCGTACACTTCGGCGTGTGGCGCGCCCTTGTAGGGGTGGAACCCCTCGCCGACCAGCGCGCCGTCTTTCACAGTCACTGCGCCCACATGCGGGTTGGGCGCGGGGAAGCCGCGCTTGGCAAGCCGAATCGCGCGGCGCATCCACTGCAAGTCCTGCTCACTCAGCGCCATTTTTGCTCCCTTGCTCGCGTTCGCGCCGTCGACGGTAGTCGGCGCGGATTTGCTCGGTCATCTCCTCGAACGCCTCGCGGTGCGCTTTGCGGTACTGCTCGCCAATCTGCTGGATGTCCTTGAGGGCGAGCCAAATCAGCGCGAAGAGCAAGCCGACCGCAATCACCAGCAGCGCGCTCGCCGCCAGCAGCCACAGTCGCTTCTCGTCGGCGGTCTCGCGCGGCAGCGCGTTCAACAGCACAAAGCGCAGCGGGATCAGCCCCACCAACGCCCCCAGCAGAATCGCCATCCACGCTCGGTACGACAATCGGTTTCTCATGCTTTGTGGCTCATTAGCGCAAGGCGCAGCGCATCGATGCCCGCCTGTGGGGTCGGCGCAGAGAATACGCTGGAGCCTGCTACCAGCACCTGCGCCCCACACGCGACCAGTTCCCGGGCGTTGTCGGGCGAGACGCCACCATCCACCTGCAACAGCACATGAGGTGCGTCGCGCCGAATCAGCGCCGCCGCCTCGCGAATCTTCGGGTACATCAGGTCGATAAACGCCTGCCCGCCAAAGCCAGGGTTCACGGTCATCACCAGCAGCAGGTCAATCGCGGGCAGCACATAGCGTATGCTTTCCAACGGCGTGTGCGGGTTCAGCGCGACGCCCACCCCACAGCCTAACTCACGAATCTGCTGAATCACGCGATGCAGATGCACGCACGCCTCCACATGTACCGTGATGCTGTTCGCGCCTGCCCGCGCGAAGTCAGGAATCAGCCGCTCTGGGTGTTCAATCATCAGGTGCACATCGAAGGGCAGGTGCGAATGCGGGCGCAGCGCGGCGACCATCGGCGCGCCGAAAGTCAAGTTCGGCACAAAGTGCCCGTCCATCACATCGAAGTGAACCCAGTCCGCGCCGCCTTCGGTCAGGGCGATGACCGCCTCGCGCATCGCGCCGAAGTCGGCGGAGAGGATTGACGGGGCAATCAGGGGTTCCTGCGCCTTCATTTCACAATCTCCTGCACCAGTTCATCGTCCACATAGACGCGGATGCGCACGCGCTTGCCATACGCCTCTACGGGGATGACATGCACCTGTCCACCTGCGCGGGTCTCGTCGAACACGGTGCGCGTGCCTTGCGCATCTTCCACCTCGACGCGGATGCGTCGGTCGGGCTGGTCGGTCAAGTCGACCTGCACATCGAACAGGCGTTGCGGTTCGTTGGGCGGGCGCGTGCTGGGCGGCGAGGCGGTCTCTGGGGCTGTTGGGGGCGATGTGTCGTAGCCCATGCCGATGCTCACGATGAGTTTGATGGGGCGCGAGCGATCCACCCGCGCGCCTGCGGGCGGCACGGTGCCAATCACATAGCCCAGCGGGATTTCGGCGTCGCGTCGCTCCTCGACGGCGTCCATCACCACCAGCCCCATGCCCTCCAGTTCGCGGCGGGCGCGCGATTCGGGCAGATTGCGCACATTCGGCACCTGCACGAAGCGCGAGCCTTTGCTCACCCACAGGTAGACCTTGCTGCCCTTGCGCACCACGCGCCCTT
>Ga0308418_1000897_pt1 | contig 16245 bp, 5 predicted proteins | sample HotsprSampleR4cd_FD_203517 | JGI IMG/M metagenome (GOLD analysis project Ga0308418, IMG submission 203517) | Hot spring phototrophic mat microbial communities from Mushroom Spring, Yellowstone National Park, Wyoming, United States - 20090729_R4cd ... | reverse complement strand
ATTAGTTTTGATACAGTTTTAGCATCCAATTGTGGGATTTAAAGTAATATCCTCCATAAAAAAAATTATATTCTATCAAGTTTTAGCATCCAATTGTGGGATTTAAAGGAAGGGTTAAAAGAATTATATATTTCTAATAATAATAGTTTTAGCATCCAATTGTGGGATTTAAAGTTTTTTAAAAAATTCCCACTCTGCAAAGTCAAATGTGTTTTAGCATCCAATTGTGGGATTTAAAGGCACCAGCACCGCCGATTAAAAGGCAGTAGCGGGCCGGTTTTAGCATCCAATTGTGGGATTTAAAGGAAAGATTATACATATACAAAATATATAAATATAATTGGTTTTAGCATCCAATTGTGGGATTTAAAGTTTGCTTCTTTAACATAAAAACCATAAACTTTCCTTGTTTTAGCATCCAATTGTGGGATTTAAAGCAGCTTTGAACATTTTTTTAGTTTCTCGTATGTTTTGTTTTAGCATCCAATTGTGGGATTTAAAGACATCAGAAGGAGTTGTAGATTCATAAAAATATTTCGTTTTAGCATCCAATTGTGGGATTTAAAGACTGTTAATTCAAAATTATTTAGTAGTAGTAATGATGTTTTAGCATCCAATTGTGGGATTTAAAGGGTTGCAGGTTACAAATGCGGCCTCGAACGGATGGCGTTTTAGCATCCAATTGTGGGATTTAAAGATACCCAACTATCTCGTTTTTCTGCATATATTTATAGTTTTAGCATCCAATTGTGGGATTTAAAGCGCAAACGACTGGCGGGATTTTTGATGGGCTGATGGGTTTTAGCATCCAATTGTGGGATTTAAAGGCAGAGTTTGCGGACTTTTTGGCTGCGATGGGCGGGTTTTAGCATCCAATTGTGGGATTTAAAGTATTATCCTCCTTTTCGTTTTTATATTTCAAAATCGGTTTTAGCATCCAATTGTGGGATTTAAAGGGTTGCAGGTTACAAATGCGGCCTCGAACGGATGGCGTTTTAGCATCCAATTGTGGGATTTAAAGTACAGCGAGCGCTACGGGCTTTAAATGGCATTTTCTGTTTTAGCATCCAATTGTGGGATTTAAAGGCTGGCAAGAGCAAGCTTGACGGGCGAGAGGAGGAGGTTTTAGCATCCAATTGTGGGATTTAAAGATAAGACATACTGTCCTCCTTTTAGATTTTTTTTATAGTTTTAGCATCCAATTGTGGGATTTAAAGTCAAAATAATTAAATCCAAAAGAAAAATTATTATTTGGTTTTAGCATCCAATTGTGGGATTTAAAGGCATGTTTTGCAAATCTTGTGCTATTCCTAAAAGCTGTTTTAGCATCCAATTGTGGGATTTAAAGTATTTATAAGTCTTTGTCTTGTAAGGAATTACACCGGTTTTAGCATCCAATTGTGGGATTTAAAGCTTTACTTTTTTCTTGCGTAACGACTTTTTCTATCGGTTTTAGCATCCAATTGTGGGATTTAAAGTGCGTTCCGTTCATTTTCCGTGTATGCTCGCGGCCGGGTTTTAGCATCCAATTGTGGGATTTAAAGCCTCTATAGGTTGGGGTAGTTCACATTATTTTTAGGTTTTAGCATCCAATTGTGGGATTTAAAGTGATTTATTTGTTTGTGAACGGTGCGGTTGCGCTCGAGTTTTAGCATCCAATTGTGGGATTTAAAGTGACCACGAAGCCACCACCTCTATAGGTTGGGGTAGGTTTTAGCATCCAATTGTGGGATTTAAAGTATCAACGTTTTTATAGGCGCTTTTAATGCAGTTGGGTTTTAGCATCCAATTGTGGGATTTAAAGGTAATCGATAACACAACGAACGAGGAGTATGAAATTGGTTTTAGCATCCAATTGTGGGATTTAAAGTCATAAGAAAAATGCTTTTTAATCGCTGGTTTCTTAGTTTTAGCATCCAATTGTGGGATTTAAAGACTTTATTATAATCATAATCAAAATATCTATAATTTGTTTTAGCATCCAATTGTGGGATTTAAAGCGAAATGTCTAACATAAGAGTTGACTTTCCAACACCGTTTTAGCATCCAATTGTGGGATTTAAAGTAAGTATTAACATTTAAATTATCACCATATTCATAAGTTTTAGCATCCAATTGTGGGATTTAAAGCTATAGAATTATCGGGAAAACCCTTAAAATACTTGCGTTTTAGCATCCAATTGTGGGATTTAAAGGTCGTTTGCGTGGAAAATTGCGGGCTCGAGGTCAAGTTTTAGCATCCAATTGTGGGATTTAAAGCGCGCATTGAAGGAAAATTGTCTACAATCTCTTGCTGTTTTAGCATCCAATTGTGGGATTTAAAGCTGGAATTTTTTGATAGCATCGAAGATAAAAAACAAGTTTTAGCATCCAATTGTGGGATTTAAAGGTGATCGTTTCTTTTGCAGAGACGCTCGCTGAAACGTTTTAGCATCCAATTGTGGGATTTAAAGCGCGCATTGAAGGAAAATTGTCTACAATCTCTTGCTGTTTTAGCATCCAATTGTGGGATTTAAAGGGCATGCTGATCCTAAACTACGACCACACCCTGTGGGTTTTAGCATCCAATTGTGGGATTTAAAGACGGGCGGCTGCTTGGGGTAACTTTAGCAAACGGGAGTTTTAGCATCCAATTGTGGGATTTAAAGGTCCATCAGCCCATCAAAAATCCCGCCAGTCGTTTGGTTTTAGCATCCAATTGTGGGATTTAAAGTAAAAAACATTTTCTACCCCCTTTTTTTTAGTTTTTGTTTTAGCATCCAATTGTGGGATTTAAAGATTTGCAAACTCTAAAACTTTGTATTTAAATTTCTGTTTTAGCATCCAATTGTGGGATTTAAAGCGCAAGCTCGTCTATAATATCCTGCGCTTCGTACATGTTTTAGCATCCAATTGTGGGATTTAAAGCTGGAATTTTTTGATAGCATCGAAGATAAAAAACAAAGTTTTAGCATCCAATTGTGGGATTTAAAGATACGCATATCGGAAACAGGGCGGCCGGGGAGGAGGAGTTTTAGCATCCAATTGTGGGATTTAAAGTCTTGTCTCACCCCCACGAGGGCGGTCGGATTCGTAAGTTTTAGCATCCAATTGTGGGATTTAAAGCATCCCGCTCTTGTTTTTTTCATTCACATATTCTACGTTTTAGCATCCAATTGTGGGATTTAAAGGAGTATTACGTTTGCAAGATGTCGTGTAATCGATTAGTTTTAGCATCCAATTGTGGGATTTAAAGGGCTGTTGCGCTTTCGAGTATAACCCGCACGAGCGCGTTTTAGCATCCAATTGTGGGATTTAAAGAGCGCAAAAACACGTTCTAAATCACGGCAAGGCCGAGTTTTAGCATCCAATTGTGGGATTTAAAGGATCGATTAAAGAAATTTTTGAGATACTTGAAACCTTGTTTTAGCATCCAATTGTGGGATTTAAAGCGTGCGCTGTGGTATTCGTTTCGTATGCCTGCAGTGTTTTAGCATCCAATTGTGGGATTTAAAGGTTTACACCTGCCGACTCGGGGTCGGGGAAGAGTTTGTTTTAGCATCCAATTGTGGGATTTAAAGACCTTGCTGCTTTGTCGCTTTTGTCGAGCGAGCTTGGTTTTAGCATCCAATTGTGGGATTTAAAGCCGCTTGCAGTCGTTTCTTTCGCAGCGCTTGCTTTAGGTTTTAGCATCCAATTGTGGGATTTAAAGCACGTGCCACATTGGCAAACATGGGAGCATTTTTAAAGTTTTAGCATCCAATTGTGGGATTTAAAGAACGGAGGTAAAAAATGGAATGGAAAAAGAAAACGTGTTTTAGCATCCAATTGTGGGATTTAAAGGCATTATCTTCGAATACAATTTGTTCCAGCGAATCCGTTTTAGCATCCAATTGTGGGATTTAAAGGTTGAAATTGCTTGTTTTTGAGTAACACTTAAATAAGTTTTAGCATCCAATTGTGGGATTTAAAGTCTTTTTCTTTTTTTAGTTACTACATCATCTGCTGGTTTTAGCATCCAATTGTGGGATTTAAAGGTAGCGAGCGTGAACGGTTTGGATAAGCTTGCGGACGGTTTTAGCATCCAATTGTGGGATTTAAAGTGAAACGTGTTTGAATAAGAAAGCGAATTATGAAGTTGTTTTAGCATCCAATTGTGGGATTTAAAGGGGGGTCACGGAAGCCGCTACAGCGAGCGCCACGGGGTTTTAGCATCCAATTGTGGGATTTAAAGTGCGCAAGGTACATATCCACTGCCCGCCTGGCTGTTGGTTTTAGCATCCAATTGTGGGATTTAAAGAATTCGTTACGTTCGACCTATACAGCACTTCCTCAAGTTTTAGCATCCAATTGTGGGATTTAAAGAGCGGTGCGAGCGGCGGAGTGATTAATGCAGTAAACGTTTTAGCATCCAATTGTGGGATTTAAAGGCGTGCAGGGTTGGAGGGCTGGATAAAAGCGGATGGTTTTAGCATCCAATTGTGGGATTTAAAGATAGATTATTTTATGTAAATTTAAAAGAGGGTGATTGTTTTAGCATCCAATTGTGGGATTTAAAGTCCTTTGTCAAAAATAAATCTTCTGTTTTAGATTTTGTTTTAGCATCCAATTGTGGGATTTAAAGAATCACAACGGAAAAATGGTAATACAAGCGGTGCAGTTTTAGCATCCAATTGTGGGATTTAAAGAATCTAAAAGCATTATTAGAAGGTTCATCTAAAAATGTTTTAGCATCCAATTGTGGGATTTAAAGATCCCAGCTTTTTCGCATGCCAAGTCTATCCGAAAAGTTTTAGCATCCAATTGTGGGATTTAAAGTAAAAACAATTTTTTTCTGTTCTACAAAAATAATTTGTTTTAGCATCCAATTGTGGGATTTAAAGTAAACTTTTTTAATTCATCATCTTCCAATTGACCTTGTTTTAGCATCCAATTGTGGGATTTAAAGTTATTTAAAATATTTTAAAAGATTTATCAGCGAAAGGTTTTAGCATCCAATTGTGGGATTTAAAGGTAATACTAATTATATCATAAAAAAGAATTTATCAATGTTTTAGCATCCAATTGTGGGATTTAAAGTTCAAAACACTTAATACATTATTAAAATACATATCAGTTTTAGCATCCAATTGTGGGATTTAAAGGAATAAAAATTATTTACAATACAAATTTTGCCTAATGGTTTTAGCATCCAATTGTGGGATTTAAAGGCCCCTCTCGTGCAATTTTTAAATTTTCGAGAGCAAGTTTTAGCATCCAATTGTGGGATTTAAAGGCATATCAGTGTGTAAATCGCGTAATTGCAAACGTTGTTTTAGCATCCAATTGTGGGATTTAAAGTTTTTGAAAGTTATAAATCAAAAAAATGTTGGGAAGGGTTTTAGCATCCAATTGTGGGATTTAAAGAATCTAAAAGCATTATTAGAAGGTTCATCTAAAAATGTTTTAGCATCCAATTGTGGGATTTAAAGGCGCTGCGAGACTTAAAGATTACTACATCTGCTGTCGTTTTAGCATCCAATTGTGGGATTTAAAGTTTTTTTGTTATATTAATAATAATGTTTTATTTTACGTTTTAGCATCCAATTGTGGGATTTAAAGCCCACCCCCCGTGTTTTTCCGGGTCGTACTCGGTAGGTTTTAGCATCCAATTGTGGGATTTAAAGGTTCTATGCACCGCAATCGAATTTGCTAAGTTACCAGGTTTTAGCATCCAATTGTGGGATTTAAAGGATCAGGTGCACGTTGACCAGCTGTACACTTATATGGTTTTAGCATCCAATTGTGGGATTTAAAGTTTTCATTTTCCTCTCTTCCTTTTTGTAGTTTGCATTGTTTTAGCATCCAATTGTGGGATTTAAAGCGCAATTATTAAATCTTTTTCACTCAAGCGCTTTGTGTTTTAGCATCCAATTGTGGGATTTAAAGAACACTTGTGAGTATTTTTGCAAACTGCTCAAGAGGTTTTAGCATCCAATTGTGGGATTTAAAGAATTGTTGCAGAGTGAACAGATGTACGAAGCGCAGGGTTTTAGCATCCAATTGTGGGATTTAAAGGAGGAATTTTCAGAGGGGATTAAAAAAAGAGTAGAGGGTTTTAGCATCCAATTGTGGGATTTAAAGGTGGTAGAAAGCAGATGGTGAGGGGTTTTAGATTCAGGTTTTAGCATCCAATTGTGGGATTTAAAGAAAATATCGTAGTCTCTCTTTTCCCCTAAAGTTTTTAGTTTTAGCATCCAATTGTGGGATTTAAAGAAACTTGTCCACTGTGTAGAATTCGTCAAACCCTGCCGTTTTAGCATCCAATTGTGGGATTTAAAGGCAGTTGCTATGTTTGCTGTAACGTTTGTAAGGTTTGTTTTAGCATCCAATTGTGGGATTTAAAGCAACTCGAGCACTTAAAAGAAAGCGGCGCACTGGAGGGTTTTAGCATCCAATTGTGGGATTTAAAGGCGAAGTCGCTTGAGATTGCACTAAAAGAAAACGCAGGTTTTAGCATCCAATTGTGGGATTTAAAGTCGTCGGCGTTCGGGCGGACGGGGACAAATACTTTGGTTTTAGCATCCAATTGTGGGATTTAAAGCGGTAGGTGCGGACGGGCAGCAGGTGGTAAAGCTTAGGTTTTAGCATCCAATTGTGGGATTTAAAGGCTGCCTGATGTTTACGCAGGTATTGGGGGCGAGTGGGTTTTAGCATCCAATTGTGGGATTTAAAGTCGTGGATGCGACGGGGACTACTTACGTGATCGGAAAGTTTTAGCATCCAATTGTGGGATTTAAAGTCGTACTATGTTCTTTTTACGCTTATATTATAAAACGGTTTTAGCATCCAATTGTGGGATTTAAAGTCGGTGTGGCTGTAGCAAAAAGTGTGCAGCTTGCAAGGTTTTAGCATCCAATTGTGGGATTTAAAGTCTATTGACTTTTCTATTTTTTTTATCCTCTCTTCTGTTTTAGCATCCAATTGTGGGATTTAAAGCTTTTAAGGCATCAAACATCTTTCCGATTGCCTTAAGTTTTAGCATCCAATTGTGGGATTTAAAGCTTGACAACTCGTAACAATTTCGTAAATGTTGTTAGTTTTAGCATCCAATTGTGGGATTTAAAGTCCTGCAGTATTATTCCAAGTTCCGCCGCGACAATGGTTTTAGCATCCAATTGTGGGATTTAAAGCGCAATTATCAAATCTTTTTCACTTAGACGTTTTGTGTTTTAGCATCCAATTGTGGGATTTAAAGATGCGACGTTTGAAATCGTGCAGGATGACAACGAAGAGTTTTAGCATCCAATTGTGGGATTTAAAGATCGCTCGCAAAATCGACACACAGTTACTTTTGTCGTTTTAGCATCCAATTGTGGGATTTAAAGATTCTGCAGCAACGAGATGCACAGCATCGATTAAAAGTTTTAGCATCCAATTGTGGGATTTAAAGCAACGAACGAGGAGTATGAAATCGATATCATAAATGGTTTTAGCATCCAATTGTGGGATTTAAAGATCTTGTTAAAAAACGGTGACAAATATGACGGGGTTGTTTTAGCATCCAATTGTGGGATTTAAAGGTAAAAAAACCGCCACAAAAAATTGCAATTGCTATAGTTTTAGCATCCAATTGTGGGATTTAAAGGCTTAATGAGGCCACTGCAAAGCTTTCTTTAGATGGGTTTTAGCATCCAATTGTGGGATTTAAAGTGTTCGACTGGTGAGGTTGGTAAAATCTATTATATTGGTTTTAGCATCCAATTGTGGGATTTAAAGAAAGACCAGGATGTGGCAAGTAACGGGCTTACCATTGTTTTAGCATCCAATTGTGGGATTTAAAGAACATACTGTTAGCCCTGATGATATTGTAAAGCTTAGTTTTAGCATCCAATTGTGGGATTTAAAGTGTTCGTATGCGTATTTTTATGTTTGTATCGATATTGTTTTAGCATCCAATTGTGGGATTTAAAGTCAAAAATTGCACCAGTCGCCTGTGTTGCGAATTGTGTTTTAGCATCCAATTGTGGGATTTAAAGGCTTTGTTTGTTCCTGCTGTGCAATTTTTTCTACAAGTTTTAGCATCCAATTGTGGGATTTAAAGCGACACGCCCTGGTGGACAATCGAGGCGGACATTAAGTTTTAGCATCCAATTGTGGGATTTAAAGCGCGAGCTTACTCAAGCACAAAAAAGTTATCTTATCTGTTTTAGCATCCAATTGTGGGATTTAAAGATCCTTCCAACCGTTAACACAAGACCCGACCTACACGTTTTAGCATCCAATTGTGGGATTTAAAGCCACGACAGAATGCTCGAGCGGCACGACGTCAAGTAGTTTTAGCATCCAATTGTGGGATTTAAAGCATCCCGCTCTTGTTTTTTTCATTAACATATTCTACAGTTTTAGCATCCAATTGTGGGATTTAAAGGCGTGGTTCGTGCATTTTGACATTACAGCTGAAGTGGTTTTAGCATCCAATTGTGGGATTTAAAGAAAAGCGGCGATGCGACAATTGTAGTTCTTAACAAGAGTTTTAGCATCCAATTGTGGGATTTAAAGTATTTTAACTATTTTAGAAAAGCTGCAACAGGATTTGTTTTAGCATCCAATTGTGGGATTTAAAGGTGGTGAGCCTGAACGGGCTTGATAAACTCGCAGACGTTTTAGCATCCAATTGTGGGATTTAAAGTTCGTAATAGCCTCCCTCTCCGAGTCAAGATAGCTTTGGTTTTAGCATCCAATTGTGGGATTTAAAGGTCGGACAACAAGCCCGCCTGTGTCCTTGTTCGAATGTTTTAGCATCCAATTGTGGGATTTAAAGAATAAATACACATTTTTGTATTCACCATCGGAGATACGTTTTAGCATCCAATTGTGGGATTTAAAGACGCTCTGTCCGTCCTCTCGCATTTTTGCACTCATGTTTTAGCATCCAATTGTGGGATTTAAAGAGCTCGAGAAACGGTACGTAAATTGTGTCTATTGCAAGTTTTAGCATCCAATTGTGGGATTTAAAGACTATGATGAGAAAATTCTCAACGAGATTCAAAAACGTTTTAGCATCCAATTGTGGGATTTAAAGGTTATTTACCAGTGCAACTTGCACTGTTTCGTCTTCGGTTTTAGCATCCAATTGTGGGATTTAAAGGACGGAATTAATGCGTACTATTCTGCATGCTTGCGGGTTTTAGCATCCAATTGTGGGATTTAAAGAAAAGGAGGTATGTATGGAAATTGTTGTGAATGCTGGTTTTAGCATCCAATTGTGGGATTTAAAGTCTGTGCAGCGATGGGTGAAGAATAAAAACAAGTTGGTTTTAGCATCCAATTGTGGGATTTAAAGGGAACCCTGTACGGCGTCGGACAGGCAACCTCGCAAAGTTTTAGCATCCAATTGTGGGATTTAAAGTCATTCGTACTCGCTCGTTTGTTTAATGTTTCGCATGGTTTTAGCATCCAATTGTGGGATTTAAAGACACAGCTTCGACGTCTTGCAGCTCTTCATCGTAACGTTTTAGCATCCAATTGTGGGATTTAAAGGGCAGTGGCGATGCGACAATTGTAGTTGTGAACAAGAGTTTTAGCATCCAATTGTGGGATTTAAAGAACCACGGCGGGCGGCGGGTAATACAAGCGGTACAAAGTTTTAGCATCCAATTGTGGGATTTAAAGGGGCGGAGAAATATAAAAAAAGAACGTTTATGTGGAGTTTTAGCATCCAATTGTGGGATTTAAAGTCGTTGCCTCTTTTGCTACTCGCACGTACGAATATCGTTTTAGCATCCAATTGTGGGATTTAAAGGGGTCGATAAGGTCGAGTCGTGGCTTTGATGCCGAAGTTTTAGCATCCAATTGTGGGATTTAAAGTATGGTTAATAAAATCATCGAGGATGAGGGGTGATGAGTTTTAGCATCCAATTGTGGGATTTAAAGTGTGAACGAGAAAAAATTAATGCGGAGGGCTTGACAGTTTTAGCATCCAATTGTGGGATTTAAAGAGCGGTGCGAGCGGCGGGGTGATTAATGCAGTTAAGTTTTAGCATCCAATTGTGGGATTTAAAGGCCGACTTGGCAATCGTAACAAACACTGCTGGGTATGTTTTAGCATCCAATTGTGGGATTTAAAGCTTGGACCTCATCGAGCCTGAATTTTTAAACGAAATGTTTTAGCATCCAATTGTGGGATTTAAAGTACGTGTTCACAAAAGCAGCTGTACTTGTTAAGTTAGTTTTAGCATCCAATTGTGGGATTTAAAGTTCAAGCTGTATATTAAAAAAACTGGGAGCAGCGACAGTTTTAGCATCCAATTGTGGGATTTAAAGGCATCTTCTCTGCGTTTTGCTCGTGTGCATATGCGCGTTTTAGCATCCAATTGTGGGATTTAAAGCTTCAACAAAGTATTTATCCCCGTCCACCCGCACCCCGTTTTAGCATCCAATTGTGGGATTTAAAGCTCCTTGTTTTTTTAAATTTCGATTATCCGAGCCGGTTTTAGCATCCAATTGTGGGATTTAAAGGTATATCCGATAGTGAATACAAAAATGTGTATTTATGTTTTAGCATCCAATTGTGGGATTTAAAGTCGTGTCGTTGTTGCTGCGGCGGCCGTTTCGGCTGCGTTTTAGCATCCAATTGTGGGATTTAAAGGTTCTGGAAATTGACTTGAACACTGAAATTGTAACAGGTTTTAGCATCCAATTGTGGGATTTAAAGGTCGAGCCCTCGCATGAGTCCGTGCTCGTCACTGTAGTTTTAGCATCCAATTGTGGGATTTAAAGCGGACTTTCCAGCACCAGCGCCACCGAGGAGCAGGCGTTTTAGCATCCAATTGTGGGATTTAAAGCGTGTGGGGTTGCTTTAAAGCGACAATGAAACGATGGTTTTAGCATCCAATTGTGGGATTTAAAGACTGTCTTCTGCATATTTTTTCGCTCCGTATGCCAAGTTTTAGCATCCAATTGTGGGATTTAAAGTAGACCAGGACACGGAGAAATTCAAGTACGCTATTTGTTTTAGCATCCAATTGTGGGATTTAAAGTGCTCCCCGAGGCGGTCGAACCCGTTTCGAACTTGAGTTTTAGCATCCAATTGTGGGATTTAAAGTGACCCCCTACCGTGTGTGTTACACATCCCCCCCTTGTTTTAGCATCCAATTGTGGGATTTAAAGTGCACTTTTTTTGCCTGCATTGCTTCCCGTGTTCGTGTTTTAGCATCCAATTGTGGGATTTAAAGTGACGCTTCCTGCCGAGGCGGCTTTTAGGTTTTATCAGTTTTAGCATCCAATTGTGGGATTTAAAGAGGCCGTACAGACCAGCCTTTTTAACATGTTTTTATAGTTTTAGCATCCAATTGTGGGATTTAAAGTTGCCTCGCCCAAAATCGGAATTTTCACCGTCGTGGCTGGTTTTAGCATCCAATTGTGGGATTTAAAGGGTTGTTGGACGGAAGAGGGGATTACGTAAAAAGACGTTTTAGCATCCAATTGTGGGATTTAAAGACCGTTAACACAAGACCCATTTTACACCTGCCGACGTTTTAGCATCCAATTGTGGGATTTAAAGATATCGAAATCGTTTTTTTGTTTAAATTTTGCTTCGTGTTTTAGCATCCAATTGTGGGATTTAAAGTTTATCGTGTAGCCCTTCCGCTTTTTTGTAAAGCGTGTTTTAGCATCCAATTGTGGGATTTAAAGCTTGCAACCCACGCACTGCCGCCCGTGCCGCCGTTTCGTTTTAGCATCCAATTGTGGGATTTAAAGAAAGAACAAAAAACAACAATAAAAGCAGTCGACACGGTTTTAGCATCCAATTGTGGGATTTAAAGTGCACGGGCGGAAACAATAGCACGAACGGAAATAAAGTTTTAGCATCCAATTGTGGGATTTAAAGAACCTCGCAGGGGACAACCTTGTCCGTTTCCTGCATTGTTTTAGCATCCAATTGTGGGATTTAAAGAGGCAGCTTTTAGGTTTTATCATACGAGCGTGAAGGGTTTTAGCATCCAATTGTGGGATTTAAAGGTTTTTTAAAACTTGTTGTGCATTGTTTCTGTTTTTGTTTTAGCATCCAATTGTGGGATTTAAAGTGCAAAAGCGGGGCGTGAGAGTTTGTATTTTAAAGGTTTTAGCATCCAATTGTGGGATTTAAAGTATCGCATAGACAGATGGGGGCGGCTGGTGGCAAAAGTTTTAGCATCCAATTGTGGGATTTAAAGATCTCGTACCTGCTCGAGCAGGCAACGCAGGGGCTGGGTTTTAGCATCCAATTGTGGGATTTAAAGGCTAAACGCTTGTAACGCCGAAATTTGCTTGTTTTTGTTTTAGCATCCAATTGTGGGATTTAAAGTTGTCCCGCCCGATGTACACAAGCCGTCCAGTCTTTGTTTTAGCATCCAATTGTGGGATTTAAAGCTCGAGCGATTTTGCTCGAAGGAACTCTTAGCAGAAGTTTTAGCATCCAATTGTGGGATTTAAAGCGACATCTTGTAATTCCTCCTCGTATCCGTATATGAGTTTTAGCATCCAATTGTGGGATTTAAAGGAAAAGTTAAAATCGATACACTCTATTGTGTCTGTTGTTTTAGCATCCAATTGTGGGATTTAAAGTTTTTTATGCAACAATGCTACCCTCCATCTTGTTCAGTTTTAGCATCCAATTGTGGGATTTAAAGAATCTCCCAAATCTCCCTAATCGACCTACTCAAGCGGGTTTTAGCATCCAATTGTGGGATTTAAAGTTTCCACCGTTTCCCCCTTGTAGCCTTGTTTCCACCGTTTTAGCATCCAATTGTGGGATTTAAAGCTAAGTTCGCTACATCGAAATTGTTCGTTTTTGTATGTTTTAGCATCCAATTGTGGGATTTAAAGCGCGATTATTAAATCTTTTTCGCTAAGTCGTTTTGTGTTTTAGCATCCAATTGTGGGATTTAAAGGAAGCTGCATAATTCTTGTTCACAACTACAATTGTAGGTTTTAGCATCCAATTGTGGGATTTAAAGTGTTCGGGGCGGTGTGGCTGCAATTTGCGTTAACGAGTTTTAGCATCCAATTGTGGGATTTAAAGTGGCAGCGGCGGGCGAAACTGTTAACTGCAGATGTGGTTTTAGCATCCAATTGTGGGATTTAAAGGGCTTTTGGAGCAGGCGCAAACAGCAGATGTGACGTGTTTTAGCATCCAATTGTGGGATTTAAAGGAAGCTTTTGCAAAAATTGCACGGCTGTGGATAGAAGTTTTAGCATCCAATTGTGGGATTTAAAGTCATTTCAATGTTTTACATGATTATGCTTCCTTCACGTTTTAGCATCCAATTGTGGGATTTAAAGTATACCACTTCATAAAGTGCTTGTCGATTCAAACACGGTTTTAGCATCCAATTGTGGGATTTAAAGGCTCGAACACATCAAGCCAAATTTCGAGCGCAATCTGTTTTAGCATCCAATTGTGGGATTTAAAGGCATGATTTCAAACCCCATGAACTCCTTGAACATTTGTTTTAGCATCCAATTGTGGGATTTAAAGAATCCAAATCGGAAACTTTAAAAATGCTCCCGTGCTGTTTTAGCATCCAATTGTGGGATTTAAAGTTGATGGTGCGCAGGAAAATGTATCATATCTTCGACGGTTTTAGCATCCAATTGTGGGATTTAAAGGACAAAGAAATTCGAGCGTTTAAAACAGCATTTCTTGTTTTAGCATCCAATTGTGGGATTTAAAGGTACCTTTACGGGCAAAGTACCGTGGAGGCACAGCTGTTTTAGCATCCAATTGTGGGATTTAAAGCCACTCCGTCCATATGTATTTTTCCGCCAAGTTCGCGTTTTAGCATCCAATTGTGGGATTTAAAGCAATTATAAGGGACGGGCGAACTGTTTTTTGGTTTAGTTTTAGCATCCAATTGTGGGATTTAAAGACTATGTGAGCATAACAGCAGAGATTTATAAATCATGTTTTAGCATCCAATTGTGGGATTTAAAGAGACTGCGCAGAGGATAGGAAATAAGTTAACTGAATGTTTTAGCATCCAATTGTGGGATTTAAAGAAAATGATGATTCTGCGACTTCCAGCCCGTTGTACGGTTTTAGCATCCAATTGTGGGATTTAAAGTGTCGGGGACGGCATCGACAAGGTCGTCGGGTTTTAGTTTTAGCATCCAATTGTGGGATTTAAAGAACAAACGAGCGAGTGCGAATGAAGGAAAATGCGAGGTTTTAGCATCCAATTGTGGGATTTAAAGTTCAAGATACTCGCCGCCTAAAATCGCATAGTCCCAGTTTTAGCATCCAATTGTGGGATTTAAAGTAGTAGTTTTTGCACAAGCATGCTTAACATATCCCCGGTTTTAGCATCCAATTGTGGGATTTAAAGTCCCCTTTTAGTCTTTTTTGTTTTTTTAGCAAGGCTGTTTTAGCATCCAATTGTGGGATTTAAAGGGATTTACGTTTTTTTAAAATGTACCTTGCGGACAAGTTTTAGCATCCAATTGTGGGATTTAAAGTTAACGCTGTGGGAGGATTTTTCGAAAGCATTGTGAGTTTTAGCATCCAATTGTGGGATTTAAAGTTGCGTACACGTCAGCGTCGATGTATCGCGATAAGTGTTTTAGCATCCAATTGTGGGATTTAAAGTGTTCACCCTGCCGATCGTCCCTCTCGTGCCCCACCGTTTTAGCATCCAATTGTGGGATTTAAAGGCTGATTTGACTGTGCTTGTAAATCCTGGCTATGCAGTTTTAGCATCCAATTGTGGGATTTAAAGTTTTTGAACATCGTCGAGAATTTTTTGATCATAGTCGTTTTAGCATCCAATTGTGGGATTTAAAGACGGATTGGGGACGGAATTTCCTTCGTGTTTGATACGTTTTAGCATCCAATTGTGGGATTTAAAGTATACAATTCTTAAACATTCAATATTTTTGTTAGAAGTTTTAGCATCCAATTGTGGGATTTAAAGGTAAAAGAATTACTAACGAATCGTGTGCGCAAGGGTGTTTTAGCATCCAATTGTGGGATTTAAAGTACGAAAAAAAAGAAAAAAAACACCAATGAAAATGAGTTTTAGCATCCAATTGTGGGATTTAAAGGCGGGCTAAAACTCGCAACAGAACGGGGGCTGTAAAGTTTTAGCATCCAATTGTGGGATTTAAAGGCGTGATCTCGAGCGACTTTGCAGGAAATTCGACGTGTTTTAGCATCCAATTGTGGGATTTAAAGTACGTAAAGTGCAAAATTGATAAAAATCGCAACAATGGTTTTAGCATCCAATTGTGGGATTTAAAGCCCGCACGCCCACCAGGGCGGTTGGATTTGTGAAGCGTTTTAGCATCCAATTGTGGGATTTAAAGTTTGAATGTCTTGCTTGTCATTCAAAAAGAGATTTTGGTTTTAGCATCCAATTGTGGGATTTAAAGTGTTTTTATTCCTCCTCTTTCGTAATTTTTGTTAACGTTTTAGCATCCAATTGTGGGATTTAAAGGCACAAAAACCCCGCTTAGATTTAATCGAGCCGCAAGTTTTAGCATCCAATTGTGGGATTTAAAGCTCTTCCTGCGCTGCGAGATTTAAAGACAACTACATGTTTTAGCATCCAATTGTGGGATTTAAAGAAATTTTTCCCCGCAATGTACAACTTGCCAGCACTCGTTTTAGCATCCAATTGTGGGATTTAAAGTTATACGCAAGCGGTATCTGCATCGTCCGCCTCGCCGTTTTAGCATCCAATTGTGGGATTTAAAGGTACGTATTTCTTTTTCACTTTTCCTTCCTCGTTTTGTTTTAGCATCCAATTGTGGGATTTAAAGATGACATATCACATGAAGCATTAGTTCTCGATGTTGGTTTTAGCATCCAATTGTGGGATTTAAAGCTTGTGGAGCGACTCAATCGTGACAATTCGGGCACTAGTTTTAGCATCCAATTGTGGGATTTAAAGAACGAGGTAACGGTAAAGCTATACAAGCCCAGGGAGTTTTAGCATCCAATTGTGGGATTTAAAGTTCGCATTTATTTGTATCGAGCACCGTTACGTAATGGTTTTAGCATCCAATTGTGGGATTTAAAGAACGAATCGTCAATTGTGCATTTTGCACATCACGCAGTTTTAGCATCCAATTGTGGGATTTAAAGTATCCGATAAGCTTTTGAGTAAGCTCCTTATCTTTGGTTTTAGCATCCAATTGTGGGATTTAAAGAACGAATCGTCAATTGTGCATTTTGCACATCACGCAGTTTTAGCATCCAATTGTGGGATTTAAAGTATCCGATAAGCTTTTGAGTAAGCTCCTTAT
>Ga0308418_1000896_pt1 | contig 16251 bp, 10 predicted proteins | sample HotsprSampleR4cd_FD_203517 | JGI IMG/M metagenome (GOLD analysis project Ga0308418, IMG submission 203517) | Hot spring phototrophic mat microbial communities from Mushroom Spring, Yellowstone National Park, Wyoming, United States - 20090729_R4cd ... | reverse complement strand
GGCGGCGAGCGTGGTTGCCTGGCGCACTCGCAACGTCCTGCTCACCCTTGCCGTGGGCATGGCAACCCTGTGGGCGTTGCAGATGGCACTACCGTAAGATTGGGCAGAGGGGTGAGAGTAGCTGAGCGGCGCATGGGAGACGCAAACGGTGTGGTAAAATAAAAATCTGAAAATCGTAGGTTTTTGACCCACATTTAGCCAAAGTCATTAGGAGGAGAGGGAAAAATCTATTCGTCAAAAAAACTGGTCACAAAAAATACCATGACTACTGATCAGAGCTTTTCTCGGCCTCATTTTGGAGGACATGAGAAGTTTGTCTTTCGACAAGGGTGGCTCAAAAAAGCAGTAGATTTTGCTCTTGAAGATCCGGCTATCTTTAATCAGGAGGATGCCTTTGTAAGGCTAGGGGTAGGAAAGAACATGGCGACCTCCATTCGTTACTGGGGGTTAGCAACCGGATTTCTGGAGGAGCCATCTAGAAGACGAGATTACATTCAACCAACTCGATTGGGAAAAGCTCTGTTGGTTGATGGTGGATGGGACCCATACCTCGAAGATATAGGCACATTATGGTTAATTCATTGGCAACTGGCAAGTAATCGAGAGCAAGGATTAGTTTGGTACCTGATTTTCTCACGTTACTTCGATGTTGAATTCCGTAAAGAGCAACTTATCGATTTTATCGAAAGACAACTGATCCATATAGGCCTTCGTACTACCTCAGCCATGATCGAGCGTGAAATAGATGTCTTTCTGCGCACTTACACATCTACCCAAGTTCGTCAAGGTTTAAGCCCAGAAGAAAGCCTGGATTGTCCTCTGGTAGAGTTAGGTTTAATTCAACAAAACGAACGCGTCTATCGTTTTGACGTGGGCCGAAAACCAACCCTCCGTCTTGAAATCTTTGGTTTTGCTTTGATAACGTATTTGTGCCGACACTTTCAAACACGCAATACAGCGACCGTTGATGAATGTATTTATCATCCCGGTAGCCCAGGCCAACTTTTCAAATTGGATGATCACTCGGTGATGGATTATCTTGAAAAACTCGAGACCGCTACGAAAGTTAATTTGCGATTGCGAGAAGCAGCAGGCCAATGGCAAATTTACTGGCAAGAACTCTCGATCGATAACGGCTGGGAATTATTAAGAAACTACTATGAGTGACCTAAGGCTAAAGGATGTTGTCAACCTACAGCAAAGCAGTATTCGCTCAATACGGCTAGAAGAAGATTTTTTTAACAGACATCTGGTAGAGAAATATGTGCCTACTGCGCAGGCATTATATACACTGGAGCGAATTTTTAATGGTATCGAACAAGACCGAGGGCGTGCCTGGACAATCACCGGCCCCTATGGTTCGGGTAAATCCTTTTTTGGATTGTTTTTGAGTCATACCTTAGATGGATTGGCAAATGGAAACCTAGCGCGCGAAAAGTTACGCCAAAATCATCCCGATCTGGCTGAACGGATTCAGCGTTGGACAACGGAACGAGGCGGCCTAATAACGATACCGGTTACCGGAGCACGCGTATCCTTACAGACGTCTCTCATCCGCGCTTTCGAGAAAACATTATCACAGATTGAAAATCCTGTTGCTGAGAAATTTATCCAAACCTTAGAACAGCTTAAAAATACAGATAGTCGGGCATTTATTAACTGGCTTCGAGATTTTATAGCGGTTGTGTGCCCTCATCAAGATTCCAGAGGATTATTGCTGATCTTTGATGAATTAGGGAAAGCGCTGGAACATGCTGCAGCCCATCCGTTGGAAAACGATATCTATCTATTACAAGAACTTGCCGAATTTGCAAATCGGAGTGGTGAGACTCCTTTTGTATTTGTTGGCATCTTGCATCAAGCATTTGAACAGTATGCCACGTTACTTGATCACATTACACAGCGCGAGTGGGCAAAAATTCAAGGTCGCTTTGAAGATGTTCCATTGCTTGAACCACCAGCTCAACAAATGCGCTTACTCGCACAGGCTTTTGAGGGAAACGTTCCGAATTTGCCAGAGACTTTCTCCGATTTGCATTACTGGCAGCCGGATATGCTCAGCTCAACAGAATTCGCTGCTCTTTGTCGTAGGGTCTATCCACTTCACCCCAGCGTCTTTGTGGCTTTGCCCTATGTATTTCGCCGTTTAGGACAAAATGAGCGTTCTCTTTTTACCTACTTGACTTCTTTTGAGCCATACGGCTTTCAGGATTTCATCGCAACGCATTCGGTTGGAGATTATCTGCGCTTGCCCGATCTTTTTGACTATCTTGCGGCCAATTATGAAGGACGACTCTATACCTCCGGACGGGCGCGTCCCTTGACAGAAGTTATTGAACGACTTGCGCACACAACCAACCTAACCCTTCAAGAACAATCGCTGCTCAAAGCGATTGCCATTCTCAATTGGCTGAGTGAAAATAGTCCCTTACAAGCCAATGAAGCCCGCATTCTCAAAGCCCTTGCGGAAACCCCGGCGGAGGAAGCTTCTTTGCGGTCTGCTTTAGGTCATCTTCGGGAACTTTCACTTATTGCCTATCGTAGTTTTAATCAGACATACGTTGTTTGGCAAGGCAGTGATGTAGACCTCGAAGAACGTCTTCAAGCTGCTTATGCCTCCTTACCCTCCACATTTAGTTTGGCAGATGTCCTTGAAACCAATCTGCCTGCTCGACCGCTCATTGCCCGCCGTCACAGCTACAAAACAGGAGCTTTACGCTTTTTCAATGTCCGTTATGTTGACAGATTAAACTTCGATAAGGTTTCTCTTGAACCAACGGATGGAGCTAGCGGTGTTGTCCTGTTATGCTTACCGACTACCTTAATGGAAGTAGAACTATTTCGCCAATGGGCGCAAAGTCCACCGATTTCAACGCAAAAAAACCTGGTTGTTGGGGTAGCAAACCGCGCAATGCGCTTAAAGGAATATGTTCAAGAATTGCGCGGCTTACACTGGGTTCAAAAGAATACACCTGAAATGCGTGGCGATCGGGTAGCCGAACGGGAATGGCGCGCCCGCCTTGCGATGATGGAAGCTTTTATTCATCACGAGTTACAAAAATCTTTAAATATTTATCAATCTGCATCTCAGACAGATTGTCAGTGGTATTACGGTGGACAGGATGTCTCGAATCGCGTTCGCCGTAGCCTTACATCGCTTCTTTCAGAAATCTGCGATAGCCTTTACGAGTCTTCGCCGCGCATTTGGAACGAAATCCTCAATCGGCGCGTCTTGAGCACACAAGGCGCAGCCGCAAGACGTAATCTCATCGAAGGAATTTTAAATCGCTCTGATCAACCTCTGCTTGGCATTCAAAAGTACCCACCGGAACGAAGCATGTATGAAGCGCTCTTGCGCGAAGGTGAAATGCACCGCGTTGATGGTGAGAAATGGTATCTCAGTCCACCCGCAGCCAATGAACGCAACCTGCTTCCTGCCTGGCAAGCCATATATGTCTTCGTGTTTGGCGGTTTACCCGAACCGCGCCCAATTCTCCAACTTTACAACAATTTATCGCAGCCGCCCTTTGGAGTCTTGATGGGCATCATCCCGGTTCTGTTGGCTATTTTTTATAAGTGTTTTGAGAACGAAGTTACCCTTTACAAAGAAGGGACGTTGATTGTGGAGCCAGGCATCGCTGATTGGGAAGTGCTGTTGCGCCGCCCAGAATTGTTCTCAATAGCCGGTTGCCGCGTTAGCGGGTTGCGCGCCGCGATTGTAGAACGTATGGCGCGTGGTTTAGGGGTTCCTCCCTATGTCATGCCGGTTGTTCGGGCAATTATCGGACGACTGAAAGCCCTCCCAGAATACGCCTGGCACACTCGCCAACTTCCAGCGGTTAGTTTAAGGGTGCGCCGTGCGGTTGAGATGACGCGTTCGCCTGAACGATTCTTATTTGTGGAACTCCCTGAAGCGCTAGAGTTACCCCCTTTTGAGGAGTCCGAGTTCGATCAACAACGATTTGAGACCTTCTTTCAGAGCTTAAACGCTGCTTTGGATGCTCTGGCAACTGCGACTCCCCGCTTAATCCATTGGGCGCGCTCGGTCTGGTTGACAGCGTGCGGATTGCCTGCCGATGAAAGCGGTTGGGAGCTATTCCTGCGTCAGTCCGAAATCCTTGCCCCCCGCGTTACCCAACCTCAACTGATGCCTTTGCTCAAACGAGCCGCCCAAGCAACCGATTCAAGAGCTGCCTTAGAAAGTGTCCTGGCTTATATTGCTAACCGACCCGTCCGAACCTGGAGTGACCTGGATGCGGAACGCTATGAAGCTCAAGCGCGTTATTTGGGCTCATTGTTCCGCGAAGAAAATGGAATGAATCCTCCTTTGTCACCAGAAGTTCAGGATCGAGCTCAAGAGCTAGCCAACCGCCTTAAAACTATCTTGCTTCAGAGCGGTGAAACAGACGAAACCATCGAGTATGCCCTGCGACAGCTCCTAATACAAATGAAAGCTCGGAAATAGAGAGCGCGTGGTAAAATTTTATTAATAGGTTGTAAATGAGGGAATTGTTCAAAATTACCATAAATTTTATGAACGGTCATTCAAGCGTTGTTGAATTCCTGAAAGTTTAGGATTATGTAAAAGGTATATGGTAAAAGAACTTTTTGAATGGAGGAGGTATGAGCCCCCCTGATCTTGAAATACAATCAGCTCTTATGCAAGCAGAAGACCCCCGAGAGAATCGGGGGTCTTCTCTTGTTTACAGTAGTAAACAAGAGTTTCATCAACGTTTAGGCAGTCGCCTCAAGGCTATCCGTGAACAGGCAGGGTTAAGCCAGGAGGAAACAGCCCGCCTGGCCGGTATAAACCGCAGCTACCTTTCCCAAGTTGAGGGTGGCAAACGCACTCTCTCTCTTTACCTTGCCTGTCGCTTAGCCAAAGCTCTGGACATCAATCTTGACGCACTGCTTAATAGCCTGGAAGGGGGAAGCCATGAGTGAACGGATTCGCCATATTGTTTCGCTTTCGGGTGGCAAAGACAGTACTGCCCTGGCAATTTACCTGCGCGACCGTATTCCCGACCTGGAATATGTCTTCTGCGATACTGGGGAAGAATTACGAGAGACGTATGAGTATTTGAATAAATTAGAAGTATTTTTAGGCAAAGAGATCATAAGACTCAGGGCTCGCCAATCATTTGAAGATATGCTAAAAGCCAGAGGAGGATACCTGCCTTCACAACAAGTACGTTGGTGTACAGAATACTTAAAAATCAAGCCTTTTGAAGAATTCATTGGTGATAGTCTTTGTCATAATTATATAGGTATCCGAGCTGATGAAGTACACCGGAAAGGATACATATCAAAAAAACCAAATATTATTGCGCGTTATCCCTTCATAGAGGAAGGAATAAAAAAAGAAGATGTTATCCGAATCCTCGAAGATAGCGGGCTTGGTCTTCCGGATTATTATAAATGGCGTACTCGATCTGGATGTTACTTCTGTTTTTTTCAACAAAAGTCTGAATGGATAGGTCTTTTAGAGCATCATCCTGATTTGTATTCAAAAGCTGAGTCTTATGAAAAAGAAGATCCAATCACAGGTGAACGCTACACATGGTCACCTAAAGAGAGCCTAAAAGAATTACGGGATCCTGAGCGCAGAAAATCAATCCTTGAGGAATCTTCGCATCGTCAAGCGAGAGGATTAGAAAATCGCTCCAATCAAACGCTAGTGACCATTTTCCAGCAAGAAGATGGCTTTGACGATGGATGTCTGATTTGTCATTTATGAAAGGATACACATGGGTATCACATTTCATCGCACCTTTTCCTTATCTCGTTCTTCGTTAGCAAAGATCATAAAACTTTGTCGGGAAAAACCTGGATTTAAATCCTCAGACCTTAAGACTACAGACCTGGGCACAATTTATCAAGAAGCGATGCCGCGTTATGCCTACCGGGCAGGTCTGATCGATGAAAAAAAACATCTTACGGTCTTTGGGCAGTATGTTGCCCAATATGATCCACAAATGCAACAGTTGGGCACGCAATGGCTGCTGCACTATCATCTATCTGCGCCGCACGGACCGACCGCCTTCTGGCATCACCTGGTCGGGCGGCGTTTTTTGACGGGCAACACCTTTACCGCCACCGACCTGATTAACGACCTGAGCGAGTTCCTGCGCCGCGAAGCGGGCAAAGAACCTGTCTGGCGCTCTATTCGCGGCACCGTCACCATCTTCACCGGCACCTACCTCAAAAGCGATGGCCTCAACCGGCTGGGGCTGCTGGAAGAGATTGAAAAGGAAACCTATCGCGTTCCCGCTGCCCCGCCCCCCCTTCCTCTATGGGCTTTTGGTTATGCGTTAGCTGATTACTGGCAAGCCAAGTATGAAGGACGACTGACTATTAATTTAGACGATCTCAGTGGCAGCAAATTTGCTGGACTATTCCTTCTAGGCACGAACGGGCTCAATGAACTATTAACAGCTCTCAAAAAGGAGGGAATGATTGACCTCTATCGTATTTCCAGCCCTTATCAGGTTGTACTTTTGCAGCCTGATCCCCGATTCGCATTGGAAAGGCTATACTGTTATTCGTAAATAAAAGACGAGTATGATCAACGGAGGGTTATCTGGTATGCAGACCATACAAACGCTCCTTGAGCAGCTTCGCCAGCCAGGTGCCAGAATCGGGATTGGCATCTGGTTTCTACCTGATGAGTATCTAGGTGCAGAAAACAGCCTTGCAGAGCGTCTTAATATTTATCCTGTAGACATCCGGCAAGTCTTTTTAGAACGACTTCCTAAGGAAGCCCGTTTTTCGGGGCTTACCCGCCGGGATGGCTACCAAAAGCTGCTTGATACTATTCGCTTCATTGTTACCAAAAGTTATCCGCGTGACTGCGTGTTGGGTCATACGCTGGATTTGCTTTTGTTTGGCTTGGATGTTGATGAACGTCAACGGTTTTGGCAAGCTGTTCTGGAGGGTATCCCTTACCCAATAACGCGCTTGGTTTTAACCTTGCCAGAAAAGGCAAGCTCATTATTTCCACATAATTATTATCAACGGTTTTCAAACCAAGTGGCTTCAGGGATATTAGAAAAGAACTCCTAAGGAGGGAAACATGCTTATCAAAGAATTAGTACACATGGATGAACTCGGAGAATTTCGCTATGATGTTCAGTTAAGCGATTATGAAAATCCTAAGCTTAATCGCGATCTTCTTCGAAACTATATTTTCACTGTCGATGCGCCAACCACCTATGGCGCCAGCCAACGCGATTATTCTGCCAAAGATGTGTTGGACTTACTCATCCGTGCCTTTACGACCAATGTGGGAGACTATCGGGTAGTACTAACTGCCAATTATGGACATGGGAAAAGCCACCTGGCGCTCACATTGGCGAATTTCTTTGCGCGTCCTACCGAATCGCCAGAGATACAAATCGTCATGCAGCGTTTGGAACAAGCACTAAATCAACCGAGTCAGTTGCAGTCCTACCGCGAATTCAAGCAACAAAAGGGCGAATTCTTAGTTATTCGTTTACAAGGTGATCGGTTTGATGATTTGCAGGAAGGTTTCTTAGACGCTTTAGAACATGCGCTGCGCGAGCATCCTAGCACAAAAGATGTTCAGTTGCCGTTTTGGTACCAGAAAGCAAATGATTGGCTACATGGGTTGGATGGGGAAAGTCGCCAAAAAGCAGAGACCTACCTTTCCCAACATGGAACCGATATCGTCTCAGTGACCAAAGATTTGCGAAAGAGTGGCTCTTATGCATTGATTCGTGAAACCTTTAGGCACGTTGTCGGCGTCTATCCAGATTTTGGGGGTGAAATAAGTTTGAAGGATTTGGTGGTTTGGACAGTAAAAGAAGTCTGTATCCCTAAAAAGATGGGAGGAGTGCTGATATTATTCGATGAATTTAGCTTATTTATACAAAAATATTCTATGGCACACACAGTGGGAAAGTTACAAGAGTTATTGAATGGCATCAATGATTGCATTGGCAAATGCGCTTTTCTGGCTTTTTCCCAGCAAGATGTTGACACTGTCGCCGAAACTTATGCTGGGGGGCAACGATTACAAGACGTCCGTAAAGAACTTGAACGCTTACCCAAAGAAAAGCGCGGGCGGCTGTTCTCATTAATGGAAAGCGTCCTTGCTTCTTATCTAAAACAGGATGACCGTTATTGGGAAGTCTGGCAACAGGATCCAAAGGTTAAGCCGCAATTAGCGCAAGCACGCGAAATCGTTTTGGAACATTTTGGAAAACATTACAGCATTGACTTGAAATGGAATCCTGAAGCCTACACTCAAAAAGTTGTCAAGGGATGTTATCCCTTACACCCGCTAACGACAGCCATTCTTGCTACGCATAACTTTGAGTCCGGAACCAGCGAAAATCCGCGTACAGCTTTGCAATTTGTCCGTCATGCTTGGGAAAATATATCGAATCAACTGGCAACGTTTCCAGACGGAAAGCCTAAATTTATATATCCTATTGCGTTGGTTGAGTTTTTCGGAGAGCAAATCTCTAAAAAGTGGTATGCTGCCTATAAGAATGCCCTAGAGTCGCCAAATCTGCCCAATCTTACGGATGTCCAACGAAAAGTTTTACAAGCACTGTTTCTTCAATCTGCTGTTGGATTAAAAGCGTCATCAAGTGCACAGCTTCAGTTGTTAGCCCATCTTAGTGGATTATCTCAAGATGAAGTAAAGGTTACTACTAATGAATTGGCAAATCTAAAAGTTATTCAATTTGACCAATATAATAAGGTCTCTTGTCTTTGGCCTGTTTCAACCCGCCCTCATGAAATCGAGGAAATTATCAAGCAAGAGATAGAAAAAGTTGCCATAGATTGGAATCTAGTTAATGAAATTGCAAACGCTCTGCCTCAATTGGAATTGAGTGGCGAGGCGGCTCAGTTTGGAGCGCAAAGCGACTGGAAACCTCAACAGTATCTTATGCTAGCTGAACATCTGACAGAGGATAAGCTCCAATCTATACTTGCACCATACCAAATTGACAAAAAAGGAATCGGGATATGCCCGCGCGGAGGGATCATATGGCTTGTTGCCCAAACAGAAGAAGAGAGACTCCAGTTGCGGCAAAAAGCGCAAAGCATCTTGGATCAAGTTGTCGGCTCATTAACCCACCCATTGCCGCTTGTTTTGGTTTTGCCTGCTAAAGCTATGCCATATCTTCTCCCTGCTAAGCGGCGGTTTAAGGCAATAGAAAATATGGATGAAGACAGTAAAGAAAAAATTGGCAAGGTATTCTACCAACAGGAACGTGCCAAAGCCGAAAGTGACTTTAGAACAGCGCTTCACGAACTCACTGGGGGGCTGGAAGGCTTTGCGCAAATCCCCCGTAGTTTCAATGAATTTGTCATCCCTTCCCCTTATCGAGCGGCAATACAAGCACTTAACAAACACTCTCTTCAAGTAGTTATCTCAGAGTGTTATCGCCAAGCGTATCCATATCGTATTCCCTTTTACAACCAATATGCAATTGGATCCACGAATTTGCGGAAAGCGGTACAGAGTGTCGTGTTAGGGTTGTTTAACGATCAAGTTGGCGGCAGCCTTCCAATGCTTAAGAAACAAGATGTTCAATATCAGTTGATTACTGAATACTTAGAAAACCGCTGGGGCTTACTTTCGCAACAAACTCATGCAATTCGACCGCCTATTCAAGCTAAACTGAAGCAGGCTTGGGAGGTGCTAGAGGAATGCTTTCCACCCGGTTGCAACGAGGTTCGCGGCTCAAATGTTTTACTTAAATTACTAAGTCCACCCTATGGACATGATGTTCATACTCTCACGATCTTACTTACCGCTTGGATCGGTTATCACCGTCATGAGATAAGATTAGCGATGGGGGGTGCCCTATGTTCTATCGATCACTTGAAGAGTGTCTTTTCGGAGATGAAAACAACCCAAGAGTTCTTAGACCTAATCTGTATTAACTCCCCTCTCTATATCAGTCGTCTCAACCCAGATGAGTTATTTGGAGAAATCAAGGATATAATCGAGCAAATCAAACAAAATAGAACCTTTACGCTGAGCGAAGCTCGAAATGCGCTTACCAAACTAGAACAGGCCAAACAAAATCCATCTTTGCCTCCTGCTGTTGCTGCTGAACTTCAATCCTATCAACCTCGATTACAAGAAGCGCTTGAACATGCCGAACAGTATGATAAACAAGCCCAAGAATGGTTGGAGAAGTTTCATAAAGCGAGTTTCGAGCAATTGGTTTCTTTGCAAGCTGAGATCGATACAATGAAATTCCTGGAACTAGTGCAACCAGATAAACCTACACCACCTGATCTCCGCAAACTATGGGAAGAGCGTCTAGAGACGGATCTCAAGGGCTATTGTTCTCGTTACGCAGTTCTAAAAGACCTAATCGACTACAAGGAACACGAATCTAAATTAAAGACCATCCTAAAAGAAATAAAGATTTACCCCCATTTCGTTCAGCAAGTCCAACAGGCATTAGATAAGCTCAACCAGCGCAAAAGTGAACTTGAGCAAAAAGAAAAAGAAAAGCCCATTATTGCTGAAATCAATAGCATGAGTGAAATGGCAGGGTTAGCTGTGCTCTATCAATACCGAAAGAGATTGGCTGAGTACAAAGATCTATCCCCCGAAGTTGAACAATTGCGCCAAAGTAAATCCTCAAAGATAAACATACGTATTGAACAATTTGAGCAACTTGCTCACATGTTGCCTGAGGCAATTGATAGTACGTTAGAAAACAAAGAATTAAACAACCAGAAAACACTGCTTCTAAGAAATTTAGAGCTAGTTCAAGAAACTCCGTTATATGAGAGTTTATTGAACCTTTTGGAAAAAATCGGCTTCATTGAAAACTATTTCGACCGCCTTACACAATTAGATTATCTTTCCAAACAAACTCCTGCTCACTTGGAGAATGCTCTCAAAAAGGTTGACGAGATCGAAACTGATTTTAAACAACGTTTATCGCAAGCCCAATTGGAATTAATTGTCAAAAAGCGAATGGAACTTGAAGCAATCCGTATACAAGAATCTCAAAAAGCGCAAAATTGGCTACAAAAAATTGCTTCCTGGTATAAACAAAACAAACCAGCAGATGAGTTGTTGAGGGAAGTCGAAAATTGTCCGTCCTATGTATCTTTCTTGAGCAATGAAGATTTAGAATATCTTGAAAAATTCAAACAGGCATTAAAGAAAAAAATAGAGGAGGACTCGCATTTAAAAATTATTTCCCTATACAAACAAATGAGTCCTGATATGCGGCGAAAAGTACTAGAGGCTCTTATAAAAATTGAGAAAGGGCAACACCAATGAATGGCGAAATCCTTCTGGATTTTGAAGGCGCTCTGCCTATCCCTCCGCAAGTACGTGTCATTGAGAACGAAGTGGACTTTCTCCGCTATGCTACTTCAAGCGAATCATTGTTTATCCGCGGCGAAAGACTTTGTATGTGGGCAGAAGATTTTTACTCACTTCGAGGAAACACCATCCGACACGTAGAATCACCGCAAGCTGTGTTAAGGCGAATTTACCCTTCCCTTTCAATAGAACAAGCGAAGGAAATTGCCGATAAGATTGGCAAAACGATGATATCAACTGAAGATTGCACGCCTTCTAAGCTGCTCACTTTTTGCTATCCTAAGGATGCAAAGCTCTGGTATAGTCCCCCATCAGCACAACACGCTGCTGAGTGGCTAGTTTGGTTAATTGAACACATGCCCACCGATGCTGAGAAGATACTTCTCTCCCATTTTCTTGACGCTCTTAAGAGCCAATGCGTTGAGTTAAACCTAATTCCCCTTTATGAAATAAATACTTTAGAGCATGCAAAGAACTTCCTATTGGGTTGGTTAGGGATTGATTCGCCTCCTTATTATTGGTTAGGTGAATTTCCCCTTGAAAAACATTATTCATCGATTCTTTACCGATTAGTAAAAGACGAGTGGCAAAAGCGAATCATTAAAACTAAAGGCGAATTTTTCACCGATAGGCTTAATTTTCCGCTATCCCCCAACTGGAGAAGAGAACTTGCAAGCATGACAGCTGAGTTTTTCCTAAAGAATCCTGCTCACTTAACAGTTAACTCCTTAGGGAATCTGAACAATCACTTGAATGAAAAAACTTTGCAAGAACTAGGAAAAGTTCTGCCACCCACTGCTCCGTCCTTAATGCCACAAGATGAGGCCGCTGTATTGACATGGTTTGAAAATGAATACCTCCCTTACCGTCGCTGGCAATCAAATTTTGGGGACGAAACGGCGCATCAAAATGTCATCGAACATGCTCAAACTTTTTCTCACTGGTTACTGGAACGTTATCCTTACTGGCTACTGGAAGGAGAATGGCTCTCTTTCCAAAAGGCGGCTAGCTTATCAAAATTAACCCAAGATGAAATCGTTCTATGCATAATTCTGGATGGACTTCCTGCATGGGATGCGCTTGACCTGGCGAAGAATCTCACTGAAAAAGTACCTCGTTTGAACCTGCGTAACCATATTTTTTGCTTTGCTCCAATTCCATCCACAACTGAATTTGCCAAAGATGCCCTGCTCAAAGGTGCTCAACCTCGTTATGCAAAAGAATTATTACCTCTCGGCGAGATTATCCAAGATCAGGCTTCGCCGAAACAGGTTTTGATTAAGGCACAGGTAGGAAAACTATGGTTCTGGCGATTAGAACAACCAGATCAAACTTACCATTTCACTTCCGGTGATAAACGCCTTTCTAAAGTGCAAGCTGTATTATCCACAATCGTGGACGAAATCAAGCAAATTGTTTCTACTGTTCAGGAGACCTATAAGTTCCGCCTGATCATTACAAGTGATCACGGACGTTTGTTAAATCCTAAATCAATTCGGCGTCTGAAAGTACCTGAGGGAATGCAAGCGCATGGGCGAGTTGCATGGGGAGAAGTGCCCCAGATTTTCCCCGAATGCGGCTACATCTTGGATGAAAATAAAGAATGGGTCCAACTATTTCATGAGCGTTACGGATTGCCGACCGATTTGCGAATTATTTGGAATGAAGACAGTTTTTTGACCATGAACAATGCTGGCGGAGATGAAGCCTATCCACACGGCGGTCTATTCCCTGAAGAAATGATTGTTCCTTGGTTTGTTTTTGTTCGTGATTTCCAGATACCACAACCAGAGATTGTTATTAGCGGTTCAGGAGAAGCTGAGATTAGTGGAGACTTGCAGATATCCATTGTTAATTCAAGTGAGCTTACTTTAGAATGTTTGGAAGTCAGTTTATCGAATGGGGCAAGGGTCAGAGAACGTTGGCAGATTGCGCCATTGAGCGAACAATCTATCAAATGTTCCATAAGTCCTTGGCCCAAGAAAAGTGAACTGACTAACCTGAAGGCCACTCTTTCATTCCGTCAGCCTAATGGGATTGTATTTCATTGCCATGTTGTACCTGAACTAATAGTAGATGTGCTCTATGACAAGGATGAGGGTTTGCTAAAGGATTTGGAATTATGAATGCGGTTTTGACTCCGGAAGCTTTAGATCAAAAAATCAAAAAAATATTCGGAAGACTCGCTATTGACAAACGTCGTTTGCCTAGCAGTCAACTACATAGACGCAATGTCCCTGCTTATGTAGCTGAATGGGTTTTAGATGATCTGGTGAAAGATAATGATCCAATTAATGATAAGACCCGGGATTACATTCAAAAGTGGGCAAACAAATTCTTACCATTACCAAGTGACACAAAAATAATCAAGAACCGATTACTTAATGGCGAAACCGTAAAGGTTCTCACACCGGTGGAAGTGGAAATTATCCTTCGTAAATCTCAAAAGCAGCGTGTCGCAATCCTTAAGCTGCTTGGCTTAGAAGATGTCATAATCCGAGATGAGCTTGTTAATTCTTATCCTGAATTGCTAAAGCAGGGAATGTGGGGTATAGTCGAGTTAACCTATACTCCCCACGGAGTTGCCATCACATCCTTTAATCCAATGCAAGCCTCGGTAAATCTAGAATTATTCAAAGAGAAACGCACTTACTTTACACTGGACGAATGGCGAGCTCTCCTTTTATGTTCAATGGGATATAACCCGTGGACTTTTGAAGAACACGAAAAAAACTATCTTCTTTGTCGGCTTCTTCCTTTGGTTGAAAAGAATCTGCATGTTCTCGAACTTGCCCCAAAAGGGACTGGAAAGAGCTACTTGTATGAAAATATTAGTCCCCGCGTTCGTCTGGTGAGTGGTGGTAACGTTTCGCCGGCAGTTTTGTTTGTCAACAATGCTACCGGACAATGGGGATTGCTGGCCCGCTTTGCTGTAGTAGTTCTAGATGAAGTACAAACTTTGAAATTTGAAAAACCTGGAGAAATTGTTGGAGGCTTAAAGGGATTTCTAGCCAATGGTCGTCTAACTCGTGGTGGACTTCATGAAACCTCTAGTCCCTGTAGTTTAGTTCTCTTAGCGAATATCCAGCTTGATCAGGAACAGAAGCCTATTCAAACTCCTCTCGTCAAGGAATTGCCTGAATTCTTACAAGAAACCGCCTTCATCGACCGTTTGCGTGGGATCATCCCTGGCTGGAAGGTGCGCAAACTGAGCGGTGATTCGTTTGCTCAAGGCATGGGGTTGAAATCAGACTTTTTCGGTGACGCTCTGCTGGCTTTGCGAGAAGATATAACGGCGAATCAATATGCCTCACGCAACCTCGTCCTAAAGGGTAAAAAACTCTATAAACGCAATGAAGATGCAGTACGTTTATTGGCTAGCGGCTTGATGAAGCTTCAATTTCCACATGGTGAAATTAGCTCTGAAGAGTTTGAGATGTATTGTGTCCGCCCAGCTATTGAAATGCGCCAAATCGTTTGGGATCAGCTTTATCTGCTGGATGCAGAATATCGCCAGTACGACGAACAGATCGGTTATGAGGTGATTAACGAAAGCTAAGAATGACCAAACCCATTTATCTGGATTACAATGCAACGACGCCTTGCGACCCGCGCGTCGTGGAAGCAATGCTACCCTACTTTACGGAAATCTATGGCAATCCAGCCAATGGCTTTCACGTCTTGGGACGCAAAGCTGCCCAGGCTGTTGAAAACGCTCGTCAACAAGTTGCTTCCCTGGTGGACGCTCAACCTTTTGAGATCATCTTCACCTCTGGGGCTACAGAAAGTAATCATTTAGCAATTTTAGGCAGCGCTACCTTTGCACCTGTCGAGAGACGCAAAGTTATTACCTGTAGCATAGAGCATAAGGCAGTTTTGGCCCCTTGTAAAAAATTGGAACAACAAGGGTTTGAAGTCGTTGTTCTGCCAGTTGATAAAAATGGAGTTGTGAGCCTTGCTGATTTGGAAAACGCGTTAGATTCAAATACCTTCCTCGTTTCTATCCAAGCAGCCAATAATGAAATCGGCACTCTACAGTCAATTGAAAGCATCACTGATCTGGCGCATTCCTATGGAGCTTTGGTACACACTGACGCAGCTCAGGCAGCTGGCAAAATTCCTTGCTCAGTCCTGAAGTGGAAGATTGATTTGTTATCCTTAAGTGCTCACAAGATGTATGGGCCAAAGGGAATTGGCGCCCTATATATCCGAGGGGGGAAAAAGTTGATCCCTTTACAACCCTTGATCCTTGGCGGTGGACAAGAAAAAGGTTTGCGCTCTGGAACTTCCAATGTGCCCGCTATCGTAGGTTTTGGGACAGCCTGTGAAATCGCTGCCATGGAGATGCCTGACGAGCAAAGGCGTTTACAGGCGCTGCGTGATGAACTGGAACAAGAGCTTCAAAGAGTTGTGCCCATGATTAAGATCAATGCTCAAGGTGCTCCGCGTCTTCCGAATACGATAAATTTCACTATCGAAGGAGTCGAAGCTGATAGCCTTCTTCTCAGATTGCCCTCCTTAATGATGAGCGTGGGTTCAGCTTGCGCAAGCGGTGCTCCAGAACCTTCTCATGTCCTGCAAGCCATTGGATTAACCCGTGATCAAGCGAGATGTTCTGCTCGCATCTCACTAGGGCGAATGAATTCCTCGGCTGATATTCCATTTATCGTCCACCAAATTAAAGACGCAGTGAAAAGTCTATTATAAACCTCCACCCTTGCGGATGCCAATCGGACACTATGCCATAGTCCGAGCGATTACCAACCCCGCTTCATTAAGTGGCAAGCAAATCCTTCAAGGCCGCCAGTTGGGCTGCGTGCTCCGCTTCCAGGAGGGGTTTACAGTCCTCCAATTGCTTCAACCCCAGCACCAGCTTGGTGGCAAAGATATAACAGGTCAACTCTTCGCATTGGCGACAG
>Ga0308418_1000895_pt1 | contig 16278 bp, 16 predicted proteins | sample HotsprSampleR4cd_FD_203517 | JGI IMG/M metagenome (GOLD analysis project Ga0308418, IMG submission 203517) | Hot spring phototrophic mat microbial communities from Mushroom Spring, Yellowstone National Park, Wyoming, United States - 20090729_R4cd ... | reverse complement strand
GCCCTCAAATCCCTCTGTGAAAGGAAAACTACGAGCTTGGGCGGGGTCTCGCACGATAAGGAAGCCTGTATAGGTCGTTTCCGCAGTGCCTACTGAGTTGGAGACGGCTAAGCGGATATCGTAAGTGCCGGGGGTAGAAGGGGCGGTGAGTTGGGTGCAGGGGCCTGTGGTAGAACTGCTAATGACGGTAGAGCCTTGTTTGATTTCCCAGGTGAACTGGGAGGGTTTGCCCATGCTGTAGCTGGTTAGGTTGAGCTGCTGGCCGGGGCATACATAGCAGGGGGGTTGGTCGCAGCCTTGCAGGGCGAAGTTTGCTTTGATTCGGCCGTAGGGGCCGGTGCCGGTGGCCTGAAGGTTGGAGGTTTGCCAGAGGGGGGTGCGGTCGGGGGCGGTATTGAGAGTGGCGGTCATGCGCTGGCGCTGCCCCTCTGTAAAGATATCCAGGGAGGGATCATCTAAGTAGTCCATGTAGTTGCGCACTTGGTCGGGGCGGTCTCCGCCCGTGGCGGTAAGGGTTGATGATTCAAGGCAGGTATTTTGGCGGCGGGCTGCCCTATAGTTAGCCTGGCGAGTAGGGGGGGTATCGCATACCCTGTCGCCCTCCCTCCCACAGGTGTTGTTGTTCATGCCAGCGCATCCATTCTGGAACATATTATTATGGAAAGTATGGAAGAGATGGATGTAGTGGCCGATTTCGTGGGTGGTGGTTTGACTTTGGTTAGGGAGACCAAAGTAGCCTGAAACGACGACAATCCCTTGATCCGTAGATGAGCCTGTGCCTGGAAAAGTGGCAAACCCTAAAACATCACATGTACTTGGCGAAGAGGAGTAGATACACTGGATGACCCAGATGTTCAGGTACTTATTGCGGGGCCAGCCGACGTTACTTTTCATGGTGGTGGCGTCACTGAAGCCAACCCCCACTTTGGCGGCAGAGAGACGAGCCGCTGTGTAATGGGTGTAGGTGACACCGAGATGGGGATTGCCATTAGGGTCTTTAGTGGCCAGCGAAAATTCTATTCGGGTATCTACCCCTGAGCTATGGCCCTTAGAGTAAGGCCGCTTCCGAAAGTCGTCAAAGAGCTGCTCCACCTGATAAATTACTCGGGATAGGGGCAAGCTATCCGATTGACCCGCACCAGAGTGGATGATGTGTACCACTACTGGAATGACATAATCGGATTCTGGACAGCCAGTTTGGGTGCGCAGACCGGGGCCATTCTGCTCTAAAAAGGCCAGGGTCGCTTGCTCTAAGAGTTCTCGCATTTGGGCTAAGTGAGGGTTTTCTTGAAGGGCCCTCTCGTATAAGAGGTCGGTTCCGCATGCAGGCCGCTGTGCCCATACCAGCGCCAGGATGAGCAGCGAGGCAGGTAAGGTACGCACAAAGCAAAGATATGCAGAATTTTTGATACTCTAACCCATTAGAAGATTTGCAAAGAGAGTTTGTTATTGGGGAGGGGGGAGCAGAGGGACGAGGTATCAGTGTGGATTGAAACCTTTATTGTACCTTTGGTGTTGTATGAGTCGTATGCGCAGGCTAAGTGCGGTAGGGCTGGTAGCGCCCCTATGGGCTCAGATCGGGGCAGCCGCTAAAGCTCGCGCCGCTGAAGTAGCTATAGAAGCAGCTAAAAGTGCTCCCGCTTTTAGCTGGGAAAGCCTCTTGTGGAAAGTGATCTGGCTGGAGGTCATCGCTATTGTCCTCCTCTCTATTTTGCTAGTTTGGCTTGTTATAAAGGCTACGGGCTGGGACCCCTTTGCGAAATGGGACCGCGACAAGAATAACATGCGTCTATGGATGCTGGTGGGGGCGTCTTTCTTTTTGCTGGTTTTATGGAGTGCGCCTCATTATGCAGACCGATATCTGCCTGAGCCTGCTTCCCTACATGGAGTGCCGATAGACCAGCTACTGTGGGGAATTGCGAGCTTCACTTATCCCGCATTCTTTATTGTGCATCTAATGCTCTTTTACATGATATGGCGATACTACAATGGGCGGGTGCAGGCAGCTACTTACATGGAAACCCATCATGGACTTGAGCGAGGGGCTTTGGTGGCCATATCTATTCCTGTGATAGTGATTGCGGTGGCGGGTATTTATGTGTGGTCTTTGCCTGTCCATGGTCAGACGCCTGCGTCCAATCAGAAGACTTTGGAGATAGAGGTCGTGGCTGAGCAGTTCCAGTGGCGGGTCCGGTATCCCGGTAATGACGGTCGCTTAGGCAGGTACCACTATACGCTTATCGGCGGGGAAAATGTCTTGGGGTTAGACTTTACGGACCCTAAGGCCCAAGATGACATCCTCCCCCAGGGCAAGGAAATACACTTACCCGTCGGGGCGCTAATTACTATTCATGTTCGCTCTAAGGACGTGCTTCACTCCTTGTATATGCCACACTTTCGCACGCATATTTATGCTGTGCCGGGCCAGAAGAATAAAGTCATGCTAGTTCCTACCCTTACCACGCGAGAAATGCGTAAAAAACTGGGTGATCCGAACTTTGACTACGAGCTGGCCTGTAATCAGCTGTGCGGTGGCGCTCATTACAATATGCGCATGAAAATCGTTGTAGAAAGCTGGGAGGAATATGAAGCTTGGCTGCGCCAACAAAAGCCAGCCTATCAGCCCCCTCAGCCCATGCAGGCTCAGATAACGAAACCAATTCAAAACTCATAAAACTATGGCTGCGCATACGGAAACGGCGGTTGCGGCGCACGCGGTGGAGAGCGGTCATCACCACCACGAACATCATCATGAATCCTTCTGGACAAAGTACATTTTTAGTCAGGACCACAAGACGATTGCGAAGCAGTTCCTCCTTACAGGTTTTGTTAGCGGTTTTATAGGAATTTTGCTGTCGGGGATTTTCCGGCTTCAGCTGGCTTTTCCTGATACGAGCTTCCCGTTCTTGGAGACTATTTTAGGGAAGTGGGCACCGGAGGGCCGCTTAGACCCGAACTTTTACATGGCTCTCGTAACTATGCATGGGACGATCTTAGTTTTCTGGCTATTGACGGGGGGATTGAGTGGGACTTTTGCGAACCTGCTTATCCCGCTACAGATTGGGGCGCGGGATATGGCCTCGCCTTTTATCAATATGCTCTCATTCCACTTTTTCTTCTGGGGGACGGTGGTGCTCATGGCTTCGTTCTTTGTGGAGACGGGGCCGGCGGCGGCGGGGTGGACGGTGTATCCGCCTTTGAGTGCGCTCCCTCAAGCCATGCCAGGGTCGGGTCTGGGCATGATGCTTTGGATAATCGCGCTGGTGCTTTTTGTAGTGGGGGTGCTCATGGGCGGGCTTAACTACATCACTACGGTGCTCAACATGCGCACGAAGGGTATGAGTCTCATGCGCCTGCCACTCGCAGTGTGGTCCCTTTTTACGGTGGCGGTTTTGGGGCTTTTGAGCTTTCCGCCGGCGGTGGCCGCTTTTATTCTGCTCCTATTTGACCACAGCCTGGGGACGAGTTTTTACCTCTCCGACATCTACATTGCCGGACAAGCCCTCCCTCAGCAAGGAGGGAACGTCCTTCTCTACCTTCACCTTTTCTGGTTCCTTGGTCATCCCGAGGTGTATATCGTCCTTCTGCCTGCGCTGGGTATTACCTCGGAACTGATTTCCACGCACGCTCGCAAGCCTATCTTCGGATATAAGGTGATGGTTTATTCCATTCTGGGAATTGCTTTTGTGTCATTTATTGTGTGGGCGCACCACATGTTCATCTCGGGTATGAATCCCCTGTTAGGGTCTATCTTTACAGCCACGACTTTGCTGGTGGCTATCCCTTCGGCGATGAAAATATTCAACTACATTTTCACGCTGTGGAAGGGGCGTGTTCAGCTCAATACCCCCATGCTCTTTGCGATTGGGACGGTGAGCTTCTTTATTAGCGGGGGGTTGACGGGCTTTTTCTTGGGGGTAGCTCCTGTGGATATACCCCTACATAACACTTATTTTGTGGTGGGGCATTTTCATTTGGTGATGGGGGTTTCGGCGGTGTTTGCGATGTTTGGGGGGACTTATCACTGGTTTCCGCGGCTGTGGGGCCGCATGATGAGTGAGCGGCTCGGGTATATTCATTTCTGGCTGACCTATATTGGAGCTAATCTGGTCTTTTTCCCGATGTACTATATGGGCTTGGGTGGAGTGCCGCGGCGATACTATGCCTTTACGGAATTTGCCTTTACGAGTAAGTGGCAGGACCTGAATGTTGTGATTACGGTGGCCGCGCTGATTACCATAGCGGCGCAGCTGATCTTCGTGTATAATTTCTTCCATAGCATGTTTTGGGGCAAGAAGGCGCCTCGTAACCCCTGGAAAGCCAATACGCTTGAATGGAGTGCGCCCGTGAAGCATATTCATGGCAATTGGCCAGGTCAGCTCCCCGTTGTGTATCGCTGGCCGTATGATTACTCTAAGCCTGGGGCGCCTGCGGACTTTATTCCGCAGTACATCTCGGACGACGATATTGCGCGGGGGGTACGTTACTGGGAGGAGGATTTTGAGCCGCTTACCGTAATAGACCGGCCTGAGGAAGGAGGGGAGGGTCAGCAAAAGACTGTGAGCCCCGTAGATGCTCCTGCGCCTTCGGTAGTGTTGAATCCGAATCGCGACGAGAGTCCTTCTACACCTCAGGCGTGAAAGAAGGGTTTATAAGCCAGGTGCCGGAGACGGAATGGCCCCAAATGCGTCGTCTGCGGCGCCTGGCTTTTTTCGTGTGGGGATTGTTTTTCTTGGTGGTGGTGGCGGGAGGCACTGTGCGAGTTCTGGAAGCAGGCATGGGGTGTCCGGACTGGCCTACTTGTTATGGGCTGCTGATACCGCCTACCTCAGAAGCGCAACTGCCTCCAGATTATCGGGTGCGGTTTGCGGTGGCGGGGCGACTGGCCGAGCCCTTCGATCCGCTTAAGACCTGGGCAGAATATATCAATCGCCTTTTGAGTGTGGTGGCTGGCTTGGGTGTTTTAGGGCTGGTGGGCTATGTCTGGCTTCGTTTCCGTCGGTATAAGCGGCTCTTGTTATATGCCACTGCTATTCCTGCTGCCCTGGTGGCAGAAGCGCTCTTAGGGTGGCAAGTCGTGGCTACCTATCTGGCCCAACACCTCGTAACCCTGCATATGGTCTTTACATTGGTTCTTACCATTTTGGCCTTTATGGTAGCAGCGCAGACCTATGCTTTGCGAGGGCGTGAATTGCGGGGGGACTCTTTATGGTATTGGCGTTTAGGTTGGTTGGGTTGGTTGCTTTTGGGGGTTCAGGTACTTTTGGGGGCTACTTTGCGCAGTTGGGTGCGTGATCTGGGAGTGGAGACGGCATTAGAGAGTGTGTTATTTTATGTGCATCGGAGCTTTTCGTGGGTGGTTGTGGGTTTGTGGGCGTATTTTCATTGGCGGGTGTATATGGAGCCTGTGCGGCTCCGTTTTGCGCGGCGTTGGGCGATGGTGACGACGGTTCTGATAGTTACTCAAGTTTTTGTGGGGGCTATTATGAGTTACTTTTCTTTTAGTGGGTTCTGGAAGGTTTTGCACCTTCTTTTAGGGCTGTTATCCATGAATACGGCCTATGCGACCTTATACTTTTATAAGCACTCTGAATATGTTCATGCCTCAGGTTCTTACGTTTTCCGTGTGGCATAGGCTTCGGGCCTATGGGATTTTGACGAAGCCCCGGCTCAGTGTGGTGGTGGTATTTTCGGCGGTGATGGGGGCGGTGATTGGGGGGGGAGGGGAGTGGTGGTTATGGCCTTTGCTGCTAGTAGGTGGGTATGGGGTGACGGGGGCAGCAAATGCGCTCAATCAGGTGATAGAGCGAGAGACGGATAGGCTAATGGTGCGGACGGCCTCTCGTCCTTTGCCTATGGGACAGGTTTCGGTGGCTGAGGCGGTGGGGGTAGCTCTAGGCTGCATGGGAGTAGGCCTTGTAGCCTTAGCGGCGATTCGGTGGGAAGTGGCTTTAGTGGGGCTTCTGGCCCTGCTGATATATGTATTTGTTTATACGCCGCTTAAGCGGGTGGGGCCGATAGCTGTGGTGGTGGGGGCGATTCCGGGGGCTTTGCCGCCCGTAATAGGGTACTGGGCGAGTCAGCCTGTCTTTGATCATCAGCTGTGGGTCTTATTTGGAGTGCAATTCCTTTGGCAGTTTCCCCACTTTTGGATTATTGCCTGGATAAGTCGGGAAGATTATGAGCGGGCAGGCTTTCGGCTATTACCTTTTCTGGATGAAAAAAGCAACAGGTTGGCCATTCTTGCGGTCTCTTTTCTGTTGAGCCTATCGGGTTTGGTGGTAGGTTTATATTCAGGTTTAGGGGCGGGATTATGGACGGGACTTTTAGGGTTGGGAGTTTTGGGAATGGCTATTCGGTTTTATAGGCGGCCGGAGCTATTCGTGGCGAGGCAGTTTCTGATTGGGCTGACGATATTTTTGACGTTGTTTTATTTGGGCTTATGGCTATGGTCTCAGAGGTAAGAAGCGGTTCTCGGCGACTGGAGCCGCAAGAGCTCATGATGTGGTTGTATTTAGCGACGATGGGGATGTTATTTATGGGGTTTTCCAGTGCGTATTTAGTGCAACGTTTTGCGGAGGGGTGGGTTGCGGTTCCTTTGCCTGGGGTGACTTGGATCAATACGTTGTTTCTGCTGGCGAGTAGTTATACTTATGAGTGGGGGTGGTGGGGCTCATGCTGACAATGGTTTTAGGTGTGTTATTTCTGCTGGGGCAGGTGATAGGGTGGCAGATGATGGTACGACAGGGATATTTTTTAGTAGGCAATCAAAAGGGAGTGTCGTATTTTTATGTACTTACCTTTTTGCATGGTCTTCATCTGATAGCGGGTTTAGTGGTGGTGGGGTATTGGGTGGGGCGGGCGTTACTTTATAAGGTACGTTATGAGGAGGGCAAGCGCATACGAGTGGCAGGGCTCTTTTGGCATGCGTTGGATGCGTTGTGGGTGTATCTCTTTGTATTTTTGCAGGTGAATCAACTTTTCTGAGATATGGCAGCGACAGCGACACAGACGGTAGACTTAAGCTCGCCTTGGAGTGGGGGGCGTTCGCCTTTTGGGAATGTGAGCTGGGGGAAACTCATGATGTGGGTTTTCCTGCTATCGGACGCTTTTACCTTTGGCTCGTTTTTGACGGCCTATGGGTTTATCCGCTTCAAATCCGCAAACTGGCCCGACCCTGAGCATGTCTTTGATGCGGCGCCCCTGATTGGGCATGGGTACCCGCTCGTATTTGTGGGGATAATGACTTTTATCCTGATTGTCAGTAGTGTTACCATGGTGCTTTCGGTGGAAGCGGGGCATCGGTTTGATAGGAAAGGCGCTGCGTGGTATTTATTTTTGACTATCATAGGGGGGCTGACATTTTTGGGATGTCAAGCCTGGGAATGGACGCATTTGATTACGGGTGACCCAGCCCATAGTCATGTTACGATTACTCAGAGTATCATTGAGCACAAACCCATGGCACCGCAGTTTGGGCAGTTCTTTTTCCTAATAACGGGCTTTCACGGGAGCCATGTACTGAGCGGGGTGATCCTGAATCTCGTAGTGCTTATTCAGATTTTGCGCGGAGACTTTGATCGGATCCGCAACTACAATCGGGTGGAGAATATCGGCCTCTACTGGCACTTCGTGGATTTAGTTTGGGTATTCGTTTTTACCTTCTTCTACTTAGTGTGAGCCTATGGCAGCGACAGAACATAGCCTGTGGTACAAGGTTTGGCGACCATTCTTGATATTATTTCTGATTACGGCCGCTGAGTTTATTGTTGCCTTCACAGTGCCTAAGGGTGGCGTGAAGGTTACGCTTTTTGTGGGGATGACGATTGCGAAGGCCTTTTACATTACGGCGTATTTTATGCACATGAAGTTTGAGAAGGTGAGTTTAGCGTATATTATCATTTCGCCATTGATATTGCTTCTTGCGCTTTTAGCGGCTTTGTGGTACGAAGGGGCAAAGCTCTTTCACCTTCTTTTGGGTGGATGAAGCGAGGGTGGGCGGCGGCTGGGGTCATAGTGGTGCTCCTTCTGCCCTTAGGAGTATGGGGGCTTTTATCCTTGGGTAAGAATCGCTACAAGCGGCTTCCCATTTATGGGCCGCACGAGGTGAGAGCCCCGGGAGATACGGCCTGGCATCGCCTGCCGGATTTTGTGCTCCTAAATCAGGACAGTGTGGTCTTTACGGCAGATTCGCTGAGGGGGTACATTCATGTGGCGGATTACTTTTTCACGCGCTGTCCGGGTATATGTCCTCGCCTCAGCTCCGCCATGCGAATGATCCAGGATTATCTTGGAGAGAAGGCCAAAAAAGTACGTTTAGTTTCCTACACCGTAGACCCTGGTCACGATAGTCCGGCCGCTCTGCGGGAATATGCTCAGCGTTATGGAGCGGATTTGCGGCGATGGACCTTCGTAACAGGCGCAGACACCACTCTATATAGATTGGCGGTGAAAGGCTATCTCATCCCCGTAGATAAATCCCCTGATTCTACCCGAGGGGAGTTAGGGTATGTGCACAGCGACATGCTGGTTCTGGTTGATCCGGAGCTTCGTATTCGGGGCTTTTATAGTGGTTTGGACTCGCTGCAGGTCAAGCGACTCTTAGACGACATAAACCTGCTACTCTTAGAGTATGAGGGCCCTTCCTGAAAACTCTCTCCCGGGCGTGTGTGGGCGGTTTTGAGATGCGAAGGGAGAAAAGTATATTTTGTTTGAGGAGTTATGGCTTCGGCCTGGACGGATAAGCTTCTCGCTCGGGGCTTGATATGGGCGGTATCGGTAGCTATACCTCTGGTGGTGATTGTCCTTTTGACTCTACCCCGGGTGGAAGTAGGATTTGATACTTCGTTCATTCCTCGGCTCAATGCGCTAATTAATACGGCGGTATCGGTGCTGCTGGTGGTGGGGTATGCGCTTATTCGGCAAGGGCGGCGAGACTTACATCAGAAAGTCATGCTTACGGCGTTTGGGCTGAGTGTGCTCTTTTTGGTCTTGTATGTGGTGTATCATTTGACGCATGAAGAGGTTCGTTATGGGGGTACGGGGCTGTGGCGGGTGGTGTATTTGTTTGTGTTGATTACGCATATTGGGCTGAGTGTGTTTATTGTCCCATTAGCCTTATTTACATTGCGGCCGGCGCTTTTGGGGCGGTACGGAAATCATCGGAAGTTGGCTCGATGGACCTTGCCGCTTTGGCTGTATGTATCGGTTACGGGGGTGTTAGTATACGTATTTTTGGCGCCTTATTATGCGTAGGGTGAGGGCGTGGTTGATAGGGCTTTTGTTGGGGGGGATGATGTGGGGGCAATGTGCGATGTGCCGGAAGAATGCGGAGCAAGCGAATGCGGGTTTAGCGAAGGGGCTGCGGGTAGGGATAATCGTGCTTTTTATGGCGCCGTATGTAGCGGCAGGGGTGGTGGGGTACTTGGTATATCGGCGTTTGCGGGGGAGCCAGACGGAAGGGGCTTCTGAGGAAGGGTAAGCCATGTGGCGGCTTGTGATAGAGACGGGTGGGGAGGCTTGTCAGGTAGGGCTGATGCGGGGGAATGAAGGAGTAGGTGGGTGGCGGTGGGATTGGGCTCGGCGGCATGCGGAACGTTTAGTATGGATGGTGGCGGAGGTTCTTAGGGTGGAGGGTTTGGACTGGTCGGAGGTGGAGGGGGTGGCGGTGATGATAGGGCCGGGTTCGCATACGGGGTTGCGGGTAGGCTTATCGGCGGCGAAGGCTTGGGCGCTGCGCTGGGGGTGGAGGATGTATCCTGTGCCGCTCTTACGGGTATTGTACGAAGAGGCGCGGTATCAGACAGGCATGGAAGGAGGCATACTGACCCTTTGGCGGGCACGAGAGCGGGAGGCCTATGGGGGTTTATGGCATAGCCCCTCGGCGGAAGCGAAGGGCGAGCTTCTGCCTATGCAGGAATGGGAAAAAAGAACCGCTTCTCTGGCGGTTGGAAATGTAAGGGTGGGAGAAAAGTGGTTATATGTGCCAGAAGTAACTTGGATGAGCGTAGGGCGGGCGAGCCTCAGCGTAGAAGGCCTATCAGACCCTATGGCGATAGGTGCCCTTGTCCCTGTATATTTTCGGTCTTTTATTCCTACGCAGCGCAGGCATGAGCCTTTTGGTTCGGCGCTTAGGGGAGGGTGAGCGAGAGCTTGTGAAGGGGCTTCGGGTACATCCGGAGGCGGAGCGGTGGTTTTCTGTGGATTGGGAGGTAGGGGAGGGGGAGAGTTGGGGATTGTGGCTAGAAGGACGGCTCATTGGGTGGTGTCGGATGGTTGGGCGCCCTCCTATTCTGTGGGTGAGTCGGATATTGATAGACGAGCCGTATGTAGGGCTGGGTTATGGGAAGTTTCTTTTGCGGCGGGTTTTGGACGAGGTAGGGCGGTCTTGGAGATGGCGGGAGGTTCGGGCCGCCGTCCATCCTGAAAATGTGCGAGCCCTTAGGTTTTTTATGGGGTTAGGGTTTGAGGCACTTCCGTATGCTGAGCAGGTGGGGGAGGTTATTGTATGGAGGAGCTTGCATTGAGGGGAGCCGGGTAGGGAGCGGAGCTTAGAGTCGGAGGCTTCTTTCTAAAAGGAGGTAAAGGTAGCCTATTCCCAAGCCGAGGAGATGCCCTAAATGGGAGATGCCTCCCCCTGCTTCGGGGTCCAGGAGGAATAGGACGAGGGAGATGAGGCCGAAGCCGAGGGCCAACCAGCGAGCCTGGATGGGAATAGGAATAGGAAAAATGAGGAGATGCCCCTTAGGAAAGTACGTGGCAAAAGCACTCAGAAGGCCAGTGATAGCCGTAGAAGCCCCTAAGACGGGCGCAGGCGAAGGGTCCAAATACGCTAAAAACACCCCCGTAAGAAGACCCGTAACGAGGTAGAAGCGCAGAAACCGCGGGGGACGCATCCTCTCCTCTACAGCGGTACCCAGACTCCATAATGCAATCATATTCACCAGGATATGCCAGAAGCTCTGGTGGGTGAAAAAATAAGTCAGGATTTGCCAGTATTCAAAAGAAGGTGTGCCGGCCTTATGGAGAGCGAGATAGTAGGGTAGCTCTCTTAGGCGGAATCCAGCCAGCCAGACTAGAGCATTGATGATGATGAGGTGAGGAATAGTGGAATGGCGCACCGGCCAAAGCTACGAGGTTCAGGGGAATTAGTTTGGTCAGGATGGGGAGTGGGGGAGTTAGGGGGCTTTGGGGGGTTGTTTTCTGTTGGCGGTTTCGGAGGAGGCGGGGCGGTATTGGGGGAGGGCGTAGGGCCGAGCGTAAATGGAATAAACCAGGTCGCGGTTGAGAGGGTAGCTCAGAAAAAACTGGATAAGGGCTGGTCCCGAGCCTCGGGCGCTTTTGAAGGCGCGGTAAAGCTGGTGATGGGCTTCGGCATAGTGCAGGGAGTCCTCGGTTTTTTGGAGGAGTTCTTGAAACCTTTCGGCCTGGTATTCATCGGGGGGTGGGGGGAGGAGACGGAGGCTATCTAAGGTGTTTTGGAGTCGGGTTATCTCGTTTTTGAAGTGTTTGACGATGGTGTCGCCGTAGTCTATGATGCCTTTGAGCATGAGAGCAGGGCTTTCTAAGACGGTGGGGAGCTCATCGGGGAGGCTTTTGGCGGGGCTGACGATGGCTAAGTAAATGGGGAGGCCGTTACTGCGTAGGACCTTGCCCTCAATGCGCACTTCTTCTGCCTTGACGATGTAGAGGTAATAGGTGTCAAAGCCATGTGGGAGGGGGTAACCTTTGGAGTTTTGGAGTTTGGGGCGCACGATCTGGACTTGGAAGGGGTGGGAGGTTCGGATGCGCCGGTTAGTTTGGGGGTCCATGGTGAGGCGAGGATAGCGGGGGGAGTCAATGAGGCGCAGGGGCGGAGGCGGTGGCGGTTTTTCATAAAGGGTATCTTCGGCCAGGGGGTCGGTAGCGGCGGCCTGAGAGGGCGGGGAGGCGGTCGTGTCTGAGCTTGTGGGGGTATAAAAAGGGTCCTCCAGCAGTTTGTCCAAGTCTTCCCATTCCGCATCGGTCCCCTGGGCAGCCAGAATACCGCCAGCGCCCCAACCTACAAGGAGCAAAAGCATGAAGCGCATCATTTTCTTCAAAAGTACAAGCCCCATGCCAGTTTTACCTTTGGCGTATGCGCGAGAGTGTGCGGGAGCTGGTATTTGAGGTAAGCTGGGAAGTGTGTAACAAAGTAGGAGGCATCCATACGGTGCTGGTAGGTAAGGCCCCTTATGCCAAGCAAAGATTTGGAGAGCGGTACATCCTGATAGGGCCGTATGTCGTGCAGGGGCGGCAAAACTGGAAAGAGAGCAATTCTTATTCCGAGTGGCAGGCATACTTAGAGCGACGGCATGGGCTTCGGGTGTATCCGGGCATTTGGAGAGTTGGAGATACCCAGGTCTCTACTTGGCTCATAGACTTTCATGCGCTTTTAGGGCGTAAGGATGAGATATTTCATGAGCTTTGGGAGAACTTCGGGGTAGATTCTTTGTGGGGGGGATGGGACTATGTGGAGCCGGCCATATTTGGATATGCGGCGGGAATGGTTATAGCGAGTTTTTTGGAGTTTTATTATGGGGAGGAGGAAGTGGAGGTGGTAGCGCATTTTCATGAGTGGTTGACGGGGGCTGGGGTGCTGTATTTGCGGCGCTATAAGCCGGCGGTGGCGACGGTGTTTACGACGCATGCGACGGTGGTGGGGCGTGCAGCGGAAGGGCATCCCATTACGCAGGAGCCTGACCGATGGGCGGCTGAGCGGGGGCTCTTGGCTAAACACACCTTGGAACGGGCCGCCTGGCAAGAAGCCGATGTAACGACAACCGTGAGCGAACTGGTAGGCGAAGAGACCGGGGCGTACTTAGGACGCCTGCCCGATGTGATCACACCGAACGGCTGGCAGGCCCCTCCCCCCATCAACCCCACTCTCGGAAAAGCTTTCCTGCAAACGCTCGCCCAAACCTGGAAACTCCCCCCCGAAGAGCCCCTCATCTGGCTTCTGCATAGCGGACGCCCCGAACTCGTCAATAAAGGCACAAATGACCTTTTGGAGGCTATTCGGCGCTATCAGTCAGCGCCTTTGCATGGGGTGAAGCTGGGTTTTCTGATCGCCATGCCCGCAGAGGTAGAAGCCCCTAAGCCCCATGCTTTTCGCCGCCTGTGGGTAAGTCATGAGCTGGTCAAGCCACAGGAAAATGCGCTTTACCAGAAACTTCGGGAGTTAGCGCTGGTCCAGAGTGAAAGTGTCTTCTTAGCGTATCTGCCGGTGTATTTGGAAGGGCGGGACGGCGTGGTGAATGTGGGGTACTATGACCTTTTGGCGGCGGTGGATGGAACGGCATTTCCTTCTCGGTATGAGCCATGGGGATACACGCCCCAGGAGAGTATAGGGGTTGGGGTGCCTACGTTAAGCTCGCTACAAGCAGGCTACGGGCATTGGATGAAAACCCATGTAAAACCCCTTTCGGAGGCGCTATGGTTAGTAGACCATAAGGTGGGGGATGCGCCGGGTCAAATCCTGGACTGGCTCTATCGGTTCTTACAGTGGGCTCCCGAGATACGGGCTCGACTCCGCCGAGAAGCCTTGGCGATGGCTACCTATACCAGCTGGGAGCAGTTCTTCCCGCTATATGTAGAGGCGTACGAGATCGCTCTGCGAAAAAAGCGCCTTCGCCAGTGGGACTATAAACCTGCTTCGCTGCGGCAAGCCGAGGAAGGGCGATGGGGGCGCGCCTTTTTCCGACCGAACCTGCCCGAGGAGCTATCCGACCTGAGCCGACTTGCCTATAATCTCTGGTGGAGCTGGCATGCCCCTGCCCAGGAGCTCTTCGCTAAGATTGACCCTCTCGCATGGGAAAAGTATGAAAACCCCGTTTGGCTTCTCAACCACACCCCCAAAAGCCGCTGGCAAATTCTTCTCCAAGAGAAGTCCTTCCAAACGCTCCTCAGCCAAGTCATTCAGAGCTTTGATGCCTATTTAGCGACCCCTCTCCAGAAAGATAAGCCCACCGTGCTTTATCTGTGTTTAGAGTATGCTTTTATGCGGTCTTTGCCGATATATTCAGGAGGGTTGGGGGTTTTAGCGGCGGATTATTTGAAGGAGCTGAGCGATCAGGCCTATCCTGCTTATGCGGTGGGGCTTCTCTATCGGTATGGCTACTTTGAGCAGGAGATCACAGCGGAAGGAGAGCAGGTGGAGAAGCAAGTACCGCTGCGTTTTTCGGATTTGCCCCTGCGTCCGGTAAAGACTCCGGATGGGAGGTGGGTTCGGCTGGAGGTGCCTCTGGGAAAAGAAGTGGTTTATCTCAAGGTCTGGCAGGTGGAAGTAGGGCGTTTGCGGTGGTATCTTTTAGATGCGGACTTGGAGGAGAATAGGGGGGAGCTGCGGACTCTTACGCACCTGCTCTATCCGGCGGATAGTAAGAAACGTTTAGCCCAGGAGGTCATATTAGGGGTGGGGGCGGAGTACTTGGTGCGGCAGCTGGGGCTGTCTTATGAGGTGGTGCATTACAATGAGGGGCATCCGGTGTTTCACTTTTTAGCGCAGGTGGAGAGGGAGGTGGGGCGGGGGTTTTCGCTAGAGGAGGCGATAGAGCTGTGTCGGGCGCGGACGCTTTTTACAACGCATACGCCGGTGCCGGCGGGGCATGATGCATTTGCGGAGGAGCTAATGCGGGAGTATTTAGGGGATTATGTGGAGAAGCGATTGGGGTGGGCATGGGAGGTTTTCATGGAGAGGGGTTATATACCGCCGCGGCGGGGGGTGTTTAATCTGACAGCTTTTGGGGTGTGGGCTGCTGCCCGGGTGAATGCGGTTAGCCAGCTTCACGCTAAGGTTACCCAGAAACTGCTTAAGCCGTTATATCCCAGCTACTTGGCGGCCGAAATACCCGTGGTGGGCATCACGAATGGCGTGCATATCCCCACTTGGCGGGCGCCTGTGTGGGAGCGGGCGCGCCGATTATGGGAGACGCATGTATTTCTTAAGCGGGAGCTGTGGCAGTACCTTCAAAGGCGCCTACAGGGAGCCTGCTGGTCGGAAAGGTACTTAGAAGCAGCTCAGCGCTTCTTAGAAGAAGACTTCATGGAGGCGCTGGTGCTGGGCTTTGCTCGGCGGATGGCAACCTACAAGCGCCATAGACTCCTATTAGAGAGTCAGCGGATGGCGCAGCTATTTGAGAAATATCCTTTTCGCCTCATTTTAGCTGGTAAAGCCCATCCCGCAGATAATGCCGGCAAAGAGGCCCTGCAAGCGCTATGGAAAAAAAGTTTAGAGCCGCCTTTCTTTGGGAAAGTGCTGTTTATTCCGGGCTATGATTTGACCTTGGCGCGGTATCTGGTGCAGGGGGTGGATGTCTGGGTCAATCTCCCTGTATATGGTCAGGAGGCCAGCGGTACCAGCGGTATGAAGGCGATTCTAAACGGGGTGCTTCATCTCAGTGTGCCAGATGGATGGTGGGCAGAGGTGGACGCAGATGCCGCAGGCGGATGGAGCATCCCTCTTTCCCCAGATCAGAGTCCCGAGCGACGCGACCCGTATGAGGCGCTTAGTTTAGCGGCTGTACTGGAACAGGAGGTTTGGCCTGCCTTCGCCCAGCGCGATGCCGAAGGCCTTCCCCAACTCTGGATTGCCCGCATGGAAAAAGCCCAAGCTTACGGCGTTGCCCACTTTGGCACCAACCGCATGGCCCAAGAGTATCTCACCCGCCTCTACCAGCCCATGGCCGAACGGTATCTCCGCCTCACTCAGAATGAATTTACCCTCCTACGGGCCCGCGTAGAACGTTACCAGTGCCTTCAAAAGGAGCTGCCAAGCCTCAAAGTGCAAACCCTTCGGCTCCCTCCCTTCCGAGAAGCGGCCCAAGTCGCCGGCGAACCCTTCACAGTAGAAGTAGAGATTGAGCCAACGGCCATTCCCCCCGAAGAGCGCCATTTAGAAATCGTCTTTGAGAAGCCCGATGGGAGCTTTTATCGCTTTGAGCTGGAAAGTGTGGGGGAGACCCGCTATCGGGGAGAGGTGGTCTTGGAAGACCCCGGGGTCTATCACTGGGCACTGCGGTTTTATGGATATGATCCGGTGCTTGCAGAGCGCTGGTACGAGGGCAGCCTACTGGTGGGTGTCTAACCTCCCTACTTTTGCGGTATGATGAGCCGCTTAGCGCCAACCCTCCCCACGCATTTTGCTTGGCTCAATGTCAAGCGCCCCCTCACCGAAACCGACCTGCGCGGCCGCTTCGTCCTGCTGGACTTTTGGACCTATTGCTGTATCAACTGCATGCATGTGTTGCCCGAGCTCAAACG
>Ga0308418_1000890_pt1 | contig 16341 bp, 14 predicted proteins | sample HotsprSampleR4cd_FD_203517 | JGI IMG/M metagenome (GOLD analysis project Ga0308418, IMG submission 203517) | Hot spring phototrophic mat microbial communities from Mushroom Spring, Yellowstone National Park, Wyoming, United States - 20090729_R4cd ... | reverse complement strand
CGGGCGAGAGGATTCGCGCCTCCACGCCGTTGCGGCGCAGGCGGAACGCCGGCTCGTTGACACGCAACTCCGTGCCCGGCGCCGGCAGTTCCACAATGCCGTCGCCGCCTGCAAGGCGCCGGCCAAGACCGTCCAGCCCCACCAGCAGGGCGCCGTCTTCGCCCTCGCGCACCCAGGTGTGGCCCCGGTGGTAATAGCGGTCCAGCGGCAGCGAAATGCCGCAAACCTCGGCCTGTTCCGAAGCCGCCGCCCGGGCGCCGGCTTCGTCCGAATACAGCAGGCGCGCGTGCATGCGGCAGCCGCGGCAGTCGAACTCCCGGTCGCAGCACCGCTCCGGCAGCTCGCCCGTGATCGCATGGCGGCAGCGCCGCTCTTCCGGAGCAAGATCCTCGAACACCGTGTGCCAGTAAATGCGGCCTTCCTGCTTCCTGTGAACCGCGCGGAAGCTGCGCCACAGCGCGTAAAGCACCGTGCCCGCCACCACCACGGCCACCGTGAAAAACACGCCGAGAAAGATCAGGTAGCCGGGATGCCATTCAAAGCCGTAGACCCAGGGGAACATGATTCACCTCTTCGCCTCCGTCATCGCCAGCTCCCGCTCCTGGGGGAACAGCTTCAGATACCGGTACGAGAACGAGTACACCAGCATGCCGTAGGCCAACACGAAGCCGAACGCGGCGAACTCCTGCCACGACGGCCAGTACAGCAGCAGCCGGTCGAACGGCAGCGTCGGCAGCGCCAGCGTCTGGATGGTGAACACGAAACGGTTCAGCGTCACCCCCAGGCACGCCATCGCCGCGCCCGCAATCAGCAGCCCGCGCCGCGCGCGCCACTCCGGCTTCAGCAGCAGAAGCGCCGGCACAAGCCCCAGCAGCGCGATTTCGGTGAACAGGATCCACGTGCCGAATGCGCCGCCGTACCCATAGAAGCGGTGCGCGGGAAAGCCCCGCTCCGGCGCTGTCTGGTTGATCCACAGCAGCGTGTCCAGGCACTTGAAGAACACATACGCCAGCAGCAGCTTGCCCGAGATCCGGCCGAGCGTCTGGTACACCTCGTCCTTCACCAGCCGCCGCCGCGTCACCTTCTCCGCCATCCATGTGGTGAGCGCGAGAAACGAAGGCCCTGCCGCCATCGCCGAGAGCACGAACAGGAAGAACGTGCTCGGCCAGATCAGCAACCCTTCGCGGAAGGCGAACGGCCGGCCCCGCAGCACGCCGAACAGCCCGCCGAGCGAGCCCTGGTGGAAGAACGACAGCAGCGTCCCGATCAGCGCAAACACCACCATCACCTTGTGCAGGTTGTACTCGAACACCAGCATCGACGGCTTCAACGCCAGCCGGCGGTTCTTGAGAAATATCGGGACATACTCGATCCACAGCACCGTCAGGTAGCAGGTGATGCAGAAGGTGACCTCGGTGAGCATCGAGTGCACGTTCGGGTGGTAGAAGGTGAACCACGCGCGCAACGGCTGTCCGACATCGACGGCGAGGATCAGCACCGCGCCGCTGTAGCAGACCAGCCCGATCACCACGGCGCTGTTGATCACCGCCCTCAGCTCCGTCTTCCGCAGCACATACAGCAGAAACCCGGTGAAAAACGCGCCGGCGCCGAGCGCGATCACCGCCAGGTCGAGGAAGATCCACAGCCCGAACACATAGCGGTTGTCCATGTTGGTGTGGAACAGCCCGTCGCGCAGGCACAGGAAGATCGCATACGCCCCCAGCGCCAGCAGCGCCGCCCACGGCGCCGCCCACAGCAGGAACCGGTCGAAGGGCGCGCGCCGCACGCCGCGCGCGATCCAGCCCTCATCCAGACGCTCAACCACGTTTCACCTCCCCGAATCCCCGCGTCGCTTCCCGCACCTCTGCGCGCGATGTCCGGTAAAACACCCTGGGCCCGGTGCCGAGCGAATCGAGAAGCCGGAACACTCCCTCCCCCCGGCACTCGGCCGCGAACTCCTCGTCGTTCAGGTCGCCGAACCGGATCGCCTGCGCGGGGCACGCCTCGGCGCAGGCGGGCGTGTAGCGCACCGGGCCGGACTCTCCCTCGTGCGCCGCTTTTTCGAGCGCCGCCTGCCAGCGCCCGTGGCAGAAATTGCACTTCTCCACCGTGCCGCGCTGCCGCACGCTCACGCGCGGGTTCAACGCCTGTTCCATGCCCGCCGGCCACTGCGGGTCGCGCCAGTTGAACACGCGCGCCTGATAGGGGCAGGCGGCCATGCAGTAGCGGCAGCCGAGGCACCGCTCCGGGATCTGCCCCACGATGCCGGTCGCCGGATCCAGTTCCACGGCCTTTTGCGGGCACACGCTCTGGCACGGCGTCTCCTCGCCGCACTGCATGCACATCACCGGGATGAAGGCGTCGCGCCCGCCCGTGTTCAGGCGGAACACGCGCAGCCAGTTCAGCCCGGTGCGCGGCGTCGCCGAGGGCTGCGGCGGCGGCACGTTGTTCTCCACCGCGCAGGCCACCATGCAGGCGCCGCAGCCGTTGCAGCGGTCCAGATCGATGAGCATCGCGTAGCGCGCCGTTCCGGCTTCTGCGCCCTGCTTCCTCATGACTTCACCACCTTTGCTTCGCCCAGGGTCCAGGTGCCGTCCGGGCGGACGTCGCAGGAGAGAGTCAACGCCGGCCCGCCGCAAACGGCAATGACATCCGGCCGCGTGTCCGCGGCGCGCACCTGCACGGGCCAGGCGCCGCGCGGCGACATCAGCCGCGCCAGCGCGCCTCCCTCCATGCCGTGCCGCCGCAACAGGTCCGGGTGTGCGGCAGCTTGCTGCGGCCCTTCCCGCAGCTCGGACTCCTGCCACAGCTTGCCAAGCATCGGCGAAACGGCCGCCTGGCGCCATCCGTGGACGACCACCGCTGGCGAAACAGCCGCGGGCGCGGCGGCGCGGAGCCACTCTTCCCCGGTCCAGGTCTCCGGCGCAACCCGCGCCACCGCCGGCGCGGCGGTCTTGCCCTCCTCGCTCTGCCAGTGGAATCCTGCTTCAGCCAGCTTCTCGCCCGCGCCGCCGGCGGCTTTCACAAGCTGCCCCAGCTCATCGGCGAGCGATGTTTCGAAGCCCGCCAGCCGCGCCGTCACTTCCGCCGCGGCCATCGCGCCTTTCGGCGCGGGCATCACCGCGGGCGCGATCGCGATCTGCGCGCGCGGCGCATCGACAGGCTGCGGCGCGTCGAGCGGCGCCTCGAGCCACACCGGCGCGGGAATCAGCCATCCGGCTTTGCCCGCGAACTGCGCGCGGTTCCAGGTGACGGCCGCCACCACGGCGTCCCGCGCCAGCTTCTTTTCCACGAGCTGCCAGGGCACGGAAACGCCCGGCCAGGGCTCGTCGAGAATCAGCACGCCGATCGATCCGTCGCCCGCTTCCTCGATGCTCTGCGCCTCGGCCAGCGTCCAGCCTTTGGGCAACGGCAGCGCGGGCCGCGCGCCGAAGCCTTCGGCGCCGAGCATGGCGTTCAGCGCGGCCGCGGCGGCGCGCGCCTCCCGCCTCAGCGGTCCGCCCACCGGGTCGCCATCAGCCAGCACCAGCGCTGGACGGTTGTCGAGCAGCCATGCGGCGGCGGCTTCAATGCGCGCCGCCTCGATCCCCGCCGCCTCCGCGGCGCGCGCGGGCGGCATCGCTTCCGCGGCCTTGCGCCAGGTCTCCGCGCCTTGCAGCCGCCCGAGCCGCTGCTCCATCTCCGGCCTCTTCAGCCAGCAATGCCCGATGGCCAGCAGCAGCGCGGTCTCCGCGCCCGGCTTCACCGGCAGCCACTCGTCGGCCAGCCCGGCGGTGCGCGAGCGGTGCGGCTCGGCCTGGATCAGCCGGAAGCCTCGCTCGACGGCGAAAGAGGGTGCGGCCCATCCCTCGAGCAGCGGCGTGCCCAGCGAAAGCACCGCTTTGACACGCGCCAGGTCGGCCGCCAGCTCGGCGCGTTTCTCGAGCAGCGCCGCCACCGCCTGCGCCGTGCCGCCTTCCACCGCGGGCGGTGTCAGATAGGCGCCGCCGATCGCCGCCATGTGACGGCGGTGCAGCAGCGATGCCGCGCGTCCAGGCGCCAGATCCAGCACCGCCACCGCGCCGCGGCGGCTTTCCACGGCCGCCCGCAGCGACTCCAGCGCTTCGCCCACAGACGCCGCGGTTTGGCCCCGGCGGCACTCGCGCAGACGCAGCGGGTGCCACGCCATGTGGTGCGCAGCGAACCCCGCCGGGCACAGCGCCGCGCCGTTCGGCCAGACGCCGTGCACCGCGCCGTTCGTCATCCGCAGCTTCACCGGGCACGCCGCCGGGCACAGCGTGCAGCGGGCTTCCCTCTCCTCGATCGCGCCGCGCGGCACGCGCGGCATCCAGTGCCAGTTCTGGCTCCAGATGGCCGTATCGCCCAGCAGCCGCCACGGCAGCGGGGAAACGGCCAGCCCTGCCGCGGCGCCGCCGGCCAGGGACAGTACATCTCTGCGTTGGATCCTCATGAGTCTCGCCCTCCCGCCGTCACTTGTGGCAATCGAGGCAGCTATGCTCGATCCGGTTCTGCCGGTGGCAGGCCACGCAATCGTCCATGCGCATGCCGCCCGCGCGCTTCAGGCCCAGCGGCCCGGCGCGCTTCCCCATCACATCCTCCGGATAGCCGGTGAAGCGGTGCACCCGGTAGACGGGCAGCTTGTCCGACTTGCCGATGTCGCCATGGCACTTCTCGCAGGCCACCTTCCCCCGCAGCACATGGGCCGAGTGCGGGAACCAGGCATTGTCCGGCTGGCGCAAATAGGTCTTCCATTGCGGCTCGATGCCGGGCTCGACGAAGCGCGCGATGAAGTCCTTCTCCGCCTGCGTCTCGCCCATCGGCGCGCTGTGGCACGCGGCGCACGCCTCCAGCTTCGGCACGCCCGCAAACGTGCCGTCCTCGCGGAACGAGTGGCAGTCCTCGCAGCTCATGCCGCCCTTCTCACCCGTGTGCGCGATGTGGCTGAACTGCGCCGGCTGCGGCTCCTCGCGGTAGAGCAGGCGCGGCATGCTCCACCAGCCCGCGCTGAGCGCCACGCTGAAACCAGCCAGGAACAGAATGCCCGTCCGAATCATCGTTTGCTATCTCCGCTGGCCCGCCGCCGGCGAGCCCGTCTCATGAAACAGCCGCAGCGCCTCTTCCGGCTCCAGCAGCCCCAGCAGCCCCGGCTCGAACAGGCCGCCGTCGGCCATCGCCGGCGCGGCGCCCCTGAGGTGCATGGATTGCAGCGTTTCGCTCACGCGCCGCGCGTCTTCCTCCATCAGGCGCCGCGCCTCGGCGGCCGTCATCAGTTGCGCTTTCAGCTCCGCCAGCCTCTCTGCGCCGATGCGGCCCCGGAACAGCCATCCCATCGTATACGGCTCCCGGAGCATCCGCCGCGGCTCCACGCGCAGGTGCGGGTTGGCCGCTTCAATCCGGATCTGCGCCGGGAACGAAGCCGTGAAGTCCGTCCCGCGGCAGGTGAACACCACCGCCGGGCACGCCGCGCCCCGCGGCGTCAGAATGCCCGCCCGCTCCACATCGCCCAGCAGGCGCGCCAGAAACGCGTCCACCCCCACATGGCACATCTCCTCGTCCTGAAGGTCGATCCACCAGTGGTTGCGCGTGTAGAACAGCTCCTCCGGCGCGGCGAACTCGTGGTCCCGCAGCGGCGGGCGCGCCGCCCGCAGGATGTCCAGGTAGAAGTCGCAATACTTGTGCGCGTCGCTGCCGCAGCGCGTCAGCAGCGGTTCGCTGAACGGCACGAACCGCGTCAGCGGCGCGGCTTCGCAATATTGCACGAGGTCGTGTTCCAGATGCGGGCAGGGCGGCTGCGCCTGCCGGGACTCCGGCGGCGCCCAGCGGCACTCGCGGAAGCGCTCGTCCAGGCAGCGGCAGGCCGCATCGTGGCTCTGCGTTTCGGGGATCGGCTTGCGGATTCCCGCCGCCCGGCACCAGCGCACGCGCGTCTCTTTCAGGAACGGGCACTGCATCGGCTCGCCCTCCCTTGCGCCCGCGCTCAGCTCTTGCGCGTCCTGCGGCGCTTCTTCTCTTCCACGGGCTTCTCGGGCTCGCCGCCGTCAGCCATGGTGAAACCCAGCTCCGGCGTGTGGAAGCCGTGCGTCGCCATCGTGGCGTCGGCTTCGGTCTCTGCCGCGGCGGCTTTCTTCCATCGCGCCGCCAGTTCGGCCAAGCCGGCGTAGGCGGCGACGCCGACGCAGATCAACGTGATGATGCCCAGCCCGAGATTGGTCAGGTTGAGCCAAAGCGCTTGCGGGTCGTTCCAATCGACTCCGAACATCGGACACCTCCCGACCGGTCTTTCCGGTCGCCCTTGTTCCATGCAGTTCGATGGCCAGATCGGCCCGCGTTGCATTCACACAACTTGCGCCGCGCGGGAGGCGCCGCCCGTGGCGGAATTTCCGACACGCGCGTCTGAAAACAAGACTCGCCCGGGAATTGCCCGCGCCGGGCGCCGATTCCTGCCGTAATCGCCGGCAGCCTGTGCCACAATGGAATTTCGGTGCTTTTCATTCCCAGCTCTGACAAGAAAGGACTCCTATGACTGAAATCGTCGACATCGTCGCCCGCGAGATTCTCGACTCGCGCGGCAATCCCACCGTGGAAGCGGACGTCTATCTCTCAAGCGGAAGCATGGGGCGCGCGGCGGTCCCGTCGGGCGCATCCACAGGAGAAAACGAGGCCGTCGAGCTGCGCGACGGCGACAAGGCCCGCTACCTCGGCAAGGGCGTGCAGAAGGCGGTGAAGAACATCGTCGATGAAATCCTGCCCGCGCTTGCAGGCATGGACGCCGCGGCGCAGCAGGAAATCGACGCGAAGATGATCGAGCTGGACGGCACGCCCAACAAGGGCCGCCTCGGCGCCAACGCCATCCTCGCCGTCTCCATGGCCTGCGCACGCGCCGCGGCCGACGCCTTCGGCCTGCCTCTGTACCGCTATCTCGGCGGCGTCAACGCGCGCACGCTGCCGGTGCCCAACATGAACATCATCAACGGCGGCGCGCACGCCGACAACAGCGTCGACTTCCAGGAATTCATGATCAGCCCGCACGGGGCCGGCTCGTTCGCCGACGCCATCCGCATGGGCGCGGAAGTGTTCCACAACCTCAAGTCGGTGCTGAAGAGCCGCGGCTACTCCACCTCCGTCGGCGACGAGGGCGGCTTCGCCCCCAGCCTGAAATCCAACGAGGAGGCCGTGGAAGTCATCCTCGAAGCCATCACCAGGGCCGGCTACAAGCCCGGCCAGGACGTTTCGATCTGCCTCGACCCGGCGGCCAGCGAATTCTACGACGTCGAGAAGAAAAAATACGTCTTCAAGAAATCCGACAAGCGCGAGCTGACCTCCGAACAGATGATCGAAATGTGGGAGAGCTGGGTGAAGCAGTATCCGATCATCTCCATCGAAGACGGCATGGCCGAATTCGACTGGGAAGGCTGGCGGCTGCTGACGGAGCGGCTCGGCGGCAGGATCCAGCTTGTCGCCGACGACATCTTCGTCACCAACCCGTCGATTCTCGCCAAAGGCATCGAGCAGGGCGTCGCCAATTCGATCCTGATCAAGCTGAACCAGATCGGCACGGTCACCGAAACGCTCGAGTGCATGGAGATGGCCGCCAGGGCGGGCTACACCTGCATGGTCAGCCACCGCAGCGGCGAAACCGAGGATGCATTCATCGCCGATTTCACCGTGGCCACCGGCGCGGGCCTGATCAAGACCGGCTCGGCTTCGCGCAGCGACCGTCTGGCGAAGTACAACCAGCTCATCCGCATCGAACAGGAGCTGGGACCGGCCGCCCGCTACGCGGGGCGCAAGGCTTACAAGCGCTGAGGAGAACCGGCAGCCATGTACAAGCTTGTTCTCATCCGCCACGGCGAATCCGCCTGGAACAAGGAGAACCGCTTCACCGGCTGGACCGACGTCGACCTGAGCGAGAAGGGCGTCCAGGAAGCCTATGAAGCGGGGCGCACGCTGAAAGAAGCCGGGTTCGAGTTCGACTTCGTCTACACCTCGGTTCTCAAGCGCGCCATCAAGACGATGAACATCGTCCTTGACGTCCTCAACCAGGACTGGCTCCCGGTAGAGCGCCACTGGCGACTGAACGAGCGCCATTACGGCGCGCTGCAAGGCCTGAACAAATCGGAAATGGCGGCCAAATATGGCGAGGAGCAGGTGAAAATCTGGCGCCGCTCCTACGACGTGCCGCCGCCCGCGCTCACGCCCGACGACGAGCGCTGGCCCGGGCACGACCGCCGCTACGCCTCGCTTCCCAAGGAGCTGATCCCGCTCACCGAGTGCCTGAAAGACACCGTGGCCCGCTTCCTGCCGCTGTGGTACGACTCGATCGTGCCGCGCATCAAGTCGGGCCAGCGCGTGGTGATCGGCGCGCACGGCAACAGCCTGCGGGCCCTGGTCAAGTATCTGGACAACATCAGCGACCAGGACATCGTCGAGCTGAACATCCCCACCGGAATGCCTCTGGTCTATGAGCTCGGCGCCGATCTCAAGCCGATTCGCTCGTATTATCTCGGCGACCCCGAAAAAGTGAAGGCGGCGATGGAAGCCGTCGCCCGCCAGGGCAAGAAACAGCCCTGAGGCGGGAGAGCCTGTGCGTATCCGGGCGCGGGCGCTGCGTGGCTGGCGGCGTCCGCGCTCTTCTGTTTTTCGTTGGCGGTTTGAATCGTGCAAGGCCGGGCGATATAGTATTGGCGGAGCTGTCCCGATGTTGCCGATCCCGCGCCGCACCCTGCTGGTCTCGCTGGCCGCCGCGCTGCCTGCGCCCTTGCGCGCCGCAGACCCCTGGGCCAAGCCGCCATCACAATGGACGGACAAGGACATTCAGCGAATCCTCACGGATTCCCCGTGGTCGCGCGCGGTCTCCATCACCATGAGCGGCGGCATGCCGATGGGCGGCGGACGCGGGGGCCGGGGCGGGCGCGGCGGAGGCGGCATGGGCGGGGGCATGAGCGGCGGGATGCCGGATGCCAGCGTCGGCGGGGGCACGGAAGCCGGCATGGGGGAAGGCATGGGCGGCGCCATGGCCCCGTCCATCACCTTTTATGTCCGCTGGCAGTCCGCCAAGCCGATCAAGCTCGCCACCGTGCGCGCGCGCATGGGCGCGGAAGCCGACACGTCCCCGCAGGCCCGCGAATTTGTGGAACGGGAGGAGCCCGATTACGTCATCGCCCTCATCGGTCCGCCAATGGAGCCGCCCGCCGAGGGCCGGGAATTTCCACAGGCGAGGCCCGGATCCTCCACGCCGCCGGGCGAGCCGGACAAGGCTGCCAAAGGGGGCGCGGGCGAACGCCGCGGCGGCGATCCGTCGCAGATGCTCGAGGCAGTCAAGCAGAACACCTGGCTCGCCTGGAAGGAGCAAGAAAAACTGCATCCCTCCTCGGTCGCTTTCGCTCCCGGAGGCCAGCGCAATGTGCTGATTTTCCGCTTTCCCAAGGATCATCCCATCGAGCTGGAAGACAAGGAAGTGGAGTTCTGCACGCGCCGCGGCCCCATGGAAATCCGGAAGAAATTCCGGCTCAAGGACATGGTCTACGAGGGCAAGCTCTGCCTCTGAGCCGGGCCGGCGGCGCCGCGGCCTACGGCTGGCGCGGACGGCTCATCGCTTCCGCAATGGCGTATTCATACAGCGCCAGCGCGCGGTAGAACTCGGCCACCGCCGCCACTTCCCGCAACTCGGTCTCGTAGGTCGCCTGCTCGCGCAGGTTCACCAGGAACAAAGTGCCCTCGCCCAGCTCGAAGCGGACCCGCTCGGCCACCTCGAGCTGACGCGCGACTTCCACCTCCTGCCGCAGCACGCGCGCCCGCTCATAGGCGGCTTTCAGCGCCGAGTAGGCGTCCCGCACCTCGGCGGCGATCTGGTCGCGCGCGAACCGCTCGCGCTGGTCGAACTGCTCGATGCGCGCCAGCGCGGCCAGATCTCGGCTCTTCGCCGCGCGCCGTTGCGCCGGCAGATCGAAAATCAGCGAGGCCATCACGTCGTTCGGGCCGCGGCGCACACGCCGCTCGCCGAGCTGGCTCGAAAAGCTCAGCACCACGTCCACGTTCGGCAGCAGCTGGTTTTGCGCGAGCTTCCGGTCAATCTCCACCTGGTTGCGCTGCTCGCGGAAGCGGCGCACCTCGGGCCGCCGTTTCAACGCCAGCTCGATGTCGTCGGCCAGCCGCTGCTCGTCAATTTCCCGCATCGCCGGGAACGCGGCGGGAAGCCGGCTTTCCTCCGGCAGGACGGGGTTGCCCGTTGCGTCGCGGTAAAACAGCGACAGCTCGATGGCCGCCTGTTGGAGCCCGCGCTGCGCCTCGATGACCTGCGCCCGCCGGGTCAGAATCGCACGTTGATTGTCGGTGACGTCAATAGACGGGATCTGTCCGAGCCGCGCCGCCTCGCGCAACTGCGAGTCGCGCTCTTCGGCCACCTTCAGCACCGCCTGCGCCACGCGGAACCTTTGCCCCGCCGCCACCCACTCGTAGTAGCGGCGCGTGGCCAGCTGCACGATGAGCAGGCGCTGCTGGTCCACGCCGAGGTCGGCGATGCGGCGGCCGATCAGAGCCTTTTGGAGGTCCGCGCGGCGCGCGTCCACCGGGCGGTCGCGCAGCAGCGGCATGCGCAGGCCGGCCTTGTATTCGCCGCCGGTGTCGGTCTGCAATTTCCCGTCGTAGCTGGCGAATGTGCCCGTGCCGAGCTGGTAGCCGGCAAACCAGCTCATGCCCTGGAACGGCAACGCTTGTTCGACGCCGGCCTTGAAGACGTCCGTGGGGTAAGCGCCGCCGTGCACGCTGTCATATGCGCTCTTCACCGACAAGTCGAAGCGGCTGGAAGCGGCCAGAACATCGGCGGCCGCCAGCGTCCGGTCCTGCAACGCCGCCAGCAGGGGCGGGTAATGCCGGTCCACCGACTGCAACACTTCCTCGAGCGTCAGCGGGTTCTGCGCCGCCAGCGGCAGCGCGGCAGCCAGGCATGCAAGCAGCGGCTTCATTTCTTCTTCCCCTTCGCGCCCGCCGCGCCGGGTTCGTCTTCTGCGATCACCGGCGGAAACCCGTTGAATCTCCGCCACAGCTCCCATCCCAGCGTGACCTGCCGCAAAAGCACCCAGCCCTTGGCCTGCACCCCTTGCCGAAGGTAGCGCGGCGAAGGCCATGGATCGTCCTCGGGGTCGGGCGAGACAAGAATGCGGAATTTCTTCCCGTTGGTCTCGGCCGGGTCGATCAGGCGCACCACGCCGCCGAACGTGCCCACGGCCACGCCCGGCCAGCCCACGAACTGGATCGCAGGCCAGCCGTTGAACTGCAACCGCACCTTGTCGCCCACCTGCACGAGCGGCATGTCCATGCCGTCGAGCCACAACTCGACGGTCGGCTCGCTGGCGTCCGGCACGAACAGCGCCACGGGTTCGCCCGCCTTGAGCAGCTCGCTGTTGGGCTGCGCCAGCAGCCGCAGCATCGTGCCGTTGCGCGGGGCGAAGACTTTCAGCGTCTGCTGCCGCGCCAGCCGCGAATCGACCCGCTGCAACTCGGCCCTGATATTGGCGATCTCGGCGCGTGCCAGGTTCAGCGATGCTCGCTCGCTCTCGATGGCCGCGTCGGCGTCGGCAGCCACCTTGCGCAGATCGTCCTCGAGCGCCTGCCGCTCAGCCCGGGCGGCGTTCAGCGACGCCAGCGCCCGCCTGACCTCCGCCTCGGCGGTAGCGAATTCCTGCTGCGCCAGCTCCACCGTGCGCTGGCTCGTCAGGCCCCGCTCGAGCAGGTTCCGCTGCCGCGCGATGTTGAGCCGGGCCGCCGTCAGGCGCTCCTCGGCGGCGCGCAGCGCCTGCTCGCTCTGCACGACGCGCTCGCCGGCCATCTGCACGCGGTTGCGCGCCGCGCTGATGGCGTTGGCGCGCGACTCCTGGAGGCGCCCGATCCGCTCCTCGTGCGCGGCCGCGCGGCGCTCGGCCATCATCAGGCGCTCGCTCACCGCCATGCGCTCGTTTTGCAGACGATCGAGGATCAGCGGGTCGTTGTCAGTCAGCTCGACGATCAGTTGTCCCGCTTTCACGTGAACGCCTTCGGACACGTGCCAGCGCGCCACCCGCCCCTCGACGGGCGCGCTGATCGCCTGCACCCGCTCGATCGGCGCGAACGCCGACACCTGGCCCATGCCGGAGACGCTCTGCTGCCACGGCGTGAAGATCAGCGCGATCACCGACGCGGCGAAGAAAATCACCAGCGAGCGGGCGACGCTCTTCACCCGCTTGCCGCTGTCGAGTTCGGCCATCACGGGCAACACATGCGTGCTCATCGCTTCACCTCCACCAGCTTCCTGTTGCGAATCTCGTACACCCGGTCGCAGCGTCGCAGGATCTCTTCGTTGTGGCTGGCCACGATCACCGTCCAGCGGCCGCGCGGCCGGAAGACCAGATCGAGCAGGCGGCCGCGCTCCGGCAGGTCCTCCAGCCAGTCGAGGCACTCGTCGAGTACCAGCAGCCGCGGCTCGTGCGCCAGCGCGCGCGCCAGTTCAAGCTGAACCGCCTGGCCGGAAGACAGCGGCGCGCCCCCTGTGGCCAGCCGTGTCTGGAGCCCGTTGGAAAAGCGCAGCACATGCTCGAGCAGCCCGGCCTCTTCGAGGACTTCCCTTGCCCTTTCCACCGTCAGCTCTTCCCGGCCCAGCCGCAGGTTCTCAAGCAGCGTTCCCTCGAAGATTTGCGGCTCCCGCACCAGCGCGATCTGGTCGCGCAAATCATCCAGACGCAATTCGCGGTAATCGCGCCCGTCGATCTCGATCCTGCCTCCGGAGGGCGGGCGAAGCCCGTATAGCGTGTCGAGCAGCGTGCTCTTGCCGCTTCCTGTCGCGCCGAGCAAACCGATGCGCGCCCCTGCCTCCACCTCCAGATTCGCGCCCTCCAGCAGGCATCCCGCCTCCCCGGCCTCCACGCGGGCATCGACCAGCCGCAGCGAGGCGGAATTGCGCTTCCGCTCGAACGCCTCTCCGTCTTCCCGCTCTTTGGGCAGGTCCGTCAGGTAGCCGAGCTTGTCGAGCGACGCCATCAGGTCGTAGAACTGCTCCAGGTGCTTGCCGAATTTCGTGACCCCGCTGGTCACCAGGGCCACCACCAGCTCGGCGGCCACCAGCTGGCCCAGGGTCATCTGCCGGCCGATCACCAGCCAGCCGCCCACGCCGAGCAACGTCGCGCTCGCCAGCGCCTGCAACACATAGGACCCGACGATCTGCCGCAGCAGGATGCGGAAATGCGAGGCCCGGTAATGCAGGTACTCCTTTGCCAGCTCGTTGGTCTTCTCCAGCGCCAGCGTCAGGCCGGCGCGCGATTTCACCGCAATCTGGTGCCGGGCCAGCTCCTGAAGCCACGCCAGAAGGGCGTACTTTGCCTTGGACTCTTTCACCGCCGACGGTATTGCCCCCGCGCCCATCGGGAACAGAATGACCAGCAGGCTGAGCGCCAGCAGGACGTCGAACGCAAGCAGGAACGGATGGTAGACCGCCAGCAGGATCATGCCGATCAGCGTCTGTACCGCCACGGTGAGCCCGTCCAGAAGCAGCGCCGCGCCCGCCTTCTGCACGGTGACCACTTCCAGAAACCGGTTCACCAGCTCCGGGCCGTGGTAACGGTCAAAAAAGCGCGGCTCCACCCGCACCAGCTTGTCCGCCACGTCTCCCGCCAGCCGCACGAAAATGCGCCGCTGGATCATTTCCACCACATATTGCCGGTATGCGTTCAGCCACGCCACCGCCAGCAAGGCCACCAGCACCATGACGGTCAGCACCGCCAGCGGCTGTAGCAGCGTCCCGAAGGCGATCGTGTTCACCACCGCCTGCACGGCGATGGGCACCACCAGCGACACCAGCCCTGTCGCCGCCGTGTAGATCACAACCACCCAGGCGTCTTCCGATTCCAGCCGCACCCACTCCTGAAGCCGGCGAAAAGGATGGACGTGATGATAAATCAGTTCGTTGGATTTGCCAGAAGCCATGTGGAAAGACTCACCGCACTGGAACGAGCATACAGAAGGGCGGTCGTTTCGTCAGTATCGCCCCCGGGGAGGCCGAACGGGAAGAGGGCCGGACAAAACAGCCGCCTCCGCTTCCCGGACGCCTCCTGAGGCATTGGCGGGCGGCTTGCGGCGGATTGACAAAGCGAAGGCGTAATGAATCATTGCGTCAAGATATCTGGATGTTTGACATGGATCCGGAGTTTCTGCATACTTGAAAAAGAGTCTCCGACAGGGAGAAAGCTGCCATTCCGCAACGGGCTTTGATTGCAAAAGAGCTGGCCGAGTTGCTGGGCGCCATCGCCCACCCGCACCGGTTGCGCATTCTCGTGGAATTGCACCAGGGGGAAATGGACGTCAACGCCCTGCAACGGCTGCTCGGCATCAGCCACTCCTCGGTTTCGCAGCATCTGGCGATCCTGCGCGCGCATCATCTGGTGAAAGAGCGCCGGCAAGGGCGCCATGTCTACTACTCGCTGAGCAATCCGGCGTTTGCCGACTGGCTCATCGGGGGCTTGGACTTTCTGGAAGGCAGTCTCGCCCGGCAGGACGACTTGCGCGAAGCCGTCCAGATTGCCCGGCGCGAGTGGCAACGCACGGGCGACGCGCACTGGCCGGCTTCGATCATCCGGTACACGTCCCGCTTGCCGACGCCCAGCTCCCGGGCCAGCCGCTTCATTGCCTCCATGCGGGAAAGCCCCTGCCGCTCGAGCTGCTTGAGACGGCTGCGGACGTCCGCCTCGGGCGCCGGCGCCGGCTCTTCCGGTTGAGCCTTGCCGACGAGCAGAGTGATTTCCCCTTTTACGGCGCCGCGGCGCAAGAGCTCCTCGCGAACCTCCGCCGCTTTGCCGCGCAGGAATTCCTCATGGATTTTTGTCAATTCGCGGGCCACGACGACCGGACGGTCCGGCAGGAGAGCCGCAAAGTCGGCCAGCGTCTCCACCACGCGGTGCGGCGCTTCATAAAACACCAGCGTGCAGGGCAGCCGCGCCAGCGCTTCCAGCAGCCGCCTTCGCTCCTTCGCCTTGCGGGGGAGGAATCCGCCGAAATAGTAGCTGTCCGTTTCCAGGCCGGAGGCCGACAAAGCCGCCGCGGCAGCCGAGGCCCCGGGCACGGGAACCACCCGGACGCCGCGGCCCACGGCCTTGCGCACCAGCCGGTAGCCGGGATCGGACACAAGCGGAGTGCCAGCGTCGGAAACCAGAGCGACGTCCTCGCCCGCTTCAAGCCTTTCGAGCAGCTCTTGGCTGCGCTCTTCCTCATTGTGCTCGTGGCAGCTGACGAGCCTGGCCTCGATGCCGTAGTGCTCCAGCAGCTTCCTCGTGCGCCGCGTGTCCTCGCAGGCGATCACAGAGACCTTCCGCAAGACATCCACCGCGCGGAAGGTGATGTCGGCGAGATTGCCGATGGGCGTAGCGACCACGTATAGGATGCCGGCCACGCGACCATTGTATGCCGCCCCGGTGCCGGCAGCCCTGGCGAGGCATAATGGAGGCAGACCCGCCCGCGCACGCGCATGCAGCGGGCGCCGGAGGAGCCATCCCCTTTCTATGACACCGGATGCGCCGCAGCAGCAGGAGGCCCGGCGGGCTTTCATCCACGAGGCGCCGGAGGCGGGTCTGCGCATCTGGTTCGACTTCGGCGTGGTCGACCGCATCGCCTCCGATGTTCTGCGCGGGCTCAGCGCCTTGCCGCGCCGCGGCATCGAAGTCGGCGGGCTGCTGCTCGGGACGGTGGAAACGGCCCGCCGCCCGGCGCTCGTCCGCATCGAGGACTATGTCCCCTTTCCTTGCGAGCATCTCTACGGGCCGAATTTCCATCTTTCGCCGAAGGACAAGGAAGCCTTCGCCGAGCTGGTCTCCTCCTGGTCGCCGGCGCCCGGCCGCCCGATCCATTGCGTGGGTTTCTACCGGAGCCACACCCGCGGGGATCTCGAATTGACTGCGGAGGACATCGAGGTGTTGGACGCGTGGCTTCCGCACCCGCACGCCGTTTGCCTGATCCTGCGCCCGTATGCGACCCGCCCTGCGGAAGCGGCGTTCTGGTTCCGCAGGCAGGGTTCCTTCCAGCCCGGGCCGCCCGCCTCCACGTTCCCCTTCCGGCGCCGCGAGCTCGGCGGCGGGACGCCGCAAAAGGCCGCTCCGGCGTCCGCGCCGGAACCCGTCCCCGCTGTTGAGCCGGACCCCGCCCCCGCAGCATCGGTGGAAACCTGGCTGCACACTCCTGCGCCCGCCCCGGCATCTGCGCCCTCCCGCGCGCCGGCCGCATGGCTCTGGATTCCCGCGCTGCTGGCCTTTCTCCTTGTCGGCGTCGTGATCGGGGTTCAGCTTCCCGGCCATTTGCGCCAGCCTGCATCCGCAGCGCCGCCGG